>ERZ808029.156-NODE-156-length-65181-cov-7.306018_pt1 | contig 65181 bp, 61 predicted proteins | sample MGYA00380185_ERZ808029 | MGnify/ENA primary metagenome ERZ808029 (study PRJEB31490, sample SAMN06133404) | mouse gut metagenome | isolation source: M2_3 | host: mice | place: China: Chengdu | collected 2015-05 ... | reverse complement strand
AGTTACAACACGAAATACCCCTTGGAACTATGAAATGAACCACCCCCCGGTTCATTTCATAGCTAAAGAATGTTAAATTTGAGGATAACTCGCTGAGGGATAGGTGGAAAAAATTTGCATTTGGGGCAAAAATATTTTTTAGGCGGGGGATAAGTCCTATAAATCTTATAAGTCTTATAATTCATGGTTATAATTCGTGGGCACAAGTTCGGAGAATTTGCAATTCTTTTCGTGACTAACTTTCCCGATTTTGTGTATCTTTATAGAAATTTTCATTGTTACTGTCACCTTTTCGGGCTGAGATGTGTCTTATATGCGAGATGTCTCATACGAATAACATTATAAACTTCTGAATATGGCAACATTAGTTCCAATCTTCATCTGCGTGGTTCTTCCCGTCTCAATCGTGGCAATAGTATTTGCCGCCGCAATGAACAGCGACAACAAGCGCTCACAGGTCCTGATAAAGGCTATCGAGTCGAACTGCGGACTCGATACGGACAAACTGGCCGAGACGCTACAGAAACCCAAGAAAACAGCCCTGGAGCTGCTTAACCTCCGTCTGCTCCGCGGCTGCATCTTCTCCTTTATCGGCATCGCTCTCTGCATTGTGGGGATAGTGTCGCTGTGCATGGGCACGGAGTTCGCCGCCGACCCGGTGACCGTTCCTCTGGTATTCGGCGGAGCATCGCTCGCCGTAGGCCTCAGTTACCTCGTAGTGTACTTCGTGACCCGCAAGCAGATCAAGGACTGAGAGAAGCATGACCCGCGAGCAATTTACAGCTCATGTAGAGGCCACACAGAAGGCGTTCAGGCGCTTTCTGGTGGCTCTCTGTTGCGGCGATAGCGCGCTCGCTGACGACATCGCGCAGGAATCCTATATCAAGGCGTATCTCTCCTGCGATTCGTTTTCAAACGTGGAAAAGTTCAATGCCTGGATTTTCAAAATCGGCTACAATACGTTTATCAATCACAAACGCGGGGAACGGCTGACTGTCGGCTATGAGGACGCAAAGGGAATGATGGCCGGCGACAGAACGGACTCCGCATTCGCCTATCAGGAACTTTATGACGCCCTGAACCGGATCCCCGCGAAAGAGCGAAGCTCGGTGCTGCTGTTCTATATGCAGGGCTATTCAGTCAAAGAGATCGCCGAAATACAGGGGGCATCGCAGGAGGCTGTGAGGCAATATCTATCGCGCGGCCGCGTGCACCTGCGCAGGCTGTTATCCACCAATCAATCCGATAATTATGGAAGACGATAAATTGAAATCCATGCTGACAAACTTCGAGCCGGAGCTTTCGTCCGACTTTCAGTTCATGAGCAAGCTCGAACGGAGCCTGAACTCGGTCGAGATTCTGAAGCAACATGCGGCCGAAGTAAGGTCGAGGAACAAGAAGGCCGTCGTCCCGGCTGCTGTTCTCGGCTTTATTGTCGGGATGCTGTTTTCTCTGGCGTTGCCCTATCTGAGCAGCGCCGTTGCCGAGTGGCAACTGTCGCTGCCGGGCGATTCGATGCTGAACGCTCTGGCCGACAACTTCACAATCATTGCATGGATTGCGATAGGCGGCACTTCCGTTCTGACGGCCCTCAATACCTACGAGGTATCGCTGTATCTTTTTAATCCTCAGCCCCGGGATTTCCGCTGCTGAATGAGCTTGCTCACGCGGGCGGCTTCCTCGTACTCGTCGTTGTCGATAAGCTCCTGGAGGCGTGCTTCGAGTTCGGCGAGACTCGGCTCTTTTTCCTCGTCGGCGTGAGAGTCGTCAACGGCATCCTCGCCTGATGCCTGTTCCTCAGCGTCGGCGATAATAAAGCCCGTTTCGGCGATGATTTCCTGCGTGGTGAAGATGGGAGCGTGGGTGCGTATGGCGAGGGCGATGGCGTCGGAAGTGCGGGCGTCGAGGCTTATGGTGCGCTCTCCGTCGCTGAAGCTCAGCTCGGCGCTGAAGATGCCGTCCTCGAAGCGGTAGATGAACACGCGGGTGAGCTTCACTCCGAAAGCCTGGGCAAAGGTGTTGAACAGGTCGTGGGTCAGGGGCCGCGGCGTGATGATGCCTTCCAACGCTATGGCTATGGACTGTGCCTCGGGTGCGCCTATGACTACGGGGATGCGGTAGGGGCCGTCGACCTGTGCGAGCAGCAGCGCGTAGGCTCCGTTCTGCAACTGGTTGTAGCTTAGCCCCATCACGCGCAGGGGTATGAGGTTCCGGTTCTCGTTGTCCATAGTGTCAGAGTTGAACTGCCGGTCCCGTGATTATGCCGGAGCCGAAGCAGAGGCGGTGGTCGCGGTCGTAGATTACAGCAAACTGTCCGGGAGCTATGCCCTGGACGGGTTCAAGGCTTTTGAGAACGTATTCGCCGTCGGCACCGGGCGTGCGCGTGAGCAGTCCCGGCGTGAAAGCCGGAGCGTGGCGGTTTTTGAAACTTACCTCCACGGCATCGCAGTTGCCGGGCCACGGGTCGCGGGTGATGAAGTGCATCTCGGTGAGGTGCAGCGTGTCGCCGTACTGCTTGTCGGTGCCGTAGCCCTGCGAAACGTAAATGACGTTGTCGTGAATATTCTTGCGTACAACGTACCATGGGCCGCCGCTGAGGCCGAGGCCCTTGCGCTGGCCTATGGTGTGGAACCAGTAGCCGCGGTGCTCGCCGAGCTTGCGGCCCGTCTCAAGCTCGACAATCGGCCCCGGACGTTCGCCGAGATGACGGCGTATGAAGTCGTTGTAGTTGATTTTACCGAGGAAGCATATGCCCTGCGAGTCCTTGCGGTAGGCGTTGGGCATGCGGCACTCTATGGCGAGTTCGCGCACGCGGCTCTTGGGGAGCTCGCCGACCGGGAACACGAGGTGGCGCAGCTGGTCGTAGGTGATGCGGGCGAGGAAGTCGGTCTGATCCTTTACCGGATCGACGGCCGTGCCGAGCCACACCTCGCCGTCGCGCTCCACGGTGGTGGCGTAATGCCCCGTGGCCGTGCGGTCGAACGCGTGGCCCCAGCGCTGCTCGAAGTAGCCGAACTTGATGATGCGGTTGCACATGATGTCGGGGTTGGGCGTGAGTCCGCGGCGCACAGTGTCGAGCGCATATTGCATCACGTTCTCCCAGTATTCATCGTTGAGCGAGACCACATCGAAGGGCAGCCCGTAGCGTCGCGCTATGAAGCTACACATCTCTATGTCTTCCTCGGCCGAGCAGTCGCCGTTCTCGCCGTCGATGCGGATGTAGAACAGATGCAGCGTGTGGCCCTGTTCCAGCAGACGATGTACGGCGATAGCACTGTCGACGCCCCCCGATATGAGTACCGCTATATTCATTTTCCGGATGCCATTATGGTGAATGCCTGAAGGGCCGTGGTGTAGGGGCGGTCCTTGAGTATAATCCTATGCTTATCATCCATGAGGAATACGGCAGGCGACATGCGCAGCTTGAAATACTCCTCGGCATCGGGCAGCACGCCGCGACTCCACTCCGCGGGCAGCTTCTCGAGAGCCTCACGGGTGGCGTCGGTAAGTTCGCCGGTGAAGAACCAGGCAATGCGCAGTTCGCCCGCGTTGACAAGACTGCGGGTGGATGGGTCGATGCTGAAGCGTATGGCCGCGGTAGTGCTCTCGGTATCGCCGGGAGTTGCGACTACAACCATAGCCGCCACAGTGTCGGCATCGAAGACGGCAGATGTTCCGTCCGGTGCGATATAGGTGATGCCCGGAAGTGTCTGGCCGATGGCGGTGGAGTTGATTCTTCTGAGGTCGCGGGCGAAGCGCTTGCGGTCGGCCTCCGGAATCTTTTTGCTTGTGGCGGCAGCCGCGGCAAACGGCAGGTAAAGCTCCTCGCTGACGAAATCCGCACTGTCGCCGAACACCCAGCGTTCGGCAAGGTCGGCGGTGGTCATCAGTTTGCGGCCGTCCTTGCCGACGTTGGCTATCAGCGTCTTGATAGCCATGCGTGCCGTGTCCGGGGCGCAGTAGGGCATGAACGACATCCAGTCGCCGAACGCCTGGCTGAGGCCTTCCGGCTGGTTGAACACCTTCTTCATGTCGGCGCGGTCCCAGAAGTGGTAGACGAGGAAGTTGCATCGCTCACGCAGGATGGTGAGTCCTTCCGGCGGCTGCGGGTAGGGGAAAAGATGGTGGTCTTCGGCGGTTGTCTGCGCCGCTGCCGGCAGAGTCAGAGCCGCTGCCACGGCAACTGTGAGTAGCTTGGGCAGCATCATAAGGCAAGAAGCTGGTCGACTTTCTCTTTGATGGCTTCGTAGGTCTGTGAGCCGGCCAGTCGGATGGAGGTTTTCTTTCCGTCCTTGAAGAAGAGAATCGTGGGGAGCGCCATGACGCGGCACTCCACAGCCAGGTCGTTCTGCTCGTCCATGTTATATTTTCCCACGAGGACACGGCCCTCGTAGTCCTGAGCTATGCGGTCGATGACCGGAGCCATTGCCACGCACGGGCCGCACCATGTGGCCCAGAAGTCTACTACCACGGGCTGTCCCGAGGCTATGATGTCGTGTACGTTTTCGTCGGTAAATTCTTGTGCCATAGTATAGTTTATTTTATTTTGTGTATTTCGTATTCAATATCGTTGGCTTCAAGAGCCTGAAGGCTCGAGCGTGTGATGGGGAACCGCTTGCCCGAGCGCATGCGTATCTTGCGGTTGTAGCGCGGAGAATAAATGTCGAACGACAGTGAGCCCATCGTGATGCGTTCGTCCTTCTCACGCTCGCTCTCGCCGTTGTGGATGATGTCGTTGATGATGGATGCCGACTGGAGGTTCATGCCGTCGTCGGCCATTTTAAGGATCACGCCGTCGACGAGCTGTCCGCGCACATCGTCAAGCGGGGTGATGGAGTCGAGGCGGAACCGTATCTCGCCGCCGAAACGTCCGGCCGTGTAAATGCCACGGACGAGGATAGGCGAACCGACCATACACAGGGCGCCGAAAGCATGGATGTTGCGTCCGAACAGTATTATCTCCGTCGTACCCGAGAAGTCCTCTATTTTGATTATCTGCATGGGTTCGCCCTTGCGAGTGGTCTTGGCCGTGTTTTCGATTACCATGCCTCCGAAGGTGATTTCGAGTCCTTCGGCAGGCGTCAGTTCCTCGCGCTGTGCCAGCGTGCAGCTGACGCCGTGGTTCAATTCCACGAAGTAGGGGTCCAGCGGATTGCCGGATATGAAAATGCCGATGAGGTCGCGTTCTTTCTCAAGGCGCATTACGTTGGTCCAGGGTGCGGCATGCTGGATAGTAGGCCGGCTTGCGGCGTTGACTACCTCGTCGTCGTCGCCGAAGAGCGACGCCTGCTGCTCCTGACGTGAGTTCTGGGTCTGCTGTCCGTAGCGTATCAGTGTGTCGCCGAAAGTGCCTCCTCTCGATGTCTCGAGGAAGAAGTCCTCGCGCTGGATTTCCTCGAAGCGGTCGAATGTACCCGCAAGCGCGAGATTCTCGAGAGTCTTGCGGTTGATATTGCCTGACGGCACACGTTCCATCACCTCGAATATGTCGGAGTACGGGCCGTTGCTGTCGCGTTCGGCGATGATGGCCTTGGCCACGTTTTCGCCCACGCCTTTTATAGCCATCAGTCCGAAGCGGATGTCGCCGTTGGCGTTGACGCTGAAACTGGTGCGCGATTCGTTGATGTCCGGGCCGAGAACGTTTATCTTCATGGCCTTACATTCGTCCATGAAGCCCTTGAGCTTGTTGATGTCGTTGAGGTTGCGGCTGAGTACGGCGGCCATGTATTCCGAGGGATAGTTGGCCTTGAGATATGCCGTCTGGAAAGCCACCCAGCTGTAGCACGTGGCATGGCTCTTATTGAAGGCATAGGAGGCGAACTGCTTCCAGTCCTCCCATATCTTGTCGAGTACTTTTATGTCGTGGCCGCGTTCCTGTCCTCCCTTGAAGAATACCTCTTTCAGGGCTTCCATCTTGGATATGAGCTTTTTGCCCATAGCTTTGCGCAGGGTGTCGCTCTGGCCGCGGGTGAAGCCGGCGAGCAGACGGCTCAGCAGCATGACCTGTTCCTGATAGACGGTGACGCCGTAGGTATCCTTAAGGTATTTTTCCATCTCCGGGATATCGTAGACGATCTTTTCCTCGCCGTGCTTGCGCTTGATGAAGTCGGGGATGTACTGCATGGGCCCCGGGCGGTACAGGGCATTCATGGCTATGAGGTCCTCGAAAGTGGAGGGCTGAAGCTCGCGGAGATATTTCTGCATACCGGCCGACTCGAACTGGAACGTGCCGATGGTGCGTCCGGCGCAGTATAGCTGATAGGTTTTGGGGTCGTCGATAGGTATTGAGTCGATGTCGAGGTCAATACCTCGGGTCTGCTTGATGTTGGCAATCGCTTCCTTGATAATCGACAGCGTCTTGAGTCCCAGGAAGTCCATCTTTATAAGTCCGGTCTCCTCGATGACGCTGCCCTCGTACTGCGTTACGAGCACGCGGCCGTCCTTTTTGTCGACGGCGGTGCTGACGGGAACCCAGTCGGTGACGTCGTCGCGGCAGATGATGACGCCGCAGGCATGGACGCCCGTGTTGCGTACGTTGCCTTCGAGCGCGAGCGCATATTTAAGCGTATCCTGCACCAGCTTGTTTGGATTGTGCAGTTCGGCTTTGAATTCCTCGACGTGCTCGTAGCAGTTCTTCAGTGTGGTCTTGAGTTCCTTTCCGTTGACCTCCGGCATGCGCTTCGGTACGAGTCCGGCTATGCGGTTGCTCTCCGGCAGAGGCAGCTGAACCACACGCGCCACATCCTTGAGGGCCGACTTCGCGGCCATAGTGCCGTATGTGATGATATGGGCCACTTTTTCCGCGCCGTATTTTTCCGTCACATAGTGCAGCACCTCCTCACGGCCGTCATCGTCGAAATCCACGTCGATATCGGGTAGGGATATACGGTCGGGATTGAGGAAACGCTCGAACAGCAGGTCGTACTTCAGCGGGTCGATCTGTGTGATACCGAGGCAATAGGCCACCACCGAACCGGCTGCAGAACCACGTCCGGGGCCGATTTTGACACCTAACTTCTCGCGGCCGGCCTGTATGAAGTCCTGAACGATGAGGAAGTAGCCCGGGAAGCCCATCGTCTTCATGATGTGAAGCTCGAACTTGATGCGTTCGTTTACCTCCGGGTCGAGGGGCATCTTGTAGCGCTTTGCGGCGCCGTCGTAGGCCAGTTTCTCCAGATAGTCCGCTTCAAATTTTATGCGGTACAGCTTGTCGTAGCCTCCGAGTTTGCGTATTTTCGCCTCGGCATCTTCCTGACTCATTATTACATTGCCGTTCTCATCGCGTGTGAACTCGTCGAAGAGTTCCTGCTCTGTGATGCGGCTTCTGTACTCGGCCTCCGTGCCGAAGCTCTCCGGGATGGCGAAATTCGGCATGATGGGGGCGTGGTCGATGGAGTAGGTCTCGATTTTGTCGTAAATCTCCATCGTGGTGGCAAGCGCTTCCGGCAAGTCGGAGAACACGCGGTTCATCTCGGCCTGTGTCTTGAACCACTCCTGCTTGGAATACAGCATGCGGTCAGGGTCGTCGAGCATTTTGCCGGTGCTCAGGCATATGAGCCGGTCGTGGGCCTCGGCGTCTTCTTCATTAGTGAAGTGGGAGTCGTTGGTGGCGACAATCTTCACGTTGTATTTGCGTGCGAGTTCTATCAGTTGCGGCTCAATGCGCCGTTGCAGCTCATAAGCCTCATGATTGGCCCTCGGCACCGTTGCCTTATGTCTCTGAAGCTCGATGTAATAGTCGTCGCCGAAAGTTTCCTTCCACCATGCCACGCACTTGTCGGCGCCTTCCAGGTCGCCGGCCGTAAGCAGTTTCGGCAGTTCGCCGCCGAGACATGCCGAACATACTATTATGCCCTCACGATGGGCGGCTATGGCCTGCTTGTCGGTGCGCGGATGCGAATACTGTCCTTCGGTCCATGCCTGACTGACTATTTTTATAAGATTGTGATAGCCTTTCTCGTTTTTAGCAAGGAGGATGAGATGGCGGCCCGTATCGCGCTTGTCGACGTGGATGTGCAGGTCCTGCTGCGCCACGTACACCTCGCAGCCGACAATAGGCTTGAATATTTTTCCTTTAAGGACAGCTATCTGTGCCTCGGCCTCTTTGACTGCATTTTCATCCCCGTCCTCGCGGGCCTTTGCGGCAGTCTTTTCAGCCTCTTTGACAGAGTCCTTTATCTTGCTGTTCTTTTTGGCTACATAGTTGAGAAACTCCTTGATGCCATACATCGTGCCGTGGTCGGTTATAGCCACGGCGGGCATGCCGTCGGCCATCGCTTTGTCGACGAGGCTTGAGATCGACGACTGGCCGTCGAGTACAGAATATTGGGTGTGTACGTGCAGATGTATGAATGGAGTCATGCGATGTGGGGTATTTTGCTCCCAAAGTTACGAAAAATTTCCCGTGCCGGCAGCTCTTTTAACGATTTTTCTGCGTCAGCAGAGTCTTTGTTGGCGAAGAGCGCGACAATGACCGCCACATGCTCTGTCAATGCCGGGCGGACGTTGCGATTCTTGAATATATACGTATCACTCCCGGCAAGTCGTTGATGATGAAATCGGGGCGGCAATCAGTATCCAGACCGGCAAAAGTCTGAGGATGAATGTTTATTCCGGGCGACGACTCTCGCAACATCACGGTGTGCCATCCCAGTTTGTTGGCCTGTGCGAAATCCTTCGCGGGATTGTCGCCTACGTAAATGTAGGGACGATGCTTCCCAAGGTGTTCCTCGGCAAGCAGGAAGGTCCGCGCCTGATGCTTGTCGGCGCCGGTTTCCGCGCTTATTCCTATATAATCTACAAGGGTATCGAGTCCCAGTGCTTTGATTTTATTGCGCTGCGATATTGAACGTCCGTCCGTAATGATGCCGACAGGAGCTCCTGCGTCACGAAGTTGCATGACGGTTTGCCATGCTCCCGGTTTCAGATGGATGTCGGGCACATGGTTGCGATAGACCTCCAACATATCGGCAATCGAAAACTCAGGATAAGCCTCATGGAGAAAGTCAAACGCATCGGGCGCCTTCGTCATCAACTCATAAGCCTTTGCAGATCCCAGGAGTCCGCGCTTTTCCGCTTCGTGTGCGACCGCATGCCATCCCGAGTGGAGAAAGTCACGCTCGGAGAACAGCGTGTCGTCAAGGTCGAAGAGTACGGCGGGCGTTCCTCTCATGCCATGACGCACTTGATGGCTTCCGTAACGCGGTTTATGTCGGCATCGCTAAGCACAGAGCCGCTGGGCAGACACAGGCCGCGCCCGAAGAGTTCATCCTCGATATTGTTGCCATAATACGGAGCGTCAGCGAATACGGGTTGCATATGCATCGGGCGCCATAGCAGACGGCTCTCGATGTTTCGGTCGGCGAGCGCAAGGCGCAGTTCGTCGGGCGTGTGCCCGGTAGCGGGATCAATCAATAGAGTCGACAGCCAGAAATTGCTGTGGAAACTATCCGACGGATTCTGCTGTACGGAAAGGCCGCCCATCGTGTCGAGCGCCCAGGTGTAGAGGTCGTGGATTGTTCTGCGACGGTCCACATGCTGCTGAAGCACGTCCATCTGTCCCACGCCGATACCGGCACACACGTTGCTCATGCGGTAGTTGTAGCCAATTACAGTGTGATAGTAGTAAGGGCGGTTCTCACGAGCCTGCGTGGCGTAGAACTTCACGCGTCGGGCGCTCTCTTCGTCGGGACATACAAGCGCGCCGCCGCCCGAGGTGGTGATGATTTTGTTGCCGTTGAAGCTAAGTGCGCCATATTTGCCTAATGTACCGCACTTGCGACCTTTGTACTCCGAGCCTAACGCCTCGGCTGCGTCCTCCAGTACTGGTATATCCCATTTGGCGGCAACCGCGAGAATCTCGTCCATTTTGGCCGGCATGCCGTAGAGATGAACGGGAATGATGGCAACCGGTTTTCGTCCGGTCACTTTTATGCGGTCGGCAATGCCGCGGTCAAGCGCCTCGGGATCCATATTCCATGTGTCTGGCTCGCTGCCTACGAACACCGGACGTGCGCCCTGATAGGTAATAGGATTGGCCGACGCGGAAAACGTGAACGACTGGCACATTACCTCGTCCCCGGCCTTTACGCCGAGCATCACAAGACCGAGATGGAGGGCCGCCGTGCCGGCGCTCAGTGCAACTACGCGACCCGGCGCCCCGATATACTCGCCGAGAAGACGTTCGAACTCGTCGACGTTCGGCCCCAAAGGTACTACCCAGTTGGTCTCGAAAGCCTGATTTACCCAATATTGTTCTTTGCCGCCCATGTGCGGAAGCGACAATTTTATTGCATTATCCATTTGCTACTTGTGGTTTAGTTTTTTTCTTTAAGAACGGTGGGAGATGGCCGCCGAGCAGCCACGCCAGCAGAGGCGAAACCTTCAGGATGCGATTCAGGCAGAGCACCACGGCGACGATTACGGCTGCCGTGGCGCAACTGAGAACAAACGCCGGTACGAAACCAAGAGCCGAGGCCTCAAGCCACGGGCGCGCCCAGCCCATCGGAAACAGGAAAAAGTAGTGCAGCAGATAAATTGTGAGACTCTGCGTTCCGATATAAGACCACATACGTGCCCATCGGTGGCCGGAGGCATCAGGCGCATACGCCTCGGCGCTCCATGGAATGACTACTGCCAGCGCCACCACTGCGAGCGACATCTGCATCGCTATATTGCAGATTGCCAGACTGACTGTTCCAAGAAAAGGAAGGTCCCAGGGCCATCGCACGGCATACAGGCTCAATGCGAGAACTATAAGCGCCGCAGTGGAAACTGCGGGCTTGGCTACCGATTTGAGGAAAACCTCAGAGCGTTGTGCCGCTATGACTCCGAAAGCGAAGACCGGGAAAAATTCAGCAACAAACTGCCAGCTCAGAACCCGGCATGCCGTTGTGTTTTCAAACTTGCCGTAGAGATACAGAAACAAAGCCGTCGGGATTCCGTAGACAACAATCTCTATCCACATGCTTCTGCTCCGGTGCAGGATAGGCCTGACAGCAGCATATATCGCTATTATTTCAAAAAGCACGAGTGTGAACCAGTAACCGTTCTTGAATTTATCCGTCCATAGTCCGGCGAAACTGCTGTCGAACGGTGTTCCAAGTCCGGAGTGCGGGAAATAAAGAATCCACAGGCTGCTACATGCCAGCATGGGAACCAGTAACTGCAATGCACGCTTGCCGAGCGCGGGTGCTTTCGTACTGCTGCCGGTCATCCAACCGCTTATAAAGAAGAATAGCGGCATATGTATCGCGGCAATAATCTTGAAGAGAGCCGTACGGTCGATCTCACGTACGCAGAATGTTATGACATGCCCCATCACTACCATGAAGATGGCAAGGCCTTTGAGCATGTCAAAATAATGTAGCCGCTGTCTCATCGCCGTATTGTTTAGTCATGCAAAATTAGACAATTTTTTGAAGAAATTTAGTAATTTTGCATCATTATTATGCTTAATACGGACAAATATAATTGCCGACTTGTAGCTGCAGCGCTCGTGCGATATGGAGTGCGCAGGGCGGTAGTGTCGCCCGGTTCGCGCAACGCTCCGCTGATTGTGGCGCTTGCCCGACGCCGGGAGATACAGCTGAACGAAGTTATCGATGAGCGTTCGGCGGCATTCGTAGCATTGGGTATTGCGGTGCAGACCGGCCGACCGGTAGCTGTGGTATGTACCAGCGGCAGCGCGGTGCTGAATCTGGCTCCGGCTCTGGCTGAAGCGTATTACCGACAGATACCACTCATTGCAGTCACGGCCGACCGTCCCGAGGAATGGATTGACCAGGATGACAGCCAGACGATACGTCAGCCGGGTGCTCTTGCGGCCGTGACAAAAGCCACATTCCATCTGCCGGTGACACGTGGTGACGCCGGCCTTGAGCGTCTGTGCCGTCGGCGTGTGGCAGATGCCATGATGATGGCCGTAAGTGACCCTTGCGGACCGGTGCATGTGAATGTCGGCATTGACGAACCGATTAATGCGATGGGTGATGACTCTGCCGATGATTTTCGTCTGCCTGACTTTGTCCCGACGGTACGACGCCTGCCGGAGGCTACGGCCCGCGAACTTGCCATTGAGATGAATAGTGCGCGGCAGGTGCTTGTGGTGGCCGGTTTCCGGTCTCCGGAGCAGAATCTGAAAGAAGCCCTGTCCATGCTTCCTGGCAACGTCGCGGTTATCTCGGAATTGCAGAGCAATCTCGGTCAGGGAATTCCGGCCAATATCGATGCCATGATGCGGATGCCGGAATCCGAGGCGTTGCTTAACCCCGATATAGTCATCACCATTGGAGGCGCCTTGCTTTCGAGAATGATTAAGGCCTCCATGCGGTCGGCAAAGAAATCAATGCGGCATTGGAGTGTATCTACCGTAGACCATTGTCTTGACACGATGCTGCATCTTGACCGCCGCATCGACTGTGCTCCCACGGAGTTTTTCGCTTCGTTACTGCCTTATCTTGAAGATAATAATTCCTGCTACGCAGCTGAATGGCAAAATTTATCTGAGCGCGCCGGCAATATCACACAAACATATGCCGAATCGGCTCCGTGGAGCGATTTTCGTGCCATGAACCGGTTGATGCGTGGCGTGCCGTCCGGCACATCGTTGCATCTGAGTAACGGAACGGTCGCGCGATACGCACAGCTGACCGGATGCCCCGGAGCCATACGCACGGAGTGCAACAGAGGCGTGAGTGGCATAGACGGGTGTACCTCAACCGCAATAGGTGCCGCTATGGCGACGGATGAATTGACACTTCTGGTTACAGGTGACATGTCGGCGCAGTACGATATGGGTGCACTTGCGATACAGGAAGTTCCTGCGACGTTCCGCATGGCCGTTCTGAACAATGGCGGAGGTGGAATATTCCGATTCATAAAGTCGACACGCGATTTACCGGAAACCGACCGATGGCTTGCTGGCGGTGTGCGTCTGCCTCTGCGCGAACTTGCCGCGGGATTCGGGTTCGACTATTACGAGGCGGCGGATGAGGCGTCCTTATCGTCTGTCATGCCGGCGTTTTTCGCTCCGTCCGGCCGTCCGGCTATTCTGAACATAATCACTCCGCCCGATGCAAGTGCGGAGACAATCAAAAGATATTTCGCATGAGAGAATGGACTAAAATAAAGGATTACAGCGACATCCTGTTCGATTTTTACAAAGGCATTGCGCGCATAACGATAAACCGTCCTGAGGTGTACAACGCCTTCCGTCCGCAGACCAACGCCCAGATGCTTGACGCTATGGATTATTGTCGCCGTACGCCTGCTGTGCGCGTGGTAGTACTTACAGGAGCCGGAGACAAGGCTTTCTGCAGCGGCGGCGACCAGCACTACAAAAGCCGTGGCGGCTACCGCGACGAAGACGGAACGCCGCGACTCAATGTACTGGAACTGCACAAGGCCATACGCAGTATCCCCAAGCCCGTGATAGCCATGGTGAACGGCTATAGTATCGGCGGCGGCAACGTGCTCAATGTGGTGTGCGATCTCTCCATCGCATCCTCGACGGCTCGCTTCGGACAGACCGGGCCAAAGGTGGGCAGTTTCGATGCCGGATTCGGTTCGTCGTACCTCGCGCGGTGTGTGGGACAGAAGAAAGCCCGCGAGATATGGTTTCTGTGCCGGCAATATACGGCCGACGAGGCCCTACGCATGGGGATGGTGAATGCTGTCGTTCCTCCCGAGAGGCTGGAAGACGAGACCGTGGAGTGGTGCGAGACTATCATGAAGCGCAGTCCTTTCGCTATACGCATGATAAAGCGGGCGCTTAATGCCGAACTCGACGGTCAGGCCGGACTCATGGAGTTTGCAGGCGATGCCACTCTGATGTATTATCTGATGGACGAGGCACAGGAAGGCAAGAATGCTTTCCTTGAGAAACGCGACCCTGACTTTGACCGCTTCCCGCAATTCCCCGGATAATGGAAGACATTACGGGTGAGTGGGCTCCGTATCGCCTTAACTTTCTGTTTGAGGCGCGCACCTCACGCGCCAGCATGAGGCATAAGGATACGTATTTCGTGCGTCTGCGCCATTCCGACGGTCGTGAAGGGTGGGGCGAGGCGGCTTTGTTCAAAGGACTGAGTGACGACGATTGTCCCGACTTTGAGCGAGTGCTGTCCTATTATTGTCAGCATCCGGAGGAGATAGAAGAGTGTCGGTACAGCGCTGTGCGGTTCGGAATTGAAAGTGCCTTGCGTCAACTGGACGAGGGCATACATCCCTGGCCCGGCAGAGGACAGATAAGTATAAACGGTCTGATATGGATGGGCGACAAGGCCACTATGAAGCGCCGTATTGAGGCAAAGCTTTCAGAAGGATTCAGGCTGCTGAAACTTAAAATAGGAGGGATAGACTTCAATGACGAACTGGATTTACTGCGGGAGATTCGGCACCACTATGGTTCGGATGTTCTGGAGTTGCGTCTTGACGCAAACGGCTCTTTCAGTCCCGACGAAGCATTGCAACGACTTGAGGCGCTCGCGCAGTTCGGTATTCACAGCATCGAGCAGCCTGTGCGGGCCGGACAACCGGAAGTGATGCGCCGAGTATGTGCCGAAAGTCCGATACCCATAGCCCTTGACGAGGAGCTTATCGGTTGCAGCTCCGGAGAATATAAACGCCAGCTGCTTGATTATGTGAAGCCGTCATACATTATTCTCAAACCCGCATTGTGCGGCGGTCTTAGCGGTGCGGCAGAATGGGGACACGCGGCAACGGAAGCCGGTATTGGCTACTGGTATACATCGGCCCTGGAAAGCAACATAGGGCTGGATGCTATAGCGAGGGAGGTGCTTGAAAACTGGCTCACAATGCCGCAGGGACTCGGCACGGGCGAATTGTACGATAACAACATACCGTCGCCTGTGATGCGCAATGGTGCGGTGTTGACATACGATAGAAATAAAAAGTGGCAGTTTCCTATACTCCAATGGAATACGAGGAGTTTTTGAAACAATGGTCTGACGACCGGGAATTTGTAAATGTCAAGACTTCGGGAAGTACCGGAACGCCTAAAGAGATCCATTTGCTGAAGTCCGACATGATAAAATCAGCTGAGGCTACCGTAAGGCGCTTCGGGCTAAATGCGCATAGTGTGATAGCCTCGTTGCTGCCTATGACGAGTATAGCCACGCGCATGGCTGTGGTGCGAAGCATTGTGGCGGGGTGCAGATATGTTGATATGAAGCCGTCCAATAACTTTGTTATTACAGAACATATCGATCTGCTGTCGGCAGGTCCCACACAGGCCGATTGTCTTATCTCAAATCCGGAGATGGCATCGCTGGTCAGCGCCATCATGATGGGCGGTGCGCCGCTTAGCCAGGAGCGTCGGGAGGCTCTGCTTGCCTGCGGCTATGACTTATGGGAAAGCTACGGCATGACTGAGACGTGCAGCAATGTTGCTCTGCGTCACGGTTCTGACCCGTTGTTTACCGCAAATCCGGGTATAAGTTTCAGCCTTGACGAACGAGACTGCCTGATAATCCATGCTCCCGGCTACAGTTTTGACGGTGTTGTCACCAATGACGTTGCAGCTTTGGCATCGCCGACATCTTTCTGTTGGCTTGGTCGCGCCGATAATGTAATCAACAGCGGAGGCGTAAAGATGTATCCCGAACAAATAGAGAAGATGCTTGCACCCTATATGGACATGCCGTTTTATATAACGGGTGTTACCGACAACAAGTGGGGACAAGCTGTAGCGCTCGTGGTTGAGGGCAGCGAAATCGAACTGGACAGGGCGCGCGCAATAGTAGACCGTCTGCCCGACAGAAAGACTGCGCCAAAACATATTTTTACAGAGGAGGCATTTCAATATACCTCTACCGGTAAGATAATAAGGCGTCGAAGATAATCGCTTACTCAGCTACAGTCTCAGGCTTTGCAGTGGCCTCGTCACTGTTTCCGGTTTCGGACTGGTTGCCGTCGCTTTTTTCTTCCGCTTCTTTATCTTCGACGCCATCAGCCGATAGTTCTTCAGGAGTATGAACCTCCACTGACTCAGAGGGTTCGGCAACCTCGGGTTCGGCCGCATCTTCGGCCGGTGCAGCTTCCTGGAGCTGTGTCGCCGGAACAGCAACAGGTCGAGGAGTAGGCTTGACAGACTTTGTTTCCGGCACAGGACGAGGCGCCGATGCCATTATCTGCTCCATCTCGTCCGGTACGACGAAAATGTCGAAACGGTCGCGCGGCCGGATACTTTCGAACCATTTGAACTTAGGAAGGAAGAATAGATTCTTCTTGGCAAGAAACAGGGGAGTGACGGTGCCGGACGTCTCGGGATACATAAGAATACGTTCTACGGCGCGCTGGTGAAAGTCAGCCGAAAGGAAGCTGCTCTCGGCATTTACAATCTTGTTTATGGTGGAGTCGCTTTCTTCCGGATACATTATTATCTCAACGTTGCCGTTTACATCAAGGTGCGTCAATTCTCCGTCCGTGAAGTAGGCTATCATTTCTTTTCCGCCAAGCTGACTGTAGTGCACGTCCTCGATATGCTCGGCAGTGAACGCGTTTTGCGGCAACCGCGCGCGGTCCACTGTGGAATCGTTCATGTGAAGTTCTATGACGTCTCCGAATATCTGACGTTCTCCACTCCATATGACAGGATTGACGTACATGCGCAACATTGAGTCACGCTGGGTGAAGCGCATGGAATCAGCCACGCCCTGCACGTCGACGCGCCAGAAGCGGACACGCGGATACACCACTGCCACATGACTTGTGTCGGCCACTATATGCGCGGGGATGCCGAGCACGGTGTCCTCCGGCACCTCGGTGTGCATTATGTCACGGAAACTCTCGATATAGCGGCCGTGCATATACAGAGTATCGCCTTCATTGTATTGCTGCAGTTGAGCATGGCCGGTGATAAACGCGCTGTCGCGTTCCTGATTGTAGTAGCCATAATCGCCGAGTACTATAGAGCAATTGGCAGTGTCGGTCAGTTCCACCGAGCCGAAACCTTCGCCATAGCCTGCGACTTTGTCATAAAAAATTGTGTCGGCCGTCAGCTGCTGTCCGCCCTCTGCTCCTACTACTGTGGAACGGTCGTACAGATTGCTGATGTTTGTCTCGGTGTTGTATGTGCCTTCGCGTGTGTAGATGGTAGCCTTGGCATTGACAACCCGGCTGGGAGAGTACAACTCCGCCACGTGTGTTGTGGTGTTGTAATACAGAGTGTCGGTGTAGATATCGAGTGTGTCGGTCTCCGAACGGGAGTTGAGATGCACGTTTCCGTAGAAATTGGCTTCTTTGGTCGACGGCATGTATTCTCCTTCGATGCTGCGAAGGCGGTTGTGGCTGTCGGTGAGCACTCCGCCCGCACCATAATACCCGATGTCGCTGCGCATGTCGTAGGTGAACTCCGGCGTTTCGAGCATCACATCTTTGTTTATCATGCGTACCTGTTTCCCGGCGTCGCTATAGAGGTAGGCCACCTCGGTGGCGCCGTCGTAGTTCAACTCGTCGGCGTAGACGAAGAGTGTGTCGCCCTGTTCCATGCTGACGTTGCCGAATGCGTCCATCGACTCCGTGTCGGGATAGAAATGTGCGCTGTCACAGCGCATGTACATCGGCCCCTTGGTAAAGAGGACATTACCCTGCACGACCATGTACTCGTCGCGTTCCGACTTGCGCAGCACATTGGCCTGTTCAAGAAAAACACGGTTACCGGCCGTGCGGTCGGCTGCGGGTATCTGTGGCGCTATAACCGGAGGCGCCGACTGCGGATGCTGCGACAGAGCCGGGACGCCGAGACTGACTGCCGCCAGCACCGATAGCGCCGCTATAGCCGAGCTGTTAGGCTTCAGTTTCACAGATGTTTATTTCGATTTAATCCAGCCTTTGTGGCGGAAATCACATCCGCGCCAGCCGTCTTCAATACGCACGTAGGTGTCTGCAATTTTCTTTTCCAGCCATTTGTCGATAATGGACTGCTTGGTCGACTCCTCGTACATATTCTTTATCATCTGGTAGTCATCGCCGAGGTTGGCCTGATGGGCGTCGATGCGTCGTGTGAGCTTCACCAGAGCCACTATCTCGCGGTCGCGCTTCGGGTCCTTCATAACGAATGGCTTGGAGATTTCGCCGGGCTGCATGTCGGCAATCACGCGCGCCACTTCCTGCGGCAACTGCGACATCTCGAACTGCGTGGTTCCAGTCTCCTGGTTTGTCATGCGGCCGTTGCTGTAGCGAGTGTCTTTGTCCTGCGATATGTAGCGGGCGGCCGTTTCGAAATCGATGGTTTTATTGTCGACTATATCGGTACGGAGGCTGTCAAGGCGAGTAATGGCTTTTGTGAGGTCTTCGTCGCTGACTTTGGGACGCAGAAGTATGTGGCGGCAGTTGATGCGGTCGCCGCGTTTCTCTATAAGCTGTATTATATGGTAGCCGAACTCGGTCTCAACAATCTTGGAGACCTTCTTGGGGTCGTTGAGGTTGAACGCCACGGCTGCGAATTCAGGCACAAGGGTGGCACGGCCTACGAAGCCGAGTTCTCCGCCGCGCACACCCTCGGGGGCTTCGCTGTAGAGGATGGCGAGGGTAGAGAAATCGCTTTCGCCGCGATTCACGCGGTCGGTATAGTCGCGCAGACGTGCCTTGACGCTCTCGATTTCCTCACGCGGAACGGGAGGATTGATGGTGATGATCTGGGCCTCTACCTGCAGGGGGACGAAGGGTATGCTGTCCTGCGGCAGCTTGTTGAAATAGCGGCGTACATCGCTGGGTGTGACTTTGACGTTCTTTGTGAGCGACTGCTTGACCTGGTTGACACGGAAGCGGTTTGTGATGTTAGTGGCATACTGGTCGCGTATTTCGGAATACGGCTTTCTGAAGTATTGTTCCACTTTTTCTCGGCTGCCGAGATTGCTGACAAGAAAATTCATCTGCGCATCTACCTGCTGCTGAACCATGCTTTCCTGCACCTCCACAGTGTCGAGGTCGGCCTGATGCAGAAACAGACGTTCAATTGCTATTTCTTCTGGGATATAGCAGTACGGGTCGCCGACTATGGTCTGACGGTCCTGCTGCATCTCCTGATAGGCGTGTTCGATGTCCGATTTATATATCGGGTCGTCGCCTATGACCCATGCCACTTCCTCGGCGATATTGTTCTGTGCTGCCGCATACAGAGCCATTCCGGCTCCGGCCATGCATAATGCAATGTATTTCAGCTTCATATGTTGCTCGTGCGCGCCTCAGGCGCTATTATGTTGATATATCTTTGCAAAGATAATTATTTTTTCGCTGTCAGCCCTTTGTTTTTTAATTTTTTAAGGCAAAAAGTAAGGCAGGTAAGCCACAAATGGCGAACCTGCCTTACATGATAAGGACGGAATTATCAGCAGAGGAATCCGAGCAGAACGCCGGCTGCGACTGCTGAACCGATGACGCCGGCTACATTCGGGCCCATGGCGTGCATCAGCAGATAGTTCGACGGATCGTACTCCAGACCGAGGTTGTTGGAGATACGTGCGCTCATGGGAACTGCCGATACGCCGGCGTTGCCGATGAGAGGATTGATCTTCTTGTTCTTCGGGAGCACCAGGTTGAACAGCTTGACGAACAGTACGCCGCTGGCCGAGGCAATGATGAATGCCATGAAGCCCAGGAAGAAGATGAAGATGGTCTGGGGTGTCAGGAACTGCGAGGCCTGGGTGGATGCGCCTACGGTAAGGCCGAGCAGGATAGTCACTATGTCGGTGAGCGCATTGCTTGCAGTCTTGGCCAGACGGGTGGTGACGCCGCATTCACGCAGCAGGTTGCCGAAGAAGAGCATGCCCAGCAGGGGAAGACCCGAGGGAACAACGAAGCAGGTGAGCAACATGCCTACGATGGGGAATATGATCTTCTCGTTCTGGCTGACGGCACGTGCGGGCTTCATGCGTATAAGGCGTTCCTTCTTTGTCGTGAGCAGGCGCATGATAGGCGGCTGGATCACGGGTACAAGAGCCATATAGCTGTAGGCCGACACGGCAATGGCACCCATCAGGTTCGGGGCCAGCTTTGACGACAGGAAGATGGCCGTGGGGCCGTCGGCGCCGCCGATTATGGCTATGGCACCGGCCTGGTCGGGAGCGAAGCCGAGCAGCAGGGCTACCATGTAGGCACCGAAGATACCGAACTGCGCGGCAGCACCGATAAGCATCAGCTTGGGATTGGCAATCAGAGCCGAGAAATCGGTCATGGCACCGATGCCGAGGAATATCAGCGGCGGATACCATCCGGCCGAGACGCCGTTGTAGAGGATGTTGAGCACCGATCCTTCCTCGTAGATGCCAACCTCAAGGCCTGCGGTGGTATTGAAAGGAACGTTGCCTATCAGTATGCCGAAACCGATTGGCACCAGAAGCATGGGCTCGAAGTTCTTCTTGATGGCAAGCCAGATGAAGAAGAGACCTACGGCCAGCATGACGAAGTTGCCGAACTCGGCATTGGCAAAACCTGTCAATTCCCAGAACTGACGGAGGTTGTTGAGCAGAAAATCGCCGAATGACATAATCACACGGTTTATTCAATGGTAAGGAGCACAGCGCCCTCAAGTACGGAGTCGCCGGCGTTGACATTGATAGATGCCACGCGTCCGTCGCGTCCGGCATGGATGGCATTTTCCATCTTCATGGCTTCAAGCACGAGAACGGTGTCGGCTGCCTTCACGGTGTCGCCGACCTTTACCGGGATGCTGAGCACAACGCCGGGCAGAGGTGACTTCACGCTCTCGCCGCCGAGATTGCTCGCGGCCTTGGCTATCACTTTCTCGCCGGTGGCAGTACGGGGTGCGGCCGCAGCACGTGGTGTGCTGACAACTTTGACGGCAGCGGCTTTCTCCTTCTCCATTTCCACTTTGTAGGGTACGCCGTTCACTTCCACTTCAACGACGTTGTCGTTGAGATCGCCGACGCCTACTTTGTAGGTGTTGCCGTTGATTTTATATTTGTATTCTTTCATTGTTCTGTATTGATAACGGGTTTGGTGGTTGAGAGTGCATTATTTGCGATGACCCTGGAATGCGGGGAGCTCACGCAGTCCGTAGATCTTCGAGCTCCAGGGCGAATAGGCGCGTTTCACTTTGTTGATGGTCAGGATTGTGTTTTCTGCGTCGTGGGCATTGAAGTGCTCGTGCAGGGCCATTACGATAGCTGCGATTTCTTCGCCGCTGTCGTGTTCTGTCGTTGCGCGTACACCCTTGTCGTTGTGGTCGGCGCCGGAGCTGACGATTTTCTTTGTTCGGGCGAGGCGCTTGTTTATGGCACCGATGCCGTAGAAGCACAGGCACAATACAAGCAATGCAGAGAACACAACACTCATGGCCATGATAGCCATTCCGAAGCCGTTCTCGTCTATCTCGGCAAACATCTTGACTCTGTCCTTTCCGTCCTTGATAACATTGGCGCTGGAGGGCGTGATGTAGAGCGAACCCTGACCGTTGCGGACCGCCCATGCTCCATCACCGTCCGTAGCACGGGCGTATGTCTGGTCAGTGCCGACGGAAGCGGGAATGACAATGGCATCGATCAGCGAGCCGTCAGCATCGTAGAGGCCAACCCAGTTGTCTTGCCCCGGAGTGAGTGTGAAATTGGTGTGGAAAGTTCCTTTTTCCGGCTCTCCGTCGGTAAAGAACACCACATGCTGGCGTTTGTGGATGCGGGTGTTTACGTCGCCCAGCGGCACGGGATACTTACGCGGCTGCGTGGAGTCGTTTGTCAGGAACATGCTCGAGATTTCGACGGGAGCAAAGTTGGCGTTGAACAGTTCTATCCAACCGTGATGCTCGCCGTAATCGTCGACGATGCTTGAGGAATTCTCAACCATCACCTCGTTGAGGCGCACTGCTTTGCGGCTTTGTGCCGAGATAAGCGATGTGCCGGCGGCGAGGGCGATTGCTGCTATTATTATTCTTTTTTTCATAATGGCTTACAGAGGTATGTTGCCATGCTTCTTGGCGGGATTGGTCACCTTCTTGGTGGCAAGCTGCTGCAGGGCACGGATTACGCGGAAGCGGGTGTTGCGCGGTTCGATTACATCGTCGATGTATCCGTAGCGTGCAGCGTTGTAGGGGTTGCAGAAGAGCTTGTTGTACTCTGCCTCCTTCTCGGCGAGAACCTTCTTGGGATCGTCCGATGCCTTGGCCTCCTTGGCATACAGCACCTCCACAGCGCCGGCACCGCCCATAACGGCGATTTCGGCCGTAGGCCATGCGTAGTTCATGTCGCCGCGCAGCTGCTTGCAGCTCATGACGATGTGGCTGCCGCCGTAGCTCTTGCGCAGCGTCACGGTTACTTTGGGCACAGTGGCTTCGCCGTATGCGTAGAGCAGTTTGGCGCCGTGCAGTATCACGCCGTTGTACTCCTGGCCGGTACCGGGCAGGAATCCGGGCACGTCGACGAGAGTAACCAGAGGAATATTGAAGGCGTCGCAGAAACGGACGAAGCGTGCACCCTTGCGCGATGCGTTGCTGTCGAGCACGCCTGCGAGGTACTTGGGCTGGTTGGCAACGATGCCGACAGCCTGACCGTTGAAGCGGGCGAAGCCCACGATGAGGTTCTTGGCATAATCGCGCTGCACTTCGAGGAATTCGCCGTTGTCGATAATGGCGCCGATTACCTCGTACATGTCGTAAGGACGGTTGGCAGAGTCGGGGATGATCTCGTTCAGTGAATCCTCAAGACGGTCGATGGGGTCGGTGCAGGGAACCAGCGGCGGCTCCTCGAGGTTGTTCTGCGGAATGAAGCTGAAGAGCTTGCGGATGATGCGCAGGGCGTCCTCGCCGTCTTCGGCGGCGAAATGTGCCACACCGCTTTTGGCTGCATGTACCTCGGCACCGCCGAGTGCGTCCTGAGTCACATCCTCGCCGGTTACGGTCTTCACAACCTTAGGACCGGTAAGGAACATGTAACTGATGCCCTTAGCCATGATAGTGAAGTCGGTCAGGGCAGGGGAGTAGACGGCACCGCCGGCGCAGGGACCGAGGATGGCGCTGATCTGGGGAATGACACCGCTGGCCATGATGTTGCGCTGGAATATCTCCGCGTAGCCTGCGAGTGCATTGATGCCTTCCTGGATGCGGGCACCGCCGGAGTCGTTAAGGCCGATGACGGGAGCGCCCATCTTCATGGCCATATCCATTACTTTGCAGATCTTCAGCGCCATGGTCTCGGAGAGTGAACCGCCGAATACTGTGAAGTCCTGTGCGAAGACGTAAACAAGACGGCCCTCGATTGTGCCGTAACCGGTGACTACGCCGTCGCCGAGGAACGATTTCTTTTCCTGGCCGAAGTTCGTGCAGCGATGGCGCACAAACATGTCGAGCTCCTCAAACGAGCCTTCGTCCAGCAACTGCGCGATGCGTTCGCGGGCTGTGTATTTGCCGCGTTCATGCTGCTTTTCGATGGCTTTTTCGCCGCCGCCGAGGCGGGCCTGGGCACGGAGCTCTATGAGCTCTTGTACTTTTTCAAGCTGACTGCTCATTACTTCTGTAATTCTTTATTAGTGTGAGATGGCGGCCCAGGAGTGAGCCGCCGGAGACATTATTTGTTCGGATCTTCGCACAGCTCCACGAGGGTGCCTATGCTGCTTTTGGGGTGAACGAAAGCTATGTTGAGGCCTTCTGCGCCCTTGCGGGGAGCCTTGTCGATGAGACGGCAGCCTTTGCTCTCGAGTTCGCCCAGGGCGTTGGCAACACCGTCTTCCACTGCGAAGGCTACATGCTGGATGCCGCCGCGGCCGCCGTTGTTGGCGATGAACTTGGAGATGGCGCTGTCTTCGGCGGTGCCTTCCAGAAGCTCAATCTTGGTCTGACCGACCTTGAAGAACGCGGTGCGTACTTTCTGGTCGGGTACTTCTTCGATGGCGAAGCACTTGAAGCCGAGCATGTTCTCGTAGAAAGGGATTGCCTCGTCGAGCGACGGAACGGCAATGCCGATGTGTTCGATATGGGAAATTTCCATAATAAATAGGTTTAAGAAATGTATTTTTCCGGTTGATTGTTATGTTTGGACGACCTGCTACGGCCGCCAATTATCGTGCAAATTTAGTAAAATTATTGAAACTGACCCGATTTTGTGCTGAAAAACATATGAGCCAGACTTAGTCGAATACTCCCTCGATGGCTTCTTCGGCAGTCTCCGGAATTTCGTCGCCCATCAGTTCGCCGCCACAGAGGTCAACCGTTGCCGGGAACTTGAAACGGGTGTCCTGACTGTAATTCAGCGATGGATCGGCATATACCCGGCTGATGTACTTGCCATAAATGGGGAGTGCCATGCTTGCGCCCTGACCTTCGGCCATTGAGTTGAAATGGATGTAGCGTTCTTCTCCGCCTACCCACACACCGCTGACGAGCTCGGGCGTAAAGCCCATGAACCAGCCGTCGGCGTTGAAGTTGGTCGTTCCCGTCTTGCCGCCCATCTGTGCGGTCAGGTTGTAAGGGGCGCGGCGCAGTCTGTTGCCGGTGCCGCTGTCTACCACGTTCAGCAAAATGCTTAATATGCGCCAGTACCCGGTGTCGGTTATAACTTCTGTCTGGATAGGCGTGAACTCGCTGATGATGTTGCCGTTATTATCGGCTATGGCTGTTACGAACATGGGGTCGGTGCGCATGCCGTTGTTGGCGAAAGCGCTGTATGCCGTAACCATTTCCTTTACAGAGACCTCGCATGGGCCAAGGCAAAGCGACAGTACTGCCGGCAGACTATTGGTGATTCCGTATGAATGCATGCGCTTCACCAGTTCGGCGGGGCTGAGCTGTGCCATAAGCCGGGCTGAAATCCAGTTGTTGGAGTTAGTCAACGCCCAGCGCAAGTCCACTTCCTCGCCTATACGCGAATGGCCCGAATTTCGTGGCGACCACAGGCGTCCGCTTTCGTCGGTGAATGTAGGCTGTTCATTAAGAAGATGGCTGCATGGCGTGAAGCCCGATTCCATGGCGTATGTGTAGAGGAACGGCTTGATGGTAGAGCCTATCTGTCGTCGGCCCGTCGATACCATGTCGTACTGGAAGAATCGGAAGTCAGGACCTCCTACATATGCTTTCACATGACCGTTTCCCGGGTCCATGGACATAAAGCCGGTGCGCAGGAAACTCTTAGTGTAAAGTATTGAGTCGAGAGGTGTCATGACTGTGTCTATGGGACCTTCATAGCTGAAAACAGTCATTTCTACCGGTGTATTGAATTCGGCTGTGATTTCAGCATCGCTCTTACTGCAGAGCTTGGCTACACGCCTGCGCTCGCTCTGGCGGACGGCGTTGCTTATGAGTTTCTGACGCATTGTCGTGGATAGCTCGTCCTGGCGCGAGGTGTAGGGCGCTGTGGCAGAACCTTTCTTTTCGCGGAAGAACGCTTTCTGCAGGCTGCGCATGTGCTCGTTCACGGCCTCTTCGGCATATTTCTGCATCCTGGAATCTATAGTGGTGTAGATGCGCAGGCCGTCGGAATATATGTCGTAATGTGACCCGTCTGCCTTGGGATTTTTGTCTATCCAGCCAAACAGCGGATTTGTGGCCCAGGCTATGCTGTCGTCAACATACTTCTGACCTTCCCACGATGCGTAGTCCTCGCGTCGGGGTTTATGAGCCGTGAGAATGCGTCTTAGCTCTTCGCGGAAGTATGGGGCGAGTCCTTCCTTATGGTCGATACGGTGGAAGTCGAGACCAAGAGGGAGAGCAGTCATCGAATCAAGCTGCTCGCGCGAAATATATCCGGCTTTGTACATTTGTTCAAGCACGACATTGCGGCGGTCCAGCGCCCGCTGCGGATGGCGCACCGGGTTGAAATACGACGGGTTTTTAACCATTCCCACCAGCAGGGCAGCCTGATGTATGTCGAGGTTGTCGGGTGTGGTGTTGAAATACACCTTTGCCGCGCTCTTGATGCCTACCGCGTTGTAAAGGAAATCAAACTGGTTGAGATACATCTTGATGATCTCTTCTTTGCTGTAGAAACGCTCAAGCTTGATGGCAATCATCCACTCGATAGGTTTCTGCATGGCGCGGCTGATAAAGCCGGAACTTGGCGGTGTGTACAGCTGTTTGGCGAGCTGCTGGGTGATGGTAGAACCACCCCCGGCGCTTTTCTGCCCCAGTAGTATCGTTTTGAAAATCGCGCGGCTGATTGCTTTCACGTCGATGCCCGAGTGGTTGACGAAACGAACATCCTCGGTGGCGATAAGGGCGTTGACCATGTTCGGCGATATTTCGTCGAAGTCGGCGTATACACGGTTGCCCGTGCCTCGGAAGTAGCGTCCCATCTCTTTGCCGTCGGCGCTGTAAATGACCGATGCGAATCTGTCCTGGGGATTTTTAAGTTCCTCTACCGGAGGCATGTAGCCTATAACGCCGTTGTAGATGAGAATGAAGAACAGAGTTATGGCGCTTATGAAGATGATGAAGCCAATCCAGAGCAGGCGAATTATGCGGGAGGTCCGTTCTCGGCGAGGTTGTGCCGCCGGCGTGGAATTTTCCTTTTCCATATATACAATTTTATCGGGCAAAGTTACAAAACATATTCCACACTTGCAACTGCCCGAGCAGGCGCGAATACAATGGATGGGCAAGAGTTGTCGTCAATGAGAGAAAGTTGCCTGCGGGAGGCAATAAACCGTAGGCATAGCCGTTGTTTTTATGAATCTACCCTCTGAACCTTAGCCTGCAAGTGTCGAATAAAAGTCTTTAAACACTAAGTTTTAGTCAGATAATGAAAACAATCAGTCTTAGGGGTGTGAATGTTTACCCTTTCAGGAGTGCCGACGAGATTATCGATTTCGCCGACAGCCGCAAAGGCATACTTGTTGCGATTAATGCAGAGAAGGTGATGCATGCCACTGATGAGACGCGAGAGATAATCAACCGGAACATCGGATACTGCGACGGCGACGGCCCCGTGTTCGCCTTGCGGAAGAAAGGCTATCCGCAGGCATGCAAAGTTGCCGGCTGCGACTTGTGGCTGATGATTATAGATCGTTTTCATTCTGAAAAGTCATTTTATATTGTTGGCGCTACTGAGGATGTCAATAAGGAGGTGGTTGCCAAGTTGCAGGAGAAGTACCCGGATATACACATAGCCGGACGCCGCAACGGCTTCATTAACGATCAGAAAGAAAAGGAGGCACTTCTTTCCGACATTGCCGAGAAACGCCCCGATGTTGTATTCGTAGCCATGGGCTCTCCACGTCAGGAGCTGCTGATGGCCGAAATGCAGAAACGACACCCTGAGGCAATATATCAGGGACTCGGAGGTAGTTTCGATGTGTTCACGGGACGAAATCTCAGGGCCGGGAAATGGTGGACCGACCATCATCTTGAATCGCTCTTTCAGGTAATCCATGACCCCAAGCGTATTAAGCGGAAAATTCATTACTGGCGCTTTGCATGGTGGCTCCTCGCCGACAGGCTGTAGTCTCTTGTGGGTTAAAGTTGGTTTTATTTTCCTTGGGCAACGGTAATGCCGAAGTTTTTTTGTAAATTTGCGCCAAATACAAGAATATGCTACTTACCAACTCCATAAGCACCTTTGGCCGCTACTGCCTGTTCATGAAGCGGGTGTTCGCGTTGCCCGACAAGTGGCGCGTTTTCGGCCGTCGAGTACTTGACGAAGTCGTAAAGCTCGGCGTCGACTCCATACCGCTTGTGCTTATCATCTCCGTGTTCATAGGCGCTGTAATCGCCATACAGATGCAGCTCAACATCATGTCGCCTCTCATTCCCGCCTATACCGTAGGTCTTGCCACGCGCGACATTGTTCTGCTGGAATTCTCCAACAGCATTCTGTGTCTTATACTTGCCGGCAAAGTTGGCAGCAATATCGCTTCCGAAATAGGTACTATGCGCGTCACGGAACAGATTGACGCGCTGGAGATAATGGGCGTAAATTCAGCCAATTATCTTGTCTTGCCCAAGATATTGGCTTTCGTCGCGTTTATGCCGGTTCTCGGCATCCTGTGCATTGCCACATCTTTTGTCGGCGGCTGGCTTGTGGCTCAGTTCACCGATATCATCACCGTAAGCCGCTATGTCTACGGCTTGCAGGCTCTGTTCCAGGAATGGTACGTGTGGTACGGTCTCATCAAGTCGCTTGTATTTGCCTTCATCATTGCTTCCGTGGCATCTTTCTTCGGCTATTATGTCAAGGGCGGCGCTCTTGATGTCGGTAAGGCCAGCACCAACGGCGTTGTTTCCAGCAGTATTCTCATTCTGCTTTTCGATGTGATTCTCACCAAACTCCTGCTGCAATGATCGAGGTCAAGAACATAACCAAAAGTTTCGACGGCACGACTGTGCTGCACGATGTGAGCGCCACTTTCGAGACCGGCAAAACCAACCTTATAATCGGTCAGAGTGGTTCCGGCAAGACCGTGATGCTTAAATCGCTTGTGGGCCTCATGCGACCCGAGCAGGGCGAAATTCTGTTTGATGGACGTGACATAATGCGTATGGACACGGCCGAGGTGAAGGAACTGCGCAAGGAGATAGGCATGCTCTTCCAGGGCTCGGCGCTATTCGACTCCGAGACGGTGCTTGGCAATGTGATGTTTCCGCTTGTAATGTTCACGGGCATGACCCAAGCCGAGATGCTCGACCGCGCGATGTTCTGTCTGGAACGTGTCAACCTCAAGGGCGCCGAAAAAAAATATCCCAGCGAGATTTCCGGCGGTATGCAGAAGCGCGTCGCCATTGCCCGTGCGATTGCGCTGAATCCTAAATACCTTTTCTGCGACGAGCCGAACTCGGGCCTCGATCCCAGGACGTCGATTCTGATTGACGAACTGCTGAGCGACATCACCCACGAGTACAACATGACTACCGTGATTAATACCCACGACATGAATTCGGTACTCGGTATAGGCGAGAACATAATCTTCATCCGCAACGGCTACCGCGAGTGGGTAGGGGATATGAGCCAGATCTACAACACCTCCAACGAGGCCCTGAACGATTTCGTATTCGCCACGGATCTGTTTCAGGAAGTGCGGCGCTATGTCGCCGAACACGGGCGCCGGCAGAAGTCATGAGATTTTCCGACATACCCTTTCACGACGACGTGAAGCAGCGCCTGCGCGACATGGTCGATACCGATCGTGTGCCGCACGCGCTTATGTTCGAGGGTCCCTCGGGCACAGGCAAATTCATGCTCGCAAGAGCCTTGGCGCAGTATCTGCACTGTACCGACCGTCACGACGGCGAGCCTTGCGGTAAATGCCCGGCCTGTCTGCAGCATCAGAGTTTCAACCATATCGACACGCTGTTCTCCTTTCCTGTCGTTAAAAAGGGTGGTACGGCAATCTCGGCCGACTACATCGACGTGTTCTGCGACTTCATGTCGGAGTGGCCGTTCATGGATTTCGAGCGCTGGCTGTCGATGCTCGACAATGTCAATGCGCAGCCGCAGATTTATGTGGAGGAAGGCGCCGAACTGCTCCGCCGTCTGGGCTTCACAGCTCATGGCTCGCGCTATAAAGTAGTGTTGCTATGGCTGCCGGAACGTATGAGGGAAGAGACAGCCAACAAACTTCTGAAACTGGTTGAGGAGCCGTCGGACGACACCAAGTTCATAATGGTTAGCAACAACTCCCGCGACGTGTTGCCAACGATATATTCCCGCACGCAGCGTATTACGGTACGCCGCTACGACGATGCGGAGCTGGCTTCATGGCTTGTCTCGACCAAGGGGATAGACGCCGGCGAGGCTGCGAACATAGCGCGTCTGGCAGGCGGGGATGTGAACCGGGCGAATGCTCTGCTCGGGATTTCAGGTCGCGGTAAGGAAAATCTTGACCGCTTTATGGCTCTTATGCGCCTGGCTTATCAGCGAAAGGTGGCCGACTTGCGCGGGTGGAGCAACGACCTCGCCAAGGAAGGACGCGAAGGCGTGCTTGATTTTTTCAGTTATGCGTGTCATATGCTGCGCGAGAACTTTATCTACGCTCTTCATGTGGCGCCCCTCAACAGCATGAATGCCGGAGAGGAGGCCTTCAGCAGCCGCTTCTCGCCGTTTGTCAACGAACGCAATGTCGAGGAACTGATGGCAGTCTTCGATGCTGCCCGTGCCGACATCGCTGCCAATGCCAACGCCAAGATAGTCGGATTTGATGTGGCTATAAAGGTAATCCTGCTGTTGAAACGCTGAACCTCGCCATGCAGAAATTTCTCGAGCAAGTGGCAGACTACTATATGGAGCCGGAACGCCGGAGCCATATGGAGGACTATATCTTCGTGTTTCCCAACCGACGCAGCGGCCGCTTCCTGAAACGATACATACAGCAGCGTGCATCGGACACGATGTTTATGCCGCGCTTTGTCACCATAGGTTCTCTGGTAGCGCGCATGTCGGGTGTGTCTGAGGCATCCCAACGCAAATGTCTTTTCGAGCTGTATGCTGCCTATCGTGAGGTGCTTGCGTCTCACGGCGGCACAACACCGCCAAGCGATTTTGACCGCTTCATATTCTGGGGACAGATGATTCTCAACGATTTCGACGAGATTGACAGAAACGGAGTGGACGCACACGCATTGTACACCAACCTTGGCAGGGTGCGCGAGATTTCGGCCGACTATCTCGACGAATCTCAACGGGCCGTGGCACGTGAGCTGTTCGGCGAAAATGCTGTGCCGGACTCGGCAGGGCGTTTCTGGAACCACATGACGCTCTCGGGAGAAGATGATATTAAAAGTCGCTTTCTTTCGCTATGGGCTATTCTGCCTGAGATATATGAGGCATTTGTAAGCCGGCTTCAGAAGCAGGGCTACACCACCGCCGGACGTCAGTACCGCGAGGCACTGCAGAATCTCGGAACCGACAACCCCATGCTCGCCGGTGTGAAATATGTCTTTGTTGGCTTCAACAACCCCGGCACCATGGAGATATTGATTTTCGACCGGATGCGGCATCTTGGAATAGCTGACTTTTTCTGGGACACATCTTCTCCTTACGTCAGCGACGGACACGGAGGTGTACGTCCCGACAATGCGGCATTCCGTTCGTTGGGTCGATTGGTGAGGCGTTTTCCTATGCCTGCCGATTTTGAATCTGTCGGTATAGACCGTTATCCGGACATAACAGCCGCCGGAATACCTTCGCGCACGGCACAGACCAAACTCGCGGCCCAGATTCTGCGGGAATGGGCGGAAGCCGGTTACATTGACCTTGACAATCCCATAGGTACGGCCGTGATATTGCCGGACGAGAGTCTGCTGATGCACATGCTCCACAGTCTGCCGCCCGAAATACGCGCTGTCAACATCACGATGGGACTCCCGTTCGCCGGCACCTCGTTTGCCGCGTTGTTGCGGTCTATCGTTTCGATGCAGATGCGGATAAGGCGCGTCAGGGGTACGTGGCGTTTTTTCTATGAGGATGTGCTTGAGGTGACAGGCCATCCGCACTTGCGTACAGCCGCAGGCGAGGAAGGCAGTCGACTGCGCGACTACATCATAGGACGCAATCTCTACACACTCGACTCCGACATGATTGCAGCCTGTGCGCCCTCGCTGGCGTTCATATTCCGTGCCGTGGAGGATATGAGGGATATAGGAGGTGTGGGAGCATATCTGTCGGAACTGTTCGACGGGCTGAGCGCTTTGTTCGCTGCGGTTTCCGGCGCAGGTGCCGGATGGGAGATACAGATACTTGGCGCGTTACGTGCCGACATCGACGAGATAGCCGCCATGATTAGGGAATATGGAGTAGAGGCCGGCGAACGCTCGTACTTCGCGCTGTTCGAGCGAGCACTGCGCGGCATGACGATAACGATGGCCGGCACGCCGCTTAAAGGCATGCAGATAATGAGCATGGCCGAGACACGTGGCCTCGACTTCGACAATGTCATGATACTGTCGATGAACGAGAGAATATTCCCGCAGCGCTCGGTGGCAGGTACCATGATACCGAACAATCTACGAGCCGGGTACGGACTGCCGCCCACCGACCGTGCCGAGAACGACTCGGCATATTACTTCTACCGCCTTATCGGACGCGCTCAACGGGTTGCACTGCTGTACGACTCCCGCGACGCCGGCAGCGGCACCGGAGAGGCTTCGCGTTTTATCTCACAGTTGCAATATCTTTATCCCGACGCAGGGAACCTGCATTTCCGCAATGTGGATTTTGGTGCCATAGCGCCTGAAAAGCGAGTCATATCTATCGATAAAAAAGGTGCTGTCGAGCAGCTTCTGCGCCGTTTCCGCGAGGGAGGCCAGTCCTGCATATCAGCATCCGCACTTAAAAACTACAAGCACTGCGGGTTGAAGTTCTATCTCCAGAATGTGTGCCGGCTCAGTGGAGAGGAGGCCGTGACCGGCTTTATGGACATGGCTTCGTTCGGCACGATATTCCACGCATCCGCCCAGGCCATCTACGATGATTACCGCGAGCGCGAAATGACGCCGGCAGTGCTGCGTGGCATTGTAGGCGGACTGGCCGACCGGTATACACCCGTAGTGGAACGGCTGATAAACAAATATTACTACAACCGCGAGGATGACGGGAAAACTCCGATGCCGGTAGAGGGACAGATTATGCGGGACCTTATGATTGACATCCTCCGAAAGATGTTCTCGCTGGAAATCAAGAAGTGGGGAGAAACGGAGGCCTACCGCTACCGCCAGGGTGAAATGGAAGTCGTAGGACCGTGGCAGATAGCCCCCGAACTCACCATCAACTTCAAGATGAAGATCGACCGCGTGGACAAGACTGCCGAAGGTCTGCGTTTTATCGACTACAAGACCGGATCGGACAAACTCGACGTCAAGTTCGCCGACATCTTCGACAGCGCGCAGCACCACACTGATGCAGTGCTCCAGATTCTGGCGTATTGCGAGGCTTATGCCGCCATTACGGGTTACACAGAGGCTATTCAGCCATCGCTCTACGTGTTCCTCGACATGATTCCGCAAAACGAAATCCGCAATATAAAAATCGACGGACAGGACATTACCGACTATCGCAGCGTCAGCGCCGAATTCCTTCCGGCATTACGTGAACTGATATGTGAGATTTTCGACGTCGACAAGCCTTTCGTTCAGGCAGCGGAGGATTCTCCATCGTGCAACTATTGCGTGTTCGCTCCTATGTGCGGTCGCGTCAAGACTCCACGCGAATAGACTATGGCAGGCATTTATGTTCATATACCGTTCTGCCATGCCAAATGTGCGTATTGCGATTTTTTCTCTACTCCGCGCCTTGATCTGACGGAGAAAGTAATTGACGGCATTCTGCTGGAGTATGACCGAAGACGTTCCGAACTGGGCGACGCTCCTGTAAACACAATTTATTTCGGAGGCGGCACTCCTTCCTGTATCGACAGCTGTATGCTTGAGCGTCTGTGTCGTGCGCTGCCTATGGCCGAAGCCTGCGAGCGCACTATCGAGGTGAATCCCGAGGATGTTGATTCGGCCCGGGCCGGGCTGTGGCGCACTTTAGGATTCAACAGAGTCAGCATGGGTGTGCAGAGCCTTCTGGACAGCGAATTGGCCGCAGTGGGACGGCGTCATACGGCTGACGCAGCATTGAAAGCTATAAAGACACTTCGCGGTGCCGGTTTTGATAACATCAGCTGCGATCTTATTTACGGCCTGCCGGGGCAGACGCCCGATACGTGGCTGTATAGCCTTGACACATTACTCGCTACAGGTATTGAACATCTTTCGGCCTACAGTCTCGGATACGAACCCGGCACACGCTTGACTGCCATGCTTATGGTCGGGAAAATCAAGCCCGTTGACGACGATATAGTGGCGGATATGTACGCAACCCTGTGCCGTCAGGCTGCCGAAGCCGGAATGGAGCATTACGAAATTTCCAATTTCGCGCGTCCAGGCCGTCGTTCCCTCCACAATTCATCCTACTGGGACTGCACGCCATATCTCGGACTCGGCCCCGGAGCCCATAGCCTCGCAGCCGACGGCAACCGTCGCGCCGCACCTCCTGATATAAAGGCATGGCTGGCCGCCGGTGCTTCCATAGAGGAGGAAACGCCTGTCGACCGCATCAACGATATTATCATCACGGCATTGCGCACGGCCGATGGCCTTGACACAGCTGTTTTGCCAGCTGACGCCCGTACTTGCGTGGTGCAGGCGGCGCGTCCTTATATTATTAAAGGGTGGCTTGTGCAGCACGGCTCATGGCTGCATATCCCCGAATGTCACTGGCTCGTCAGCGACGCCATAATGCGAGATTTATTGCTCTGAGATGGCCTGTGATTGGATTATTTTTGTAATTTTGTCTCATAAATGCACCGCATTAAGCTAAAGCATAAATTTTACTAAGAAACAACGGATTATGAACCACTATAAGAAAGGCAAATTATATTTCCGCTACGGCACGATGGGCTCGGCCAAGACAGCCCTGCTGTTGACAACGGCCTACAACTTCGAAGAACGCGGCATGAGTTACAGGTGCATGAAACCCGTAGTCGACACACGAGACGGAGAGGGCATAATTCGCTCGCGTATAGGCATACAGCGCGAGTGTACGTGGATTTATCCGGAAACGAATCTCTATGATATTGCAAAGCAGGATGTGGAAACCACCGGCAGCAGTATCGACTGGTATCTTATCGACGAGGCCCAGTTCCTCAGCACCGCACAGGTCGACCAGTTGAGCCGTATCGTCGACGACTTCGGTTCCAATGTCATATGCTACGGCCTGCGCACCGATTTCCAGAGCCATCTCTTCGAGGGCAGCAAGAGACTCTTCGAGATAGCAGATACTATCGACGAGATAAAAAGCACCTGCACATGCGGCAACAAAACCATCATCAACGCCCGCATCGACGCCAATGGTGACATCGTGGAAGAGGGCGCCCAGGTAGAAATCGGCGGCGACGAGCGCTACGTGGCCGTATGCCGCCGCTGCTGGCGCAACAAACGCATTTCGGCTGCCCGACGCACTGCTCTGCCTTTATTTAACGAAAGCCATTAACAACCTGCGATTTACTATGATACAGAAAAGATTTGTCGCTCTGCTGGTCTGGCTGGCCGTACTCTGCCCGTTTGCGGCCGGTGCATCGCACAATTTCGACAACGAAACATTGCGCTACCGTGTCCTCTTCAAGTGGGGACTCATAAACAAGACCGCAGGCTACGCTACCATTCGCATGCTGCCCGGTAGCGGCGAGATGTGTACTGCCGAACTCACAGCCGCTTCCGAGCCATGGGCTGACAAGTTCTACAAGGTGCGCGACACGCTCGTTTCCGTGATGCGTCGGGCCGACTATACTCCTCATTACTATGAGAAAAACGCCCACGAAGGCAACGACCGCAAGCACGACATAGTACGCTTTACCCGTCAGGGCAACACCTACACGGGCAGTTGTGTGCGCAAGGTGTGGAAGAAAGGCGAACTGACACGCGACGAGACCCGTGAGCTCGTAGCCGAAGGCGCCACCGTCGACATGATGTCGTCGTTCTATCATATGCGCAATCTTCCTTTCGACAAATGGGAAAAAGGCCACACCGTTTCGCTGAATATATTCTCCGGCAAACAGAAAGAATTGCTCACATTCAAATTCCAAGGCGTAGAAATGGTAGAGGTGGATGGCAAGAACTATCCCTGCTACCATATCACCTTTATCTTCACCGGCAAAAACAAAAAGAAGACCAGCGACAATATGGACGCCTGGATTACCGCCAACTCCAAACGCGTACCAATGCGTCTGGAAGGTAAATTGCCTGTCGGCAAGGTTCAGTGTGAGCTCGTTACCGGTAAAAAATAAGAGGGTGGTTTTTTAACAGCCTCTAAGAGTCAATGAAACAAAACTGAGGCGGGAACGGTTTCATAGTAATGAAACGCTATTACCGTAAATCCGACTCCATGCTGCGTCGTGAACTGACGCCGCTTCAGTGGGCTGTAACGCAGCATGCAGCCACAGAACCCCCATTTGAAAACGAGTATAACCGGGAGCGCCGTCCGGGGATATATGTGGATATTACCAGCGGCCAGCCGTTGTTTGTATCAAGCGATAAATTTGATTCAGGATGTGGATGGCCCGCTTTCTCGCGCCCCATAGACGAGCGCCTGATAGAACGGCGGCACGACAATAGCCATGGCATGCATAGAACAGTAGTGCTGGCTGCCGGTTCAGGCTCCCATTTAGGCCATGTATTTGCCGACGGACCGCGTGAACGAGGAGGTCTTCGTTACTGTATAAACAGCGCCTCCCTGCGTTTTATCCCGCTTGCAGAAATGGAAAAAGAGGGCTATGCCGAATATATCCCTCTCATTTCAGACGCTGTTGGATGAATTTGAAGGCTCCAAACACGAGAATTCATAAAAAAAGTCGTATCTTTGCATCCGTATTAAGCGCATGTGGCGTAATGGTAGCCGCGCCAGACTTAGGATCTGGTGTCTCACGACGTGGGGGTTCGAGTCCCCCCATGCGCACGAAGGGTAGGCTGGAGATGCAGCCTGCATCTCTCTGTAAGTCAACGTTTTGCACAATAAGCCAACGAGTTGCGCGCTCATTGCGGAACTCGAAAAAGCGCGGTAGAGTCCGCGTACTTTCCACTCGTTTCCATCATAGAAGCATTTTTTGATACACTTTGATACACTGTTCAGCACGGTGTATCAAAATCATGTATCAATGCGCCATAGCGCCGAGCTGTTCCTTCACGTCGCCCACGGCGTTGGCCATCTGCTGCATCTGGCCGGGCTTGGTCTTCGCCAGCTCGGCGTTCATGTGGCCCACGTTGTCGGTGATGATCTGCGCGAGCATCGCGGCGCGCTCCATCTCCGTGCCGGTCTTCATCACCTCGGCCTGCGCCTCCGTGAAGCTGATGCCCACGCGTCGCAGTGCCGACGTCTGTCCCTGCATAGCCTTGCCCATCAGGTTCGCCACGGCCACGGCGTCGGCACCCGTGGCCTGCAGTCCCTTCTGCTGGGCCACGAGGTCGTTCATGGCGGGCAGCAGCGTCTCCAGGCTGCTGCGCATGGTCAGGAAGGTAGCCACCTGTTGCGCTCCGGCCAGCTGCACCTCGTCGCCTATCACGCCGAGCGCCTGCTGTGCCGACGCCAGGTCCTTTATCGCCTGGATGTCGGCCTCCGAGGCGGCCATGCGTTCGCGCATGACGGTGGCGAGCTGCGTCTCGGCCTGTATCTGTACCGTATAGGCGGCGGTCAGTTCGGACGTTATGGCCGTGATGCTGTTCATGGCCTGGTCGAGTCCGTCGAGGGTGTTTTTGATGGATGCGGTTTTATTTGCGAGCTGCCCTATTGCATCGCTTGATTTTTTATACGCGGCGGCCGCGGCACGGGTAGCCCTTTCCAGATCCTCCGTGCTCATAGTCAGCGCTGTTATCTTTCCCGCGCCGTTTGTCTCGACGTTTATCCGAAAGTCTATTTTTCTCGCCATTTCAGCGCATTTTTGTTAGGGGGGTATTGTTTTTTGTTTGTTAGTTTGTTATATTTGCAGAAACCAAACACAACGGCTATGATCTACTTGATGACATCCGATTCCTGGCTTGATTTACTGAGAAACTTGTGGGCTATAAAACCGTACGGGCCTACGTTTATAGTTTTCGGTACTATCATGGTGCTGTTTTTCCTCATTGTTTTCATTCTGGCATTTAAAGGGATGACCTCAGTCCCGGAAAATGCGGGCTCCTTTGATGCCGGATCAATAACCAGTTAGCATCCCCCCGTCAGCTGCAAAAATCTTTGCCGTGCCTGCTCGCGCGTCAGCTGCCTGCCCTCTTTGGGGCGGCCGTCGGCGCGCTTCGTCTGTTTATCCCAGGGCAGCGGCAGCAGGTTCCGCGGGCTGACGCGGCGGCGCAGATGCGACTGCACGATGATGGCCGCCACCACGCGGGCGCGCTCCCAGGCCGCGCGCTCTCGGAACTGCGCGGCGTCGGCTATGGCGTTGAACTCTTCCGGGGTCAGATTGTCAAAATCGTGTACCGATAATCCACAGCTCACGCCGATGCCGAGCAGTTCCTCCGTGCTTAAGCGCTTTTTTTCAGTGTCGGCCCATCATGGTAAGTTTTTATGATTTAGTTTGTGGTTTCGTGAAAACGCCTTAATTTTGTATATATAAATTACCTCCATAATTAATATCACCGAACATATCGTTGCTGAATTGTTATATACTTGATGATACACGAATATACAGAACAGACGGAGGCATGGATTGCCGCGCATGCAGGTGACGATGTGAAAGCATTGTGGCTGAAGTACGGACGTGAACGCGAGTTTGAAATCACCCAGATTGAATGTCGTCGACGTTTCGGCAAGAAACTGGCGGCTACTTTGACTCGTTGCCCGCACTGGCTGTTCCCGTCTGTGCTAAGCGGAGAACAGTCCACAAGCGACCGGCTTGCCACGTTCCACGCGGGACTGGTTCCGGAGTGCTCACGAGTGGCTGATCTCACGGCAGGACTCGGTATAGACGTGCTGCATTTCTCGTCGGTGGCATCGGAGATTGTGGCTCTGGAAATGGACCGGGAACGTTGCGATGTACTTCGTGATAATCTCCGACGTGCTAATGTGGATAATGTCAGCGTGGAATGTGCCGATTGCCGGGAATGGTTGAAAACTTACAACGGGCCTAAACTGGATTTGGTGTTCATCGATCCTGCGCGCAGGGCGTCGGACGGCAGCAGGGTTTTCGCTCTGAGCGACTGCGAGCCTGATGTTGTGGCGATGTTGCCGGATTTGCGACGTGTGGCGCATCGGCTTATCATAAAAATGTCGCCGATGCTCGACATTAGTGCGATATTGTCAACCCTTCCAGAGTGTATTAAGCTCTATGTGCTCGGCACAGCCACTGAATGCAAGGAGCTGGTTGCCGTCATTGATTTTGAACATCCGGCCCCGTCGGCATGCGATGTGGCGATTGAGGCGGTGACGGTGGCCGACGGCGGGACGCATAGCTTTCTTTGCACTCGTGCAGAGGAGATGGTGGCCGATGCCGTCTACGGGCGTCCGCGTTCCGGCGACTGGCTCTGCGAGCCATGGCCGTCGGTCATGAAGGCCGGAGCTGTCCGCCTTGTGGCCGAGCGTTATGGATTGCAAAAGCTTGCGCCCAACACCCATGTGTATTTCGCACCCGAAAAAGTCGCAGGCTTTCCGGGCACACAGCGTCGGGTGGTGGATGTGTTGCCTTATGCTTCGCGGGTTATAAAACGTTTCAGCCGCACGTATCGCAATATCGACGTAGCTGTACGCAATTTCGGCATGACGGCCGATGCTCTGCGGTCAAAGCTCGGGGTACATGACAGCGGCGCCCGCGGCAGGCTTATGGCCGTAACGGACGCCGGAAATGAAAAACTTCTGATTGTGCTTGAATAGGCGTTACCACTGAAATCCGACGGACAGGCCAACCGAACTCAAAGAGACATTCGACGCATAGCGATACCAGTAGTTGGAGGTCACAAGCTGATAGCTTACGCCCACGTTTACAGCCTTGCGTCCGTTGTCGTCGAGAGGTATGCGCAATCCCGCCGACGGCTTGAAGTAGAAGCACTCTGTATTGGTAAGGAATCCGTCTCCGATTTCAAGATAATTGTCGCTTACGAGAAACGAAGCTCCTAACCGCAGGTCGATGTAGAAAGATGTATTTGTCGGAGAGCCGATGTCAAATCGGAAATCCGTATAAAGCGGAATCACACATCCGGTTTTTGAGTGACTTCGCCCCGGGTCATAATCGTCCGGATTTAGGGTAGGGAGGTTGGAGGCATCATGCGGATTTGTCATCACGGCCTGAACTCCGAGACCTACGCCCATAAAGAACCATGACCTATACTGGAAGCCCTGTGTGGTCGACAGTTCCAGATAGTCGGCATTTCTTGTTCCGACGCCTTTGGTATATGACATATCTACGAAGCCGCGATAATTGAAACTGCCCGACAGCGCAGGCGATATGAGGTTGGGAACCTGATTGGCAATCTGATAGAACTGGGCTCCGGCGCTGCCGCACACCGACAGCATGACGGCAATGACAATAGTACGGAAAGTTTTCATGCTTTTTCTGTTTTATTTGCAAACATACAGAAATTTTTCATAAAAACAGCCCGAATTGTCCAATTGTTCGACAATTGGCGACTTTTTCGCCCTATCAGCCCTGGTGGAGTGCCAGGTGCATCGCTTCTGCCGCGCGTCGGCCGTCACCCATTGCGAGAATCACAGTGGCTCCGCCGCGCACGATGTCGCCTCCGGCATAAAGCATGGGGTGCGATGTGCGCAAGTTTTCGTCAACCGCAATTGTGCCGCGTGTCGTTATCTCCAGTCCGTCCACACACGATGGTATAAGCGGGTTGGGAGACACGCCCACGCTCACTATCACGGCGTCGACCGGCATTTCCACAATCTCGCCCTCTATCGGTTCGGGCGAGCGCCGGCCTGATGCATCGGGCTCGCCCAGACGCATTTTCTGAAGGCGTACGGCCTTTACGCGTCCACTGTCGTCGCCGATGTATTCAACGGGATTGTGAAGCGTGAGAAAGCGTACGCCCTCCTCTTCGGCATGACATATTTCCTCGGCTCTGGCAGGCATCTCCTCGCGGCTACGGCGATACACTATAACGGCTTCCTCTGCACCCATGCGCCTTGCCGTGCGCACTGAGTCCATGGCGGTATTGCCGCCGCCTACCACCATTATGCGCCTGCCTTTCACCACAGGCGTCATTGCGCCCGGATGCCCGGCTCCCATAAGGTTTATACGCGTAAGATACTCGTTGCTTGACAATACGCCGTTGAGATTCTCGCCGGGAATACCCATGAAGCGGGGAAGACCGGCGCCTGAGGCGACATAAATAGCCCGGTAGCCGTCATTGGCAAGGTCGTCTACCGACAGTGTCCGGCCTATCACGGTATCTTTCTCGAAATGCACACCCATCCGGCGCAGGTTGTCGAGCTCATAGCCTACAATGCTGTTTGGCAGACGGAATTCCGGTATGCCGTATTTCAACACGCCGCCGATTTCGTGCAAAGCCTCGAAGACGGTGACATCATATCCTCTGCGTGCCATATCGCCGGCAAACGACAGTCCCGACGGACCGGAACCGGCTACGGCTATTTTTATACCCAACGGAGCAGCAGGCTTCTGTCGCGGAGTCAGACCGTTCTCGCGCGCCGTATCGGCGGCATATCTCTCAAGATAGCCTATCGCCACGGGCGCCTTCTTCATGCGGTTGTAGATGCAGCGGCTTTCGCATTGCTTTTCCTGCGGGCACACGCGTCCGCACACTGCCGGCAGTGCGCTCGTCTGCGCCAGCACGGTGGCCGCGCCTCCGATGTCGCCGCGTTGCACATTCTTTATGAACGCCGGGATGTCGATTCCCACCGGGCAGCCCTTGACGCACTGCGGGTCGGGGCAGTCGAGACAGCGGGTTGCCTCCGTGTGCGCCTGTGCGGCCGTCAGTCCGCAGTTCACCTCCTCGTTGGAGTGTATTCTTTGTTCCGGATCCAATACAGGCATCACAGCGCGCGGTATGGCCGTTCGGACGGCGGCCGGTATGGCGTCGCGCAGCTCTTTGCGCCATGGCGCGTTGCGGTCGGTGAGTGATTTATTCATCGTAGGCTCTCATTCTGGTGAGCATTTCGTCAAAATCCACCTGATGCGCGTCGAATTCCGGTCCGTCAACACATACAAAACGGAGTTTTCCGCCGACCGTGACACGACAGGCGCCGCACATTCCGGTGCCGTCGACCATAATTGTGTTCAGCGAGCATATGGTCGGCACATCGTAGCGTTTTGTCAGCAAAGACACAAATTTCATCATCACCGGCGGACCTATAGTCACGACCTCGTCGACATGTTCTCTTATCAGCACGTCCTCCACGCCTTGCGTGACAAGTCCGCGCCGGCCATAGCTGCCGTCGTCGGTCATGATTATCACATCGTCCGACCATCTGCGCACCTCGTCCTCCAGTATTATCAGCTCGCGCGTTCTGGCAGCAAGCACACTTACGACACGGTTGCCGGCTTCTTTCATCGCCCGGATTATGGGCAGCAGTGGAGCGACACCCACACCGCCTCCGCAGCATACCACCGTTCCACGCAAACCTATGTCAGTGGCACGTCCGAGGGGCCCTACAAGGTCTGTAAGACAGTCGCCCGGCTCCAGATCGCATATACGGCGCGTGGATGGTCCGACAGCCTGCACCACCAGTGTGACGGTGCCGGCCGCCACGTCGGCATCGGCGATTGTGAGTGGTATCCTTTCGCCGTTCTCTCCGGCGCGCACGATGACGAAATGCCCCGGACGGCGAGCTCGCGCCACTCTGGGCGCTTCCACTACAAGGCGGAAGACCTTCTCGGAAAAACGCGATTTGCTGACAATGCGGAACATGGCTCGTCAGGCTTCAGGCGTTTCTTCCTTGTCCTCGCTTTCGGTCTTTGTGTCAGGTGTGGAGAAGTCGGTAATGCCTGCTTCCACAAGCTGATTGTACCATGTGAGAGCCTTGCGGATGTCGCTGGAATACACGCGGTCGCGGTCGAAGTCGGGCAGTACTTTTGCAAAATACTCACGCAGGGCCTCGTCATCCTCCAGACTCTTGATGTCAACAGTCTTGCCATCCTCGAGTTTGTAGATGTTCCCGTAGATCGTGTATAGCGGAACGTCTTCCGAGGTGGTGTACATTGCAATGTCGGCCAGCGACATCACTTTGTCACGCATGTATGCCGGACGGCGTTTGCCGGTGGCTATGTCTTCGACTATGAGCATATTCTTGCCCTGGCTTACAAGCTTGAAGAGTCCGGGCTTACCGGATATGGACAGTATTCTTTCAGTCATTTTTGGAATCAGTTGTTAAATTCAGCGACAAATATAGCACTTTTGCCGTGAATTTTCGTTAACTTTGCATACTAATTTTTTAACAAGCCTATATAAACAGCCACCGCCCATGTCGGTCTACTTCAAATATCTCTTTCAGCTCATACTTTCCCCGTCGCGGGGATGGGAGGACATATCCCACGACGGCGTAGACCCGGACGAACTTGTGCGCCGCGGCTATTATCCCCTCACAGGCATTATGGCGCTGACAGAGTTTCTGCGGCTTCTGTATGAGCCGGGAGCGACCGTCGCCGGTGTGCTCCAGCGGGCTATCGCGCTGTTCTGCGCTTATTTCGCCGCGCTGTTCCTCTGCCGGCTGATGCTGGACGCGCTCCTGCCGAAAGTCACTGACGGAGCGCCGAGCGAACGCCGCACTGCCACTCTCGACGTGATGTGCCTGGGACAGATGGCGCTTATTGCCATCATCGGCAACTGCATCCCCACCGGCCTTACTCTTATTCATTTCCTGCCGGTATATGCGCTGCTGATTTTCTATAAGGCATCACGCTATATGGCCGTGCGAAAAGACAGCGAGATGAACTATCTCGTCATCGGTCTGCTTTGTGTCGTGGTGGTTCCCCTGGGGTTATACTGGCTCCTTTCTCTCATCCTCGTTTGAAATCAGAGATAATCCATGAATGTCAAAGACGTCAACATAAAGAATCGCCGCGCCACATTCGACTATGAGATTGTGGAGACCTTCACCGCCGGTATCGTGCTGACGGGGACGGAAATCAAGTCGCTGCGCATGGGTAAGGCGAGTCTTGTCGACACTTTCTGTTATGTCGACCGTGGCGAAGTGTGGGTGAAAAACATGTACATCGCCGAATACTTCTACGGCACATACAATAACCACTCGGCCCGGCGCGACCGCAAGCTTCTGCTCCAGCGCAAGGAGATACGCCGCCTCGAAAAGGACGGCAAGGAGGCAGGATTCACAATTGTGCCCCTAAAACTGTTTATCAACGGCAAGGGACTTGCCAAACTTGTAATCGGGCTTGCCCGGGGCAAGAAGGAGTACGATAAGCGTCAGAGTATACGCGAGCGCGAGGACCGCCGCAACATGGCGCGATTCTTTCAGAAAAAGTAATCTCACATTAATATATTATGTACAGAACCAAAACATGCGGCGAACTTCGCCTGAGCGATGCCGGTAGCCGCGTAACTCTTGCCGGATGGGTGCAGCGCGTCCGCAAGATGGGCGGCATGACCTTTCTTGACCTGCGCGACCGCTACGGACTGACACAGGTAGTATTCAACGTGGAGAATGACGCTGCCCTGACCGAGGCTGCCAACCATCTCGGACGCGAATATGTGGTGCAGGTGGTCGGCGATGTTGCCGAACGCACTTCCAAGAACCCGAATCTGCCCACCGGCGACATAGAAATTGTAGCGCGCGAACTGCGTGTGCTCAATCCCAGCGAGGTACCCCCCTTCACCATTGAGGACGACACCGACGGGGGCGACGATCTGCGCATGCGTTACCGCTATCTTGACCTGCGCCGCAACTGCGTGCGCCGCAACCTGGAGCTCCGCCACCGCATGACGATGGAGGTGCGTCGCTACCTCGACAGCAAGGGCTTCCTCGAGATTGAGACCCCCATGCTCGTAGGCAGCACACCCGAGGGTGCGCGCGACTTCGTTGTGCCTTCGCGCATGAATCCCGGACAGTTCTATGCTCTTCCGCAGAGCCCTCAGACGCTGAAGCAGCTCCTCATGGTCAGCGGCATCGACCGCTATTTCCAGATTGTGAAGTGCTTCCGCGACGAGGACCTGCGCGCCGACCGTCAGCCCGAATTCACGCAGATTGACTGCGAGATGAGCTACGTCGAGCAGGACGACATCATCAACCTCTTTGAGGGCATGGCCCGTCACCTCTTCAAGGAACTGCGTGGCGTGGAGCTACCCGAACCGTTCCAGCGCATGCCCTGGGCTGACGCAATGAAATACTATGGCAGCGACAAACCCGACCTGCGCTTCGGCATGCGTTTTGTTGAACTGATGGATGTGCTCAAGGGCCACGGCTTCGGTGTATTCGACAATGCCGAATACATCGGCGGCATATGCGCCAAGGGGGCCGCAAGCTACACACGCAAGCAGCTCGACGAGCTCACGGAGTTCGTGAAACGCTCGCAGATAGGAGCCAAGGGTCTTGTATACGCCCGCGTAGAGGCCGACGGTCACGTCAAAAGCAGCGTCGACAAGTTCTACAGCCAGGAGGTGCTTCAGGATCTCAGAAAAGCTATGGATGCCGAGCCCGGTGACCTCATTCTCATTCTCAGCGGCGACGATGCCATGCGCACGCGCAAGCAGCTCTGCGAACTGCGCCTTGAGATGGGCCGACGCCTCGGACTCCGCGACAAGAACAAGTTCGCATGCCTCTGGGTTGTGGACTTCCCGATGTTCGAGTGGAGCGACGAGGAGCAGCGCCTGATGGCCATGCACCATCCTTTCACGCACCCCAAGGACGAAGACATACCTTTACTCGACACCGACCCTGCGGCCGTGCGTGCCGATGCCTACGACATGGTTGTCAACGGTGTTGAGGTCGGCGGCGGTTCTATCCGTATCCATGACAGCGCCCTGCAGGCCAAGATGTTCGAGATTCTTGGTTTCACGCCCGAGAAAGCTCAGGAGCAGTTCGGCTTCCTGATGAACGCGTTCAAGTTCGGCGCACCCCCTCACGGCGGCCTCGCCTACGGTCTTGACCGCTGGGTATCGCTCTTCGCCGGTCTTGACAGCATACGCGACTGTATCGCTTTCCCGAAAAACAACAGCGGCCGCGATGTCATGCTTGATGCTCCGGCTCCTCTCGACCAGAAGCAGCTCGACGAGCTTCAGCTCGCCCTTGACCTTAAGGATTGATGCTGATACGCGATATAATATCGGTCATCGAACGCTTTGCCCCGCTATCCCTTCAGGAAGAGTGGGACAACAGCGGGCTGCAGTGCGGCGATGCCTCCGCAGAATGCACCGGAGTGATGTTATGTCTTGACGTCACGCTAGATGTGATAGAGGAGGCGTCGGCCCGCGGCTGCAACCTCGTGGTGTCGCATCACCCGATGATTTTCCGTGGCATAAAGCGCCTAACGGGGGCGACAGTAGCCGAACGCTGCATTGTCGCCGCCATCAGCCACAATATGGCCGTTTACAGCAGTCATACGGCGCTCGACAGTGCCGACGGCGGCGTGAGCCATGCCCTTGCCGCGTTGCTCGGTGCCCGTGTGAGCCGTGTGCTCCATCCAATGGATGCCGAAATGCTGCGACTCACCGTGTATGCGCCGCGCGAAAAAGCCGATGACGTGCAGACGGCACTGTCCGACAGCCTGTCGCCCGGTGCGATAATAGCGTCTGACTCGCAGTCGCTACGTCAGGACATGAAGGAGGAGGCTGACAGTGTACCTGTGATAAATCTGATTCACAGGCCGCTGACATCGTTCTCACTTACGGTGTCAGCACTTCAGCGTCATGATGCAGAAACGGCCCTTATTGGATTCGGCCACGATGTCACATACAGTTTCGAGCGACTCGCCGACCGCGATTTCCGCTACGGACTCGGTGTGGTGGCCGAGCTGCCGGAGGCAATCAGTGCGGAGCATTTCATCAAACGAGTAAAGGACGCTCTCGGCGCAAGCGTACTGCGTTGCAGCCGCACGGAGCCCGGTGCCATGGTGCGTCGCATCGCATTCTGTGGCGGCGCGGGAGGCGAGTTCATCCCCGACGCAGTCCGTTCCGGAGCCGATGCTTACGTCACGGCCGACATACGCTACCACGACTTCGGAGAGTGGGGAAGCTCCATTCTGCTGGTCGATGCGGGGCATTTCGAGACCGAGACCTGCACAAAAATGATTTTAATGCAGCTTATTAAAGAAAAATTCGCTAACTTTGCAGTCTATATCGCAGCAAGCGAACACAACCCAATAACCTACTTGTAAAGAACCATATGGCCACCGAAAAGAAAAACGATGTCACCCTCAATGTGGAATCGCGCCTGAAATCGCTCTATGAGCTTCAGACAATACTCTCCGAGATTGACCGCATCAAGACCATTCGCGGCGAGTTGCCTCTGGAAGTCAAGGACCTTGAGGACAGCCTCGCCGGCCTCCATACCCGTATTGACAACTATAACGCCGACATCGAGAGTCTGAAGCGCGACGTAGCTGCCGAAAAAGAGAAAATCCGCAGCTGCCAGGTGCTGATCGACCGCTACAAGGAGCAGCTCGACAACGTGCGCAACAATCGTGAATTCGACCTCCTCACAAAAGAAGTCGAGTTCCAGACCCTTGAGATCGAGCTTGCCGAAAAGCATATCAACGACCATACCCGCGCCATAGAGGTAAAGACAGCCGAGATCGCAGCCACTCAGGAGAAGGTACAGGACCAGACCCACATTCTTGAGGAAAAGAAGTCGGAACTTGATGAAATCATCAGCGAGACCCGGCAGGACGAGGAAAACCTGCGTCAGAAGGCAAAGACACTCGAAACAAAAATCGACGACCGCACTCTGGCAGCGTTCAAACGCATCCGCAAGAACGCACGCAACGGCCTCGGCATCGTCTATGTGCAGCGCAATGCATGTGGCGGCTGCTTCAACCGTATTCCCCCGCAGAAGCAGATGGAAATCAAGCTCCACAAGAAAGTTATCGTGTGCGAGTACTGCGGCCGTATCATGATCGACCCTGTGCTTGCAGGCGTGGAGGAGCAGTAAGCCATACTTCCGTACGGCGATAATATATCAAAGAGGTTGCGACAGCCATGAAAAAAGGCCGTTGTTGCCTCTTTGCTTTTTCGTAAATATTATATACCTTTGTGTCATGTATAAACAATGTCCCAAATGCGGTACAGCCGTTCCCGACAATGCGAATTTCTGCCAGTCGTGCGGCTACGATTTCAACAATCCTCCGCAATACAGAGATCAGCAATACGGTGCCTACCGGCAGCCGGGTTCCTATTACAGCAACAACCCCTTTGATGCCGCCGGTCCCGAGGGCAAGAGCCGTGGTGTGGCAGCATTGCTTGCCATCTTCCTCGGCTGGCTTGGAATACATTATTTCTATTGTGGTAAAATCACCGGCGGAGTGCTCACCATTCTGCTGTGTATTGTCACATGCTCTCTATGGTCCATTCTGACCTTCGTACAAGGCATTTACTTCCTGTGTATAACTAATGATGAATTTGAAAGGAAATTTATAACCAATCCGTCAAATTTCCCGATTTTCTGATGCTCAAGGCTCTCCTTACAGCTCTCTTGCTTGCCTCTCCATGGGCGGCCTCCGCTGCGGTGCTTGGTTTTCCGGGAGAGGAGGCGGCATGCGTAGGCATCTATATAAAGGACCTGCGTAACAGCAGCATTGTCGCCGCGGAGAATGCAGAAATGGCTATGGTGCCGGCGTCTACCCTGAAGGCCCTGACTACTGCATCGGCTCTCCGCCTGCTTGGCCCTGAGTTCAGATTCACTACCGAGGTCCGTCTTACCGGCTCTCGGGATGGTTCCACATGGACCGGAGATCTTGAGGTATGCGCCTCTGCCGATCCTTCGCTCGAAAGTGCGGAGTTTGAAAGCAATCTCGGTTTCTGCGACAGCATTGTGGCGCGTCTCGGCGCAATGAACATACAGCGCGTTGCGGGACGCATACGTGTCAAGGCGCCGATGCAGGATGCCGGCCCGTCTCCCAAATGGGAGATTGAGGATGTTGCATGGAGCTATGGCGCCTCTTTGTACGGATTCAATTGGCGCGACAATATTTTCCGATTGTGGCCCGCCACAGGACGCACCAAACCGCACATCCCGGACCTTAAGATTACGCTCAGGCATTCGCCCGACGGCAATGACTTGCTTCGCGGTGTAGGCAGCAACAATCTCGAGGTGTGGGGACGTAACACCGGCAACCGGAAGTGGAGCATCACGAGCACGATGCCCGATCCGCAGGCCGTCTTCGTCCACGAACTGAAAGAACGCCTCAGTGCTGCCGGAATAAAGATACTCGGACGTGATATAAAGCCGTCAGCAGCCGGGACTACATCGGTTTACACACATCGTTCGCCGCGGGCTGCCGTTATCATGCGCAGCCTTATGGTACGCAGCGACAACATGATGGCCGACGGCATGCTGCGTGCTGTCGAACCGGACGGGACGCGCGCCGACGCTTTGCGCAAGGAAAAAGCATTGTGGGACTCTCTTGGAGTCAGTCTGCGTTACTCGGCGGTTCTCGACGGTTGCGGACTTGCACGTGCCAATCGTATTTCTCCCGTTGCTCTTGGGCGTGTGCTTGAAACGATGGCTTCGGGTGAATACTCCGCCGACTATATCGGATTTTTCCCGCGTGCAGGTATTGACGGTACCCTCAAGAATTTCATGGCAAAAACACCGCTGCGAGGACGGTTGGCCCTGAAAACAGGAAGCGTAAGCGCCGTGCAGTGCTATGCAGGCTATCTGTTGGATGACGAGGGGCAACGGCCTACACACGTTGTAGTACTGATGGTAAACGCGTTCTATTGCCCTCGGGCTGCACTTAGGGAAAAAATATCGGATTATCTCATAGAAAAACTTACAGAAAAGCAATAAGTTCATGGATCAGGAAAACCGTAAAGGCCGCTTGTGCGGACTCATTGCTGCGGGCTTGAGACTTGAGGGTCTCCTGCGTGTGTCGCTGGAACGTCCGGATGCCGATGCCGACACTGTGCCGCAGATACGTGAGGCGTTTGAAATGTATTCGACGTTGTTCAGCTCCTTATTCTCAGAATATAAGGAACCGAACACGGAGGAAGATGAAGTGATTTCTGTCGTGGAAACTGAACCGGAGGAAGAACCGGAGGCTGACGACATTGAAGAAGAAACGCCACTCACGGTTGAAGAGGCTGAGGAAATAGAAGATACTGAAGACAGTGCAGAGGATACCTCCGATGGCGTTCTTAATGCTGAGGAGGAAACAGAGGTCATCTCTGAGCCTGAGCCTGAGCCTGTCCGTCCGCTTTCCGACACTCTCAAGGTTGACGAGCTCATAGCGCGCAAGGAATCTGCCGATCTGCGCAGGGCATTCACGCTGAACGATAAGTTCCGTTTCCGTCGCACAATCTTTGGCGGAAGCGACGAAAAGTTCAGTCAGACTTTGCAACAGCTTGAGGCGATGCCGGATTTTGATACCGCTATGTCGCATCTTGAAGACATCCTCCCTGAAAACGGCGAGGACAATGAAGATTTCATCGCCATCATCAAGGCCCATTTCGACAGCAGGCAGTGAACGGAACGTTATATATAGTACCGACACCTGTCGGCAATCTTGCCGACATGACTCCACGGGCTGTAGACATACTCAAAAGTGTGGCGCTGATTCTGGCGGAGGATACCCGCACATCGGCCGTTGTGATGCGTCATTACGACATCAGCACGCCGATGGCAAGTCACCATAAATACAACGAGCATGACAGCCTGCAACCGATTGTCGACCGGCTGCTTGCAGGCGATGATATTGCTTTGGTAAGCGATGCCGGCACCCCCGGCATCAGCGACCCGGGATTCATGCTCTCGCGCGAATGCCGCCGCAACGATATTAAAGTAGTAACACTTCCCGGCGCCACCGCTTTCGTGCCGGCGCTTGTGAGCAGTGGACTCCCCTGCGACAGATTCGTGTTCGAGGGCTTCCTCCCGCCCAAAAAAGGCAGGGCCACCAGACTTGACATACTCGCCTCGGACGAACGCACATTCGTGCTGTACGAGTCGCCGCTTCGTCTTGCAAAAACCCTCGTGGAGCTTGCCGATAAATGCGGAGAAGAACGTCCCGCGGCCATCGCCAGGGAAATATCAAAACTCCACGAACAGACTCATTGCGGCACACTTGGCGAGTTGCGCGATTATTTCGCCGTGAACCAGGCTCGCGGCGAGATTGTTATAATTGTAAGCGGTAAGGAACGTGAACGCTCCAGAGAGCATCGCAATAAGTACCGCGAAACTGATAATAACTGAGATTCAAGCATATACGTCACAAACTATTTATTCGTAAAAGCATGAAAAAGACATTATTGGCCGGCCTCGCGCTGGCACTCGTACTCGGAGCATGCAGCAAAAAGGATGAAACAGACGAACAACACCAGCAGGCGATTGCCGATGCATCAAAGGTGGAACTTCAAAACGCTGTAGCAGACCGTGATCAGCTGTTCTTGCTCGTCAATGAAATTTCTCAGGGCATGGACCAGATCAAGGCTCTCGAGAATATCCTGACGGTAAATGCCAACGTCAGCGGCGAGACACCCAGCCAGAGAGAGCAGATCCAGGCCGACATAGCTGCCATACAGCAGGCTCTCCAGGAACGCCGCGAGAAGCTTGCCGAACTGGAAAAGCGCCTCAACAGCTCCAACCTCACCAACAACAATCTGCGCAACACTATTGCCACCCTGCGCAATCAGATCGACACTCAGGCGAATGAAATAACCGCCCTCAAGAACAATCTGAATGAGGCTCAGGCACGTATCGGCGAGCTGAACACGGCAGTAGACTCGCTTAACACCACGGTCACCACCGTCACCGAAGAAAAAGAACAGGCCGAGCAGCAGAGTGTAGACCTTGCCAACGAGCTCAACACTTGCTACTATGCAATCGGAAGCAAAAAAGAACTTAAGGAAAATAAGATCATCGAGTCCGGCTTCCTTCGCAAGACTAAAATCATGAAGGGCGACTTCGACCAGAATTTCTTCACCACGGCCGACAAGCGCACTCTCACCACGCTCCCCCTGCACAGCGACAAAGCCAAAGTGCTGACCAACCAGCCCGCATCCTCCTATGTGATTGAAGACCAGGGCCAGCAGAAGGTTCTCCGCATCACAAATCCCGCTTCGTTCTGGAGCCTCAGCAACTACCTCGTCATCGAGATCGACTGATAGTTGAGATAACAAAATAAGCCCGCAGACTGCGACATGTGCCGGTCTGCGGGCCTTTCTTTTATACCAATGTCAATCGTTGGTGAACAGCGATTTGTTGCGGTGCAGAAGCTGGAGGAATCGCAGGTCATCGCGCAACGGTGCGCAGTTCACGCGTCCGTCGCTGTATTCCGTCCAGTTGTAGTAATTGGCATATCCGTTCTTCAGCGACTTCTCGGCGGCCGCAAGCGCACGGTCGAAGTCGTCGGCCTGTGCGAAGAAGCATGCGGCAAGGTAGTTGAGATAGCCGTTGGTGTCGCTCGATTGTGCGAGCTCGTTCTCAACCTGTGCGGTGATCTCGGCTACATCATCTCCGGCAAAGAGACGAGCGAAGGCGCTCAGCGAGCGAAGTGTATTGTCACCGGTTACGTCAAGACCGGCGGCCCGGCGGTACAGCCCGCGTGCGGCGTTGGGCTGGTTCATGCTGTTTTCAAGCACGTTGGCGCGAAGCAGGTAATACATCGGTTCCTCCGCATGGTTCATGGAAGCCTCACCGAACAGTTTCATGCTTTCGTCAAAATTGCCCTGTTCGGCATATATAAGAGCCATCTCGGCGAGTGCATCGCCATTTTCAGGCATTGCTGCAAGCGCATCGGCCGCAGCCTTGAGAGCCTGAGGCAACTGACCTTTGTGGCGCAGTATCCGCGCGCGCAACAGGTGATAAGGCCCGTTGCCGCTGACTGTGGTGAGCGCATACTCCACGTTGTTGAGTGCGTCATCCAGCCGACCGAGAGCAAACTGACACTCGGCTATGGAGCCATATATTCCCCGATAGTTATCGAGGTTGTTGTCGAGAATATACTGATAGTCGTTGATGGCGTCGAGATAATGCGCATGCTCTTTCTCGATGCTGGCTCGCAGGTAGCGGTACATACCGTTGTCGGGAACCTGTGCAACCGCGTTGCTCAGAGAGGCGATAGTGGAGGGATAGTCCTTGTGGCTGAACTCCATCAGGGCGTCTATCACGCTCTGTGTGTCGCCGCCCTTGGTGCCGAGAGCGAGCAGCAGGTCGTCGACAGCCGCCTGCGGCTGATTCATCTGCTGACGCACGCGTGCGCGACGCACATAGATGTCCGGATTATTGGGGTCGAGAGCCACGGCTTCCTCCAGGTAGTCGTTAGCCATGCCGAGGTTGTTCTCCTGCATGGCTATGCGCGCAAGACCGAGTGTGGCTTCGGGGTCGCGCATATTCAGGCGCTTGAGGCGCAGGAAGTCGGCCTTTGCATCGGCGAGCTTGCCGGTCTCAAGTTCGGTATGAGCCTTCATCGACAGGGCTTTCTGTGATGCCGGCTCCAGCTGGCAGGCCTTCTGCAGGTCGGGAATGGCAAGTTCGTGGCGCCCCGTTTTGTTGTATATGGAAGCGCGCAGGAGATATTCGCGGAACAGATGATCGGTCTGCGAGGACGGCGTGCATTCTATAGCGCGGGAAACGTCGTCAAGCGCCTTTCGGAACTCGTCGAAGTGATAATAGTCATTGGCGCGACGCAGCAGTGTGTCGTAATTCTTCGGATTCTGATTGAGCTGTTCCTGATACACACGGAATACGGCTTGTGTCACCGGGTTGTTGATGGTCTGCCGGTGGCGCTGCGCGTCGGCAGGGCAGGCGGCGGATGCCAGCAGGCATGCGCCGAGTATTACGGTACGGATAGATTGATTCATTCCTGATTTATACGGTTGATTGTTTTCTTAAGTTCGGTGAGACGACGCAAGTTGCCGCAGGGCGATGATTGCAGATATTCGCTTGTAGTCACTTTGTTGTTTGCAATAATTGATTGACTATATGTATGGTGTCGCAGGCCACAAGTGCCGCCGTCTCGGTGCGCAGGCGGTTGTCGCCCATCGTGACGGGTGTGTATCCGGCCTGAAGGCACATGTCTATCTCGCGGGCGGAAAAATCTCCTTCGGGGCCGATGAGCAGCCGTACGGGCGATCCCGCACGGTAGCTACGAGCCAGAAGCATTCTCTGCACCCGCGATTCGTCGCAATAACCCACGAAGCGCTGTTCGCCGTCTGCAGCCGCTTCCGATAAATAGTCGGCTATCGGCGTCATTTCGTCGACTCGCGGCAGCACTGCCTTGAGCGACTGCTTCATGGCCGATACCGCAATCTTGCGCAGTCTTTCGGTATTAATTTCCTTGCGTTCCGAACGGTCGCAGCGCAGAGGTGTGATTCTGTCCACACCTATCTCCGTGAGCTTTTCCACAAGCCACTCCATGCGGTCGATATGCTTGGTAGGAGCCACGGCCACGGCTATGTCGGCATTCCAGACGCGAGGTTGTTCTTCGACGTCCATTACCTCCAGCACCGTGTGTTTCTGATGAGCCAGGGCTATGCGGCATGTATAACGCCGGCCTCGGCCGTCGACACACTGCACTGTGTCCCCCTCATGCATCCTCAGCACCCGCACGCAATGCTGCGAGTCGCTTTCGGGGAGGGTGGGGTCGGTGGCTATGTCGGGAGCGAAGAACTGTATCATCGTAGCTTTATTCGGCTTCTATGGTGGTGTCAGCTTCTGCTTCCTTCACGTCTTCGCCGTCTATGTCGCCTGGTTTCTCATGGAAGATGAAGAAGAACAGAACTGCCACAATCAGTGCGTATGCGGCGAAAATATACCACGACTCACGCCAGCCTTCCAGCTGCTGCACGGCATCAAGGCCGGGAGCGAACACTTTTTTATTAACGACGAACGTACCGGCAATCCAGGTGCCGAGAGAGGCGCCTATGCCGTTTGTCATCATCATGAACAGACCCTGTGCCGACGAACGTATCTCAGGGGTGGTCTGCCTGTCGACATAGAGGCCGCCGCTGACATTGAAGAAGTCGAAGGCCACGCCGTAGACCACGCACGAAAGCATCAGCAGCCACACACCCGAAGGACTGGTGTTGCCGAGTCCGAAGAAGCCGAAGCGCAGCGTCCACGCCAGCATAGCCATGAGCATCACGCCCTTGATGCCGAATTTGCGCAGGCACACGGGTATCAGCAGGATGCAGAATGCCTCGCTGCACTGCGACAGCGATATAAGGAACACGGAGTTGGATGCAAAGAAATCACCGGCATACTGCTCCACGTTTTTGAAGTGCTCGATGAATGTGGTACCGTAGCTGTTGGTGACCTGAAGGGCCACGCCAAGGAGCATGGAGAATATGAAGAAGATAGCCATGTCCTTGCGCTTGAACAGCTTGAAGGCGTTGAGACCGAGGGCCTCGGACAGCGAACTCTTGGCATTGCGGTTGATGGGGCAGGCAGGCATCGTGAGCGCGTAGGCGGCAAGCACCAGACTCACCGTACCGCAGGCTATGAGCTGCGTGTAGCTGTTGGAGAGCGATACGCCGTCTATCTTCACAAAGTTGACGAACCATTCGGCGGCGATGAAACCTACTGTGCCGAACACACGTATGGGCGGGAAGTGCTTCACAGTGTCAAGCCCGGCCTTGTTCAGCGCGTTGAATGCCACTGAGTTGTTAAGTCCGATAGTCGGCATGAAGAAGGCAACCGAAAGGGTATATAGCGTGAACAGCGGGGCGAAGCGTACCTCGGCTCCGGCATGCGCGCCGTAGAAGCCGGCTGCAAGCATGAATACGCCTGCAAGCACATGGCACAGGCTGAACATTTTCTGCGCCGGAATGAAGCGGTCGGCTATCATGCCCACAATGCCGGGCATGAACAGCGACACAAGGCCCTGCACGGTATAGAACCAGAAAATGTAGTCGGCGAGTCCTACCGAACTGAGGTACAGGCCGATTGACACCAGATAGGTGCCCCATACGGCGAATTCCAGAAAGCCGAGTGCGGCCAAACGTGTCTTAATGGATTGCATGATAGACGAGGTTTTAAGATTTTGTGCAAATTTAGTGAAAATTAGTTAGCCGACAAAATTATGCTGGCGTTTAAAATCCCATGATTTCTTCGTATATTTGTATTGTGATTGTTGATTTGAATAGTATCGCATGAAATCGCCCGTTCGTCAGTATATCGCCATCGACCTTAAGAGCTTCTACGCTTCAGTTGAATGTGTCGAGAGAGGACTGGATCCACTCGACACACTTCTGGTGGTTGCCGACGAGAGCCGCACCGAAAAGACTATCTGCCTCGCAGTGTCTCCGTCGCTTAAAAGCCTTGGCCTTGGCGGCCGTCCCAGGCTTTTTGAAGTCGTTCAGAAAGTACGTGAGGCGAATTCCCGACGTGGGCGTCGCGGCCAATCGTATTTCCGCCACGAACTTGACGCCGACTCATCGCTCGCAGCCGACTATCTTGTAGCGAAACCACGCATGGCGTACTATATAAGCTACAGCACACGCATCTACAGCATATACCTGCGCTATATCGCTCCCGAGGACATCCACGTATATTCTATCGACGAAGTCTTCATCGATGCCACGACATATCTTAAAACCTACGGCATGTCGGCTCATGAGCTGGCCCGTACCATGATCAGCGACGTGCTGAAGGAAACCGGCATAACGGCCACCTGCGGCATCGGTACCAACCTCTATCTGTGCAAGGTTGCGATGGATGTTATGGCTAAGAAGATGAAACCCGACAAGGATGGCGTACGCATCGCGGAGCTGGACGAGATGAGCTATCGCCGCGAACTCTGGGAGCACGAGCCGCTTACCGACTTCTGGCGCGTGGGTCGCGGCATAAGCAACAGATTGCTGGATTACGGCCTGCGCACGATGGGCGATGTTGCTCGTCAGTCGCTTGTGAACGAGGGACTGCTCTACAAACTGTTCGGAGTCAACGCCGAACTGCTTATCGACCATGCGTGGGGATGGGAGCCTGTGACTATCAAGGAGATAAAGGCTTACCGTCCCGAGAGCCGGTCGCTGTGCAGCGGACAGGTGCTGAGCTGCCCGTACACATCCGAAAAGGCGCGGGTTGTCGCGCTCGAGATGGCCGACGCCGTGGCTCTCGACCTTGTCGGCAAGCGCCTGCGCACACCAAAAATCATGCTGCATGTGGGCTATGACGCCGCTTCGCTGACTACTCCGTCCATAGCTTCACAATATGACGGCAAAGTGGCGCTCGACCATTACGGCAAGCGCGTTCCCGCACCTGCCACGGGCACCATAAGCCCCGATGCACCTACTTCATCCTCAGCCGTCATGATGAAATGCGTCGGCGATCTCTTCGACCGCATCGTCAACCCCGTCCTGCTCATACGCCGGCTTACGGTTTCAGTCCTTGAGCTTGTCAGCGAGGATATTGCCGCACAGATTCCGGTACAGCTCGAATTGTTTTCCGACGGACAGGACACACGGCGCAGCCTTGAAAAGGAGCGCCGCCTTCAGGAAACCATGCTGCGCATCAAGAGCAGCTTCGGCAAGAACGCCATCCTCAAAGGACTGAACTATGCCGAGGGTGCCACACAGAAGGAACGCAACGGACAGATAGGAGGACACCATGAGTAGCCGTTACGACGATATCATCAACCTGCCGCATCACGTGTCGCCATGGCGACGGCCTATGTCTATGGAGAACCGTGCGGCTCAATTCGCGCCGTTTGCCGCCCTCACGGGGCACGACCGGGCCATCGGCGAGACGGCACGCCTTACAAGCGAGATGACGGAACTGTCGCCCGACGAACAGGCCGAACTCACGCGCCGCCTCGCCATAGCTCTTGACGAAAAGGATTCGGAGGTAAGTGTCACATACTTTATTCCGGACGACAGGAAACACGGAGGCTCCTACCGCGTGCATACAGGTCGGATAAATAAGCTCGACGAATATGCCTCCTGCATCATCATGAGCGACGGCACATCCATCCCCCTGCGCAGCATAAAGTCTATCGAGGGACGCATTTTCTCCGATTGCTGATTACTCCTTTGTTTCTTCGTCAAAGATGCGGTTGAATATCTCGTCAAGCCGTGTTTTGTCGGCCAGAATGGCATGGAGTTTCTTCAGATTCCTTGCATTGTCGCTCCACGGAATCCATATTTTCAGATAACCATCCGGACCGTACTTTTTGTTAAGGTGGTCGATTGTACGCTGATAATGCCCGACCCTGTCAAGTTGAGGAAAATTAGCCAATCCATACTGGATGGTTCTTCGGATTATCGTCTCGGCGTCAATAAAGCGGTCGGCTTCTGCTACTGTCAGGCCGTACTCGCTGCGGGGTTTCTGACTGTTGGACGCTCTATGGTCTTCAACGGCCTCGCCCATAGTTCGGACCTGTTCGGCGGTGAAATGCGATTTGACGAACTCGTCCGCTTCAAGAATCTTGCGCGAGTCCCTATGGTGGTTTTCCCGGCCGTTCACCAGGCCAAGGTCATGAAATGCAGCAATGACATAGAGCATATCTGCATCCATCGACGGAGTGTGCTCGGCAAGTTTCAGGCTCTGCTCTATCACCGTCCTGACATGGCCTTCCTGATGCGCCTTATCGAAGGACGCATAGCGGGGAATAATCTCTTTCTCCACATACTCAATTATTTCCGGAGATACCGACTTCAAATTCTCCATATTATCGTTTTTGAGCAAAAAGAATGAGAAACAACGCAATGGCGAAACTCGACAACATTGGCGCAAGTTCGTTATCATCGTAAAATAATGCCCTCACCAGCCAATATATACCGCATATTCCTGCCAATATCCCAACTACCAGACAGATCTTTTTGCCTGTGAGGATTACTTTTTTATTGTTTTTGATTTCCATATTGTTTAATCTGGGATTGACTTTTTCCTCGCCATTTTGTCTATCTTGTCATGATATGTCTTCTGTGTTCATTTTTGCCGGAGTCATCTCGGCACCGAATAAAGCCAGCACCTGATTTACCTTGTCAAGACGAAGAGTTGATTTTCCTTGTTCCAGCTCGCGCACAAAGCGCAGTCCGACTCCGGACTTCTGCGACAGGTCCACCTGCGTAAGCCCGAACTGCCTGCGCATTTCTTTAACGTATTTTGCTAATTGAGTCATGAGATATACCCTTTTGGGTACAAATATAATGAATTATATCCATATTACACCATAACGGGTATAAATTTCTTCAACTCAGCACAAATTATACCCGATAAGTTATAATTACACCGATGTTTACTCTCCGATAATGGTAGCCACTATCTTCCGCGGACCGCCGTAATCACGGAACTCGCACAGATACACTCCCTGCCATGTGCCGAGATTCAGTCGTCCGCCGCTTATCGGGAGCGTCAGAGTCGAGCCTACAATTACCGATTTGGCGTGCGACGGCATGTCGTCGGGTCCTTCGTCGGTATGCAGATAGAAGGGCGCGTTCTCCGGCACAAGGCGGTCGAATATGGCGTTGAGGTCGTGGCGCACATCCGGGTCGGCGTTCTCATTGAGGGCCAATGCCGCTGATGTGTGCTTTATCAGCAGGTTCAGCAATCCTTTGTCAGGTAGGGCGGGTAGGGCACGAAGCACATCGCCGGTCACAAGGTGTATGCCGCGAGGCAACGGGCGAATTGAAAATTCAACTTGTTGTACCATCATATCTTATGCGGAGTGATTGTACGTTCGCCCAGACAACGGGCGAATTCCTTGCGCAACTCGTTCAGGCGCATCAGCTCGCGCAGGTCGTCCGCAGAGCTCCCGTTTGCGTCGAGCCGTGCCTGCAGGGTGCGTATCTCCACTTCCAGCACGGCGCTCTTTAGCTCTGAAAGTGCACGCGGCACAAGGCGTATCAGTCCCTCACGCTCGCTCTCCACTTTGTTGTGTTTGGTATGTACTTTGCTGAGCTGATATTTGTCGATGGTAAGGTTCGTAGCGAGCACGCGCACCTCGTCGTCGGGAGAGGAGCACAGCGTACGGCTCACGAAGTCCTCGGCGGCCATATCCGTCTCCTGTGCCACGAAAGCTTCGCACTCGGCCTTGATCTGCGCCTCGCGTGCGTTGATGGCGCTCACGGATAGGTCCTCGTTCCGCAGGGCGGCTATGGCTTCGGCCATGCGGGCGGCGCTTTCATCTTTCAGTTGCCGGATTCTTTCTTCCCGGTATGCGGGCCACTGCCCGGCGCACTCGCGTATCATATCCATGACGCGGCTGCATATGGGATTGCGGAATTCTATGGCGTCGCGCTGCATCTCGGTGGTGATGAAGTCAAGCACGCTCATGGGCACCAGATTGCCGTCCTCGTCCTCTGCGTCGCAGAGCTCGCACAGGGCGTATTTCACGACATAACGCAGCAGGCGCAGCTCGTAACTGTAGAGGAAGGCGAGGGCGTTTGCCTCGCTCCCGGCTCTTTGGGTTTTTTCTGCCTGTGCCGGCTGTGTTTCAAGCGACTGTGCCGCACGCTGTCGCATTGCTTTCTTCTCGACGTCCTCCGCCTTCCCGGCCTTGATTCGGGCGAGCTGGAGTCCGAGCGATTCCTCGCTGACACCGAAATTCCGCGCGCATTCGGCGAGATACACCTGACGCTTCACCAGGTCGTCTATCGCAGCTACCGAACGCAGCACGTCGTTTATCACGTCGGCGCGCCGTATGGGGTCGTCGGCGGCATCCTTCAGCAGGATTGCCGTTTTGAAGCGTATGAAGTCGGTCTCGTTGTCGGCGATATATTTCTCCACCTCGGCCGTGCTGTGGCTCTGGGCGAACGAGTCGGGGTCGTCGCCGTCGGGCAGCAGCAGCACCTTGATGTTGAGGCCCTCGGCAAGGAGCATGTCGATACCGCGCAGCGATGCCTTTATGCCTGCCGCGTCGGAGTCGTATATCACGGTCACGTTCTCCGTGAAGCGGTGTATCAGGCGTATCTGCCCTTCGGTCAGCGACGTACCGGACGAGGCCACCGTGTTGCTGATTCCGGCCTGATGCATGGATATCACATCCATATATCCTTCCACGAGAATGCACTTGCCGCGCTCCACAATCGACCGCTTGGCCTGGAACAGACCGTACAGCTGGTTGCTCTTGCTGTATATCTCCGATTCGGGAGAGTTGACGTACTTGGCTACCTGCTTGTCGTTCCGCAGCGTGCGGCCGCCGAAGGCCACCACCTTGCCTGAGATGGAATGCACGGGATATATGACGCGGCCCTTGAAGCGGTCGTACACGCTGTGGCGTTCCTCGTTGCGGATGCACAGACCGCTTTTCACGAGGTATTTCTCCTCGAAGCCCTTGGCTATGGCGGCGTCATGGAGGGCTGTGCTCTTGTCAAGGGCATAGCCGAGATGGAAGCGGCGCACCATCTCGTCGTTGATGCCTCGTTCGCGGAAGTAGGCGAGACCTATGTCCCGGCCGTCGGGAGTGGAGCTGAGGTTTTCCTCGAAGTGAGCCATGGCGAAGTCGTTGACGGCGAAGAGCGATTCTCGCTCGTTCTCCATCTGACGTTCTTCGTCGGTCAGTTCATGCTCCTGGATCTCTATATTATATTTGTGGGCAAGATAGCGCAGCGCTTCCTGGAAGCTCATCTGCTCGTGCTCCATGATGAAGTTGACAGCCGAACCGCCTTTGCCGCAGCTGAAGCACTTGCATATTCCTCTTGCCGGAGAGACGCTGAACGACGGCGTTCTCTCGTTGTGAAAAGGACATAGACCTATATAGTTGGCACCGCGTCGCTTGAGGCTGACGAAGTCGCTCACCACCTCCACTATGTTGGCGGTGTCGAGTATGTGCCTTACCGTTTCCTGGTCTATTCTTCTCATTTATGGCTATTTATACCGTCAAGGCCGGAAAAACTGGGTTCCCGGCCTTGACGAGATGGGTATTTACTGCCTCAGTATTTTATAAGATACTGCGACGAGATGCTCTGATTGCTGTGTACGCGGCGTATGGTGTCGGCGAAAAGCCGGGCCACGGAAATGATGGTGCACTTGGTGCAGGTGCCGTGGTAGGGTATCGAGTTGGTGAAGATCATCTCCTGGATGGCCGACTCCTGCACGCGGTCGCTGGCGGGGTCGCTCATGATGGCGTGGGTGCAGAGAGCGCGTACGCTCAGGGCGCCGTTTTCCATCATCAGGTTGGCTGCCTTGGTGATAGTACCGGCCGTGTCCACCATGTCGTCTATGAGTATGACGTTCTTGTCCTTCACATCGCCTATGACGGTCATTTTAGCCACTACATTGGCCTTGGCGCGCTGCTTGTGGCAGAGCACCAGAGGCAGGTCGAGGTACTTGGCGTAGCTGTTGGCTCGCTTCGCGCCTCCCACGTCGGGCGTGGCTATCACCATGTTCTCCAGCTTGAGCGATTGGAGGTAGGGAATGAACACCGACGACGCATACAGGTGGTCCACCGGCACATTGAAAAATCCCTGAATCTGCTCGGCATGGAGGTCCATGCATATCACGCGGTCAACGCCGGCCGTGGTGAGCAGGTCGCTGACGAGTTTTGCGGCGATGCTGACGCGGGGTTTGTCCTTGCGGTCCTGACGGGCCCATCCGAAGTACGGCATCACGGCCACGATGTTCTTGGCCGAGGCGCGCTTGGCTGCGTCGATCATCAGAAGCAGCTCCATCAGGTTGTCGCAGTTGGGGAAGGTGCTCTGTACGAGATACACCTCGCAGCCGCGGATGGATTCCTCGAACGATACCTCGAATTCACCGTCGGCAAAGCGTTCTATCTTCATTTTGCCCAACTCGACGCCGAGTTCTTTGCAAATCTCTTCGGCGATGTAGCGCGAGCGCGTGCCGGAGAAGATTTTGAAAGGAGTGGTTATGGAATTTTCCATTGTTATTTAGGGTATGATTGGATGCGCAAAATTAGTCATTTTTTTGAAGATTTCGGGGATGTTCCCGATACTTTTTTGCGAGGAATACGCCAGATTGCGGCTCCATGGGGCGCAAGACGGCACTGGAAAGGCTTCTCGGCGCAGAAGTCCACGCCGGCTTTGTCGCCGCCGAGCAGTTCGGTAGCCCTGGTCTTGCGCGGCTCTATGCCCAGCGTGTCGAACGCATGCTGCGGGATGTTTATGAGCATGTCCGCCTCGCTGTCGCCGAAGTTCACGGCCACAAGCAGGGTGGCATCAGCGCCTCCGCGCAGGAAGGCGTACTGACGGTGAGGATTGAAACGCGGGTTGTCGTAGTTCACGTACATCAGGTCGAAGAACTTTCCGTCCCTCAGTGCGTCTTCGGAGTTTATCAGGCCCAGCACACGGCGGTACTGAGCGAGCAGAGCTTCCTCGTCGGCCGACAGCGGACCGTCGCAGCCGCCGTTGTTGTACAGACGCCTTACCGTTGCCACGCTCCAGTAGTCGAAGATGGTGGTACGTCCGTCATGTCCGCTGTAGCCCTCGGCGTCGGCTCCCGGTTCGCCTATCTCCTGACCGAAGTATATCATCATCGCACCGGTGCCTATGGCGGCGCTGACTACGAGCGAGGGTAGGGCGCGCCGTGCGTCGCCGGCATACTGCACGGACGCGAAGCGCTGCTCGTCGTGGTTCTCCAGGAAGTTGAGCATGTGGCCGGATATACCCTCTACGGTCTGCCAGCAGGATGTCAGGCAGGCGGCCGACACGTTGCCGGTCTCTATCGCGCGCAGCGTGTCATAAAGCGTCACCTTGTCATAGAGGTAGTCGAATCCGCCCTCGAATATGTACGGCCTGTAGAGCCCTACGTCGTAAATTTCGGCGATGAACTTGATGTCAGGGTAGTGCGCCCGCACATTTGCGATGGCCCAGTGCCAGAATTCCACGGGCACCATGTGTACCATGTCGCAGCGGAAAGCGTCCACGCCCTTTGCGGCCCAGTAGCGCAGGATGCTGAGCATCTTCAACCATGTCGGCGGTATGGGGTCGAAATGCTTGCTCCCGTTGGCGGGGTCAACGCCGTAGTTGAGCTTCACGGTGTCATACCAGTCGTTGACGCCGGGGAAGGCTGTGTAGCAGTCGTTGCCGGTGGCACGCGCCGGAAACTCCACATAAGCGTCTTCGCCACTGCCCATGTCTGCGTGCGGCTCGAATTTCTGCCGCGGTATATAGTAGAAGTTGTTGGCGGGCGAGAAGAACATGTCTGTATTGTCGCCGTCGCCGAAGTCCCTGACTCCGGCAGGCGCCGCGTCCGAACGGTATTCCCTCGCCACATGGTTGGGCACGAAGTCAATCACCACTTTCATGCCGGCATGGTGGATGCGGCGTACGCAGGCCTCGAACTCGTCGAGACGGTGCGGCACATCCTCTGCAAGGTCAGGGTCTATGTCGTAGTAATCAGTTATGGCATAAGGACTTCCGGCATGGCCCTTGATTACATGTGGATTGTTGCGGGGGATGCCGTAGCGTGTGTAGTCGGCGTCGTGAGAGTGCTCTATCACTCCTGTCAGCCATATGTGATTGCAGCCCAGGCCTTTAATGTAGCCTATAGCTTCTGATGTTAACCCGTTCAGTTTTCCGGAACCGTTCACTTCGATTGGCGCTCCGGGCAACGGGCACAGACACGTGTTTGCGAAAAGACGGGGAAGAACCTGATATATTACCGGACGTTGTGTATGTTTCATGGGGTTTATTGTTTCAAAAGCAAGAAATATCAGCGGTCGGGGTGGGGATTCTGCCACATTCCGGCATCGCGCAGAGCACGCCGCATATGCATGTACCCACTTTCGTAGACATTTCGTATAAGTTTCAGATTGAAAGGAGAATAATGCGAGATTTCAGGCGTCTGCACCGATATGTCGCACAGCGCCATATCCTCGGCCTGATTGGCTTTCAGCATCATGCTGTACGAGCGCAGAGCCACGCCAAGCAGCGTGTTGCTCTTGTGGGTCAGACGCATCGGACTCACGTTTATGCCAATCAGCGTCTCGCATTTGTCCCTGATTATCCAGGCCGGATGGTTGCGCAGCACGCCGCCGTCCACATAATATGTTCCGTCTATCTTCACCGGCTTGAATACAATCGGAATGCTGCATGAGGCCATCATTCGCGGACCTATCGGACCGGTGTGGAATTCAAACGGCTCGCCGCGGTCCAGATCGGTTACACCTATATATGTAGGAATGGGAAGATCCTCAAGGTTACGTTCGCCGCCGATAGCACGCATTATGAAATTCTTGAATTTCTCAATGCCGAACAATCCGCCGCTGCCGAGCTGGAGAGTGGCGAAATCGGAAAAGCCGCGCTCGCTGAACAGCCGCAGCATATTCTCCGGCGACACACCCGCCGAATACAGCACGGCAACTATCGAGCCGGCACTCACACCGGCAATAATATCAGGCTTCAGACCGGCTTCCTCGACAGCCTTCAGCGCTCCGGCGTGTGCAAAACCGCGAGCACCGCCGCCGCTGAGGGCAATACCGAGACGATACGGACGCTGTTCATTAGATGCCTTTTCCATCCACATTTCCAATTTTATTGCAAAAATAAGGATAATCAACCAAAACCGCAAACATTTATCTTCAAATAAAAGTTTGATAATCCGTATTATGTTAAATTGCGCAACCCACATCCGCCCTCTAACCTATAAGTTATCAACTATCAGCTAAAGAAGAAAGAGCGTGGGACACGCGTATCCAGTTAGCAAATTGTAGGGGCGCGATACAATGCTGTTTACTTAAGGGTCAAATAGAGAGAAGGCGAACATGGCCTTTTAGTTGTTATATTATTTTACCACAAAT
>ERZ808029.146-NODE-146-length-67433-cov-29.264267_pt1 | contig 67433 bp, 60 predicted proteins | sample MGYA00380185_ERZ808029 | MGnify/ENA primary metagenome ERZ808029 (study PRJEB31490, sample SAMN06133404) | mouse gut metagenome | isolation source: M2_3 | host: mice | place: China: Chengdu | collected 2015-05 ... | reverse complement strand
CTCGGCGCAGCAAAGTGTCCAAGCCCCTCATGAGTGAGGGGGTAGGGGAGCTGAAGTGGGCTTGCCCACTTTGTTCTCATATAGGAAATACCTTGCCACTTTGTTCGTTTATAGGAAGTCTTTCTTGCTATAAGCATCTGATCATACAATTAAGGAAAAAATAAGTAATTTTTGTCATTACTTTTTTATATAGAATGAGAAGTATGTTATCATAAATAATAAGAAGAATATCATGGGATGTATAAATAAAGGAGAGAGGGAAATGCCAAAATATGTAAAAGCAGCAGTAGCAATTATGGATGAGGTGAAGAAAGCTGTCATCGGAAAAGACGATTGTGTAAAAAAGATCATGGCAGCGATTCTTGCAGGCGGACATATCTTGATTGAGGATATTCCTGGTGTGGGAAAGACAACCTTGGCAGTTGCATTTTCAAGAAGCATGGGACTTGCACAGAACAGAATCCAGTTTACACCAGATGTGCTTCCGGCAGATATTACCGGATTTTCCATGTATGATAAACAGAAAAAAGAATTTTATTATCAGCCGGGGGCAGTCATGTGTAATATGCTCCTTGCGGATGAAATTAACAGGACGTCTCCGAAGACGCAGTCGGCGCTTTTGGAGGTGATGGAAGAGGGAACGGTGACGATCGACAAGGTTACAAGAAAAGTGCCGGAGCCATTTATCGTAATCGCCACGGAGAATCCGATTGGTTCCTCCGGAACACAGATGCTTCCGGAGTCGCAGCTGGACCGTTTTGCGATCTGTATTTCTATTGGCTATCCATCGATGGAGCAGGAGATAGAGATCGTAAAAGGAAATCAATCAGGGAATCTTGTAGGTCAGATACAATCATTGATCAAAGCCGAAGAATTGTTGGTCTTGCAAAGAGAAGTAGAAGAAGTGTATATTCACGATGCAATTTATCGCTATATTGGCGAGTTGGTGACGCAGACCAGGAATCATCCGATGATCGAGATGGGAATCAGTCCAAGAGGAATGATCGCGCTTGCGAAGATGGCAAAAGCGATTTCCTATCTGAATGGAAGAGGATATTGTATGCCGTCTGATGTAAAAGAAATCTTTGCCTGTGTGTCAAGACATCGCATCCAGCTTAATTCCAAGGCAAGGATCAATCATTTAAAAGTGACGGATATTATCGAAGAGATTATGAAGAAAGTGCAGGAACCGTCGCCGAAACGCGAACCAGGGGCAGGACAGAGCAAAATATGAAAAAATGGATTTATATATTGATCTTGGGACTAAGTGTTTATCTGAGCGTCATGTATCAATGGGATTTGGGAATACAGGTGTTAGCGGCGGAAATCTGTCTTGTTCCGATTTGTATCGGAGAGATTTTGCTGATACACAAAAAAGTAAGCGTGCAGATGAATTGCAGAAGAGACTTGCTGGAACAAGAGGAAGATGGAGAAATCGAAGTCGTTCTTACAAATAAATCACCATTGGGGATTGCTGTCAGGGTGATGTTTGTCTGTGAATATATGGCAGGAGGAAAGAAACAGAAAATAACTCAGAAGGCATGGCTGGAGCCTAAAAAAGAGACAATGCTCTCCTGGCATTTTGTTCCGGAGGATTGCGGAGAGGTGAAACTTGGGATAGAGAAGATTACAAGTTATGACTTTATGGGATTGTTTTCGCTTTCCAGAAAGAGAAAAGAGCAGGCGTATGTAATCGTTATGCCAAAACCATATCCGGTTAATTTGTGTGTGACGAATCGGACAAGGTGGTTTCCTGTGGATGGGGAGTCCTATGAGAAGGATAGAAAAGGTGAGGATGCATCGGAAATCTATGATGTGAGGGAGTACCGGGCAGGTGACCGTATGCAGAAAGTGCACTGGAAATTAAGTGCGAGAGAAGATACGATCTACATCAAAGAATTCAGCTATCCGCTTGGAGCGGCAGCGGTATTTTTACTGGAAGAAGATAAGAAAAAATCCAGGCTGATACCGGAATTTTTGGAGGCCGTGATATCGATATCTATGGCATTGCAGGCGGAGGCGTGTCCGCATTATATTGCATGGAAGAAAAAGGAAGAAGACAGTATCACACGGATTCTGATTCGTAAAGAAGAGGATCTGTATGAAGCGATCGGGGAACTTTTGAAGTTTAAGTCGGATTGTCTGGAAGCGGATATGGAAGAACGTTATCGCTATACATATAAGAATGATACTTATGCGGCGCTTCTGAAACTGGATACGGGGATGAATTTTAGAGCGAATCAGGAAGAGACGATTCCGATCATGCATCAGGGAATCAAAGAATTTTTTGTAAACCAAGAGATTGTGGTATAAAGAGTTATAAGGGGAAAGACTTTATATGAAAGAAATCATATATAAAATCATGTCAGGAATCTATATCATGCTGGGAGTGACAGGGATGCTGCTCTCTTTTACGCATGCTTTTGAGATTCATTATATGGAAAGAACCGTATATGGCGCGCTTGTAATCGTATGTATTCTGACGGTAGGCGTTTTTGGGAGAAAAAAGCGTACGGATAAATGGATTGTCTGGGGAAGTCTGTTTGTGGGTGCCGCCGCTATGTGGATGCTTGACAAAGAGAGCTTTATAAGCAGCCGTGATTATGTAGGGAACCGTATTTTATCGGAACTTAGACAGCAGTTAGGAAACGGGCATAGTATCAAGTTCCATATCGGAGCACGTAATGGGGAGGATGCACTGATCTGGATTTTTGCGGTTTTAACGGCAGTGATTGCATGGGAAGTGATGAGGGAGAAACATTTGTGGCTCACAGGGGCTTTACTTGGGATTGGCTTTTTGATTCCGTTTATTATCCGTAAAGAACCAAAGAACAGCGAAGTATTTTTGATCCTGATTGCTATACTGGGATTGTTATCCATGAAGGCGGCAGGAAGGAGGGCTCTTGGTATACCGGGGGTGCTGGCCGCAATAACGGCATTTTCCATTGGTGCTGTGTGCTTAGCGCCCACATTACAGCCCGTGTTCCAGGAAGCAAGACAGGCGAAAGAAAATTCATGGTCCGCCTGGAGTGAGAAGATGGGCGATTGGTTTCAGGAAAAAAGCGCTTCCGGAGGGATAGATAATGGCAAAATCGGAGATTATGATAAACTTATTCTTGGAGATGAAGAACAGTTAATTGTGAGCACAGATGAAAAACCATCCGAGATACTTTATCTGCAGGGATTTATCGGGACTTCATATGCGAATAATGAATGGAAAACGGCTCGGACAGACGCATTTAAAAAGTGGAGCAGACAGAATCATACCGATGCCACAGAGATACGCAATTTACCATTTCAAGAGTTCCGAAAGAGAGGAGAGCTCTTAAAGATAGAGAATACGGGGGCGAATAAGAAGTACCGTTATATGCCGTATTTGGCCTATTATGATGAAACGATTTCCTTGGAAGCAGATACTTATGCAAAAGGGGGATGGGAAAAAGAATATAAGGTTTCATATGGAATTATGGAGAATTTCTCCGGGCAACTTGAAATACAAAATGAACTGGAAGAGGCTTACTATGAATTTGTCCAAAAAGAGTACCTGGATGTACCTGAAAATATTGAGGATGCGTTCGTAGAGATTATGGAAGGGATGATTGGCTGGAACTTTGATACGATTGTAGATAATATAATAGAATTGCTTAAGGAGAATGCGACTTATAGTTTGAAACCAGGGGCGACGCCTTTGGGAAAAGACGCGGTGGAATATTTTTATTTCGAAAATAAAAAGGGATATTGTGAACATTTCGCATCAGCGGCTACTCTGCTGCTTCGGATGAAAGGGATACCGGCGCGGTTTGTGGCGGGATATAAGGTAGGACCTGCTCAATTTAAAAACAGTACTGCGAATGGATATGAGGCGGTTGTTACCGGAAAGGATGCGCATGCATGGGCAGAGGCTTATGTAAAAGGGATTGGCTGGCTTCCGGTAGAAACAACACCAGGATATGGAGACGTTAGCCGGTGGGATGGTCAACAGATGTTTGAAGATAGACAAAAGGAGATAGAAGAACAAAGAGAAGCGAAAGAGGACCAGGAAGAGAAAATTAAGAAAGAAGAAAAGGAACCGGAAAAGGAGCCGGTAAAAGAACCAGTAAAAGAAGCGGAAGACGAGCCTGCAAGAACAGAAGGCATAACTAATCTATACGCAAAAGAGAAAATGAAGGTCCTGTATGCAGTCTTTGGTATTTTAATGGCATTTGCAGTTAGCTGTACGGGTATCGTATGTGCAAAAAGATATCGGTTTGCTCAAAAAAGAAAAAGGGAAGAGAAAGAAAACAATACGATTCGCACCAGACGATTGTTTTATCGGATTTTTGAAATGTTGACGGCGATGAAGCTTGTTAAGAAAGAAACCGAGCTGGATGATGTATTTATAAAGCAGGTTTGCGATGGATGCGCCGCAAAGCATACTGATATGGCGAAACTTCTGGAAATTGTTTACAAAGCGAATTTCGGGAATGAAATGGTGACAGATAAGGAATACTACCTGTGTAGAAAAATAGAAAAAACCATCAAAAAAGCGTTTATTGCAAAGATTCCGTTCTGGAAAAAATTGTGGTGGAAATACTGGAAGGGAATCTTATGATAATGGTTGAAAAAGAAGACAGAATGCATTATAATAGGTTTAGAAAAACCTGGGATGTTCGATACTTCTGTTATTTTGAACCTACAATACTTTAAACGGGATGCTTATATCTCTGTAATATGTCATGCCTCCGTTAGCATGTGGAAGACAGAAAAACAGATGCGGCTGCCCACCTAGCATAAGCTAGGAGTCAAAATACAGAAACCGGCATTTTGGGGGATTTACTAAAGATAGACGGCATAACTTCGGTTATGCCGTTTTTTCATGATATAGGAAAGTTCTCACTTTCCTATATCATAAAACGCTCCGGGAGGATACGCACTCGCGTGAGCAGAAGCAGTCAGCAAAAGCTGACCACGCTCGGCACGCAAAGCGTGCAAGCCCCTCATAAGTGGGGAGAGGAGGAGTTGAGGTGGACTTGCCCACTTTGTTATCAAGAATACGATAAAAACATCCGGTGACCGTTTTTTAGTTCTAGCAGAAAAAACTTGGAACATATAATGGAGAAAATGGACAAGGAGAGTTTCAGATGTTAGGAAAATGGGATGAGAAAAAAGTATATCAAATATTTTGTGTTGTGGTAAGTGTGTTGCTTCTGGTGATCTTGATTCATATAATGATGGAGCCCAAAAAGGAAGAAAAAAAGATAAAAAAAGAAGTGCCCGAGAAAGAACAAGTGACGGAAGAACAAGTGATAGAGAATCCTATGGTACATGTCTTGATTAAAACTGATGGATTTAAAGAAGAAGTACATCCTGTGATAGAATTAAGCGCACCTTCCGGTTTGCAGATAAGAAGCGGGGAGCAGGCAGAAACCATCGGGGGAGGAGAGACTTTAGCACTTGCGCCGGATGATGGGAGATTTCAGAATGGAGCAGTGAAAGTAACTCCGGTGAATACAGGAGAAAAGATAACCGTTTTAAGTCTGCAGCGCGGGTATGGGAATCCTGCTTACCGGGGTGAGATGGAATTGCATAGTACGGCGGAAGGGGTTGCATTGGTGAATATTTTACCGATGGAGGAGTACCTATATGGCGTGGTCCCAAGCGAGATGCCGGCATCCTACGAGCCGGAAGCGCTGAAATGTCAGGCAGTTTGTGCGAGAAGCTACGCATATTGTCAGATTATGGGGATGGAATATCCGCAGTATGGCGCTCAGATTGATGACAGCACCTCTTTTCAGGTGTATAATAATTCTAAAGAACAGGAGAGTACCTGCAAGGCGGTAGAGGAGACGAAAGGGAAAAAGCTGATGTATGGAGGGAATCCGGTAAATGCATATTACTATTCTACTTCTTGCGGAAGAACGACCGATATGGATGCGTGGGGCGGGAAAAACGAGGGAAATGCCTATCTTGCCGGAGTCAATGTATGCAATGAGGAAGGCGATTTTGAGAAAAATCTGCCATGGTATCGGTGGAGTATCGTTTTAAGCACAGAAACATTGTCTAATCTGATTGGAAGTAATACAAGAACCGATATAGGAACGCTTCAATCTTTGGAAGTTACAAAGCGGGGAGCGGGTGATATTGCATTGGAAATTGTGGCATCCGGAGACCGGGGGAGTGTAACAGTCGCTACCGAGAACAAGATACGAAGAGCTTTGGGCGGCGACGCTTATATGATACAAAGAAATGACGGCAGTGAGACACCCGGGAGAGAATTGCTTCCAAGCGCATTCTTTACGATAGAACAAAACGCAGATACATATACGATCCGCGGTGGTGGTTTCGGGCATGGAATCGGCATGAGCCAGAATGGAGCCAATGAAATGGCGAAGCAGGGAATGGACTATATTTCTATTTTAAAAACTTTTTACGCAGATATTTCTGTTGAATAAGTATAAAAATAGTGTTATGATTTCTAAAATTATAAAATGGAGTAGAGTAAAATGAGGAAGGTGTGGAACACAATTGAAAATTTCATGGATGAGTCAACGGAAGATCATGTAGGGGCATATGCGGCTCAGGCAGCATTTTTTCTTTTATTGTCTTTGATTCCGTTATTGCTTTTACTGTTGACGCTGATACAGTATACGCCGGTTACGAAGGCAGACGTAATGGTAGCTGTGGTGCGGGTATTTCCAAAATCTTTTGACAGCATGATCATTTCGATTGTGAATCAGGTATATAACCAGTCGAGGGCAATTATTCCCTTGACAGCGCTTGTGGCATTTTGGTCAGCAGGCCGGGGAGTGCTTGCAATGACAACCGGACTCAATAGCGTATACGACAATAAAGAGACAAGAAACTACATTTTTCTTAGAATCCGGGCGGCTTTGTATACGTTGCTGTTTATTGTACTGATCGTTACTTCATTGGTTTTACTCGTGTTTGGAAATTCGTTAAGCTTGTTTGTAAATGCGCATATTCCGTTTTTGACGAAAGTGATGGAAAAGCTGATTGGAATCCGTACCATTTTTGTGTTTTTGTTTTTGACAGGATTTTCTATGTTGATGTATCGATTTTTACCTAACCATAAAGGCGGAAAAAAAGTATATCTGGTCAAGCAGTTTCCGGGAGCGATTCTTACAGCGATAGCCTGGCTTGTGTTATCATATTTTTTCTCGGTTTATGTAGATATTTTTCAAGGTTTTGCAAATATGTACGGAAGTCTTACCACAATCGTGCTTATCATGCTCTGGTTGTATTCTTGTATGTATGTAATGCTGCTTGGCGGAGAGATCAATACGATGTTTGAACACAGAATTGTTTTAAAGGAAAAATCTTGACAAGAAATTTCAGTATGTTACAATAAATAGGAAATTGCGAATATAGCTGCTGATGGCAGTGATATAAGAAAAGACGATGAATGTGTAAGTAGCAAGTTATTTTCTAGCAGAGAGAGGGAATCGCCAGGCTGAAAGTTCCCTTTAGTTCAGATAATGAGTGAATTTCTCACAGGAGTTGCCTGACTGAATCGGATTCTAATATTAGTAAGTCAGGACGTAGAGCGCACGTTACGCGGCAATGAGTGCCTGTCTTATGACAGGAAACAGGGTGGTACCACGGATATAAGCACTTCGTCCCTATCGGGGATGGCGTGCTTTTTTTTCGTATACGACCGCCGCAGGCGCAAGAATGTGCGAAGCACATTCTTTGTTATGATATAGGAAAGTTTGTACTTTCCTATATCATAAAACCCTCCGGGAGGATACGCACTCGCGTGAGCGGAGGCAGTCAGCAAAAGCTGACCATGCTCGGCGCGCAAAGCGTGCAAGCCCCTCATGAATGAGGGGATGGGGGAGTTGAAGTGGGCTTGCCCACTTTGTTATTGTAAATAAAAATGGAGGAATAGAAGATGAATGAAAAATTGCAAAGTATTAAAGAAGAAGCCTTAAAATTGATTCAGGCTTCGGACGTACCTGAGAAACTGAATGACGTACGTGTAAAGTATCTCGGAAAAAAAGGAGAATTAACAGCGGTATTAAAATCTATGAAAGATGTAGCGCCGCAGGATCGCCCGAAAGTAGGGCAGATGGTCAATGATGTGCGTGCAGAAATCGAAGCAGAGCTAGAGACGAAGAAAAAAGAGATGGAAGCAGCAATCCGTGCAGAAAAACTGCAAAAAGAAGTGATCGATGTTACGCTTCCGGCAAAGAAGAACATGGTGGGACATCGTCATCCAAATACGATTGCGTTAGAAGAAGTAGAAAGAATCTTTATCGGTATGGGATACGAGGTCGTAGAGGGACCGGAAATTGAATACGATGAATATAACTTTACGAAATTAAACATCCCGCAAGACCATCCGGCAAAGGATGAACAGGATACGTTCTATGTGACAAAAGATATTGTGCTGCGTACGCAGACTTCACCGGTTCAGGCTCGTGTGATGGAACAAGGGAAACTTCCTATTCGTATGATCGCGCCAGGAAGAGTATTCCGTTCGGACGAAGTGGATGCAACCCATTCTCCATCCTTCCATCAGATCGAAGGGCTGGTAATCGATAAGAATATTACATTTGCAGATTTAAAGGGAACCTTGGAAGAGTTCGCAAAAGAGCTGTTCGGACCGGAGACGAAGACAAAATTCCGTCCGCATCATTTCCCATTCACAGAACCAAGTGCAGAGGTAGACGTATCATGTTTCAAATGCGGCGGCAAAGGATGCCGTTTCTGTAAAGGATCCGGCTGGATTGAAATCTTAGGATGCGGTATGGTGCATCCGCATGTACTGGAAATGTGCGGAATTGATCCAAATGAATACACAGGATTCGCATTCGGTGTAGGCTTGGAACGTATCGCATTATTAAAATATGAAATTGACGACATGAGATTATTATATGAGAACGATATCAGATTCCTGAAACAATTCTAGCGAGCACACAAAAGAAGGAAGCACGAACGAAGAGAGTATTTACTTGTGTGTGCGAGCGGCGCGAGAAAATCAGAAGCATCGAAGATGCGGAGCTACGAAGGAGCGGGATTTTGGAGCTAAAAAGGACACAAAAAAAGGAATCAAAAAAGAAGCAAATTAGGAGGATTAGATCATGAATACATCATTATCATGGATTAAAGCATATGTGCCAGACCTTGACGTTACGGCGCAGGAATATACCGATGCGATGACGCTTTCCGGTACGAAAGTCGAAGGATATGAGGTGCTGGATGCAGACCTTGAAAAAATCGTCATCGGACAGATTGAGAAGATTGAGAGACACCCAGACGCAGATAAATTGGTAGTCTGCCAGGTGAATGTAGGAGCCAAAACAGTTCAGATCGTAACAGGAGCACAGAACGTATTTGAAGGAGCAAAGATTCCGGTTGTATTAGACGGCGGACGCGTGGCAGGAGGACATGATGGAAAACTCACGCCAGGTGGAATTAAGATTAAAAAAGGTAAGCTTCGCGGTGTGGAAAGCTGCGGTATGATGTGCTCTATCGAAGAACTTGGTTCTACGACAGCAATGTATCCGGAAGCGCCTGAAAACGGCATTTACATTTTCCCGGAAGATACAGTGATTGGCGAGAGTGCGATCAAAGCGCTTGGAAGAGACGATGTCGTATTCGAATATGAGGTGACATCAAATCGAGTAGACTGTTTCAGTGTAGTAGGAATCGCAAGGGAGGCAGCGGCTACATTCCGAAAGGAATTCCATCCACCGGTAGTGACCGAAACAGGAAATGATGAGGATGTAAACGATTACATCAAGGTAAGTGTAGAAAATACCGACCTTTGCCCACGTTATTGTGCAAGAGTCGTAAAAAATATTAAAATCGGGCCGTCTCCGAAATGGATGCAAAGACGTCTCGCATCCGTAGGAATTCGTCCGATCAACAATCTTGTCGATATTACAAACTATGTAATGGAAGAATATGGACAGCCAATGCATGCATATGATTTGGATACGATTGCAAATAGAGAAATCATTGTAAAAACGGCAGAAGATGGCGAGAAGTTCGTGACGCTGGATGGTCAGGAAAGAGAAGTGGACAGTTCCGTACTGATGATTTGTGACGGCGAAAAAGCGGTTGGTATCGCGGGTATCATGGGTGGAGAGAATTCCATGATTACCGATGAAGTAAAGACGATGTTATTCGAAGCAGCATGTTTCGATGGAACCAATATTCGTAAATCCAGCAAAAAAGTAGGACTTCGTACAGATGCTTCCGGTAAATTTGAAAAAGGACTTGATCCGAACAACGCAAAAGCGGCAATCGACCGTGCGTGTCAGCTTGTGGAAGAGCTTGGCGCAGGTGAAGTAGTCGGAGGAACGGTAGACGTATATGGAAAAGTAAAAGAACCGGTACGCGTACCATTCGATGCAGAGGAAGTGAATGCACTTCTTGGAACGAAGATTGAAGAAACACAGATGTTAGAATATTTTGCACGTATCGGTCTTGAATATGATGCAGAGGCAAAAGAAGTCATTGCACCGACTTTCCGTCATGATTTATTCCGTCTTGCGGATCTGGCAGAGGAAGTGGCAAGATTCTATGGATATGACAATATTCCGACAACCCTGCCGAAGGGAGAAGCGACAACCGGAAAACTTTCCTATAAACTTCGCATTGAGGAAGTGGCAAGGGATATTGCGGAATTCTGTGGTTTCAGTCAGGGTATGACTTACTCTTTTGAAAGCCCGAAGGTATTTGATAAATTATTGCTGCCAAAAGACAGCGAGCTTCGCAAAGCGATAGAGATTTCCAATCCGCTCGGAGAAGACTACAGCATTATGCGTACCATTTCCCTGAATGGAATGCTGACGTCACTGGCAACAAACTATAATAGAAGAAATAAGAATGTACGTCTTTATGAGCTTGGTAATATTTATATCCCAAAACAGCTTCCACTTACAGAATTGCCGGAAGAGAGAATGCAGTTTACACTTGGTATGTACGGAGAAGGCGACTTTTTCGATATGAAAGGGGTTGTAGAAGAATTCTTTGATAAGATCGGCATGGATAAGAAAGAAACCTATGATCCGAATGCAGGCAAGACCTTCCTTCACCCAGGAAGACAGGCAAACATCATTTATGATGGAGAAGTGCTGGGATATTTAGGAGAGGTACATCCGGAAGTGGCTGATGTTTATGGTATTGGCGGCAGAGCATATATAGCTGTGATCGATATGCCAAAGGTAGAAGCGCTTGCGACATTTGACCGTAAATACGAAGGAATTGCAAAATACCCTGCGGTGACAAGAGATATCAGTATGGTAATGAAGAAAGAGATTCTTGTTGGTCAGATTGAAGAAGTGATTGAGAAAAAGGGCGGCGCATATCTGGAAGGTTATGCATTGTTTGACATATATGAAGGAGAACAGATTAAAGCAGGATATAAATCCGTTGCTTATTCTATTACATTCCGTGCGAAAGATAAGACATTGGAAGAAGCAGACGTCAGCGTCGCAATGAGCCGTATTTTGAAAGCATTGGAAGAACTTGGAATTGAATTAAGACATTAGATTTAGATATAGAAGAAATCGAGTAGGCGTAAGCGTTCGTCTACTCGATTAATATAATGAGGAGGAATTTTTCGGATGAAAAAAGAGGAATTCTATTTTGATTTACCGGAGGAATTGATTGCACAGGATCCCTTGGAGGAGCGTTCCAGTTCCAGATTGCTTGTGTTGGATAGAGAAACCGGAGAAACAGAGCATCATGTGTTCAAAGATATCGTATCTTACTTAAACCCTGGAGATTGTCTCGTGATCAATGATACGAAAGTGATTCCGGCAAGACTGATTGGCTCCAAGGTAGGAACGGACGCGAAGATAGAGGTGCTGCTATTAAAGAGAAAACAAAATGATGTGTGGGAAACGTTGGTAAAGCCCGGGAAGAAAGCAAAACCGGGAACGAAAATCAGTTTTGGAGATGGATTGCTGGTGGGCGAGGTTTTGGATGTGGTAGAAGAAGGAAATCGCCTGATACAGTTTTCGTATGCGGGAATCTTTGAAGAGATTCTCGATCAATTAGGTCAGATGCCGCTTCCGCCGTATATTACGCATCAGCTGGAAGACAAAAACCGTTATCAAACGGTATATGCAAAACATTCCGGTTCGGCAGCAGCGCCGACGGCAGGGCTTCATTTTACGCCGGAGCTGTTAAGAGAGATTGAAGAAAAAGGTGTACAGATTGCCAGAGTAACTTTGCATGTGGGATTGGGAACGTTTCGTCCGGTAAAGGTAGAAAATATTCTGGAACATCATATGCATTCGGAATTTTATCAGATTGATGAGGAAGCAGCAGAAAAAATCAATGCTGCAAAAGATAGCGGAAATCGCGTCATATGCGTTGGAACGACGAGCTGTCGAACGGTAGAATCGGCAGCGGACGCAGATGGAAGAATGCGTGCAACGAGTGGATGGACAGAAATTTTTATTTATCCAGGTTATAAGTTCAAGGTGTTGGATTGTCTGATCACGAATTTTCATCTGCCGGAATCGACATTGATCATGCTTGTATCGGCGTTGGCGGGAAGAGAACATGTGCTTGCGGCATATGAAGAAGCTGTGAAAGAGAGATATCGTTTCTTTTCCTTTGGGGATGCGATGTTTATACAGTAACAAGAAAGGTATCAGGAAGGAAGTGTGGATATGAAAAAGACAGCATCGAATGTAACAGAGTTGATTGGAAATACACCATTATTGGAATTGACTCATATGAAGGAAAAGAATGGCTGGAAAGCCAATGTATTTGCAAAATTGGAATATTTGAACCCTGCAGGGAGTACAAAAGACAGAGCGGCTGCATTCATGATTCAGGACGCCGAAGAGAAAGGTCTTTTGAAAGCAGGCGGAACTATTATTGAACCTACTTCTGGCAATACCGGAATTGGCCTTGCATGTATCGCTGCGGCAAAGGGATATCACGTGATCCTTACAATGCCGGAGACGATGAGCATAGAGCGGCAGAATATTTTGAAAGCATATGGGGCCAAGATTATTTTGACAGAAGGTGCGCTGGGTATGTCAGGGGCGATTGCGAAAGCAAAAGCGCTGGCAAAAGAAATGCCGGGAGCGTTGCTAGCAGGGCAATTTGAAAATCCGGCGAATGCCAGAGCGCATTATGTAACGACCGGACCGGAGATTTATGAAGACACCGATGGTGCGATAGATTGTCTGGTGGCAGGGGTAGGAACTGGCGGAACCATTACCGGAACCGGAAGATTTTTAAAAGAACAAAATCCGATGATTCAGATTATCGCAGTGGAACCAGAGACTTCGGCGGTATTGTCTGGAAAAGAGGCGGGAGCACATCCGCTTCAGGGAATCGGCGCTGGTTTTGTTCCAGAGCTTTTGGACGTTACAATATATGATGAGGTTATGACAATGTCAGGGGAAAAAGCATTTGCCGCGGCGAAGGAGCTGGCGCGTACAGAGGGAGTTTTGGTAGGGATTTCTTCAGGGGCAGCGCTTGCAGCGGCAGGAGAGGCAGCAAAGCGTCCGGAGATGGAAGGGAAAATGATCGTTGTAATTTTACCGGATTCCGGAGATCGTTATTATTCAACACCGTTATTTCAGGAAGGATAGATAGATTATGAAGAAAGCAGAAAGCATTATGATGGCGGCAGAGGCATTTGCGGAAAATTACGGAAAAGAGCCCTTGTTTCAGCCAAGACATGGAAAAGAAATGCCAAAAAGAGCGGCAGTGATTCAGTTTATCCGTGATCTTAGACAGATTATGTTCCCGGGATATTTTGGGGAAGACAGCATGAGGAAAATTGATTCGGAGCATTTTGCAACATATCGGATCAATCATCTGTATGATGTGCTTAAAAGAGAAGTAGAGACTGCTATCTGGTATATGGAAGAGGGAAAGACAAAAGAAGAGGTGGAGATAGAGGCAGAACGTATCTGCAGTGAATTTTTTGTGGAACTTCCAGACGTACAGCGCATTTTACTGACAGATGTGCAGGCGGGCTATGATGGTGATCCGGCAGCGAAAAGCAAAGAAGAAATTATCTTTTGTTATCCGGGACTTCTGGCGATTTATGTATATCGGGTAGCACATATTTTATATGAGAAAAAAGTTCCGCTGATTCCAAGAATCATGACGGAGTATGTACATGGGCGTACCGGAATCGATATTAATCCGGGGGCAGAGATTGGTGAGTATTTCTTTATTGATCATGGTACGGGAATCGTGATCGGTGAGACGACGAAGATTGGAAAATATGTGAAGCTGTATCAGGGAGTGACGCTTGGAGCGCTTTCTACAAGAGACGGACAGCAGCTGTCCGGTGTGAAACGCCATCCGACTATCGAGGATCACGTGACGATTTATTCCAATTCTTCTGTGCTTGGCGGTGAGACTGTGATTGGCGAGAATACAATCATAGGCGGTAATACTTTTATTACGAGATCGATACCGGCAAATACAAAGGTAAGTGCAAAGAGTCCGGAGCTGGTAATCAAGAGTCCGAAAAAACATGCATGGGATTGGGAAGATTAGAATATATGGCTTAAAAGACTGCAAAAGGTGAAGCGGTTGAACCCTCAGAAAGATAAAATATCAGAATTGCGAAAAAATTATGAAAACAGCACAAAAAAAGCATAGAATTAATGTGCGATACATGATAAAATAGACAAATAGAGATAAGAGTACAGAAACGACTGCAAAAGGAGGGTACAACATGCATTCGAAGAAATCAACAGTCCCGTTCCAGGGTACAAAAGAGCAAGAAGATACTTTGCGAAAAGTAATAGAAGAATTAAGGCAAGAAAAAGGGGCGCTGATGCCAATATTGCAGAAGGCTCAGGATATCTATGGATATCTGCCCCAAGAAGTACTGAAGATGATTTCAGATGAGATGAAGATTCCGATGGAGAAGATATATGGAGTTGCAACCTTTTACTCTCAGTTTACGTTAAGTCCAAAGGGGAAATACAGAATTTCTGTCTGCCTCGGTACGGCTTGTTATGTAAAAGGTTCAGGAGACATTTATAATAAATTGATGGAAAAACTGGGGATTGTCGGCGGTGAGTGCACGCCGGACGGGAAATTTTCCCTGGACGCCTGTCGTTGTGTCGGAGCATGTGGACTTGCGCCGGTTATGATGATCAATGACGAGGTATACGGACGGCTTACGGTAGATGATATAGACGACATTCTGGCGAAATACGAATAGGAGGTTTTGTGATGAAATCTTTAGAAGAATTAAAAATAATCAGAGAAAAAACACAAGGAGAAGTGGCGTTTCGGTCACATGGTGAAACCTCTTTGAAAGAGTATGGAGCATATCGGGCACATGTGCTGGTATGCGGAGGCACTGGATGTACTTCATCGGGAAGCCGCAGAATTATTAAGGTGTTAAAGGAAGAACTTCAGAAAAACCATCTGGAAGATGAAATCAATGTGATTATGACAGGCTGTTTTGGTCTTTGCGCGCTTGGACCGATTATGATCGTCTATCCGGAAGGTGCATTTTATTCTATGGTGAAAGAAGAAGATATTCCCGAAATCGTATCGGAACATTTATTGAATGGACGCGTAGTCACAAGACTTCTTTATGATGAGACGGTGAAAGCGGATAAAATACTGCCGCTTCAGGAAACTTCTTTTTATAAAAAACAAGAACGAATTGCGCTTCGCAACTGCGGCGTTATCAACCCGGAGAATATAGAAGAATATATTGGAACAAGGGGCTATGAAGCTTTAGGAAAAGTATTAACCCAGATGTCTCAGGACGAAGTCATTCAAGTGATGTTGGACAGCGGACTTCGTGGAAGAGGCGGTGCAGGATTCCCGACCGGAAGAAAGTGGATGTTCGCCAAAGCAAATGAAGCAGATCAGAAATATGTATGTTGTAATGCAGATGAAGGTGATCCGGGAGCATTCATGGACCGTTCTATCCTGGAGGGCGACCCTCATGTGGTTCTGGAGGCGATGGCGATTGCAGGATATGCAATCGGAGCAAATCAGGGATATATTTATGTGCGTGCAGAATATCCGATCGCGGTAGAAAGATTGAATATTGCAATCACACAGGCAAGAGAATACGGTTTGCTTGGAAAAGATATTTTCGGAACCGGATTTGATTTTGATATTGAGTTAAGACTGGGTGCAGGAGCTTTCGTATGCGGCGAGGAGACGGCGCTTATGACTTCCATTGAAGGAAACCGAGGAGAGCCAAGACCACGTCCTCCATTCCCTGCGGTGAAAGGATTATTTGAAAAACCAACGATTCTGAACAATGTAGAGACATGGGCGAATATCCCGCAGATTATCTTAAATGGAGCAGATTGGTTTGCTGCCATGGGAACGGAAAAATCAAAAGGAACGAAAGTATTTGCACTTGGCGGAAAGATACATAATACAGGGCTTGTGGAGATTCCGATGGGAACTACACTGCGTGAAATCGTGGAGGAGATTGGCGGAGGAATCCCAAATGGCAAGAAGTTTAAAGCGGCACAGACCGGAGGACCGTCCGGCGGCTGTATTCCGGCAGAACACTTGGATGTTCCGATTGATTATGATAATTTGATTGCCATTGGCTCTATGATGGGGTCCGGCGGATTGATTGTCATGGATGAGGATAGCTGTATGGTGGACATTGCAAAATTCTTTTTACAGTTTACGGTAGATGAATCTTGCGGAAAATGTACTCCGTGCCGTGTCGGAACGAAACGTATGCTGGAGATTTTGGATAAGATCACAGCCGGAAAAGCAACCATGGAAGATTTGGATAAGTTAGAAGAGCTCTGTGAACATTTGAAAGAAAATTCTTTATGTGCATTAGGTCAGACCGCACCGAATCCGATTATTTCTACGCTGCGGTATTTTAAAGATGAGTATATTGCCCATATTGTGGATAAAAAATGTCCGGCAGGGGTATGTAAAGATTTGTTACAATACAAGATCGATGCGGATAAGTGTAAAGGATGTACATTATGTGCAAGAACCTGTCCGAATGATGCGATTATCGGAAATGTTCGTGAAGTACATATGATCAATCCGGAGAAATGTGTCAAATGTGGAGCTTGTATGGAAAAATGCCGTTTTGGTGCAATTTACAAGGAATAATGGAGGAAGGACATTATGGAAAATATTACAATGAAAATAAACGGGATGAATATATCCGTGCCAAAGGGCTCTACCATTTTGGAGGCGGCGCACGTTGCCGGTATCAAGATTCCTACCCTCTGTTTTTTGAAAGAAATCAATGAAATCGGCGCATGCCGTATCTGTGTGGTAGAAGTAAAAGGAGCAAGAACACTGGTGGCTTCCTGTGTGTACCCTGTGAATGAAGGGATGGAAGTATGGACTAATACACCGAAGGTATTGGCATCAAGAAGGCGTACTTTACAGCTTTTGCTTTCCAATCATAAAAGAGAGTGTCTCTCCTGCGTAAGAAGCGGAAACTGTGAGCTGCAGCAGTTGTCAAAAGAGCTTGGAGTAGCGGATGAAAGCTATTTTGACGGCGAGATGACACCGTCCGAAATTGATGATTCCGCAGTACATATGGTACGTGATAATAGCAAATGTATTTTGTGCAGGCGTTGTGTGGGAGCTTGTGAGCATGTACAAGGTATTGGAGTAATTGGGGCGAATGAACGTGGATTTGCCACGAATATCGGTTCCGCTTACGAGATGGGACTTGGTGAAACGAGTTGTGTGTCTTGTGGTCAATGTATCGCAGTTTGTCCGACTGGCGCGTTATATGAAAAGTCATATATAGATGAAGTTTTAGAGGCGATCGCCGATCCCCAAAAGCATGTGGTTGTCCAGACCGCACCGGCAGTAAGAGCGGCGCTCGGTGAAGAATTCGGTTATCCGATTGGAACGGATGTAGAAGGAAAAATGGCAGCGGCACTTAGAAGAATCGGATTTGACAAAGTGTTTGATACGAATTTCAGCGCAGACCTTACGATTATGGAAGAGGCACATGAGTTCCTTGACCGTGTACAAAATGGCGGTGTATTGCCATTGATTACATCATGTTCTCCGGGCTGGATCAAGTATTGCGAACATTATTTTCCGGAAATGATTGAAAACCTTTCCAGCTGCAAATCTCCGCAGCAGATGTTTGGCGCAGTGACGAAGACGTATTATGCCGAAAAAATGGAGTTGGATCCAAAAGACATCGTATGCGTCAGCGTGATGCCTTGTACGGCGAAAAAATTTGAAATCGGAAGAGAAGACCAGTCTGCAGCCGGTGTGCCGGATGTGGATATTGCACTTACAACAAGAGAGCTTGCACAGCTGATCAAACGTTGCGGACTTGATTTTGTGAATTTGCCGCAGGAAGGATTTGATCATCCGCTTGGCGAATCTACGGGAGCAGCCGTGATTTTCGGTGCGACCGGAGGCGTTATGGAAGCAGCGCTTCGTACTGCGGTAGAAACACTTACGGGTGAGGAACTTAAGGATTTAGAGTTTAAAGAAGTGCGTGGGATTAAGGGAATCAAAGAAGCTACTTATCCGGTAGCCGGAATGGATGTGAAAGTAGCAGTGGCATCGGGACTTGGCAACGCAAGGGAATTGTTGGAAAAAGTGAAATCCGGTGAAGCAGAGTATCATTTTATCGAAATTATGGCATGTCCTGGCGGATGTGTAAATGGCGGAGGGCAGCCACAGGTATCCTCCAAGGTTCGTAATTTTGTGGATATCAGGGAACTTCGGGCGAAAGCACTCTATGATAATGACGAGAATAAAGTGATTCGTAAATCGCATGAAAATGCTTCGGTAAAGAAACTGTATGAGGAGTATTTAGGAGAACCGGGAAGCGAAAAGGCACATCATATTTTACATACGAGTTATGTGGCAAGAAAAATTAACGAATGATAAAAGATAGTTAAAAAGGAGGAAAATCATAACAGTTCGCCATATTTATGGCTGAACTGTTATGAAAATCTATGTAAAAGCAAAAAGCTGAATTGTTAGGCGAATCCGGAAGATGTACAGAGGCGTTGTCGTGTACGTCCTCCGGCTTCATTTTTATTTTCAACAAGAAAGATTTGTTTTTCTTATGTTGATAAATTTAGTATAAGAAATAAATGTGATAGAAATATGACCATGAACGAAAAAAAATCTTAAAATTATTAAGAAAATCGAAAACTCAAAATTGGAGGGAGACAGGGAATGAAGGTAATTGATTTTAAGGATGCCAGATGCAGACATTGCTATAAATGCGTACGTTATTGTGATGTAAAGGCAATTCTTGTAAAAAACGAACAGGCACATATCATACCGGAGAACTGTATTCATTGCGGTCATTGCCTGGAAGTATGTCCGCAGAATGCGAAAACATTTGCAAGTGATATGCTAAGGGTGAAAGGGTATCTAAGAGATGGTCTTCGAACAATAATCTCGATCGCACCGTCATACCTTGGCGTGTTTCCTTATGAAAAGCCAGGACAGGTAGTGGACGCATTGCTAAAACTTGGATTTTCAGAGGTAAGGGAGACGGCGGAAGGCGCTGCGCTGGTGACCGAAGAATACCGAAAACTTCTGAAAGCAGGTGAGATGGAAAACATCATTACAACCTGTTGTCCGAGTGTCAACGATCTGATCGAAAAGTATTATCCGTCTCTGGCACCTATGATGGCACCGGTGGTATCTCCGATGATCGCACATGGACGTATGATCAAAAGCATGTATGGCGAGGATGTAAAGGTAGTATTTTTAGGACCGTGTATTGCCAAGAAGCAAGAAGCGATCGGAGATGAAAGAGTAGAGGGAGCCATTAACGCGATTCTGACGTTTGAAGAAGTGCTGCAATGGTTATCGGCAGAAAAAATTGACATTTGCCGTTGCGAAGAAAAACCGATGAGCAATCCAAGTCCGGCAGTCAACCAGCTTTATCCGATAAGCGGCGGGGTGACGAAGGCAGTACTTGCGGGAGAACTTTGCGAGACTTACCATAAAGTAGCGGTGGATGGACTAAAACATTGTATGCAGCTTTTTGAGAGTATGGAAAAGGGTGAGTTGAAGGGCTGCTTTATTGAGGCGAATGTATGTGAAGGCGGCTGCGTGAAAGGGCCTGCTTCCGGGCGATGGAATCATTCACAGGCGCTGGCGAAAGTAAAAATGGAACGAGAAGTGAAACATACAGAAGCAGCGGAAAAATCAACGGTCGATGTTGCGATGGACAAACTCTTTTATGAGCGGCGTCCTAAGATGGAAGAACCTAGTGAGGAAGATATCAAACAGATTTTAAAAGCGACTGGGAAATACACCCAAACCGATGAGCTGAATTGCGGTGCCTGCGGCTATCCAACGTGTAGGGAGAAAGCCAGAGCTGTTTATCAAAAAAAAGCAGAGCTTGGTATGTGTCTTCCATATGCGATTGCACGTGCGGAAACAATGGCAAACGTAGTCATGGATGAAACACCGAATCTTATATTTATCGTAGACAGACAATTGCGTATCCAGGAATGTAATAAAAGGGCACAGACGGCACTGGAAATTTCCAGAGAAGAGGCATTGGAGCGATATTTGTTTGAATTTATGGATGTGACGGATATTGAAGAGATATTTGATGCGAAAAAGTCAATTACGAATAAAAAAGTATCCATTGAAACGCTTCGTATGACAGCGCTTGAAATTCTTGTATATATAGAAGAGCAAGATGCAGTACTTGTAATCTATCAGGATATTACGAAACAAGAGGAGGCTAAACTGAAACGTTATCAGCTTAAGATGGAGACAGTTGAAATGGCGCAGGCAGTTATTGATAAACAGATGATGGTTGCACAGGAAATTGCAGGCTTGCTAGGGGAGACAACTGCGGAGACAAAGGTAACGCTTTCCAAATTAAGAGATTCCATTCTCTTTGATGGAGAGGGGGAATAAGATGAGCGTAAGTGTAGATATTTTCTGGAAGAGCCTCAATAAGCACAGAGAAGAACTGTGTGGAGATAAAGTGGAAGTTGTGAAAACAAAGGATTCTGATATTGTTATTCTGGCAGATGGGATGGGCAGCGGTGTGAAAGCGAATATTTTGGCAACGTTGACGTCTAAGATTCTTGGAACTATGCTTTTAAATGGGGCGACGATTGAGTCTTGTGTAGAGACGATTGCCAAAACACTTCCCGTATGCAAGGTGCGTAAAGTGGCATATGCGACATTTAGTATCCTGCAGATTTTCCATAATGGAGAAGCATATCTGGTGGAATTCGATAATCCGGGATGTGTCTTTGTACGTGACGGAAAAATTATCCATTATCCTTATGAGGAGCGTACGATAGAGGGAAAAACGATTCACGAATATCGTTTTCAGGTAAGACTTAATGATTGTTTTGTTCTGATGAGTGATGGTGTGATCTATGCCGGGGCAGGCGAACTTCTGAATTTTGGATGGACTTGGAAAGATATGGCGGAGTATACATTGAAGTGTACAAAAAGAACCATGTCTGCATCACGGCTTGCCGCGATGCTAAGCGATGCTTGTAATGATTTGTATGAGGAAAGACCGGGAGATGATACAACGATTGCCGTGGCAAAAGTGATTGCAAGAAAGGCAGTAAATATTTTCACCGGACCGCCGAAGAACAAAGAAGATGATGAGCGTATCATACACGACTTTATGGCACAGGAAGGGAAAAAGGTGATTGCGGGCGGAACGAGCGCCAATATTGCGGCTCGTATATTAAAAAAAGACATTGTTACATCTGTGAATTATGTAGACATGTCGGTGCCGCCGACGGCTTCCATAGAAGGTATTGACCTTGTAACCGAGGGAGCATTGACACTTGGAAAAAGCATAAGCCTTTTGCAGCAATACGAAAGCGGTGATTTTGATGTGGAATTCTTTGAAGAACTGGATAAAGATAACGGCGCATCAAAACTGACAAAATTAATTATAGAAGATTGTACAGAATTACATCTTTTTGTTGGGACCGCAACCAATGAAGCATACCAGGATAAGGCATTGTCCTTTGAACTTGTGATGAGAAAAAATCTGGTAAAGCAGATAGAAGAAGTGGTAGGGAAACTTGGGAAGAAAGTAAGCGTGAGATATTATTAAAAAATAATGAGATTATGATATAGGAAAGTTCGTACTTTCCTATATCATAAAACGCTCCGCGGGATACGCACTGGCATTAGCCCATCCAGAGTTTCGTAAAATTCCGGATAGCTTACATCTACGCATTCTTCTCCTTCGATGGTGGTTGTGCCGTCTGCAGTCAGTCCTGCGATAGCGAATGCCATAGCGATGCGGTGATCCAGATAGCTGTTGATATGTGCGCCGTGCAGCGAAGAACCTCCTTGGATAATCATACCATCGTTGGTTGGAACAATGTTACCTCCCATTTTTGTAAGGTTTTCGGTAATTGTATGAATGCGGTCAGTCTCTTTGACCTTGAGTTCTGCGGCATCGCGTATGATAGTTTCACCTTCGGCATGGGCTGCCATGATGGCAATGATCGGAATCTCATCGATTAAGGTTGGGATGATGGAGCCCTGGATGGTAACGCCGTGCAGTTTGCTTGTGCGTATCAAAATATCTGCGGTTGGTTCACCGTCTTCTTTTTTGTTCAGATATGTGATATCCGCACCCATATCCTCGCACACTTTTAAGATTCCAGCCCGCGTCGGGTTGATTCCTACATTTTGGATCAGGATCTTGGAATTCGGAATCAAAAGTCCTGCTGCAATAAAATATGCGGCAGAAGAAATATCTCCCGGGACGAGAATATCTTTTGCGTACAATTCGCTGCAAGGTTTGATGCAGGCGGTCGCTTTACCGGTGGTCTCATGAATGGAAGAAGTGATATCCGCTCCAAAAGAGGAGAGCATCAATTCCGTATGATTCCTGCTTAAAGTTGGTTCTGTGACCGATGTTTCGCTATCGGCGTAAAGTCCTGCCAGCAGACAGGCAGACTTTACCTGTGCAGAGGCTACCGGTGATTCATAATGTGCACCGTGCAAAGAAGCCGGAGTAATTTTAAGGGGCGCGCAGTTATTGTCAAGTACACTTTTGATATCTGCGCCCATCTTAGAAAGCGGTTTCATAATTCGTTCCATCGGACGTGAATTCAAGGATTCATCACCCGATAGCGTGGTTGCAAACGGTTGACCCGAAAGTATTCCGGCAATTAGTCTTGTCGTGGTACCGCTGTTGCCGGTATATAAAGTATCTTTCGGAGCGGTAAGACCACGAAGGCCTTTTCCGTGGACATGTACAGTCTCGCCGTCATTTTCAATTTCAATTCCCATTTTCCTGAAACAGTCAATGGTAGCAAGGCAGTCAGCGCCTTGGAGAAAATTTGTAATGGTAGTAGTTCCTCTTGCAAGAGCGCCGAACATTACAGCGCGGTGAGAGATGGATTTATCTCCCGGAACGGTAATTGTTCCCTGCAAATGAGAAGTTTTTTCAAATTTCATTTTAAGTCGTTCCTTCCATGATGTAAATTTTGATATTAACGTTCATATACAACATAACGGTACTTTTGGAGAAGTTCACTGGCCTTTTTGGAAGCATCGCTTTCATAGAACTCAATACGAAGAACTCCTTCCTCAAATTCACGGTTATGGATAATGCCGATATTCTTGATACTGATGTTATTGGAAGCAAGAATCGTGGCAATGGTGGCGATTCCGCCTGCTTCGTCAATGATATCACAATAAATGGCAAATGCTTTTTTGATTGGTCCGCCGGAACCTTCCGGCATGGAATTGCGGTAGTCTCTCGAAGAAGAAAACATATGGTATAATTTCTCTTCATCAGAGTTGCGGATCAGGGTATCTGCATTTTGCAAAAGTTCCATATAGCGGGCTAAAATTTCCAATAGATTGTCTTTGTTCCAGAGGCAGATCTGCTGCCACATCACCGGAGAAGACGAGGCAATTCTGGTAATATCCTTAAATCCGCCTGCGGCAAGAAGGCGCATAAGTCCATCGTCGCTGTCATTTTTCTTTACAAAGTTGACCAGACTCGAAGCGATGATATGCGGAAGATGGCTGATCGCTCCGGTAATAAAATCATGTTGCTCGTAATCTAAAATAATCGGCAGGGCTTTTAGGGAAGCGATAAACTGTTCGTAAGCTTCGGTCTTTTCTTTCGACACTTTTGCTGAAGGGGTAAGAATGAAATAAGCATTTTCAATTAAAAGTGCTTTGGAGTTGACAAAGCCGCTTTTTTCGGAACCAGCCATTGGATGACCACCGATAAAATGTTCTTCCAGCCCAAGTGCGATTATTTCTTTGTGGATAGCCGTCTTCACACTTCCTACATCCGTTAAAATTGTCTGTTCATCCAGAAAAGGGACGAGTTGTCTTAAATAAACGTTATTGTAGGAAACCGGTGCACACAAAAAGATGTAGCGGCAGTTCTTAAAATTTCCATCAATAGAAGAGCAGGAGATGTCAATCGTTCCTTCCTGCACAGCCAAAGCAAGTGTTTCTTTGCTTTTGTCAAAAGCAATTATCTGATAGTCCGGGTAGTACTGGCGAATCGCTTTTGCGATAGAGCCTCCGATTAATCCAAGACCAATAAATCCGATTTTTGTCATAGCGATAGTCCTTTCTGCGTTCTTTCATCGGTAAAATATGTTCTTATTTTATCGGATTCTAAAAAAAGTGTCAACGATTTAATGCTTTAAAGTGAAAAAATATTGTTGTAGCAGTTTAGGCATAATTGAGTTTAGATTTTTGTGACTTTGTGCATGGCTGAACTGTTACTGCGAAATTGTGAAAAATGCATAAAAGACTTGTAAAACAGATGAAATTTTAGTACAATGTATCCATGAGAATACAACGTAGCAAGGAGGCAGCGTAATTTATGAAAGTTTACAGAACAGATGAGATTAGAAATGTAGTATTATTGGGACATGGCGGAAGTGGAAAGACTAGCCTGGTAGAAGCGATGTTATATGTATCAGGGGCAACAAACCGCATGGGAAAGATTACAGATCATAACACAGTGAGTGATTTTGATAAAGAAGAACAAAAACGTGAATTTTCCATCAGCACAAGTTTGATTCCGATCGAATGGGAAAAAGCAAAGATCAATATTTTAGATACACCAGGATATTTTGACTTTGTAGGCGAAGTAGAAGAAGCAGTAAGTGCGGCAGATGCAGCGATTATCGTTGTATCAGGAAAATCGGGCGTGGAAGTCGGAACGGAAAAGGCATGGGCTTTATGTGAAAAATACAATCTGCCTCGTATCTTCTATGTTACAGATATGGATTTGGATGATGCAAGTTTTCGCCAGGTAGTGGAAGATTTGACAGAAAAATACGGAAAAGCGATTGCGCCAAGAGATATTCCGATACGTGAAAATGAAAAGTTTGTAGGATATGTAAATATTATCAAATATGCAGCAAGAAGATTTACAGGCGTTGCAGCAAGAGAAGAATGCGACATGCCGGATTATATTGTTCCATATGCAGAGAAATATCGTGAGAAATTATTGGAAGCGGTAGCAGAGACCAGTGATGATTTCATGGAACGTTATTTTGAAGGAGACGAATTCTCTATCGAAGAGATCAGAGCAGCGCTTCGTACAAGTGTTATGGATGGAAGCATTGTTCCGGTAGGTATGGGTTCTAATATGGAAGCACATGGCGTAGCGAATTTAATGTCTGATATTGTACGATTCTTCCCAAGTCCGGATAAAAGAGAATGTGCAGGTATCAAACGTACTACAAATGAAATCTTCGAAGCAAATTATGATTTTGCGAAGGCAAAGAGTGCATATGTATTTAAGACGATGGTAGACCCGTTTATCGGAAAATATTCATTTGTTAAGGTATGTTCCGGAGTATTGAAGGGCGATGATGTTTTATATAATGCGACTTCTGAGGAAGAAGAAAAGCTTGGCAAGCTTTATGTGATGAGTGGAAACAAGCCGGTAGAGGTTTCGGAACTTCATGCAGGAGACATCGGGGCGATTGCAAAACTTGCGTCAACAAAAACCGGTGATACTTTATCAGCAAAAAATACACAGGTAATGTATGGAAAGACGGAATACTCAACACCTTATACTTATATGAGATATGTGGTAAAGACAAAAGGCGATGAGGACAAAGTGTCTCAGGCACTTGCAAGGATGATGGCAGAAGACGTTACATTGAAAGCAGTCAATGACAGCGAGAATCGCCAGACATTATTGTACGGTATGGGTGACCAGCATCTGGAAATCGCAGTAAGCAAGCTTGCGGCAAGATATAAAGTGGATGTAGGATTAGAAGTTCCGAAAGTAGCTTTTCGTGAGACGATTCGTAAGAAATCAGATGTAGACACGAAATACAAAAAACAGTCTGGCGGTCATGGACAGTATGGTCATGTTAAGATGAGATTTGAAGCGTCCGGAGATTTGGAGACGCCATATGTATTTGAAGAAGAGGTAGTAGGCGGCGCAGTTCCGAAGAACTATTTCCCGGCAGTAGAAAAAGGTCTGCAGGATTCCGTGGTGAAAGGTCCGGTGGCAGGATATCCGGTAGTAGGTGTGAAAGCAGTATTATATGATGGCTCTTATCATCCGGTCGACTCCTCGGAAATGGCATTTAAAACAGCCACTGTTCAGGCATTTAAAAAAGGCTTTATGGAAGCTTCACCGGTTCTCTTAGAACCAATCGCTTCTGTGAAAGTACTCGTTCCGGATGAGTATACCGGTGATGTTATGGGCGACCTGAATAAACGCCGCGGCCGAGTGCTTGGTATGAATCCGACGGGCAATGGTTATCAGGAAATTCAGGCAGACGTACCGATGACAGGTATGTTTGGATACTGCACAGTTCTTCGTTCGATGACAGGCGGACGCGGAAATTATTCTTATGAATTTGCACGTTATGAACAGGCTCCGGCAGATGTTCAGGAAAAAGAAATTGCAAAACGTGCGGCGGAAGAAGCATAAAATGAATTTGGCTTCGTTGCTAAGACAAAAGTGAACAGTAACGAAATATAGTGGGATCGGCTGTGAAAACAGCCGGTCCTATTGTAATGTAAATGGAAAAGTGCTATAATTGCCATTGCTATATTTTTAGATACAAAAGCGGGGGAAACGAAAATGAAGATCGTGATTATCGGAGACGGAAAGGTTGGCCATAAAATAGCCAAACAGCTCTCTGAAGAGGATTATGATATTGTATTGATCGATCAGAATGAAGGCAGAATAAAACAGACGATAAATAATCTTGATATTTTGTGTCTGGCCGGTGATGGAATCAATATAGAGATTCAAAATGAAGCGGATGTTCCGCATGCAGATTTGGTAATTGCTTGTGCATCTACAGACGAACAGAATATTTTAAGCTGTTTGATCGCCAGAAGGCTTGGGGCGAGACATACTATTGCCCGTGTAAGGAATCCGATTTTTTATAAACAGATTGGATTTCTAAAAGAAGATTTGCGTCTTAGCCTTGCAGTAAATCCGGAATTTGCAGCGGCAGATGAGATTTCAAGAGTTCTTATTTTTCCGGCAGCGGCAAAGATTGAAAAGTTTGTAAAGGGCAGAATGGAGCTTGTGGAGTTTACTTTGAAAGAGGGAAATCCGATCATAGGTTTGCCATTAAAGGAGATTTACCGAAAGCATCAGATCAAAGTACTTGTATGTGCAGTACAGCGGGAACAGGAAGTCTACATACCATATGGAGAATTTGTTGTACAGGCAGGAGATAAGCTGCATATTGCGGCAACTCACAGTCAGATCGAGCAGTTTTTTAAAGCGCTTGGCAATCGTAAAGTAAGAATCCGAAAGGTACTGATTGCAGGAGGCGGACGTGTGGGATATTATCTTGCGAAGCAATTATGTGCACTGGGAATGCAGGTGAAGATAATTGAAAAGAGATTGGAACGCTGTGAAAGTTTATGTGAGCAGCTGCCAAAGGCAACGATCATCCATGGAGATGCAGGTGATCAGGAACTTCTGTTGGAAGAAGGGATCAAAGAGGCAGATGCGATGATAGCTCTGACTGGCATGGATGAAGAAAATATTATCATGGCCTTGTTTGCAAAGAAGCTTGGAGTAAAGAAAATCGTTGCCAAGGTAAATGAAGACGCAAGGGCAGAGATGGTGGAAGGACTTGGAATTGACAGTATTGTTTCACCGAAAAGTGTAGCGGCAGATATGATCATGTCCTATGTCCGTGCAAGAAATAATTCTTATTGCAGTACGAATGTGGAGACAATGTATCGTCTCGTAGGAGGACGTGTGGAGGCTTTGGAGTTCATCATTCGTCAGAAAACAGATTATACGAATATTCCTCTGAAGGATCTGCAGATAAAGCAGAATAATCTGATCGCGGCAATCGGAAGAAATAGAAAGATTATTATTCCCGGCGGTGAGGATTCACTGCAGCCAGGAGATAGCGTGGTAGTTGTAACTAAAAATCAGAAGATTAAAGATATAGCAGAGATTATAGAAGGCGGAACGCGCTATGAATTATAGGATGGTTATCTATATACTGGGAAGGATGCTTGGAATTGAAGCTCTGATTCTGCAAATACCGATGATAGTTTCACTCATTTATGGTGAAAATTGTGCGCAGGATTTTATGCTGACAGGCGCGGTACTTTTAGTATTATTCTTGATTTTGGGCAGAAAAGTTCCGGAGAATACAAATATATATGGAAAAGATGGTTTTGTGATCGTAGCTTTTGCATGGATTTTTTGGTCATTTTTTGGTGCAATACCATTTTGTACTACAGGGGCTATTCCGAATTTTATAGACGCATTTTTTGAGACAGTTTCCGGATTTACGACAACCGGATCTACGATTTTGACAGACATAGAAGTGTTGCCAAAGGGACTTTTATTTTGGCGAAGCCTGACACACTGGATTGGCGGTATGGGCGTATTGGTGTTTGTTATGGTGCTGACATCGTTGAATGAAAAGCAGTCTATGCATCTTATGAGAGCAGAGGTGCCGGGACCGGAAGCGGACAAATTGCTTCCGAAGGCAAAGAATAATGCAAGACTTTTATATGCAATGTACCTTGCATTGACTGTGTTGGAGATTCTTTTCCTGCTGGCAGGCGGAATGAATTTGTACGATAGTATCACACATTCCTTCAGTACGGCAGGTACCGGTGGATTTTCTAACCGAAATGCAAGTATTGGATTTTATGACAGCGCATATATTGATGGTGTGATTACCGTATTTATGATACTTTTCGGTGTGAATTTTAATATGTATTTCCTTCTATTGATAAAGGAAGTAAAAAGTGTGTGGAAGAATGAAGAAGTCAGAGCTTATTTCATCATTATAGCAGGAGCGATCGCGGCGATTACGATTAATACATATAGTGTGTATGAATCTATCGGGAAGGCATTCCGTTATTCCGCGTTTCAGGTTGCTTCTATTATCACAACAACCGGGTTTGGGACGGCAGATTTTAATATGTGGCCCGAATTCTCAAAGGCGATTCTTATGACGCTTATGGTAATTGGAGCATGTGCCGGTTCTACCGGAGGTGGAATGAAAGTCTCAAGATTCTTGATTCTTCTAAAGAGTATCAAAAAGGAAGTGAAGCAGTTGCTGCATCCCAAAGCGGTCAGTGTGACAAGAATTAATGAAAAAAAAGTCGGAGCAGATACGCTTCGGGGGGTTTATATTTATTTCTTTGCGTATATACTGATTTTAGTAGTATCTGTTCTCATCGTATCGCTGAATAATTTCGACTTCTCGACAACATTCAGTTCGGTACTGACAACACTTAATAATGTGGGACCGGGAATCTCACTAGTTGGTCCGACGGAAAATTTTGCGAAATTTTCAGGACTTTCCAAGCTGGTGTTTTGTTTTGATATGCTTGCAGGGCGCCTTGAAATATTCCCGATTCTCATGGTCATGTCTCCATCATTATGGAGAAGGAGGTTTTAATTAAATTATGAAACAATCTGGAAAAAAGGCAGCAGGGTTGTTGATTTTGCTTGTAGTAGCAGCTTTGTATTATTATATTGCAATCCCTGCGATTAACATTCATTCATCAGAATTTTGGATATTTATTTTTGCATTTGTGGTGATACTTGCAGTCTGGTATGCATGGAAGAAAAAGATTGGAAAGGCAGAGCTTCGTCAATCGAAGATAATGAAGATGTTTGGTATTGCATTACTCGTACTTGTAGTTGTGTATGCGGTTGGTACGTTATTATCTTCGCCGATTATAAATGCGAAAAAGTATCAGAAACTTCTGAAGGTGGAGGAAGGGGAATTTGCGAAAGATATTGAGGAATTATCTTTTGATCAGATTCCGATTCTGGATAAGGATTCGGCAGAGATTTTGGGAAATCGTAAGATGGGAAGTATGGTGGATATGGTTTCTCAGTATGAAGTAGACGAATTGTACAGCCAGATCAACTATCAAGGGAAACCGGTGCGTGTCACACCTTTAAGATACGCCAGTCCGATTAAGTGGGTGACAAATCAGAAAACGGGTATTCCGGCATACATTAAAATTGATATGGCAACACAGACGACAGAGCTCGTAAAATTAGAAAAAGGAATGAAATATTCTACGAGCGAGTATTTTAATCGAAATATTTACCGTCATCTTAGATTTAAATATCCGACTTATATTTTCAATGAATTAAGTTTTGAGATTGATGAGGATGGAATACCTTACTGGGTATGCCCGGTAAAGAAATTCAATATCGGACTTTTTGGAGGAGCAACGATTGGAAGAGTTGTTCTTTGTAACGCAATTACAGGAGAAACCAAAGATTATACAATTGAAGAGGTGCCACAGTGGATTGACCGTGCTTATTCGGCAGATTTGTTGGTACAGCTATATGATTATTATGGGACTTTGAAGCATGGATTCTTCAATAGTGTACTTGGTCAGAAGGATTGTCTCAAGACGACAGAAGGATATAATTATCTTGCGATTGATGATGATGTTTGGGTATATACAGGAGTGACTTCTATTACTGCAGACCAGTCTAATGTTGGATTCGTATTAATAAATCAGAGAACAATGGAGACAAAGTTCTATCCGATCGAAGGAGCGACGGAGACATCCGCAATGTCTTCTGCGGAAGGGCAGGTACAGAACTTAAAATATAAGGCAACCTTCCCGCTGCTTTTAAATATCGGAGGAGAACCGACGTATTTTATCGCATTGAAAGACGGTGCGGGTCTTGTGAAAAAGTATGCAATGGTAAATGTACAGAAATATCAGGTGGTTGCTGTAGGAGATACTGTGAATGAATGTGAAAAAGAATACCAAAAGCAATTGCTGTCAAAAGGAATCACGACAGAGGCTCCGGATGAACGTGAAGAAAAGACGATAGAAGGTACAATTACGAAGATCGCACAGGCGGTGGTAGATGGAAATTCTCATTACTATCTGATGTTAAGCGGTTCGGAGGATATTTATGATGTGTCTGTTGCGGAACATCTAAATATTATCAAGTATGAAGTTGGGCAGAATATTAAGCTGCGATATAAAGAGGCACAAGAGGCACAGCAGGTAACGGAGATAGAAGAATAGTAATAAGAATGGGGCGTTGAACTAAGAAATGATTCAACACCCCATTTTTAATGATATAGGAAAGTTCGTACTTTCCTATATCATTAAACCCTCCGGGAGGATACGCGCTCGCGTGAGCGGAGGCAGTCAGCAAAAGCTGACCACGCTCGGCGCGCAAAGCGTGCAAGTCCCTCATGAGTGAGGGGATGGGGGGAGTTGAAGTGGGCTTGCCCACTTTGTTATGTTACCAAGTATACGACAAAAATGTCCGGTGGACATTTTTTAGTGAATCGATTTGGAGAAGGAAAATCTTATGAGAAGAAATGATAGAGAAATTACCGAACAAAATAAAATGATGGAGATTCTTTCGGCATGTGAGTGTTGCCGATTAGGGCTTATTGATGAAAATGGTGCCTATATTGTACCTTTAAATTTTGGCTATGAAGAAGTGGATGGAAAAATTTTCTTATATTTTCATGGAGCGGCTGCCGGAAAGAAATTTGACCTAATCAGAATGCAAAAAAAAGCTTCCTTTGAGTTGGATAGAAAACATCAGCTTATAGAAGGTGAGACTGCCTGCACGTATTCCTACTTATACCAATCTATTATGGGGAATGGTAAGATTCAGATACTGAATAATTATGAAGAAAAAATCCATGCGCTTAGAATGTTGATGTCTCATTATTCCGATAAAAAGGATTGGAATTTCAAAAAAGAGCAGGTTGAAAAGATTGCTGTTATAAAAATGGAAGTTACGAATTGGTCATGTAAAGAACATTAAATTCATATAAAAAGAAAAACTAAATGAATATTTGAAAAGAAGGATAAAAGATAGAGCCATACTACTCAATCTTTTATCCTTTTTTTGATAATTTGTAATTAGTTCAAAATTTTACAATCTGATAAATCACAGGAAGATAACTGCTCTGTTGTAGCGCTTACGCTTGCGTAGAATTCAACATCTTGTTCTTTGGAAATCTTCTTCAAGGATTCGATTACTCCAGGAAGTGATTCTAAAGTAATGTCGGCATGTTTTAAAAGTCCGTCGATGAAGATCGCTTCAATATCACTGTTGCCGCCGAGCATACCGTAAATGAATCCGATATATGCAGCTGTAGTGTCAATCACCTGGTAATCATCCATGGAAATTGCACGAACATCGAACGACAAACTATATGTATCTCTACGGCTCTTCTTAATAAAAACAACGTTGCCGTTGCAGTCCTTTACAGCTTTGTTAGCTAAATCAATCATCTGTTGTGTCTTTCCGCTGCCTTTTGGGCCAGTTAATAAATTCACCATAATTAAAGTCTCCTTTGAATATGTATTTTTAATCTAATAGAAGTTAGATCAAATCATATTGTTATTATACACGATACAGCAAAAACAGACAACTGTTAAATTGAAATTCATATATTTTTTATATAATATACACAAAGTACACAAAAAATTTCGTTTTCAAACAAATTTGAACTTAGATTTTTGTGACTTTGTGCATGGCTGAACTGTTGAATAAAAATGTAAACAATCCTTACAAAATCTTGACAAAATAAGGTTTTATGAGATACAATAGCAAAAGGTTGAAGGATACCAACTAAATAGTGTTAGTGACATAGAAACGGAAAATCAAGCCTTTTCGTCTCTTTTGAGATGGAAAGGCTTCTATTAATTATATAAGGAAATGTTAGTTCAAGGAGGAAGAAATCATGGCAGTACCTTATAATCATAAGGCGATTGAAAAGAAATGGCGTGAAAACTGGGCAAAGAATCCGGTGAACCCAAAGACCGACGAAAACGGTAATAAAAAACAGAAATACTATTGTCTGGATATGTTTCCATATCCGTCAGGAAATGGACTTCATGTAGGACACTGGAGAGGATATGTGATCTCCGATGTGTGGAGTCGTTACAAATTACTTCAGAATTATTATATCGTACATCCGATGGGATGGGATGCATTTGGACTTCCTGCGGAGAATTATGCGATCAAGATGGGCGTGCATCCGGCGATTTCTACGGCACAGAACGTAGCAAATATCAAGAATCAGATTAACGATATCGCGGCATTATATGACTGGGATATGGAAGTAAATACAACGGATCCGGAATTCTATAAATGGACACAGTGGATTTTTGTGAAAATGTTTAAAGAAGGACTTGCATATGAGAAAGAATTTCCAATTAACTGGTGTCCTTCCTGTAAGACAGGGCTTGCCAATGAAGAGGTTGTAAATGGAAAATGCGAGCGCTGCGGTACAGAAGTGACTAAGAAAAATCTTCGTCAGTGGATGTTGAAGATTACGGCATATGCAGAACGTCTTTTGAACGACCTTGACAAGCTTGACTGGCCGGAAAAGGTTAAGAAGATGCAGTCTGACTGGATCGGAAAATCTTACGGTGCAGAGGTTGATTTCCCGGTTGATGGAATGGATGAAAAAATTACAGTCTACACAACAAGGCCGGATACGCTTCACGGTGCAACATTTATGGTATTGGCGCCGGAACATGCGCTTGCGGCAAAACTGGCAACAGATGAGACGAGAGAAGCTGTTGAAAAATACATTTATGATTCTTCTATGAAGTCCAATGTAGACAGACTTCAGGATAAGGAAAAAACAGGTGTATTCACAGGTTCTTATGCAATTAATCCGTTAAACGGAGCAAAGACACCAATCTGGTTGTCAGATTATGTATTGGCTGATTACGGTACCGGTGCAATTATGTGTGTACCGGCTCATGATGACCGTGACTTTGAATTTGCAACAAAATTCAATATTCCGATCATTCAGGTGATTGCAAAAGACGGTGTGGAAATCGAAAATATGACAGAAGCTTACACAGAGGCTTCGGGAACAATGATCAATTCCGGTGAATGGAATGGAATGGAATCTGCAGTGCTGAAAAAAGAGGCGCCGCACATCATTGAAGAACGTGGAATTGGTAAAGCAACTGTCAACTATAAATTACGTGACTGGGTATTCTCACGTCAGCGTTATTGGGGAGAACCAATCCCGATCGTACACTGCCCGGATTGTGGAGCCGTTCCGGTACCGGAAGAAGAACTTCCATTAACATTGCCGGAAGTAGACTCTTATGAGCCGACAGGAACGGGAGAATCTCCGCTCGCAGGAATTGAAAGCTGGGTAAATACAACTTGTCCGGTTTGTGGAAAACCGGCAAAACGTGAGACGAATACAATGCCTCAGTGGGCAGGTTCTTCATGGTATTTCCTGCGTTATGTAGACAATCACAATTCAGAAGCATTGGTGTCTAAAGAAAAAGCAGATGAGATGCTTCCGGTTGATATGTATATCGGTGGTGTAGAACATGCGGTTCTTCATTTACTGTACTCTCGTTTCTATACTAAATTCTTGTATGATATTGGAGCAGTTGATTTTGATGAACCATTTAAGAAATTGTTTAACCAGGGTATGATTACCGGTAAAAATGGTATCAAGATGAGTAAATCAAAAGGAAATGTAGTATCTCCGGATGATCTGGTAAGAGATTATGGATGCGACTCCCTCAGAATGTACGAATTGTTCGTAGGTCCGCCGGAATTGGATGCAGAGTGGGATGACAGAGGAATTGATGGTGTATATCGTTTCCTTAAGAAAGTATGGAATCTTGTGACAGACAGTAAAGATGCAGATGTCAAAGAAACGAAAGAAATGGTAAAATTGCGTAATAAGCTTGCGTATGACATCACAACGCGTCTGGAGAACTTCAGCTTAAATACTGTAATTTCAGGTTTCATGGAATATACAAATAAATTGGGCGAAGTAGCTAAAAAGGAAGGCGGAATTGACAAAGAGACGATGAATGTTTTAACAGTTCTCTTAGCGCCGTTCGCACCGCATATATCAGAAGAGATGTGGGAGCAGTTAGGAAATGAAGGCAGCGTATTTAGCGCAGGATGGCCGTCTTATGATGAAGCAAAGATGAAAGATGACGAAAAGGAAGTAGCTGTTCAGATTAATGGTAAGACAAGAGCAGTCATTACAGTACCGGCAGATATTTCCAAAGAAGACGCCATTGCAGCCGGAAAAGAAGCAGTAGCAGAAAAACTTGACGGAACAATTGTAAAAGAGATTTATGTACCGGGCAGAATTATAAATATTGTACAAAAATAGGCAGTGCAGATAATGGAAAAGATGGACTTATCCTGTTTACAGGAATAAGGACATCTTTTTTGTTATATATAGGGCATATGCCGTCAAGCGAGATACAGCGAAGCGGAGTCGAGCTTGTGTGCACTGCCGTAGACGGTTGAAAGAAAATTGAGTAAATATTTCAAGGTGTAAGAAAGGACAACATGAATTTACATATGAAGGAGCAACAGCTTCCAGTTCCCAAAGAAATATAAATGTGCTATACTATGAGGAAAATAATCATAGCCGGAGGTATACAAAAGTGAAAATAGATTCTAAAAAAATGGCAAAGATAATTATTCCGCTTATTATAGCTTTGATTTCCATGCTTGTGGTGGCAAGGTTTGCCTCTTCGCCAGAATTCCATGAAAAGACAATACAATCTTTGGATGAGAAGAAAATAACCGTGATGGAACTAACGGCTACATCTACAGCGGTTTCGGCGGCAATTACGCTGATTCCGGGAGATGTAGGCAATCCGATCGCAGAGAAGCTCGCAGATTTGAGTTCGTATTTTTTATTGGTGCTTTGTGCACTGTATCTGGAAAAATATTTATTGACGATTACCGGATGGATAACGTTTATGATATTAATTCCGGCTGCGTGTGTTTTGTTTTCCGTAAATGTAGTTTGCGGAAAGGAGATTTTGAAACGTATAGCAACAAAAATAGTTGTTTTTGGTGCGGCGATCGTTTTGGTGGTTCCGGCAAGTGTAAAAGTAGCAGATATGATAGAGGCAACCTATGACGCTTCTATAGAAAATACGATTGAATCAGCAAAGCAGACAGCAGAAGAGATTGAAGGAAATGCGGAAGATGAAGGTGTGATATCCGGAATTATTTCTAAGATAAAAGACGGAGTGAAAAATGTAACAACGAAAATAGAAACCGTTTTGAGTAATTTGGTGGAAGCACTTGCGGTGATGATCGTTACTTCGTGTGTGATTCCGATTGTTGTAATCTTGTTTTTTATATGGCTGATCAAGATGATGCTGGGAATGGACTTGAATGTTCAAAAGAGAATAAGTCAGACGAGGTGAAAGAAGAACATATGAAAAAATGTAAAATTACAGTAATGAAAATGGCATGTTATGATGATTTGATCAAAAAATATGAAAATCCGATTGAACATGCCTGTGACATGAAGCTAGGGCAGGTGTTCATCGCAAATGGTTGGAAGAAGCCTCAAGGGATGTGCGAGAGTGCATGGGAGAGTATGTCTGCGTTTGTGATGACACTCTCCCATGGTGGAGAGGATTTGTATGAAGGATGGATGAAAAATAAAAAATCAGCGATGATTTCCTGTAATGATGGTTTTCGTCCGGTTAGCTTTTTGATCGAAGCGCTGGAGGAGGATGCGGAATAATCGGTGATTTTTGGGAAAAGTAATATTTCACTTGACAAAGGATTTTTTTATACTTATACTGTGCATATGGACATGCACAGTATATACACACGTGAATAAAAAATGAAGTAAGGTTTGTCAGGAGGGATGGAGATGAAGGAATTGCTGCATATAGAGCATTTGACAAAGGAATTGGATTCTTTTCACTTAGAGGATGTTAACCTTCGATTAGAACCAGGATATGTACAAGGATTAATCGGAGTGAATGGGACTGGAAAAACGACACTGATTCGAACGATTCTGAATATTTATGAGAAAGATAGCGGGAAAGTGAGTGTATGTGGTTTCCTTATGGATGAGGATGAGATGAAAGCAAAAGACAGAATAGGAGTAGTATTGGATAAGAATATGTTTGAGGAAGATTTTTCTGTTATAAAAAATGCAGAGTATTTTGGAAAGATGTATTCTAAATTTGATATGGAAATATTCAAGGAATTGTGCAGACGTTTTCAAATTCCGCTGCAACAAAAGATTAGAAAACTTTCCACCGGTTTTAAGATTCGTTTTCAGCTTGCATTTGCGCTCTCTCACGATGCGGATTTGTTTATTATGGATGAACCGGCATCTGGATTAGATCCGGTATTTCGGAAAGAGTTGATGGGATATATACAGGAAATTGTGGAAGATGGAACGAGGAGTGTGCTGCTTTCTACGCATATAACAGAAGATCTGGATAGAATCGGAGATTATGTTGCGCTTATGAAGAACGGAAGGATTGTATTGAATACAAGTGTGGAAGAGATGAAGGAGAGGTATCTTTTTATTTATGGCACAAAGGAAGAGATTGAAGGACTTCGAGTGGCCAATATCATATATAAAGAGTATAGAGAATTTCAAAACTATGCATTTGTAAAAAAAGAAGAGACAGAAGATTATAGCCGATATGAGACGAGAAGACCGCTTTTAGATGAGATTATGTTTTGCCTTGAGAAGGGGGGCTATGAATATGTATAGTATGCTCATAAGAATGACATTTCGGGATATTTCGAAAGCTATAAAGAACAATAAGGGACGTATTATTCTGGTATTATTTTTGAGTGTGTTTTTTATAAATGGAAATAGTAGTATAAAAATGATGTTAGGTGATAATGTAGTTAGCGAAACGGTAATACACAGCCAATACTTGATTGCTGTATTTGGAGCGATGTATCTGAATATGGCAGTTTTTTCAGAAGTGCCGCTTCGTGTTTGCAAAGGTCTGTACATATGTCCGGCTGGATATCAGGAAAAAATGAGATATTTATATGCACAGCTGTTTTTAAAAATGCTGATTGGTGCTTTTGTAATAGCAGTATATATTGTGTTGGGAGTGAAAGAACCATTTTATGATGTGGGAATTTCTTTTCAAGTGATTCTTTTGATGTTAAGTTTTTTTGCTATGTTTAATATTGTAGTTAATGTTGGCAGAAAGGATTTCGGCACAAAAAAGTTAGATGGACGTGGTTATCTGATTCGTTCCCGGGAAGAAGAGATTTTTAAAGTGTACTGGACCTCTCTTTTAGGTTTGGAGTTGGCATTTTTTATTATAGATGTCAAGGAGTGGGTTTGGATTTCAGAAAAAATGCGGTTTAACATTTGGGTAGTTTTATTTGTGATAAACATGGTTGTTGTGGTGCGATATACCAGAAAGGTATTGGAAGAAGTGCTGTCATATGAAGAGGTATATGCGAAACAGCCAGAAGTCGAATCAGTACAGTATGATTTTTAAAGGAGGAGGCGGAAGTGAATATTGTTCTTAGAGAGAGCGACAGTATGCCGATTTATGAACAGATTGTAAGAGAGATTAAGAATGCTATCATCAAGAAAATAATGTTGCCAGGAGATATGCTTCCTTCTATTCGATCCCTGGCAAAAGATTTGGAGATTAGCGTCATTACAACAAAACGCGCATATGAAGAATTGGAAAAGCAAGATTTGATTTATTCCATGGCAGGAAAGGGATTCTATGTGAAAGAGCCGAACAGGGAACGATTGAGAGAAGAGCGGCTGCGTCAGATAGAGGCAAAGATGATGGATGTGATTCGAGAGTGTAAAGAACTTGGAGTGCCTTTGGAAGAGTTGAGCAGTATTTGGCAAGCGTTATATGAAAATGAGAGGTAGGGAGTGGAAAAGATGAGTAAGATGCAGTGTATTGGCATAGAAAAAAAGGTTCATGCGTTTTCATTGAAGCCGATTTCTTTTCAGATGGAAAGCGGATATCTGACGGGATTGATTGGAGTGAATGGGGCAGGAAAATCTACGCTGATTCGTATTCTGGCAGGGATGGAGCCGGAATATGAAGGCGAGGTTATGGTGGATGGCATGACACTTAAAGATAATTATGAGACGGTAAAGCAAAAAATAGCAGTCGTATCGGAAGATATTTCATTTTTTAAGGATAAGAATGCTTTAGAGAATGGAGAATTGCTTGGATGCTATTTTGAGAAGTTTTCCATGGAGGAGTATTATCGGTGGCTGGACAGACTGAAACTTCCCAAAGGGCAGCCGATTTTTCAATTTTCTAAAGGAATGTATATGAAATTTCAGTTGGCATTTGCCATGTCTCATGAACCGGAATTTTTATTGTTAGATGAGCCGACGTCAGGATTCGATCCAGTGTTCCGAAAAGATTTTATGCGGATATTGCAGGAGATTCGTGACAGAAAAATAGGAATTTTAATGTCTACGCATATCATTAGCGATATAGAAAATATTGCGGATTACGTGATATTGATCGATGGCGGCGAAATGAAACTAAACGATACAAAAGAAGCCTTTGGAAATCAGACAATACAGCAGATGCTTGAAAAATACTCGGTTAAAAGAACCAGAATAGGTGATCTGCTAAAAAGAAAGACGGTGAGTGACTATGATGCTTCATAAAATATATAAGAAAGAGAAAGAAAGAATTGGAAAAGGATATATATGGTTTATAGTCGGGGCATTTTTATGGAGTTTTGCCATGACACATATTTTTTGTCAGATTGCAAAAGAAGATGCAAGTTATGTCGAGTTCTATCATAATATTTTATTTGCGATAGGGATTATCTGGTATTTGAACAGTAAGTTATTTTTCGTCAAAGAACAGGGGGAGATGGAATGTATTTTTGAAAAATATAAGATACTTCCGATACGTACAAAAACATTATACCTGGTAAGGATACGGATTATGCTGGAGGATAGCTTCCTTTGTATTGCGGCGATGATTTTTGCATATTTGTTAACATTGGGAATTAATGAATATATGAGGCTGGATGCGCTTTTTGTTATTAAAGTGTTTGCAATGTGCATCTGTACAATTATATTTATGTTGATATTGATCTTGGTAAAAGACGTATATGCAGAGTATGTAAGACGCAGACAATAAAAATCTTTCGGAAATCTTAAAAATTTTCCGGCGGGAAACTTAATTTTTACTTGTTATATTAAGGTCAACATAAAAGCAATGAGAAAGGAAGACGTATTATGACAAGACAAAAAGGCGGTTTTTTAACATTTATCTGTTCGCTGATTCCAGGAGCAGGTGAGTTATACATGGGATTTAAGAAGCAAGGAATCAGCATTATGGCAATGTTCTGGGGAATTATTTCATTTTCATCGATTACCGGATTTGCATGGCTTACATTTGTTTTGCCTATTATCTGGGCATATAGTTTTTTCAATGTCCATAATTTAAAAGGGATGCCGGAAGATGTATTTGCAGCACAAAAAGATGAATATGCATTTCAGTTTGGATATGTGATAGAGCATCGAAAGGAATTGCTGGAAAAATACAGAGGAATCATTGCAGGGGTTATGATTTTCCTTGGATTATGCATTGTATGGAATACATTTGGTTATGTGCTCTATTATATTTTTCCGGTGCATTTGATGGACGCAGTTTTTGCTGCAAGTCATACGCTGCAAAATGTAGTGCTTGCCGCGATCCTTATTGGTATTGGCGCTTATTTAGCAGTGAATAAAGAAAAATGGCAGGCATTTTTAAATGAAAAATAGTTTGGTTACAAAGTGATTTTTATAAGGTGATCTTCATTTACAGGAAAACTCTCGCTTAGTTAGTGGGAGTTTTTTTCTGCTTTTGGAAATATATTCCAAAAAATGAACTAATATTGCAATAGACATTGGAAATAGTAGATGTTATAATAGATAATGAGGCTATATACATCTATAAAATAAAACAATAAGAAATGGTGAATGGGATGATAAAAAAGATCGCAATTGGATTAGTAGTAGTTCTTGCTGTAGCGATTGTTGCTACATTTACATGGAAGGAAATGAAAAAGGAAAAAATCAATAAGCAAATATCCGACCAAATAGAGCAAGAGCTCGCACCATACAATCTTGAAAAAGAAAAAATCCAGACAGACTTAGAGCAGCTGGAAATTAATTACGACAGAGAATTAGGGAAAGGAACAGTAGTTATCTTGTTCCCGGATATTTCAGAGAAAATTTATACAGAATTTTATCCTATTCTAAATGAGTACGGATATAAGGCCGCCTTGACGGTATCGCAGGAACAATTTCCGGGAAAAGAAGGATGCTTAACAGCAGAACAATTTCAGGAGCTTTTGAATGCCGGATGGAATTATTGCATTCAATGGCACGAAGATGTTCCATTGGAAAAGTGGGTTTTCAATTTTAAAAACTCATTAAGAAGTATGCGGATATCGGCAAGTAATATTATGTATTTTCCAAGTGGAATGTATCAGCAAAAATATGATAGAGCTTTAGAGGCGTTTGGATTCAAAGCCGCAGTGCATCATGGAGAAGAAGGGCGTCCTGTGGTTGAGATGAGCGGTGAAGGAAAGGTCTGGCATTTGGGGGTTGCCAAGATGGGAGAAGAAGGAACGCAAGAGCTGTTAGAAAAGGCAATTCTTGAAAAAGGGGCCATGGCACTTTCTATTGAGTTTGATCAGGAAGAAGAGACGGAAGAAGTGGATGAAGAAGATATATTGTATTCTAGATTAAATACATTGGAACCACATACAAAGAGTGAGAGACTGCAGATAGTTGGTTTCGCAGATGTAAAGGCATATCTGAATGATAAGGAAACGAGAGCGGTGTCTGCAGAAGAAAACAGGAGAGTAAAAAAAGAAGAATTAGAGAATGCACTTGCAGAAGTACAAAAACAGATTGATGATGTTTATGTAAAATATGGAAAGTAAAGAATTGATCGTGGGCGAAAACATGGGGGATGCTTTTAAGTTAAAAGCATCCCCCGTTTTTAATTGTGATTAGAAAAAGCATCTATCTGAAGAATTGGTCAGAAGTCTTTTTTGTCCAAAGAGCGGTTACGATGGAAAGTAAAAAAGCAAATATTGCAAGCATGCCGTAAGCCACAGGATGGAAAGCATCGAAAGCATCGTTGGTCTTTGGTGCCATTTTTGCAAATTCAACAGAGATAGTATGGTTTTTCGTTACATTCGTAAATGTATATTTGTTGTCAGTGAATGCTACGGCAGTTCCATCTACGACTACTTTGATCAACCGATAATCCTTGTCAGGAGTGATGGTATATACTACGGTCTTTCCTTTTTCTACATCCAGAGTACCGGTTGGTGTGATCTTGCCATGTGCTCCTGCAGAAGCAGCGATCGTATAAATTGGAGCTGCGGCTTGGAAAGTAATGTTCATAGAATCGGTTTTTTGGGTAGGCATCCATCCTTCGCTGGTGTACTCTTCCAATTCGAAATGAACGGTCAGTACATAGGCGCCTGCCTGAGTTAAAGTAAAGGTAGTGGTATAAGGAGGACCTTGCCAAAGATTGTCATCGTTGCCCCAGTTCCATGTACGAGGAACCCAGCGGGAATCTCCGTGTATAGGAGTATCGTTGTCCATACCTGCACCAATCGCAGCAGCGGTAAGCGTAGTGTTCGTCTCATAAGTTTTTCCTGCTTCGATTCCTTCGATTCTTCCTTCAAATGCAAGATGCGTTTTGAATCCGGAAACGGCACTTGGTGTTTCTTCTCCAACGATACGCCCCTTTTTATGTCTTGCAATGAATTGATAAGTAGTTCCGGCTTCTAATCCTGTAAATTCTGAGCTCTCCTGCCATACCCAGTTGATACCATCTGTAGAAATGGCATATTCCAAAGTCTCGTCACCGGCGAGAATAATATAATCTTCACCAGCTTCAAGAAGATTCGGAGGGAATGGGATGTTAGCAGTGTCATCGACGTCTGCGGCAACTGCTTGTAAGGTTAAAGATCCTTTCGATGTTAGAATCAATGTAAGTGTAAATATGCATACAAATAATTTTTTCAATGTTTTCATCATGACTGCTCACCCCTTTTTAATAAAATGTATGAAATTGTTATAGAACATAACAGAATAAACAATCTGTTTGTTGAGTTTATTATAGCATAATTATCTTTTAAAATAACATATAATAATAAAAAGATAGAAAAATTAATAAATATTTAACAAAACACAGAAATAATAAATATCAAAAGACGTGGTAAAATGGTCATATGAAAATCAGGAAAGATACGAGGAAGAAAAAATGAGTCTTACAACATTATGTTATATAGAAAAAGACGATGCTTATCTGATGATGCATCGGATTAAGAAAAAAAATGATGTAAATGAAGGGAAATGGATTGGAGTCGGCGGACATTTTGAAGAGAATGAAAGTCCGGAGGAGTGTCTGCTTCGCGAGGTGAAAGAAGAGACTGGTTATACGCTTACATCGTATCGTTTTCGCGGGCTTGTGACATTTATATCAAATACCGGTGTCACGGAATATATGTGTTTGTATACAGCAGATGGATTTGAAGGAGAGCTTATTCCTTGTAATGAAGGAACATTGGAGTGGGTCAGAAAATCAGAACTTTCGAGATTGAATTTGTGGATAGGGGATAAGATTTTTCTTAGACTTCTGGCTGAGGAAACGCCATTTTTTTCGCTGAAATTAAGCTATGAGGGAGATGTACTTGTAGAAGCGGTGCTAGATGGTGTGGATATTTTGGATGGAGAGTATTACTAAGATGGAAGAATTCTTAAAAAAATGTACGCTTTGTCCAAGAAATTGTAAAGTAAACCGCATGGCTGACAAAGCAGGATATTGCGGACAAAGTGCGAGTATTTACGTGGCTAGAGCAGCGCTTCATATGTGGGAAGAGCCTTGTATTTCAGGAGGCAGAGGTTCGGGAACTGTATTTTTTAGTGGATGCAATCTAAGATGTGTATTTTGTCAGAACCATGAGATCGCAGCGGGAAGAGCCGGCAAAGAAATTGACATAGAACATTTGGCAAAGATTTTTTTGCAGTTGCAAAAGGAGGGAGCGGCAAATCTGAATCTTGTCACGGGTACGCATTATGTGCCGCAGATTATCCGGTCGTTTGGAATAGCAAAGGAAAAAGGATTTAGGATTCCGGTGTTATACAATTCCAGCGGATATGAAAGCGTGGAGACATTAAAACTGTTAGAGGGAGCCGTAGACATCTATCTTCCTGATTTTAAATATATAAATTCTGTTACAGCAAAGAAGTATTCCAATGCATCTGATTATCCTCAGATTACAAAGATGGCGATAAAAGAGATGGTAAGGCAATGCAAGGAAGCGATGTTTGATGATGAGGGATATATGCAGCGTGGTGTGATCGTAAGGCACCTGATCTTACCAGGGCATGTAGAGGAATCAAAGCAGATTCTTGCATACTTATATGGTACATATGGAAATGATATTTATTATAGTATTATGAATCAGTATACGCCGCTTAAGCATGTGGAGGCCTATCCTGAAATCAATCGTAAAATCACAGAAGCAGAATATGACGAAGTGGTTGACTTTGCGATTGATTTGGGAATTGAGAATGGATTTATCCAAGAAGGAGAAACTGCGGATGAAAGCTTTATCCCTCAATTCGATTGCGAAGGAATATGATTGGCAGGATGTATGGAGAAAAAAACAAAGGATTTTGACGCGTTAATGTAAAAAAGACTTGCATTTTTGGCTTAAATGTGTAAAATAAGGAACGTAAATAAAAAGTTTACATTTGGAGATAGAACATATAAAGGAGGAACAAGCAATTGAGTATTAAAATTGGTATTTTAGGATACGGAAATTTAGGACGTGGTGTGGAATGTGCGATCAAACAGAATCCGGATATGGAGTTGAAGGCTGTATTTACAAGACGTGATCCGGCAACTGTGAAAGTGTTGACAGAAGGGGTTCCGGTATATGCGATCGAGGATGCCAAAAAGCAGAAAGATGAGATTGACGTTATGATTCTGTGCGGCGGAAGCGCAACAGACCTTCCGGTACAGACACCGGAGTTCGTAAAGATGTTTAACGTGGTAAATAGTTTTGATACCCATGCAAAGATTCCGGAGCATTTCGCGGCAGTAGATGAAGCGGCGAAGGCGAGTGGGAAAATCGGTATGATTTCTATCGGCTGGGATCCGGGAATGTTCTCCTTAAATCGTTTATATGCAAATGCAATTCTTCCGAACGGGAAGGATTATACATTCTGGGGCAAGGGTGTAAGTCAGGGACATTCTGATGCTATTCGCCGCATAGAGGGTGTGAAGGATGCAAAACAGTATACGATTCCAAAGGAAGAGGCATTAAATGCGGTTCGTGCAGGTGAGAATCCGGATTTGACAACGAGAGAAAAACATCTTCGAGAATGTTTTGTGGTAGCCGAAGAAGGTGCAGATAAGGCGCAAATCGAAGAGCGTATTAAGACAATGCCAAATTACTTTGCCGATTACGATACCATCGTGCATTTTATCAGTGAAGAAGAATTAAAACGCGACCACAGTGGGATTCCACATGGCGGGTTTGTCATCCGCAGCGGGAAGACAGGATGGGAAAATGAAAACAGTCATCTTATTGAATATAGCTTGAGTTTAGATTCCAATCCGGAATTTACTTCAGCTGTACTTGTGGCATACGCAAGAGCAGCATATCGTATGAGCAAGGAAGGGCAGAGCGGATGTAAGACTGCATTTGATGTTGCACCAGCGTATCTTGCTGTGCAGTCACCGGAAGAATTAAGAGCGCACTTTTTATAAGAGGAGTTATGCCCACTCGCTTATGAACTGAATCCGAGATATTGGACAGTTTACAAATAGGGGTAGGCAACTTTTAAGGATTGTTTCCTGTAATGAACAGGGATCAGTCCTTTTAGTTTTCTCTTGATTCTTAAGTCTCTCTTGGTAATCCTTCATGCGGTAACACCAACCCTAGTCCGAATGAAAGATTAGGTTTGTTCCGCCAGGGATTTTACGAAACGCTTTCTCCAGCATGTCCGTAATCATTCTGTAATTCGGGTGTAAGGAAATGCTGTAGGCAATGATTTCACTGTTATACATATCCAGAATTGGCGATAGGTAGACCTTCCTGCCGAGCAACGCAAATTCGGTTACGTCTGTTGTTCATTTCTGGTTGGGCTCCTTGGCATAAAAGTGCCTCTTTATGATGTTCTCCGCTTCCTTGTTTATTTCCCCGCGGAAGGAGCTGTATCTTTTCATCCTTATCTTGCAGTGCAGACCCATTTCATTCATCAGTTTCAATACTGTTTTATGGTTCAGGCAGATTCCTCGATTCCTCAGTTCCATTGTTATCCTGCGGTAGCCATACCTTCCCTTATTCTGTTCAAACACTTCTTTTATCATCTCTTTGCGTTCTGCATGACTGTCTTCTTTCTGGGATGATTTCAACACATAGTAGTAAATGCTGTGGGATAAGCCTGTAACCCCAAGGGGTTCTTTCAGTTCATATTTCTGCCTTAGTTCCGTTACAGCCTTTATTTTTTCTGTTTTTGTGAGCGTTCCTTTTCCTGAACTAAGGCATTCAATTTTTTTAGGTAGTCATTCTCCATATGTAAATAGCGCACCTGTTTTTCCAGTGTTTCTATGCGTCTTTTGGGGTTGTCGGAAAGCTCTGTCTGTTCAGCCATAATCTATCTTTTCCATTTTTCATGTTTTTGCTTTTCCCGCGCATTTCTTTCCTTGAAGCGTCAGCACCCTGCTCCAGGTAAATCTTCCACCAGTTCCTTATGGCTTCGCGGCTGGCATGAAACATCTCTGAAATCTGTCTGGAGGAAACCGCTGGATGTTCCAGCCAGTATTCTGTCACCTGCAGTTTAAAAGAAGGGTCATAAGTAATATAGTTCCCGCCGCTGCGTGGCTTTAACAATGCGTCCATTTCTTTTTTGTTGTATTTTTAAATCCAGTACTTGATCGTATTATAGGGGATGCCATAATAGTCTGCCAATTGTTTGGCAGGACGGACATGCTCTGCATAGTCATTAATAACTTGGGCGATTAAATCCTTTAGATAATGTTTTCCAGATTTTGTTTTTGACATAAAATATGCACCTCCGAATATTATACATGATTTTTTCTCATGTCCAATATTTGGGGTGCAATTCAGATCTGACTGTTTGCAGAAATTTTCGCTAAATTCATAAAAGTCACCCTTTCTATTTTTGAGAACTAAAGAAAACTTGAGGTCAATTATGGTATATCTCGTTCAGGAGCAAAAGTAAACTTGTTGGGAGGGAAAAAACTACTGCTGTTTTTATTGTAATTGTTTACGAAGAGCAAAGCAACTTATGGACTGCGCCAAGAAGGGGATATAGAATATATCCTTTCTGTAGATGAGAAAGATTATGAACATGTGAAACAACTTCTTTAAGCTCTAAATCTTAAAATACGAATCTCCCATAGAAATCAATCTTTTTAATTTGATTTCTTCTTTTCTGAAACTGAGATTGCAGAAACACAAACAAAAGCTAACGCAAAGAAGAGGATGAATGGAGAACAATCACCTGTCATTGGAGCTGGTTTATTGTTTGGAGTCGGTTTGGTTGTCTGTTTATTATCAGCTGGTTTGGCAGCCTCTTTGTCATGTACATAAATGAGTGACATTACATGAACTGTTGTTTTCTGTTGGGCGATTAAAGCTTTCCTGATAGGTCTTAAAATAAGATTTTACAGCATCGGCACAGTTTGCACGATTCTTATAGCAAAGGTCGTTAATCAAGTGAAAATTTAAGTTGATTTGATCTTCCGTGTCACTTCCATCTGTATAATTTCCAGGCAAAGCTTCTGTGTGATAAAGTTCATTTGTCTCTGTAATGTAACATGTTTGCACTGAATTATTACATAAAAGTAACAGAATGCACCAGATTGATCCTTTGAGATGGTGATGATTTTTAGTATAATAGTCGCATAGAAAATAATGATATTTTTAGAAGATGAAAGACTTATATATGTAATTTGTTTTAATCTACTTAGTGCAGAAAAGAAATTTATTTTTGGGGCGTACGACTAAAAATGAAGGATAGAAATTAAAAAATATAATTTATGAAAAGAGGGATAATATGTTAAGAAGCAGAAGAATTAGTATTTGTTTAGTGTTTGTGTTATTTATGGGAATATTGAGTATACCAGAAAGAGTGTATGCAAAAGAAGAATTTTATGGAAAACCTACAACGACGATTATAATTACAGATGAAATAACTGGAAAAGCAGAATCATATCAGTTGGGTGAGGAAGGTATGCAAACGTATGTTAAGACAAATTCAACTGGAGAAAAGCAAATTGTTACAAATTTTGGCGTTACGAAGGGAGTTGGAATTGTTCCTTATACAGATAGCAGTTCTACGGATATTTTTTCGGGATGGAAGATTAGCGTTGAAATTACTTATACTATAACAGATTATACAGCTTGTTTGAAGGAGGTATGGTGTAGGATAGATCAAGTTAGTGGAAACGCATCAAGAGGAGAATTTGTATTGACATATGGCCAACAATTAGGAACAAACAGTACCAATGGATATAGAAATATGTATATGTCCAGTTTAGTGAAAGTGCCAACTCTCTTTTCACCGGGAAAATATGGATATAATCGAGGTTACTTTTTAGGAGCGAATGTTTCAGGTAAAGTTGCAGGGAAAAAAGTTGAAGTTATATGTAATGTAACACTCTAATATATGAGAAACGCGATATAGGATTAATGTCTTTTAAAAGATTGTAAATGTGTGAAACAGCTTATTAGATTTTGAAAGAATATTAAGGAAAGTGTAGATTTGAAGGGGAGACAATGAGACGAATTGTTGTTTTCCCCCTTAAATATTGGGAAAATTTAAAAAGTTAGAGCTCGGGGTCAAAAAAGATATTGAAGCTTATATTATTGATTTATAGTGTTTGTTTTGGTATCCTAAAATTGTAGATAATTTGTGTATATTAAGAAACATGGTTTTTAGATATTTTCATGTTTTAGGAAAGCTTATTAAAGAATAAAGAAATGGAGAATGATATGAGAGGGGGGATAATGATGAACAGAACAGTATATAAGGGTACATCATTAGATGAGTTTTTGCGTATCAAAAATATTTTGGAAAAGAATGGCGTGGGTTATACAGAGGATAACCAAAAGAATTCAAAAACACCACTGTTTTTATTGCAATTGCTTACGAAGAGCAACGCAACTTATGGGTTGCATGGAGAGCGGGATATAGAATATAATCTTTCTGTAGATGAGAAAGATTATGAACATGTGAAACAACTTCTTTAAACGCTAAATCTTAAAATACGAATCTCCCACAGAAATCAGAGTTTTTAATATCTGAGTTTTTGCGGGAGATTCGTATTTCCTCTTTTTTTATAGCCCTTTTTGAATTATTCGCTATGCATCCATCTTTTTAGTTTGATTTCTTTTTTCCTGTAACTGTGATTGCAGAACCACAAACAGCAGCTAACGCAGCGAACAGGATCAACGGAGACGAATCCCCTGTTTTTGGAGCTGGTTTGTTATTTGTAGTTGGTTTGATTGTTGGTTTATTATCAGATGGATTAGTAGGTTTATAGTTTGGATCTTTCGCCTGACATACGGTACATATGCCGTTTTCGTAAGTATGACCTTCTGCATTTTCTACAGTACCGCAGATACTGCATTCGTTCCAGTGATTGTCTGCATCAAATTTTATTTCCATAGTATGTTCCGGAATCAAATCTTCATTCACCTGATATACAGGCATCATGTTTTTCGTTTCTTCACTCAAAGTAAATACTTCGGTCATATCACCTGAAAGATATGCGCGTAATTCAGACAATACAGCGCTGCTTGCAGCACTTACCTGTGCGGCGAGTTCCTTGCCGGTTTCGGTAGCAGCGGTTTTGGCAGCTTCTTTGTCATGTACATAAATGAGTGACATTACCTGATCTGCTTCTTCCTGCTGTGCGATCAAGCTTTCCTGATAAGCCTCAAAATAAGATTTTACGGCATCGGCACAGTTTGCACGGTTCTTGTAGCAAAGGTCGTTGATCAGATGGAAATTTAAGTTAATCTGACCTTCTGTATCGCTTCCGTCCGTATAATTTCTAGGTAAAGCTTCTGTGTGATAAAGTTCATTTGTCTCGGTAACTAATGCAGAATAGTATGGAACATAAATAGAAAATTCTGCATCTGCCATAGCCTGCCATTGAATTACGGACAATTCATCAGGCATGTCCTGTCTGGTTTCAAAAATATGACATTCTCCTTGTCTTTCGTTTCCGATTGCATAAATTCCGGAGTTTGCATTTGAATCCATAGAAGAACCTTCTCCGCGGTATGCTAAAAGTCTTAACACATCCATCGTGGATAATCTTTCAACAGAATTTATGTAAAGAGGCAGTGGATTGATGCCGTTATTGATGTTTGAGACATCTAATTGCGCTGCGGCTGCCGGATTTACATAAAATAATCCTTGCCAGTATCTTGAATATTGTCCTGCACCGGAGTTCTCTCTGGAATAAGTTTTAGCAACGTGAATGTTTCCGTTCTCGTCTGTTTCCAGGAATCCATTTTCTTGTGCAAGACTCACTAAGCGTTCTGAAACAACAACGTTTTCTGTATCTGTTACATCAATAACGTCTAGTAACATGATATTTGGCTGAACAGAAACTTTGTCAGCAGGCATTTTTACAGCGGCATATTGATGTCCGGATACGATTTCAAAGTACCATGTTTCGTTTGGGTCGCTGAACATGATGGAGTTACATTCACCTGCACCGTATTCATCGATGATAGCTGCCAATAAATCAACTGCTTCTCTTGCAGTTGCAGCGCCGCCTAAGAGGATACTTGTCATAGAGATTTCGCAGATACCGGTTCTTACTAAAGAATCGGCAGCTTTGGCGTCATTATTATAATTGGTGGATACGGTAGCAGACATAGATAATCCTTTTTCGTTCTGTCCTGCTTCTGCATAAGCTTCGCCAATATAATTGCCGTTCGCATCTTTCATAGTTTCATTGTAATTTACAGAATCTCTGACATAAGTATAAGAATATGTACGGTCAGGATATGAAAATTTGCTGTAATCCATAGTAAAACCATAAGTATCTTTATATACTTCGTTTTCAGCAATATCCCTTGCAGGAGCTACGCTAAAGACTTTCCCATACAGGTTGCCGATATCTTCAGAACGCCCCATATAAGTACTTCCATTTTCACTTACCTGACTTCCGACGTAAACTCCGGTACAAGCTAAAGCGGTAGTAGAACTTCCCAGTACCAGAACGGAGGTCAGGAGAGCAGGTAATAATTTTTTCGTTTTTTTCAGTTTTCTCATAAACTCTTCTCCTTCCATTTTGTGGTTAATAAATTCCCAGTGCATAATTATACAACACAAATGAGAATTTATCAATTTTTTTTGAAAAGTTGTGCTTGGGGTTTGAGGCTTCTGGACATTTTCTTGTACTTAATCCAATTGTCATGGTGAAACTAATTGACACTATAATAAGAATATTAACTAAGAGTAGTATTGTTAATTGTTTTTGTGATTCCATTTAGGCAGATTTTTGGACAATTATGCAATAAGTATTGAAAGAAATAGGAAAAACAGAGAAAATAGTGTGAAAGAAAGTAACCCTTCCTTGTCATGAGGTTTGATAAGAGATTCATATTTTTTCTTGTAATAAGGAGACTGATCGGATTTTATGGCTAATATTATTAGCAATAGGCATGGGACGAGTGGTATCAAAGATAAATGAGGGCAGATAATGGATAGGGGGGCTCGGCAGGATGAAAAATATAAAAATTGTTTTAGGTATCGCACTAATGATTCTTGTGGTAGCAGGATGCAGCAAGAAGGAGTGGACGTTTGAAGAAGAAGCAAAGGAATGGACAACCCCTACAGGAAGAAGAAACTATGAAGTTGTTCCGTATGAAAACGGTTTTTATTACGTGAATTCGCAGGAGTGCCTGACTTATTACAACATTGATGCAGATAGTTCCGTTGTACTGTGTGAAAAGAATGGTTGTTCACATGGTGGCAGTGATTGTTTTGCGCATATAGATATGGGTGAACATGTACCATATGTCAGTAATCATAGATTGTATTTCATATCTTTTGATGGAACAGTAAAAATTGCAGGGAGGGATAATATAAAAAAGGAAACGGCATTTCGGATTCTGGAGAAAGAACAGGAGAAAGGGATGTCGCTTATGTTGAGTGATTCGATTCTTTCGAATAGATATTTATACATAGTGGCAAAAGTTAGTGACTATAAAGAAAGTGAAGATTATGGAACACAGACAGAGCAGATTTACCAGATTGATTTAAAAGATGGGAAAGAAACACATCTGGCGACAATTGAGTCAAACGAAGGTAGATTTTCTTTGGTGTCAGCAAAAGATGGAGTGCTGTATTATGAGTGGCAGAGTCCTTGGACAGAAGCGAATACGATAGAAGAACAAAGGCAGGCAGAAAGAGCAATGACGAAAAAAATATACCGATATGAGAATGGACAAGCAGAGTTGCTTAGAACAATTGAAAATGGGTTTCTCGTTACTGCCAATGATGATATAGGCATCTATTATACAGAATTTCTTGGAAACGGTGATATGCAAAGTAAAGATATGTATCATGCAGAAGCAGATGGCAGCGCGACAAAAATCTTTTCATTTCCGGAAGGATTCTCTTTTGGGGATAAAGACGGTAAGATAATGCTGATAAGTGTTGGGAACAAACATATGTTGTATGATCTTGCGAAAAGAGAAGAGAGCGGACAGGATATCGACTGGGATTTTGATACACAGATGATAGGAGCTTATCCTGTGCCAGGTGGATTCTTAGCACCGAAAGAAGAGAGGGAAGATGGTATAGGAGATGGAAAAAGAGAAGAATTGGTGTACAAAAAATATCAAGATCCAGCGAGAGAAGAAAAAAGTACCGGAAAATGAGGAAGAGTAAGTTGGTTATGTGGTCGTTTTATCATCTTTTAACTGTTAAAGGCGGGATTATGTCATCGCTGGGAGTAGTTTTGGCAATTGATGTACTTGCAAATATGTAAAGGAGTAAAGAAAATGATGAAGAAAAAGATATATGTAAAATATTTGGTGTTACTAATTGGAGTGTGCTGTTTGGCGATAACGCAAGGAACGATATCAACACGAGCAGCAGCTTCATATAGAAATTCAACTACAAAAAGATATCTGTTTCCAGTGCCAGAAGGTGGGTGGTCGTCGATTTATGCTGAGGTTACATATCAGGAGGATTATGACTCATCAGGTATGAATATTACGCTTAAAAGAAGACAAAAATCAGCAGTATATCAACTTGGATATGCAACATCTAAACCATATGTGTCGTTGTTGAATGTAAAGCATTCAAGTGGAACGGTGTTTAACAGTTGGAGAAGAGATAGTATGATTTATGGCGGAGAATGGGATGGTGGAATAATATATACTAATGAGCAACAAGTGACGTATGCAAGGAGAGACAAAATAACCGGGAATTTACCGTTTCTTCTTTGCTGCGATGGAGCAATACCACCGTCAGCCGCTGGTTCAGTTTCATTAACTTTTGGTTAAAAATATGAAATCTATAGGGGAAAGATAAAAAATAAGTATTATGGATAAAATATGGAGGACGATGGTATGAAAGTTCATAAAAAGAAAATATGCATTACTGTAGGTGTAGCTTTCTTGGTAGTAGTAGCAATTGGTATTTGGGCAATGGCAGATGATTCTCAAATGGAAAAATGGGGAGGAATTTTAAAAGAACAATCACAAAACTATTCCGATGAAGTATATGCAATTGGAGACATGGGTGAAGTTTTGAGGTCAGAGATTGAACAGTGTATGCAGTTTTATATGCTTTCCGGTATGAATGAAGAAGAAGCAATGGCTCAGGCAGAAGATTATATGCTGAAAAGGGAGGCATTGTATCAAGAAGCTATAAAGCAAGGATATATAGTTACAGATGAAGAAATTTGGGAATATATTGATGAGTTAAAAGAATTTGCAGAACAAGCAGATAATAAGGGAGAGATACAAAGCATAATGAATCAATTTGAAAGCGAAGAGGCATATTGGGAATATGAATTTGAGGTGTACAAAAAGAATCTGCCTATTCAGAAATATGTAAAAAATGTGGAAACAGAATTTAAGCATAAGCAACAAATGAAAAAGAATAATAATATTGATTTAGAAACGGAATGGACGGCGTATTTTGAGGAAATGAAAAATCAGTTATTAGAAGAGGCAAATTTTGAAATTGTGAAATAAGTAAAAGATTTGGTTTAGTATCAATATGTTTATTAAGAAGAGGAAATAATGCTTGTTAGTTATTTCCTCTTCAATTTTTTTATAATGGCGAAATAGCCTCTGATATGGTAAAATGAATTCCATAAAACACGAACATGATAAGCATGCCTTTTGGCAGCGTATAAAGGAGGATGGTTATGACAAAAAGTGAAGAATTGCAAAACTTATGCAAAGAAAAAGGAATTCGGATGATTGATTTTAAGATGACGGATCTGGATGGACGATGGAGACACATTACGATTCCGGTAGAGCGTTTCAATGAAGATATTTTTAAATACGGAATCGGATTTGATGGTTCTAATTATGGCTATGCGCCGGTAGAGAAGAGTGATATGGTATTTATTCCGGACCCGACAACAGCGGTGATCGATCCGTTTGTGGAGATTCCTACACTGACGATGTGCGGAGATGTGTGTGTGATCGGAGAGGAGAATAAACCATTTGACCAGTATCCAAGAAATGTCAGTTTAAGGGCGATGGAATATATGCGTGGACAGGGAATTGCAGATGAGATGTTGATCGGGCCAGAATTCGAGTTCCATTTGTTTGATAATGTGAGTTATACGGTGACTTTGCAGAGGAATTCTTTTACTGTAGATACAAGACAGGCAGAATGGAACAGCGGCAATGAAGTGCCTCAAAATGCAGGATTCCAGGTGCCTTCTGGAGGAGGGTACCATATTGCCCCGCCTCATGATGTGGCATATAATCTGCGCAGTAAGATGTGCATTTTATTAGAAGAGTGGGGGATCGATGTGAAATACCACCACCATGAAGTTGGCGGTTCCGGTCAGATGGAAATCGAAGTCGAACTTGGAGATATGGTAGATATGGCGGATAAGACGATGATCATCAAATACGTTATCCGTAATGCGGCAGTACAGGAAGGAAAGACAGCGACCTTTATGCCAAAGCCGCTTTATAAGGAAGCGGGGAATGGTATGCATGTGCATATGCTTCTGAAAAAAGATGGAAAACCGATTTTCTACGATAAGGAAGGATATTCAGGATTAAGTAGGACGGCACACTATTTCATGGGCGGACTTTTGAAACATGTTGCATCACTTTGTGCATTTACGAATCCTTCGACGAATTCATTTAAGAGACTGGTTCCTGGGTTTGAGGCTCCGGTTACGGTTGGTTATGCGACTTCTAACAGAAGTGCGGTTATCCGAATCCCAGCGTATGCAAAATCACCGGAAACAAAACGTTTCGAGCTTCGTAATCCTGACGCCACATCCAACCCATATTATGCATATGCAGCTATTTTGATGGCAGGAATTGATGGCATCCGTAATCAGATCGACCCGTCCAAATGCGGCTGGGGACCATATGATTTCAATCTATATGATTTGTCCGAAGAAGAACAGGCAAACATCGAATCATTACCAAAAAGTCTGGAAGAGGCATTGGATGCGCTGGAAAAAGACCATGATTATCTGACGGCAGGCGGGGTGTTCCCGGAAAGATTGATTGAAATCTGGTTGGAGAGAAAAAGAAAAGAATGTCTTGAGATTTCTAAGATTCCAAGTCCGGTGGAATTTAAAAAATATTATGACTTATAAAAGAGGGATACTATGGCAAAAGGGAAAGAGAACAAGACGAATGTGATGCGTGTACTTGATAGTTTAAAGCTGTCTTATATAAGCCACAATTATGTGGAAAGCGGCACGACGGTTGGTATGGAAGTGGCAAAGATTCTTCATCAGGATCCCAAGAATGTTTTTAAGACGTTGGTGACTATATCTGGCAGCAAAAAGCATTATGTATTTCTTGTTCCGGTCTGTAAGGAACTTGATTTAAAGAAAGCAGCAAAAAGTGTTGGCGAGAAGAAAATCGAGATGATAAAATCAAAAGAGCTTTTGCCGTTGACAGGATATATACACGGAGGATGTTCTCCGATCGGAATGAAGAAATTTTTCACCACAACGATAGATCAAAGTGCGAAAGAGATAGAGCATATCTTTTTTAGCGGAGGAAAGATAGGATTTCAGGTGGAAATGGCGTTTGCAGACCTTGAAAAAGCAATTTCCTATCAGATGGCGGATATCGTTGTTGATTGACAAAAAGGAGAGGCAAAAATGAATACACATGAGTTTTATATGGGACAGGCATTTGACGCATATGAATTTTTTGGTGCACATGTAACGAAGGAAGGTGTGCTGTTCCGGACTTATGCCCCAAACGCAAGAAGAATACAGGTAATAGGCGAATTCAATGAGTGGCAGGGTCACGAAATGTATCAGGATGGAAGAAGCGGTATTTTTTCCTGTTGCGTACCGGAAGCTAAAATAGGAATGTTATACAAATATAAAGTTTTCGGGGCGGATGGAAGTGAGATTGACCATTGTGACCCGTATGGCTTTGAGATGCAGCTTCGTCCGGAGAGTGCGTCTGTTATCCGGGATCTTTCCGGTTATCAATTTGAGGATGAGACATGGATGAAGAAAAGGGGTTATCGTTTTGATGCTCCAGTTAATATCTATGAGATGCATTTAGGTTCATGGAGAAGGAAAAAGGACGGAGAGTCAGAAGAGGATACGTGGTATACGTACAGTGAGATTGCCGAGGAACTTATCGCTTATGTGAAAGAAAATAACTATAATTATATTGAATTCATGCCGCTTAGTGAGCATCCGGCAGATGTATCATGGGGATATCAAAATACAGGATTTTTTGCTCCGACATCCAGATACGGAACGGCGCTGGAATTAAAAGAGCTGGTGGATAAATGTCATCAGGCGGGAATTGGTGTGATCATGGATTTCGTTCCGGTACATTTTGCGGTGGATGCATATGGTCTTGCTAATTATGATGGAACCTCGCTTTATGAATATCCGAATCAGGATGTAGGAGTAAGTGAATGGGGAAGCTATAATTTTATCCATTCCAGAGGAGAAGTCAGAAGCTTTTTACAGTCTGCGGCCAATTATTGGTTAAGTGAGTATCATTTTGACGGAATCCGTATGGATGCGATCAGCCGGATCATCTATTGGCAGGGAACGCCGGAGCGTGGTGTCAACGGAAATGCGGTAGACTTTATCAAAGTAATGAATCAGGGATTAAAAGCAAGACATCCTGGGATTTTATTGATGGCAGAGGATTCTACAGACTTTTTGAAGGTGACTGCACCGGTTGAGTATGAAGGCCTTGGATTTGATTTTAAGTGGGATATGGGCTGGATGAATGATACTTTAGATTACTTTAAGAAGACGCCGGAAGAAAGAGCGGCACAGTATTATAAATTATCATTTTCTATGATGTATTTTTATAATGAGCATTATCTGCTTCCGTTATCTCATGACGAGGTAGTTCATGGAAAAGCAACGATTGTTCAGAAAATGTATGGAGACTATGAGGATAAATTCAGGCAGGCGAGGGCATTTTATCTTTATATGTATGCGCATCCAGGCAAGAAGCTTAATTTTATGGGTAATGAGATTGGGCAGCTGCGGGAATGGGATGAGAAAAGAGAGCAGGATTGGGAGATGTTAAAATACCCGATGCATGACGCTTTCCATCACTATATGAGAGAATTGAACCGTATCTATCTGGAGAATAATGCGCTGTATGATGGGGATTATAATTCGCAGCATTTTAGGTGGATCTATTGCAGACAGGAAGGAAACTGCGTATATGCATTTGAGAGAAAGGGAAGTAAACAGCGCGTGATGGCAGTGTTTAATTTCTCGGATAGGGAGGAAAAGGCATTTGCGATTCCGGTGGAAGACAAGGTGAAATGCAAGCTTTTGCTGCACAGTGAATGGGAAGAATGGAATGGCAGTGTGAAGAAAGAATCCGTATCTTTTAAGAGTAAAAAGAAGAAAGGGCAGGAGTCGCTTGTATTAGATATTCCGGCATATTCTGCGATGTTGTTCGAATTAGAATAAACTTTAAAATTAGCATTGACTAACACAAATTTCTGCATTTATAATAGGCACATTGATAAGGGAGTAGTTGGCGCGAAGAGGCGTAGTATTGTCAACATGCTGATAAGTGATTATCTGGCAGTACTTTAAATAATGAGACTTGTCCGCGAAAAGAGAGGAAACTTTCGGTTTGCGGATAGGTCTTTTTTCATGGCATAAGAGAATTCATGATATAAGAAATTAAAAAATAAAACGAAGGAGAAAAAATTATGAATATCGCAGAATTATTTCTAATTGCAGTGGGCCTGTCCATGGATGCATTTGCAGTTTCTGTGTGCAAGGGGCTTTCTATGGAAAAATTCACCTGGAAAAAGGCGGGGATTGTAGGAGCTTATTTTGGGGTATTTCAGGCGGGAATGCCGCTTTTGGGATATCTTCTTGGGGTACAATTTCGAGATATCATTACAACGGTGGATCACTGGATTGCATTTGTACTGCTTGGAATCATAGGCGGCAATATGATAAAAGAGGCCTGTTCCAAGGAAAATGAGTGCTGCTGTAAGGCGCAAGATGAAGAGTTAGATGTGAGGACGATGCTAGGGCTTGCGGTGGCTACAAGTATTGATGCACTGGCAGTTGGCGTTACGTTTGCGTTTTTGAAAGTATCAATCGGTCCGGCGGTAAGTTTTATTGGGATTACGACATTTATACTTTCTGTGTCAGGAGTAAAGATAGGAAATGTGTTTGGCAGTAAGTATGAGAAGAGGGCAGAGCTTGCAGGAGGGATTATTTTGATACTGCTTGGAATCAAGATACTTTTGGAACATTTGGGAATACTGGCTTTTTAATTGCGTTTTTACAGAGGATTTGGTATACTTGTGCGAAGAATGATTCGTATTAGGATTAGTATTAACATGGAAGAAATGCGAGAGGACAACGGATATGAAATGGAATAAATTCAGACTGAAAACGACAACCGAGGCGGAAGATATTGTGAGCTCTATGCTGATGGACCTTGGAATTCAAGGGATTGAGATTGAAGATAAGATACCTTTGACACAGAGTGATAAGGAGCAGATGTTTGTAGATATTCTTCCGGAGATTGATGTAGATGATGGCGTTGCATATATCAGCTTTTATCTGGAGGAAGAGGATGACAAAGAAAAGATTCTTGCAGATGTGAAAGCGGAATTAGAAGAAATGCGTTCTTATGTGAATATAGGCGTGTGTGAGATCGAAGAATCTCAGACGGAAGATGTAGACTGGGTAAATAACTGGAAACAATATTTCCATCAGTTTTATGTGGATGACGTATTGATCATTCCATCCTGGGAAGAAGTGAAGCCGGAAGATGAAGATAAGATGATCATCCATATTGACCCGGGTACAGCATTTGGAACCGGTATGCATGAGACGACACAGCTTTGCATCAGACAGATCCGTAAATATGTCACACCGCAGACAGAGATTTTAGACGTAGGATGCGGAAGCGGTATTTTGGGGATGCTGGCTTTGAAATTTGGAGCGGCGCATAGCGTAGGAACTGATTTGGATCCATGTGCGATAGACGCAACCCATGAGAATATGGAAGTCAATGGCATTAACAGGGAACAGTATGAGGTCATGATTGGAAATATCATTGATGATAAGACGGTTCAGGATCGTGTAGGATATGAAAAATATGATATTGTTGCCGCAAATATTCTTGCGGATGTGCTTGTGCCGTTGACACCGGTGATTTTAAATCAACTAAAACAGGGTGGTATTTATATCACAAGCGGGATCATTGAGGAGAAGGAGACCGTTGTGGTAGAGGCGGTAAAGGCAGCAGGACTGGAAGTTCTGGAAATAAATCACCAGGGCGAGTGGGTATCTGTAACGGCAAGAAAGAATTAGGAGGCAAGTTATGTACCATTTCTTTGTGACTCCAGATCAGGTGAAGGAAGGATATATCTTTATTATTGGAAGTGATGTGAATCATATTAAAAATGTACTTCGTATGAAGCCGGGCGAAAAGATTGAAATCAGTGATGGGAATAATAGAAAATACATTTGTCGTTTGGAACAGTTTAGACAGGGAGAAATTGCAGCAGCTATTGAGGAGGAACAAATATCCGATACAGAGCTTTCCTCAAAAATCTATTTGTTTCAAGGGGTGCCAAAGAGTGATAAGATGGAATTTATTATTCAAAAGGCAGTTGAGCTAGGTGTGTACAAAGTGATTCCGATGATGACGAAGCGAACGGTAGTGAAGTTGGATGAGAAAAAAGCAATGAAAAAGGCAGAACGTTGGAATTCCATTTCCGAGAGTGCAGCAAAGCAGTCCGGAAGAAGCTTTATTCCAGAAGTGGCTTCGGTTGTGACACTGAAAGAGGCTTTCAAAATCGCCGGGGAACTGGATATCTGTCTGTTTCCGTATGAACTTGCCGAAGGGATGGAAAAGACAAGAACGCTTATTTCTGCAATAGAAAAAGGAAAGTCCATTGGCATTTTTATCGGACCGGAGGGTGGATTTGAAAAAGAAGAGGTGGAAGAGGCTTTGGATTCGGGAGCGGAAGTGATTACGCTTGGCAAACGGATTCTAAGAACTGAGACGGCGGGACTTGCAATGCTTTCGATTCTTATGTACCATCTGGAAGGTTAGATGCATAGTTTAATAGTAAAGAACATATAAAAGGAGATTTTCATGGAAGTTTATCTGGATAATTCTGCTACGACGAAGGCATATGAAAGCGTGAGGGATATTGTGGGAAAAGTAATGTGCGAGGACTACGGCAATCCTTCTTCTATGCATAAAAAAGGCGTGGAAGCAGAGCGATATGTGAAAATGACAAAGGAAACGTTTGCAAAAATACTAAAGGTACAGGAGAAAGAAATTTTCTTTACATCAGGTGGCACGGAGAGCGATAATCTGGCGCTTATCGGAGCGGCAAGAGCGAATGCGCGTGCCGGAAAACATCTGATCACAACTGCTATTGAGCATCCGGCAATCTTAAATACGATGCATCATTTAGAAGAGGAAGGGTATCGGGTGACATTCCTTCCGGTGGATGGGAATGGAAGAGTCCGTCTGGATGCATTGAGAGAAGCGTTGTGCAGTGAGACAATTCTTGTGTCGATCATGCATATAAATAACGAAATCGGTTCGGTTCAGCCGATTGAAGAGGCGGCACAGATTGTAAAATCATATAATCACAATATTTTATTTCATGTAGATGCAGTACAAGGATTTGGAAAATATCGTATTCATCCGAAAAGGATGGGCATTGATATGCTTTCCATAAGCGGTCATAAGATACACGGTCCAAAAGGAATCGGAGCATTATATATTGATGAAAAGGTGAAGATCAAGCCGATTCTATTTGGCGGCGAACAGCAGCGCAACGTGCGTTCCGGTACGGAAAATGTTCCCGGAATTGCAGGACTTGGTGTGGCGGTAAAAGAGATTTATACGAATCTGGATGAAAAGGTTGCACATATGCGTGCATTAAAGAACCGGTTTATAGAAGGACTTAGGAGAATTCCGCATCTGGCAGTGCATGGACTGTATGATGAGACAAGTGCACCGCATATTATCAGCGTAGGATTTATGGGCGTTCGAAGTGAAGTGTTGCTGCATGCGTTGGAAGAACGCGGAATCTATGTGTCTGCAGGAAGTGCGTGTGCGTCCAATCATCCGCAGATCAGCGGAGTGCTTCGAGGTATTGGCACAAGAAAAGAACTTCTTGATGCAACTTTGCGCTTTAGTATGTCGGAATTTACAACGGAAGAGGAGATTGACTATACTTTAAAAACGTTGTATCAACTCATACCGATGCTTAGACGTTATTCGAGAAGATAAAAATAATTATAGGAAAAGAAAGGAAACGAAAGATGACATTTCATGCTTTTTTGATTAAATATGGGGAAATCGGAATTAAGGGAAAGAACCGTTATATGTTCGAAGACGCCCTGGTAAGACAGATTAAATTTGCTCTTCGTGATGTGGAGGGGGAATTTTCGGTGCGGAAAGCGCAGGGGCGCATCTATGTAGAATGTGAAGGATATTATGATTATGATGACGCGGTATCGGCGCTTCGGTGTGTATTTGGAATTGTTGGTATCTGTCCGGTTGTTATTGTAGATGAAAATGGATTTGAGCAGCTGAAAAAAGATGTGATTGCTTATATGGATGCGATGTATCCGGATAAAAACATCACATTTAAAGTAGAAGCAAGAAGAGGGAAAAAGACTTACCCGAAAAATTCGATGGAAATCAACCGTGATTTAGGAGAAGCGATTTTAGAAGCTTTTCCGGAAATCAAGGTTGATGTACATAAGCCGGATGTACTGTTGAATCTCGAACTTCGTGAACAAGTTTATATCTATTCTAAGATTATCAAGGGACCGGGCGGAATGCCAGTCGGAACGAACGGAAAAGCGATGCTTCTTTTATCCGGAGGAATTGACAGTCCGGTTGCAGGTTATATGATTTCCAAAAGAGGTGTCGGATTAGAAGCGACTTATTTTCACGCGCCGCCGTATACAAGTGAACGTGCAAAACAAAAGGTGGTTGATTTGGCAAGGCTGGTATCGAAGTATTCCGGACCGATCAAACTTAATGTCGTAAATTTTACGGACATTCAGCTTTATATTTATGATCAGTGTCCACATGACGAGCTTACTATTATTATGAGACGTTATATGATGCGGATTGCAGAGCATTTTGCAAAAGAGGGCGGATGTTTGGGATTGATCACAGGCGAAAGTATCGGACAAGTTGCGAGCCAGACGATGCAAAGTCTTGCGGCAACCAATGATGTGTGTACGATGCCTGTATACAGACCGCTGATTGGATTTGACAAACAGGAGATTGTGAAGATTTCAGAAGAAATCAATACTTATGAAACATCAATTCAGCCATACGAAGACTGCTGTACGATTTTCGTGGCAAAGCATCCGGTCACAAAACCAAATGTAAATATCATAAGACGTTCAGAAGAAAATCTGGCAGAGAAAATAGATGAGCTTGTGAAGGTGGCGATTGAGACAACCGAGAAGATCATTGTAAAGTGATTTTATATGGTATTCAAGAAAAGATGCGCGCATCCCGCGGAGCATTTTGTGATATAGGAAAGTACGAACTTTTCTATATCATAAAAAAGAATGCGCTTTAGCACATTCTTTATTATACGAAGCTTATTCTTCGATGATATACGGTTTCAGTACTCCGAGAATTTCGTCCAGATCACTTTTAGCATAAATGTTTAATGTGATTGGTTTTGCTAAATCTAAGCTGAAGATACCCATGATGGATTTTGCATCAATTACATATCTTCCTGAGACTAAATCAAAATCAGAATCGAATTTAGTGATACTGTTTACGAATGATTTCACGCTTTCAATTGAGTTTAATGAAATAGTAACTGTTTTCATTGGAAAGACCTCCTTAAATTTTATGTTCTATTCTATTAACTATCTTATGATGGCGGTATAAAAAAGTCAAGAAACAAAATGACGAAACATCGGTAGTTTAATTAAATTTTTATATAAGTTTTTGAATTATCCGCATAAACACTATACTTATAAGCAATTTCATAATTGCAAAAACATTCATTTTACCACGAATTTACCACGATTGAATGAGCCTTGATATGACAATAAAACTGATAAGGGAGATAGCACATGAAAGCTGTGTATCTCCCTTTGTTCATGCTAAATGACTACTTTACTCTGATTTCAAACTTCAAGATAGCTTTCATCATTTCCGCATGGATTTCTCCTTTTAATTCTTCATCAACTTGCATAAGTAGAGCACCATTTGCGTGATAGCATGGTCGTAAGCATACTTTGGAGATATAAGCGTTATAAAAATCTAATATTTCTCTGATTGCCTTTTCATCTCCGCTGGTCGCTTTGCAAATGAGGTTATAAGAGGGATAACCATAATTTTTTTTCATTTGTTCTATTTCCTTTCGTTTAATAACTTCTGTAATTTCTTTAGTCCTCTATCCCGTCTGCTGTTAATAGCAGAACGTGATACATGATACAATTCTGAAATTTCTCTGTCATTCATGCCTTGAAAGAAATGTAACAAGATAGCAGTACGCTGTTTTTCTGTCAATTCTTGTAAAGCTATACCCAGCTCTTCATTAGATACACGAATTGTAAAATTCAAAACTTGAAATGATGTAAAATCAAAAAAATATTCATCGTTTATGCCATGTTCAACACGTTTCATTTCAGACAATTCACAAAACAAAATTTCATGCCTAGAACGTCTTGCAATTTGCCTTCTGTGGCTTGATAATGTACCTTTTATCAAAATCATCATCAAAGCATTAAACTGTAAACAAACAGCTTTCTCAAAAGAAGATGTTCCCATAATCTCACCCCCTTTCCGCAAAAGCCTAAATATATAAACGGAAAATATTAAATACCGTTTATACCGTTTTAGAGGATATATAGAAAAGAGTGGTGCTATGAAAAAAGCCCGAACAAAACATATAGTTTGTACGGGCAACACATTATTACATTATTCTTTTTTTATTGTAAGGTATTTTAAAAAGCGTGACGGTACGCTTGTAAGTTCTTCAAAAGTACCTCGTTCAATAATCTCTCCATTTTCCATATAAATAATATTATCGTATAATTCTAACAGTTCTTTTTTCAAATTATGAGTAATGGTAATGATTGTCAAGCCCTCTATCTTTAACAAATGATTTTCAATGTCATAGGCTGTCTGCATATCAATAGCAGAAGTACCCTCATCTAATATCAGAATGGGTTTGTTTCTTATTAAAGCACGTGCTACTGCAATCCTTTGCTTTTGTCCTCCTGAAAGATTAGAGCCGTTTTCTCCTGCTTCATAGAGTAACCCCTCTGGAAGTTTTTCGATAACGTCATTTAAACCACTGGCTTTTACAGCCTTATCTATGGACTCTTTGGAATAGTCTTCATGTAGGCAAATATTATCGTAGACACTCTCATTAAACATATAGATATTTTGGTGAATGATAGAAGATAGTTGAACAATATCATTTTCATTCATCATATTTAAGTCGGTATTGTCATAAAGGATTTTTCCGCTATATTCGGTGTAATATCCAGCCAAGAGTTTCACTAAGGTTGTTTTCCCACAACCACTTTTTCCTACGATTACATATTTTTTTCCTTTTTCAATATGAAGATTTATCTTGTCTAAAACTCTGTTTTGTTTCTCATAAGCAAAAGATAAATTGCTGATGGAAACAACGCTGTTAAATGTAGCTGACTGCTTTTTTGGTACTTCATTCAATTCATATTTGGATAATACTGTAAGCTTTTCTATAATCGGTTGTATGCTTTTGATTTTTGGTATATTCGTAAATATCATAATCAACGGATTAGCTAGATTACTGCTTACTTGTACCATACCCAACAGAGTTCCCACAGTTATACGCTCTGTAATGATAAAATAGGCAGATAGAAACAGAACAACTATTTGAACCATGAGTGCAAGAAAGGAAGATAAGCCCTCATTCAATGCAAATAATTTGTCAACACTATATTTAGTATGGATTGTATCACTATTTTCTTTATCGAATTTTTGTATTACATATTGTTTCATCGAATAAGATTTAATAATTTCAAATCCAGATAAAATATCTTTTAATTTGGTTGTAAAATCTGCTAATTGTGAAGAAAGTGTATTTTGCCTTTTTTCCAACTCTTTACCTAATAGACTTGGAACAAGAAACATCAAAGTAATTGCAACAAATACAACGATAGTTACAATAACATCAAAATAAATCATCAATACAAAGGAAGAAATAAAAATAACAGTATATTGAACTACTTCAAAGAATGGGAGTAAAAAGTTATCTTCTATCATTTTTACGTCATTTGTAATAATGGATAGATAATCGGCAGTATTCCTTTTTCCGAAATCTCCCATACTTTGACTAACTATCCCTTTAAATACATCAGTTCGAATTTGCTTAATGATTTTGCAAGTAATCCTTTTGCTAAGCAAGGATTGAAGATATAGAAAAATTCCCAGCATAACAAAATAAAAAATGGAGAACAAAACCATTGGAATAAATTGTTGCATATTCTTTTCCACAGCTATGTCTAATAATTTCTGTAAGAGTACAGCCATAAATACATACCCTAGGGAAGCAATTATGCTTGTTAAAATAGTGAAAAGAAGTAATACCTTGTTTTGTTTCATGTATATTTTCATAAAATCCTCCTTAATCATAATTATACATGGTGTATGTATGTATAATTCTAAAAATAAAATTGCCTTTCGACAATCTTATTTTTGCTAAGCGTTTTCCTTACATAATCTAACTACTTCATCATCAATTATCGGAAGCCCCAAATTATCCATGATTTTTTTAATCATTAAAAATTTTTCCCATGCTTCATCTTCTGTCACCATATATATGGTGGGTATTGACCAAAAGTTAGTTAAAAGGACAAATAACTCTGCTAATAGTCTTGAATGTTTTGTTTGTATAGAACCGTCTTTTATTCCTTCTTCTATTAGTTCTTGATACATAGGAACTAGCTCTTTGTTACTTTCTATCAATTTCTTTAAAAAAGCAGGACTTTCCATAAGCTGCATAGAAGCAATGCTTAATTTATGGTGTTCTGTATCATCAAAAGATGTCTTCATAACAAATTTTAGTTTTTCTAAACCATTTAGCTCTTTATGTTGTTTTGCCTTTTCAAAAGGATTTATTTCATCAAAAAGTTTTTCGCATAACGCTTCAAATACTTCCTCTTTGGACTTAAAGTGATGATAAAAAGCACCTCTTGTTAAGCCTCCCATTTCTGCTATAATGTCTAATACTGTTGTTTCTTCATAACCTTTTTCTAAAAACAATTTTAAAGAAGCATCTAAAATTTTTTGAATAGTTTCTTCAGGATATTTATTACGTGGCAATCTTGCACCTCCTCATACATACACTTTACACGTATACATTATCATGCAGTATGCACGTATGTCAATATTTTTTTGTTCAATGCAACATTCTTATTCTTTATTCCTCTTGATTACCTCAAAACAGTAAGGAAAAAGTCCTGTCAAGAGCCTTGCCACCGTAGGTGGTGCTTGC
>ERZ808029.139-NODE-139-length-69848-cov-28.022975_pt1 | contig 69848 bp, 69 predicted proteins | sample MGYA00380185_ERZ808029 | MGnify/ENA primary metagenome ERZ808029 (study PRJEB31490, sample SAMN06133404) | mouse gut metagenome | isolation source: M2_3 | host: mice | place: China: Chengdu | collected 2015-05 ... | reverse complement strand
TTTTTGTAAAAAAACAGCAGATATGAATATTTACATATCTGCTAAAAATATCGATATTTCTTATCTTAATGACATTGAGCATATCCTGCCCGGATCACCGCTGCTATCTCCTCCGGACTTCCAAGTTCCGCAATAATTTCCTCTTCCTTTTCTGCACCGGCATCATCAAAGTAATCATTATAATACTGCAAAGCCGCTTCCCTCTCTTCTCGCGGAAGACTTACAAGCAATATATCCAACTGGCGCATAAATTCCTCTCTATTCATGCAAGTGCACCCCCTTCAAACATCTCGCTGATTTTTGTCGAATAATTTTTCCACTCAATCCTATATAAATTCAATTGTGCCATTCCCTTTTCTGTCAGTTTATAATACCTTCGATTCCTTCCGTCAAACTGCATGTCATATACTTCCAGACATTCATCCTTCTGAAGTCTTCTAAGTACCGGATAAAGCGTAGATTCAGAAATGTCGATAGCTTTTCGTACATCTTGTGTGATCCTGTATCCGTATGTACCTTCATTTTCTTTCGATACAACGGCAAGCACAACCGCATCCAAAAGTGCTGCTCCTGTATTAAATACCATATTCCCGCCCCTTTCTCTTGCTTTCTGTATCATTCACTCTCAACTATATTTACATTAAATATCATATTGTTGATTTAATCATATTATACGCTGTATAATATTGTATGTCAACATCTTTTCTTTTAAGAGATTATGAAGAAATTCTTAAGAGGGCGATTCGGAACCTATTTAAAAACAAAATACATCAAAATGCATACATGAATGCAAATCAGCACCGGCACTCCAATCTGGAATTTTAAATGCTTCGTCTTATGATGAAATGTTTTCATTCCAATCCACGCACCAATACTCCCTCCGGCTGCCGCAATCCCAAGAAGTGTTGCCTCTGGAATCCGCCACTTCCTCCTCTTTGCCTTCTGCTTATCCATACCATACATCAAGAATGCCACCGCATTAACCACACACAAATAGTACCCTATAAAATCATTTATCATATACTCATCTCCTGTCCTAATGCGAAGGAATAAATAATCTTCTCTTTCACCTTTTTTCCGGTCAGACGCTCCAATGCTTTTGCATAATAGTCTAACTGGCGGTGATACTTTTCTCTCAACTCTTCCATTCGCCTTATCTTATCTGTTTTATAATCGAGTACGACAATCCCATCTTCTTCCTCAAACCATACATCGATAATCCCTTGCACGAGCAGCATATCTTCTTCCAAAGAATCCTGTCCTTTTGCCTTTTCGTAGATCTCAGATGCCGCTACTCCCAACACAAAAGGCTGCTCCTTATAAAGCGCCCCTGAAATTGCGGCTTTTTTCATTCTTCCGGCAATCTTTGCACTTAAAAATGTCAGAATATCTTCCTTTTGGATGCATTCACACATTTCCGGCGTCATCTTTTCCTCCGCCGCATATCCGCGCAGAAGCATTTCTATGTCTTCCTTCTCATACGTTCTGGAATGATCTAAAAGCTCCATTATTTTGTGATACGCCGTGCCGCGAAATGCGCCGGATGGAATCTCCTCTTTGGCTATAAACGCCGGGATAATCTCCTCTACGGATGTTTCCTCATAGAAAGGCTCGCCCAACTCATCTTCGTATTGGATTCTTTTCAGCTCTGATACCGTAAATTTCCCTTTGCGTTTCTGTTCATTCTCATATGGATATCGATAAGAAAACTGACATCTCAGATTCTCTTTCATCTGCCTGTCATACTCTGCCGTCACATCCAGATTCTGAAAACTTTCTTTCGTAAGAAGCGCCGCCACATCTGCCGCATCACTTGCCATAAGAATCTCATCTGCTCCCGCCAACGTAAGTACAAATGGTTGTTTTTCATACTCAGAGATAAAAAACGGCATCTTCACATCATACTTTTGGGCTAAGTCTGCTGCAATTTTCGGCGCACGAAGCATCGCCGGAAACAAAAATCCATAATAAGAATCTGCTCTTGCCAGCATAAAAAACGGCAATTCCTTTTCTTTCCTTCGAAGAATACCGGATGCATTCTGCAATTTCTTTTGCAGATTACTCATCGTTCCGACCATCACAAGCTTTTCTTTGGCACGAGTCAGCGCTACATAAAGCACTCTTAATTCTTCTCCCGTATTCTCAAGCTTGATCTCTCTTTGAATGACCTTTTTGAGTATCGTAGGAATCTTCGTACGCATCTTCACATCCACCGCATCCAGACCGATTCCGAATTCCGGATGAACAATGACGCTCCCTCGGATATCCTGAGTGTTAAACTTTCCATTCATCCCGGCAACAAATACAATCGGAAATTCCAGCCCCTTACTTTTGTGGATACTCATAATACGCACCACATCTGCGCTCTCATCTTCTACATTTGCCTCGCCATAGTCAATATCGTATTTTTGCAGCTTTTCAATATAGCGTACAAAGTTGAATACCCCTTTATAACTGGTCGTCTCAAACACTCTCGCTTTTTCAACCAACATCTCAAGATTTGCCTTTCTCCGGTTTCCATCCGGCATCGCGGATACAAAATTCCCATATCCGGTTTGATCCAAAATCTTCCATAACAATTCGTGAATTGCCATATACGGGAGCATTTCACGGAAATACAAAATCTGTGCCCAAAATTCCTTCAGCTTTTCCTTTAATTCCGTGTCCTTGCCTTCTTTTGCATACCGCCAGACCGCCTCATAAAACGGCAGTTCTCTATATTCACTTTTGATGCGTGCAAGCGCCTCCACATCAAAACCTCCAATCGCCGAAGTAAGTACTGCTGTCAACGGCAAATCCTGCTTTTTATTGTCCAACACGTTCAGATAATCAAGAATCAAACTGATTTCCTGAGTCTCGAAATATCCTTCCTTACTTCCTGTAAATGCCGGAATCCCTTCTTCTGCCAATGTCTTCGCCAACGTTTCCGCATATCCCTTCACACTCCTTACAAGAATTACCATATCCTTATAGCAAGCCTTCCGGTATTCCCCACTCTTTTTATCCAGCACCTGCATCTGCTCCATAAATTCACGGATACGTGCCGCAATAAATCGTCCTTCCAGCTCTTTTGGCTCACATTCGCTATGTTCAGATTCATCCATATCAATGATCGCGACCTCCGGCTTCATGTTCTCTGCCGGCTCATAGGACGCGCCCGGATAAAGCGCTGCATCCTCATCATATGCCACATGCCCCAACTCTTTTGTCATAATCTGTTTAAAAAAGAAATTAACGCCATCCAGCACTTCCGTCCTGCTTCGGAAATTCTTATGCAAACCAATCCTTCTTTGTCTGCCTTCCTTCGGCGAATAGGTCTCATACTTCTCCATGAAAAGCTCCGGTCTCGACAGACGGAATCGATAGATGCTCTGCTTCACATCTCCTACCATGAAAATATTGTCCTGTCCTCTATGAATGCCGGACACGCTCGTCAGAATCGCTTCCTGGATGTAATTGCTGTCCTGATATTCGTCGATCATGACTTCTTTAAATTTCTTTTGATATTCCAACGCCGCCTGGGAAGGTTTCCTCCCTCCCTCTTCTTCTACGGTAAGAATTTTCAGCGCCATATGCTCCATATCACCAAAATCAATCATATTTTTCGACGCTTTCTCTTTCGCAAATGCCGCCTCAAACTGTCTGACTAAAGAGATCAGCACGCCTGTCATCCTGCCTGCCTGCTCCATATCCGCCCACAATTCTTCTATCTCTTCATAAAAATACTGTTCCTTGATATCTTCCCAGATTTTTTTGGCTTCTTCCCGCAAATTCTTTACCATGGAAGCAGTTTCCGCCGAAACTTCTTTATCTCGGTTTGCCGCAAGCTTCTTCCACTTCATTTCACGCACCTTCACAGACATCCGCTCAAAATTTTGTGCACATTTCATCTCCTGAATCTGTTCCAGATCCGATTCCACCATATCAAGATACATATACGGACCGTCTGCCTCCTGGCAATAAACCTTTGCCTCACACAAAAGTGCTTCCATGCCATCCAGATAATTTTTCACCTGCAAGAGCGCTCGTTCTAAAAACGGACATTCTTTTCCTTCTATATATATATATTGCTCCGCACAAGAAGCAAGCCATCCATCCGCATCCGGAAAACTCCTGGAAAAATCATAGACCTGCATGATCAGTTCTTCTAACTGCTTATCATCCCTGCCGGATGCATACCCATTGACAAACTCGGTAAAATCCTCATCTCCTTTTGCATAGGCCTCTTCCAACACATTCTCTAACACATCTTGCCTTAAAAGCTTTAACTCCCCTTCTTCTCCGATACGAAATCCCGGGTCCAAGTCAATCCTGTGAAAATGTTCCCGAATCACGGACAGGCAAAAGCTATGGATAGTGGTTATCTTTGCTCCGTGAATCAGCGTCGCCTGGCGCTGCAGTCGTTCGTCCTGCGGATGTTTAAATAATTCTGCCTGGATTGCCTCCCGGATACGCTCTTTCATCTCAGCCGCTGCTGCTTCCGTGTAAGTTACAATCAGAAGCTCATCCACATCTACCAACGCTTCATCTTTCGTAAGCCGTTTGATAATACGTTCCACAAGCACAGCTGTCTTACCGGAACCCGCTGCCGCCGACACGAGCAGACTGCAATCCCGAAGATCAATCACTTCCTGCTGTTCTTTTGTCCATGTCACACTCAAGACTGCACCTCCCCTTTCATCTTTGCCAACACTTCTTCCAACTCGTACTTTTCTAATTTCCGGTATTCACAGCCGGAAATCCTGGTATCAAACCCACAGATATGATTGTATTTACAGTAATCACATCCCGTTGCAGTTCCATATTCATAAGGTGCGGCATCCGCCTCCCCTGATACCATTCTTTGTTTGATATCACCAGAGATTTTCTCCGTATATTTTTCAAGTACCCCGAATGCCTCTTCATTTACCGCCTTCGATGCCTTTGTAAGGCTCCCATCTTTCTTTCTCCCAACCGGGATTACATCCGAACTTCCGCTCATCGCTCCATCCATCCTGACAAGAACCTCTTCCTTGGCATTGACGATACCATCCAGACGAAGCTCTTTTAGAATTGCCTGCTCCAATTTCTCTTTATCAAATTCCTTTGCCACGATCGGATCTTTAATTTGATAATAAAAAATCCCTGCCGGTATAATCTCTTTATTTGGATAGCGCTTTTTTTCAATCGCAAGCGCCGCGCTTAGATAAATCGCAAGCTGCAGCTGCAGCCCATGGTAACATGCCGTCATATCAAAGCTTTTGCTTCCGGTTTTATAATCCATGACCTTCACATAGACTTTATCCTCCGTCTCGCAGATATCTACGCGGTCAATCTTTCCGCCGCCGAATTTCACCTCATAAGCATCGGGTACAAAAACCCCTCTCTCCAGCTGTCTGGTAAGCGCCCATACGGTCCTTCGAAGCATCTGTTTTAATCGGGTAACCAGGTATTCGTTCCTTGCCGAACTATATAAAATCGTGTTTCCATAATCTACGATGCTTTCTTCCACACTCTCATCGATCAGCTGCTGCCGCCTTTCCTCCTCTATTTCCGTCCAGGAGATTCCTCGCTCTACAAGCTTTTTCGAATAATACTCGATTGCGCGATGGAAAAGGTTCCCGAAATCCAACGCCCGGAACTGATACTCTTCCCGTTCTTTCAGACAGAGTCCATAGGTCATAAAATGTGAAAATGCACAGGCAGAAAACCGCTCCAGACGGGTAGCGCTGATATCTTTCAGCTCCCCATAGAGTGATTTTGCCGTGGTTTCGCTGATTTTGCACTGCGGCTTTACCATAAATGCCGTATCCAAAAGTTTCCCAATCTCCTCGCTCCATTCCGGATGTCTCGCATACCATGCATACAGCTCCTTCCACGCTTCTTCCTGCTTTGGTACGGTATGAAAGCCTTGTATCAATTCTCCGATCCCTTGGTGTCTGGAAATCTCTTTTTCTCTCAGTAATATATCCTTCGTCTGTCGGATCGTCAGTTTCGGATACAGCTTCTTTACATCCGCGATCAGATATGCCGGACGGATGCTCTTTCCTTCGGAAGAAACCGCACTGTAACACAGATATAATTGTCCGGACGGCTTTGTCAGATTGAGATATAAATAATATTTCTGGATGTATGCCTGCTCCTTCACTCCCGGTGTGAGCGTCATCTTCATCTGCTTTAACTCTTCTCTGTTTTGCTCCGTCAAAATACCGCCTTTTAACAGACTGCCCGGCAGAATCGTATCGTTGATTCCAAGCATAAACAATACCTTGATTCCGTTTAAACGGGTACGCTCTATGTCCCCTGCCACGACCTGATCTACGCTTGGCGGGATGATTCCTATTTTTGCTTCCTCCAATGCCGCATCCAGAAGTTCACTGTATTCTTTTATGGAAACTTCTTCTTCGCCTAAAAGCTCTGCTAATTGCTCCAACACTTCTATCACGACCCGATAAACTTGCGCATATTCTTTGGCAAGAGAAGGCTCTCCCATCTTCTGGAATCTGAGCTCTTGTTCTTTTAGTTTTTTCTGTAAACCTTCCTGTACAAAGAACTCATACAGCGCCATTGTGATGTCTTGCACCGTCTTCTTTCGCTGTCTGATTACAAACATAAAATCATCTAATTTCTCCACCAGCCCTGCGCGAAGCCGATTCATCTCTGCCAGATAATCCGCACCCATGGACGCCGTATGACGAATCCATGGTTCCTGCCATTTCTTAAATCCGCGTATTCCAAGCGCCTTCACATAATTTTCCAATCCGTCAATCTCGTCATCTGTCATTTCGCTTAACCCCGTACGCAGAAAGCGAAACACTTGTTCATAAGTAAATCCACCCTCCGCCATCGCAAGAAGACTTCTGAAATATTCTACGAATGGATTTAACAAAATACTTCTCTTATAATCCATGAATACGGGTATCTCATATTCCTCAAAAGCCCGCTCCAGATAATCCGCATAGCCGGGCATATCCCCTGTGATGACCGCCATATCCCGATAACGATATCCTTTGGTACGCACAAGTTCCCGCATCTTTGCTGCCGTAAATGCACATTCTTCCCTCGGATTATTGGCACACCAGATGGAAATTGTATCCTGCTCTTCCCTAAATTCTGCATTATGATAACGAAACAATTCTTTTTCCAGGAAGCCAAGCGCCGGATTCTGGGAAAAACGATTCTTCGGATTGTGATACAGGCAAACCGGATCTTCTATCTCTACCCGCTGTTCCTTTGCAATCTGCGTTAATTTCACTGTCGTCTGTTTCCCAAGCGCAAACAGCTGATATGGCGTTCGATAACTATATGGATTTTCATTTTCATCCATCGTAACCGCAACCGATACCCTGCTGCATACCTTCAAAAGCCTCCCGATCAGACGATGCTGTACCGGCGTAAATCCGGTGAACTCATCCAGGACGACAACGCTGTCTTTTAAAATTTCCGACCTTACGACCACATCGCAAAGGCGGTCAAGCAGTTCCTCCCCCGTCATGTATTTATCCTGCAAAAAATCAAGGAAACGCTGATACATTTTCGCGATATCTTTCATCTTATAAAAAAGATAACTGTGTCCATCCAGCATTTCCATCAACGCTTCCAACTCTTCCAGTCCGATATCGTACTGCATCAGTTCCGAAATAACTGATTTTACTTCACTCACATAGCCAAGCCTTCTTAAATTCTTTCCAAATACGGGAAGCTCCTTTTCGTGACCCGACGCTGCTTTTCTAATGATGAGATTCTTACCCATATCATCCAAAAGTAACTTTTGGTTTCCGCCAACCTCCTCAAAAATCCGATGTGCCAGACGTCCAAACCCAAGGACATCAATATTCATAATCCCATGATTTGGGTGCATCTTCACAAGTTCCTTTTGCGTCTGCATCGTAAACTGCTCCGGCACCAGCACGATATAATTGCGCTTTGGATGCTGCATCGCTTCTTTTATCACATTTTCATAAAGGTACCGGGACTTTCCCGCACCTGAATTTCCAAAAACAAACTGTAATGACATACGGTTTTCCTCCTATGGGGTATAGTATAACATATAGATTTTCCGAAAGAAAACGTAACCGTAAAAAAACCTTCGGCAAATGTCTTATCTGTCCGAAGGTTTTTGTTCTTTTTCTTATGAGTTATACTTGCTTTATACCGCTCTTAACTTCTCCGTAAATTCATTGCTCAATGTAATCTTTCCGACATAGAATACATCTCCTGTCATGAACACTTCAAAGTCTTCTCCAATCTCGACCTGCAGCTCGCCGCCCGGCATATGCACGATCACTTTATTGTTGGTCATGCCAAGCTTATATGCAACGCCTGCTGCCGCACATGCACCGGTTCCGGATGCCATCGTGTATCCGGCGCCGCGCTCAAAAATTTCAATTTGAATATTTTCTTTATCAATCACCTTTAAAAGCTGTGTGTTGATCCTGTCCGGGAAGTAACGTGCACGCTCGGAATAATTACCGATCTTACATACAAGCGGCTTGGAAATCTCACGCATCGGAATCACACAATGCGGATTTCCAATCGTCACACATGTAGTCGGATATAATGTTCTGCCAAATACCATATCTTCATTGATTACTTCTCTTTTCTCCCCTGTCACCGGAATCTCATCACTCCGGAAGGAGAGTTTTCCCATAGACACTTTCAGTCGGCTTCCATCTTCATTCAAATAAGTAACTTCTACCTTTTTTCCGGATATCGTATGCATGGTGATATGCTTCTTTTGTACATAGCCTGCATCCTTCAGATATTTTGCAAAAATACGGACGCCATTGCCGCTCTGGCCCGCATTGCTTCCATCGGGATTCCAGATTCTTACATACAAACCATCGTCTTTCAAAATCGGTCCTTCTAGGATTCCATCCGAACCCATACCGAAATTTTTATTGCAAACAAGTTTCACGTTCTCACGAGTCAATTCCAGTTCGTTTTTATTTGGATCAAATACAAAATAATCATTGCCCAATCCATGATATTTTTCTAACACTACTTTCATTTTCCGCATCCTCCTTGCTTATTGCCAACTTACTATATTTATTATAACACGCACGTTTTATCGTGCAAAGGGAAAATACGCTATACCTTGATAATCAACACCGGAATCGGCGGATGATTCGGGCGGTTATAATATTCACTCACGATCACCAGATACTTCTTGCCATCGAGCGACTTTAGAAAAGAAAGCAGCGCATCCCGCTCTTCAAATCCACTGTCCCCGCCGCTGTAAATACAAAGGCTCATCATCCCTTTCTTTTTCAGCAGCAAAAGCCCTTGCTCGATCGCCTGGATGCTGGACTTCGCTTTCGTAGCAAGATTATGATCGCCGCCCGGAAGATATCCAAAATTAAATACGATGCAAGCGACTTCCTGCGAAACATACTGTCCCATATTCGCATGACTATCCAGTATCAATTCCGCCCTGTGAAGCAGATTTCTCTCTTCTAGCCGCTTCTTCGTATTCGCAAGCGCCTGCGCTTGAATATCAAAAGCATAGACCTTGCCTTCCTCCGCGACAAGCTCGCACAAAAATTCCGTATCGATGCCATTTCCCATCGTTGCATCGATGCAGATATCTCCTTTTTGCACATGGTCTGCGATAAAATGATGACACCACTGTGTAATCTGATATGATTTCATAACTATCCTTTCACCTTTTCATATACTTCCACCGGCACGAATGCCTTGACGTAAATTCCATCGTCACGATACTCTTCTTCCAATAGTTCTCCATACTTACGAATCATTTGTATCTTTCCGGCTTCGGCATACGGGTATACGCATTCGACAGCCATTTTCTTTTCACGCAGTACATTTTCCAAAATCTCCTGCATTTTCTCAAGTCCTTCGCCCGTCTTAGCGGAAATATTGACGATATGGTCTGCTTTAAAATCGCGTAACACCACACTCTGTGTAAGCCGGTCTTGCTTATTGAATGCGGTAATGACAGGTTTGTCGGTAACATCCAATCCTTTCAGCGTTTCATATACAATATGCATCTGTTCATCCATCTGCGGATTGGACGCGTCTACCACATGCAGAATCATATCTGCGTATTTTGCTTCTTCCAATGTACTTTTGAACGCTTCTATTAAATGATGCGGCAATTTGCGGATAAATCCTACCGTATCGGTCAGAAGGATTTCCTGACCGCTTGGGAGTCTTAGATTGCGCGTTGTCGGGTCCAGTGTCGCAAATAATTTGTCTTCCTCAAGCACGTTTGCTCCTGTCAGCTTATTCAATAACGTAGATTTCCCGGCATTGGTATAGCCTACGATCGCCACCACCGGAATCTTCGTTTTTGCCCGATGCTCTCTTGTCAGTTCCCGATGCCTTCTTACTTCCTTCAACTCCCGATTCAGCTGCGTGATACGTCCTTTGATAAGACGTCTATCCATCTCCAGCTTCTTCTCCCCAGGTCCTCTTGTTCCGATCCCGCCGCCAAGACGAGACAAGGCTATGCCGAATCCTGCAAGACGGGACTGCCGGTATTTTAACTGTGCAAGCTCCACCTGGATCTTTCCCTCGCTTGTCGTTGCGCGCGCCGCAAAAATATCAAGAATCAAAAGGGTCCGGTCCATGACTTTAACGTCCAACTCATCTTGCAGATTCTTCATCTGCGCCGGCGACAATTCATCATCACAGATGATTCCGGTTGCATCAAGCTCCCAAATCAGCTCTTTGATCTCATCTATTTTTCCTTTTCCCACATAAGTGCCAGGATGCATATATTCACGATTTTGAATGACCACGCCCACCGTCTTTGCTCCTGCCGTCTTCGCCAGTTCCTCTAATTCTTCCAGCGAATCCTTCGTATCATCGGCATCACTTATACTGACGCCAACCAAAATCACTCTTTCTTCCTTTTCTTTTAATTCATACAATTCTGCCATGTCTTCTCCTAACAACTCCTGCCATAATCTACTGTCCAAAACAGGACAGCGATATGCCGTCCTGTCTTTCGTATTTACTATATCTTACTTTTTCTCTCTTCCTTGTGCCCCAAACTCTACCGTGTGCTTAAAAACTCTGCCTCTTTCAATGCCTTTTCATCATCCGGATACTTTTCCACATACTCTGTGATCTTTACCTTCGCATCCTCCCACCGGTAAAGTTTTTCATAGCATACGATCTGATTGAACTCCATTTCCCGCGTCACTTCGCTGCTCTCGCTCTCTGCCGCCAGCCCCAGACTAAATGCATCCAGCGCCTCCTGGTAATTCTCCTCTTTCATCTCACAGATTCCAAGGAAATTATAAATCGTCCCTGTACGCTTCGCTCCTTCTGACAGTGCACTCTGAAAAGCCGTCTTTGCTTCTTTATATTGTTCTAATTCCCAATATGCAATTCCAAGCCCCCGGTAAGCGCTTGCAATATCCGCCTCTTTTTCGATTGATTTTTCAAAGGTTTCAATCGCTTCCTCATACTTCGTATCCTGCAGCTGTTCCAAGCCCTTCTCTATATATGACTCTCTTGCACAACCGGTAATCATCAATGCCAAAAGCATACATACGCATGCTGCCTTCTTCATGAACACTCCTCCCGTTTATACCGGATATTTATATACCCAGGTCGCATTTAAGATTGCCAGAATCATAACGCCAATATCCACAAATACTGCTCCCCACATCGTAACCAGTCCAAACAAAGTCAGAATTAAAATGACTGCTTTTACAAATAACGAGAATTTAAAATTCATGTTTACGACCCGAAGCGTTTCGCGTGCAATCTTAATGGCATCTTTGATACGATAGATTTCATCATCCATCAAAATAATATCCGCCGCATCCAGCGCTGCGTCAGATCCCAGAGCTCCCATTGCAATTCCCACATCTGCCTCTACCAGAACCGGCGCATCATTGATACCATCTCCGACAAATACAACCCTTTCCATATCGTCCTGAATGACGAGTAAATCACCCAGACTTTCCACCTTTTCATCCGGCAGCAAATCCGTATAGATATAATCCATACCGAGTTTTTTGCCGACCTCTTTTCCGGCGCGTTTTGTATCTCCTGTCAGCATAACCAGCATCGCATGTCTTCTGTTTCTTAGATAACTCATAAGCGCCGGCGCGTCTTTTCTAATCTCATCCGAAATCACGACACGACCCACATATACTCCGTCAATCGCCGCATACACTACGGTACCCGCACTTTTGATCTCATCAAACGGAATCTCCTTCCTGCGCATAAGCTTTGCATTGCCAAGATAGACTGTCTTATCATCCAATTTTGCCTGAATTCCGCATCCGATGATCTCTCCGGAACGTTTTATACGTGTGCGGTCAATCTCTTTTCCATATGCATCCTGCAAAGATTTTGCAATCGGATGGTTGGAATTACATTCCACATGTGCCATCACTTCCAGCAATTCATCCACTCTTATGCCTGACGGTGTTACTTCCTGTACTTTAAACACACCTTCTGTCAACGTACCTGTCTTATCAAAGACGAATATATCCGCCTTGGCAAGCGATTCCAGATAACTGCCGCCGCGTACGATGATTCCCCGCTTCGCCGAGGCCGCAATTCCTCCCAAAAACGCAATCGGCGTCGCCATTAAAATCGCACACGGACATGCAGCTGCGAGGAAAATCAGTCCGCGGTAAATCCATGTCTGTGCATCCCATTGCAATACGAAAATCGGTCCTAATGAAAATGCTAATGCCAACATCACCACAACCGGTGTATATAGTTTTGTAAACCTGGATATAAAATTTTCTCTTTCTGATTTTTTCGCAGATGCGCGTTCTACCATCTCGATAATTCTAGACACCGTCGAATCCTGATATTCTTTTATAACCTGTGCCTCCAAAGCTGCCGACAGATTAATACTTCCACTGTAAATCTTGTCTCCGGGTCTTACCGTACGCGGTATCGATTCTCCCGTAATTGCCTGTGTATCCATAGAAGATACTCCAGCGGTTACCATTGCATCTACCGGAACTCTTTCCCCCGGTTTGATAATAATAATATGATTTAATTTTAATTCCCCTGGTTCTACCTGGATCTCCTGCCCCTTTACTTTTCGTGTCGCATACACCGGACGGATATCCATCAGTTTCGCTATCTTTTGCTTCGACCTATCCGTAATCAACCGCTGAAGCGTGGTTCCAACCTGGAAAAACAGCATAACCGCAACCGCTTCTTCCAGCATACCAATCCCAAAAGCTCCCATCGTCGCAATCAACATCAAAAGATTCTCTTCCAGAATCTTTTTCTTCTTGATATTCTGGATCCAGGCCGTGACGGCCCCATAACTAAATAAAAAATGTACAATCAAAAGCCAGACTATGACGAACACCATGTCTAACTCTATCCTTCTTACCGTAATAATTTCCCCTACATACAAAGCAATGCCCAGAATCAGTCGGATAATACTGTATTTTACCTCTTTTGTCATCTTTTCCTAACTCTCTTCTACTTTTCACAGACTCTTATAAAATCTGTCAGTCTTATGTTACCACTCACTACACCATTATAACAGACTCCACCCTATATGCAACCTTTTTACAACTGTTTTGAACGCAAAAAGCAACAGTTTAACTGTTGCCTTGAACGCCTCGACTTTATACAATCTGCCAGTCTATCGGTTCTATCCCATGTTCTTCCAGAAAACGATTTGTCTGGCTAAATGGCCTGCTTCCGAAAAATCCACGATATGCCGAAAGCGGACTTGGATGCGGCGCCTCTAAAACAAGATGCTGCGGATTATGCAGCATGCTTTTTTTCATCTGTGCCGGTCTTCCCCATAAAATAAATACGATCGGCCTCTCCTGCACATCCAATATGCGAATGGCTGCATCCGTAAATTCTTCCCAGCCAATTCCTCTGTGTGAATTCGCCTGATGCGCCCGCACCGTCAGCACCGTATTCAGAAGCAGTACACCCTGCTTTGCCCATTTTGTCAGATATCCGTGGTTTGGAATCTCACATCCTAGATCATCATGCAATTCCTTATAAATATTCACAAGAGACGGCGGAATCTCCACTTCCGGTTTTACCGAAAAACAAAGTCCATGCGCCTGCCCTTCTCCATGATACGGATCCTGTCCTAAAATCACTACTTTTACATCTTTTAACGGCGTCAGATGAAACGCATTAAAAATATCGTCCGACGGCGGGAAAATTCTTCTCGTGCTATATTCATGTCTCACTGTGTCATACAATTTTCTGTAATATGGCTTGCGAAACTCTTCTTTTAAAGCCTCCTGCCAATCATTGCTAATTGCTCCCATGTCCTTTTACAAGCGTACTGATACGCCTTGCTCCTTTAAGTATTCTTTTACTTCTTTAATCTCTAATTCTTTATAATGAAAAAGTGAAGCCGCCAAAGCCGCGTCTGCCTTGGCATCCGTCAGTGCTTCTTTAAAATGTTCTAAGGTTCCTGCACCTCCCGAGGCAATTACCGGAATCTCCACACTTTGGGCAATCGCTCTTGTAAGCTCAATGTCATAGCCTGCTTTCGTACCGTCTCCATCCATACTTGTAAGAAGGATTTCTCCGGCTCCTAACGCTTCGACTCTCTTTGCCCATTCCACGGCATCGATGCCAACATCGATCCGTCCGCCGTTTTTATATATATTCCATCCACTTCCATCTGCACGCTTTCTCGCATCAATTGCCACAACTACACACTGGCTTCCGAACTTTTCTGCCGCCTGCGTGATAAGTTCCGGCGTATTAATTGCAGAAGAATTAATGGAAATCTTATCCGCCCCTTCCCGAAGCAGCATCTTAAAATCTTCCACGGTACGGATTCCGCCGCCAACCGTAAATGGGATAAATACATTCTCGGCAACCTTTCGCACCATATCCACAACCGTATTACGCGCATCGGAGGATGCCGTAATATCCAAAAACACAAGCTCATCTGCCCCCGCCTTGTCATATGCCTTAGCAATCTCCACCGGATCTCCGGCATCCCTTAAATCCACGAAATTCACGCCTTTTACAACACGCCCGTTGTGTACATCCAGACAAGGAATAATTCTTTTTGTAAACATCGCACACCCTCCTACATTTCCACAAAATTCTTAAGAATCGCAAGACCTATGCTGCTGCTTTTTTCCGGATGGAACTGACACGCAAACACCTGACCTTGCTCTACCGCAGCATGAATATTCACACTGTAATCCGTCACTGCCTTTACAATTCTTTCATCTGCCGCCTTAAGATAATAAGAATGTACAAAATACACATAGGATTCCTCTTTGATGCCTGCAAATAAACGTCCGCCATTTTGCAGATGAAGGGAATTCCATCCCATATGCGGAATCTTAAGTCCCTCTTTCTTTGGAATCTTTACGATTTCTCCTTTCAAAACACCAAGTCCCTCTACCCCCGGACACTCCTCGCTCCGCTCGAACAAGAGCTGCAGACCAAGACAGATTCCAAGCAAAGGAATCTGCCTTTCTACTACTTCATGTATAACCTTATCCAATCCGTAATTCTTCAAATGTTCCATCGCTTCTCCAAAAGCGCCCACTCCCGGAAGAATCACTTTATCCGCGCCAAGAATCGTCTCCCTGTCTTTTGTGACAACGATTTCCTGTCCCAAAAGAAGCAACGCCTTCTCTACGCTTTTTATATTTCCTGCATCATAATCGATTATTGCTATCATTCACGTTCCGCCTTTCCGCAAAAGCTGATTCTACTTATAATAAAAACTCATCTGTTCTATTTTACATCAAGTGTAAAGTAGAATTCAACTCCATTATCATAATTATGCACGCCATATTCCTGATGGAAAGACTCCATGATCGCGCGCACGATGGAAAGACCGATCCCATTTCCGCCATATTCTCTCGTTCTTGCCTTATCCACCTTGTAAAATTTCTCCCAGATATGCTCGACATCACCCTCCGGTATCGGCGTTCCTGTGTTAAATACACTCACCCTTGCAAGACCTTCTTCTTCCACAATCTTTACTTCGATGATCCGTTCTCCATCCACATGGTTCAACGCGTTGCTCAAATAATTACGCACCACCTGCTCCACCTTGAACTCGTCTGCCCAGGCATAGACTTTTTCACCTGCAAGATACTGAAGCTGTACTTCCTTTTGCTGAATCAAAATATCGCAGCTTTGAATGACCCCCTGCACAAGCTCCGTCAGATTAAAGCGCTCAAACTGTACATCCTTATCGCCGAATTCAAGCTGATTCAACGTCATAAGATTCTTTACCATCTGATTCATCTTGCCCGCTTCGTCCATGATAACGTCACAATAAAATTCCCGGCTTTGCGCGTCATCCGAAATGCCTTCTTTCAAACCTTCTGCATATCCCTGGATCAGCGCAAGCGGCGTTTTCAGTTCATGAGACACATTCCCGAGGAATTCCGTGCGCATCTCTTCCATCTTTTCCTTTTGTGCGATGTCCCTTTTCAATTCATTATTTGCGCTCTTAAGCTCCGATATTGTCCGCTCTAATTCTTCCGACATCCGGTTAAAACTATCGCCTAAGATTCCGATCTCGTTTTGCTCTCCCCTCGTATACTTCGTGTCAAAATCAAGGTTCGCCATACGTTGCGATATTCCTGCAAGCTCCAGAATCGGATCTGTGATTTTCTTCGAGAAATACCAGACAAATAAGATAGCTACCAATATAATTCCCACACCAATATAGGCAAGGAATTTGTTCGAGATCACAACGCTTTCCCGAATACTTTCCAGCGGACTTCGTATGATAAAAATATAAGAGTTGGGCAAATCTCCCCACATCTCGATATATTCCGAACCCGTTTGCATATCGACGCCTTTTGAAATCTTGTACTCCTGTGCCTCCTCAAGAATATCCGTGTTTGTGTTGCGCTCCAGCAGATATCCAAGCAGCTGCCGGCTTAGAATCTCCACGTCCTGGCTGGCTGATGCAAGCGCCATATCCATATTCCTTCTCTCAAACACACAAAAGCGAATATTTCCCCGCTCCATCATGCCTCGCAATGTATTTCTGGTCCCTTCTGCCGTCAGTACGTCCTCTTCTACTGCCTCTTCCAGCACGTCATACACTTCTCTAAGCGCCGGCTGCTTATTGGCAATGTAATATTGCTCCAAAAACCAACTGTTAATGCAGAAAATGGAAATCAGCATGACAAAAATCAGTCCGGTAAACGAAACCAGCATTAATTTTCTAATAGAATGTTTCATGCCTCTACCTCGAATTTATAACCCATTCCCCAGATGGTTTTAATGTAATTGCCTTTCTCTCCTAATTTGCTGCGCAGTTTCTTGACATGCGTATCAATCGTTCTCGCATCTCCAAAATAATCATAATTCCACACATGATTCAGAATCTTTTCCCTGGAAAGCGCAATTCCCTGATTCTCCACGAAATAAAGCAAAAGCTCGAATTCCTTAAAACTCAGCTCGATATTTTTTCCTTCAATCTTTACCTCATGCCCTGCTTTATCCACAAGGATGCCGCCCGCATCGACGATCTCCTCTGCCTGCAGCGCATTCGTTCTGCGAAGGATCGCCCCCACACGCGCTACCAAAATCTTCGGACTGAATGGTTTTGCAATATACTCGTCCACACCAAGTTCAAAGCCTTGCAGCTCGTCCCGCTCATCTCCCCGCGCCGTCAGCATGATGATCGGTACTTTCGATTCCTTACGAATCTCACGACATACTCCCCATCCATCCATCTTCGGCATCATCACATCCAATATAATCAAAGCAATATCTTTTTCTTCATAAAATCTATCCACCGCTTCCAGTCCATTTTCTGCTTCGAGAACGCAAAATCCCTCTCGCTCAAGAAAATCTCTCACAAGCTTTCGCATCCTGCTTTCGTCATCCACAACCAATATCTTTAATTTCTCCATAAATATCTGCTCCTATCTTACATACTTTCCGCTTTTACCCTATTTTAACAAAAAAGTATGTTCGTTCTGTGTCTATTTGTCATTTCCCTGACATCGATTATACACTATTTATGGATGCTTTTATATAGAATCACTTGTACTTATTATTTGTTCATACGGTTTACCACCGCCTGTACCTCTTCATAGCGGTTCCCCAGTACAACTTTTCGTACTACTCCGTCTCCGTATTTTCCTGCCATGACTTCGCTGGCAAGCTTATGTACATCCGCAGATGCAATATATGCCAGGAATTCCTGCACATCATTTTTCTTCTGCGCCGGATGATTATTTATCCCAGGAATGCTGCCTGTTTCTTTCGGGAAATCACGGTAGCATTCATTGATATCTACGACTCCCGACACCCCATCTACGCGTCCGCTTGAAGTATACTGCCACATATCGCATGCTTTATCCGGCTTATTTGAACTGTATCTTGCAATCCATTTTGTAAAACGATCCAGCTTGTCCTTTATCACACTGTTAAACCAATGATTATTTGCATAAATGCCGCACCAGTAGCCAGCCTGTTCGATTATGTCCCCAAAAATAATTGCATTTTGTACCGTATATGCCTCGCATCCTGCCTCTTCCAAATCATAATATACCGGATAAGATAACCGATATCCTTTTATGAGACGGAGCACATGCTCCGCCTCGCTTCTTGCCTGGGCGCTGCTTTTCGCATAAGAATACAGATATACCCCGAATGGAATCCCCAGTCTCGTGCATTCATCCGCATTTCGCCTCCACTGCTTATCATCCTGCGCAGCGATATTATCTCCATAACCACACCGGATGATCGCTCCGTCAACACCGTCTTCTTTGACTTTATTCCAGTCAATGATCCCGTTATGATAACTCACATCAATGACTTTGTATGCCATCGTCATCCTCTCCTTCCTTGTTCACTGCCCTGTCTGCCACTTCCAGTCCCTTTATCAAAACATATGGCACGCTGAAGCCTGCCTCTACAAAATTCTCCAGAACCGAACGTATCTCATTGATGCTTAGGGACGCCAGCACAAACCATCCAAGCATCGTGGTCACCCCAAGTTCTATTCCAATAATTTCTCCAATCTCGATAAATACTGCACCGATACCAAATGCAGATAGGATCATAATCCAGTATCCCAATTTTTTCATCACGCCCATCCAGCCCTTTGCCGAATTTTCTCTTCCTGTCATCCTGCTTTTCATCCATCCGGTCAGCCAGTCCAACACATTCAATCCCAGGAAGGCTACAAACAAAAACCAATGTTCACCTAGCACATAAGATAAAATCGCAATCACCGTTCCCATAAGCATATTGTATCGATCGACAAACACTTCTATATTATTCATGATCTTCATAACCTTGCACCACGTCTTCACCACGATCCAAATATTTCATATCCGGATTATATACGAAGAATTCTTTTAACTGTTTGCGGTAACCCGGATCAGAAGAACCACGTTTTATTTTCTGCTGCCACTCTTCCCAGCTCTTTGTATAATAATGGTCAATGACAAACATATCCTTGTTATCTTCCTCATTGCGGAATACAAAATACTTTTTCGGATTGTAATTGGCATAATGACGTTTGAAGTTATCAATGTGGTTTACCTGAATAAAATTTTTGTGATACAATGCGGAACATACATCCGTTGTCCTGGTAAATCGTTCTCTCACCGGAGCATCTGTATATGTTTCCTGCCCATTTGCATTATATTCAACAAAAGAGCCGTAAACTTCTGTATAATCCTCCATGGCTTCTAAAAGGGTGTTTACATTCTGTACATCATTCGTAATTCTGACAAACTCATCGGAATCGATAAATACGCCCCAGCGCACATCTTTTTTATGCTGCTCCAGAAAATGATTATACGCTTCTTCTTGCAGGTTCTCATAACTTTCCTTCCAGTCAATCACAGTAATCTTTTGCTGCATATCTTCTGAAAGCTCATGGATAACATCCGTCACTTTCTCTAAGCTTCCGTTGTCATACAGATAAATATGTGCAAAGCCAAGAGCCAGATGCCACTCAATCCATTCTCTAAGATACCGGTTTTCATTCTTGATCACCATCACGACTGCACTGTAGTACTTTGTATTTCGCTTTGCATCATTTTCTCTGTTCTTTTGGATATAGAATTGTTTTACCTGTTCTTCATGTGCTCTTTGTGCTTCTTTTGCCTCTGTTTTCCTTGCCTCTTCTTCTGCCCTTCTTTGCTTTACTGCCAATCTTGCCTGCGCCATATCCAGTTCTTCGTCAACCATTAAACGCATGAAATATTCATATTCCGTTTCATGCTTTCGCGGAACAGCCATTTTTGCCTTCCCTTGCAATTCCCGGATCTCTCCGTCTTGAAATACATATCTTTTCCCTGCCATAATCTGCGGCATTTTCTCATCCTCGATCAAAATATCCTCTTTGTACAAAACTGTGCTTTCCAATACTTTTGAAAAGCTCAAAATTTTACAGCTGATTGGGTCTATCTCTAATTTATACATATGTTCTCTCCTCTCCTACTTTTCTTTCATCGACATTTAATTCGGAACAATCGCCGAAACCCTTGTCAGTACCAGTCCATTCGCTTCTTGCCCTGGCAACACCGGATTTATAGTGATATATACGGTATCATTATTCATACTACTCCCCATCATCCAAAACGTTACGATTTCATTTCCGGATGGCGCTGCCTCATTCAGATAGGCAGTCAGATAGGAAATATTCCGTTCACTGGGCATTCCCCTTCTCCTATCCAAAGATACCAGCATTACCATATCTCCTATAAGCGGAGTTTCATTCGAATCTCCCTCACCTTGCTTATAAAACTCCAACAGTAATATTGCCTTTCCTTCCGGCATATGTTCCACACCCAGATTCACCGCCGTACCCGTTGAATATCTTCCCTGATAAAGTATACCTTCCCAAAGTACTTTAATGTTATCACTGCCCCCGCTGCCAGCGCTTGCCGCCACACGGTCGTCCACATATTTTTTCGTTGCCGGATGATAATTCCCCGTTGGTATAAAGCTTCTTGTATTCGTCCGGGTAAGTACCTCTGTTGTCTTCGGATAACTCGCCAGTTCCCCGCTTGTCACAAGGCGCTTCACCTCTCCATCTCCAAATGAAATATACATTGCCTTGCCGTCTGTTGTATTCGGGTCTGCCGCCAATACTGCTGCCGGTTCTCCCGGCAGTAATTTCCCTCGATTAAAATCCGCATAATTACCTCTTCTTATTTGAATCGCCATTATTCATCCTCCTCCTTTTCTTTGTCAGCGTTTGCCTTTGCATTCTCTATTGTCATCTGTGCATCCTGGATATGCTTTAACCTGGCAATATCATTGCTGATACTCTCCAGTATAAAAATCATCAATCCCAACGGAATATGATTGTTTCGCATGACCTGCTCTACAGTTTCACCAATATCTTTCTTGGCCATGTCCATTAACATCTCAATCGGCATTTTGTTCACGTTTCAATACCTCCATCAATTCATTCATCTTATCGTCTAAATACTCTTCACTGTCTTTTTGTTGTAATAAAGGACTTCTATTTTCTCCCTCTTCCATCCTTATTTCTTTCCTTCTGAAAATTAATTGTTCTTCCATACGTATTTCTCCTACATTCTTGGTGCTGCGATTATAATTCCATTTTCGACATCTATAGAACTAGTGTAATAGTCGTCACCTCTTTTGAAATATATCGGTATACTACCTGTCCATGTTTTCCATCCATTAATACCATGCACATTCTGCAATCCTACATCTTTAATTACATAATTACACATATCTACATCACAGCCAAAATACATAGTATCTTTTTTATAACCATTAAAATCAGTATTGGCATAAAGAAGTTTTGCATAATATGTATTTGCACCAACGGTTTCTTTTGCCGCCCATGTCATATAGGAACCGTCTGCCTCCAAGTCAAAGACCAGGCCCTTGTTATTTGGATAACCGCTCATAACGTTTGTTCCGATATACCCTACATTTGTTCCCCCGTGTGACACATTCATTCTTCCACCATAGATTCCGATACTGGTTGTAGAGGTTTTAGAATGCAAAGTTCCGTTATCTACATAGATTCCATCTTTATCCCAACGTCCAATTACTTTGCTGCTTTCATCAAGTATACGCAGTGTGCCATACTGATCTTCCGAACCACCAAGTGTCAGTGTTCCGCTTTTTATATACGTCGCATTCATATAAAGCTCATCGCCGTCCATAAAAAGCCCTTTGATTCTTCCTTCATCCGTCAAGATATTCATGACTACATCCTGATCTAACGTATCTTTCACATCTTTAGTCAATATCTTCGGCATTTTTACCCAGCCATTTCTCACCGTAGAACTCGTACCCGTATATTTCCACAGACAGCTTACACCATTTCCATAAGGGAGATGCTCAGATTCCGGATAATTTGAGCCTGTCAAATCAATCGCCGTTCCCTGCGGAAGTGTTTTCCTCAATGCTTGATATTCTTTGTCAGAAACGATGACATTGCGAATATTCTCGATACTAAATCCAAAATATTTGTCATTGCTCACATCCGTTTTCCAATACAGCCAAAATGTCGTTGCCGGAATTAATACTCGTTTTTCCGAAATATCATCACCGCCAAATTTCCCAATGCTTTTGTATATATTGTTCTCCTGGATATAGATTTCTACATAATCATAGCTGGTACTTTCCGTCTTGCTTTTCTTCGAAAAGGTCAGTTCCAGTCCCGGCGTACCGCTTTTAAAAATATAAACATCTCCAGTGGATACATCCGTATAACTATCCCCGTTATGCTTCTCATACTCGTCGTTCCATCTATTTGCCGGTTCATTACTCAGTGTCGGTATATAATTACCATAATAATTGCCATTTTTATCTTCCTCGAACTTCTTCAACGCTGCCCCGACATCTTTGCCTTTTATGGATATGGAATCTGCATTCACTCTGACCACTCCACTATCCATATCCGCATAAAATACTTCCGTACCTTTACTGTCTCTGACTGCCAGGGTTCCTGTCGTAATCCAATCAGCATTTACGCCTTCTGACTGCAATACTCTCGTAATCATCTCCCCTGTCACTGAAAATCCATACGGCCATGTCTTTCCGCCATCTGTTGAAATACCTATTGCCTCTGCCGTAAATTTCCAGATGATATCAGATTCTTCCATGACCTGTTTATTATGTGCATAATAAACAAGTGAATGATCCGTCTGCTCCTGTGTCGTGATATACAAACCACCGGAATCCGCTAGCGCATTGGCAAGTTTTTCAATTGCTATCTCTCGCTGTGTCCGTTCCTTTTGTATCAACTTTTTCGTCTTCATATATAATGACGCATCGGAAGAATATTTTGCCGCTTCCTGCTTGGATGGAGTCTTAGCATCACAGGATACCAGCTGATACTCCCCAATGGAAAATGTCGTATTCGTAATGTAGCAGCAATACTCCATTCCTTTGCGGTCTGTCACTACTGCACAATCACCTGCTTCTATTGTAGGGTCCGAGAGACAATTTATGGACAACGGACGAAATCTCATACCGTTTACCCGCGTTCCGATAAAGGCTGCCACCTCTGCTCCGTCACCAGTCTGAATGAATTGATTTCCTTCGATTCCAATCACATATCCATCATTTCCCGACTGATAAAATGACTCCTCTTCGCCATTTTCCATCACACGTACACCTGTGATTACAACGTCGCTGTTCCTGATATTTTGCGAAGAAAGATGTGAAATCATGTGATAGTTCCTTGATCCTGCAAAGATACCCCCATTGTAATTATTTTCTTCAAAATATACTGAAAAACTGCCTCCATCCGCCTGACTGCCGGAATTGTAAAATGGTTCTCCATCATCAAACACACCGCCTTGGATTGTGTTTTCCATTCCTTCAAAGGCAGCTGTATCATACCATCCGCATACTAACTCCCCGGAAGGACTGCATTTCCACCATTTGCAGCAAATCTGCCCTGCCCATAAAAGAACCTGACGGAAAGTCAAAGCTTCATCATCAGGTTTTTCTCTTACCATATAGTCATCATTTTCAAACACCGCACTTCCAAGCGGTACTTCACAGACAGTACATGCATCCCTGACAATTGCTCCTAATGTCGCAGGATATGAAATCTTACTTTCACTGTAAGGCTTATCGAATCTTGACATATAATCCAGACATTCCAGCGTAATAAAACTGTCGGAACAGGTTGCTTCTTCTACGATATAAACGCCTTTGTTGATAAATTCTTTGGTACCATCCGACAGTTCCAACCCAAGCCTGTAATGAACCACTGCCTGTTCAAAATCATATTGAGTAAACTCTTCGTATATGTTGTTCAGAGTAAATGACAGTTTCCCGATTACCGCAGCGCCTATATCAAAGCTATCACTGGAAGAAACCGAATTTTCTAACTTTAAGCTGCCCTCCCAGATACTCTTGTTGGTAATCACCGGCAACTCTGTTCCGTCACGCAAGGTGATATAAATCTGATTCACATACAGCCTTTTGTCATTCAAAATCTGTTGTTTAAATTCATTTGAAACATTGATCATACTGCTACCTCTCTATCAGCTCGAAAGCCACACTTTCATAGCGCTTATTCCCGATGTTCCAGACTTTGACCGGTGCAGATCGGTCACCCACATAAAAAGTCCTCGTCTCTTCGGCACCGCTCATCGCATCCGGATAAGTAACTCTAATATATTCCGGATTAAATGCCTGTAAAATCGCTGCCGCCTCCTGCGGCGTCGGCGCTGTCCATGAAAGTGATATCTGCCTCTTCTGTGCGATTCTGTTTTTGTGCATAATCGTGTCCTGCGTTCTTCCGGAATCATTTCCGGATACATCCTGCAGTCCCCAACTAAAAGAGGATGGCGTCTTGACCGCCACCCCGTCTACTAATATCATTGCCATCTTTTCATCTCCTTCCATTGAAAAAAGAACGCCTGATCCGACGTTCTTTCTTCCTAATCTTCATATGCTATTTCTTCTTTCTCTTCGGTGTCCAGCTATGATTACACTGTCTGCATTGTAATCTTGTAGCACTCACCTTACCTGGAATGACTTCTGTATGATAAGACTCGCCAAAGAAATCCACTTTTGTTGTCCTCGTATACGCAGCCGTCTCATATGGACCTATGTTATGTGAACCGCAAAGCGGGCAATACTGTGTATCGGGATACTTCCCCTCTTTCCGTTCTTTCTTGAATATCTTCCATTTATCGTCCATGATTTTCAAAGCCTGCCGAAATGGCATTCCTGTAATTCTGGATAACTCCCCCGCATTTTTTGAACATCGAAGAGGTTCTCGCCAAAATATCTCTTCTATCAGATGTTCCAGTCTTTCCTCTTCACTCTCTACTTGTGCAATCTTTTGCTGTTCCTCTACATGTTTTTGCGTAAATTCTTTTTCCTCAATTTTCATAACCTTAGTTCCACAGTTCGGGCAAAACTTAAAACCATCCTCTATTTTATATCCACACTCTGTACAAAACATCTTTCTACCTCCAAATATCATTCGTGCTGTATACATATTGTATCATGTTGAAAAAGTTCACTACTCTGCCATAGCATATAAACATCCTTCCAAACATTCTTTTTCATACACTATTTCTTCTTTCTCTTTGGAGTCCAATTATATTCACACTCTCGACATTGTAACCTTGTAGCACTTACCTTACCTGGAATGACTTCTGTATGATAAGACTCGCCAAAGAAATTTACTTTCGTTGTTCGTGTATACGCAACCGTCTCATATGGACCTATATTTTGCGAACCACAAAGTGGACAATACTGTGTATCGGGATATTTCCCTTCCTTACGTTCTTTCTTGAATATTTTCCATTTTTCTTTCATGATATTTGAAGCTTCCCTGTATGACATTCCTGTAGTATCTGATAGCTGAATGGCATTTTTCACATACTCTCCAGGTTGCTTCCAGAATATCTCTTCTATCAGATGTTCCAGTCTTTCCTCTTCGTTCTCTGGCTGTTTAATCTTTTGTGGTGTTTCCACACATCTTTGCTCATATTCTTCATCTTCAATTTTCATAACCTTAGTTCCACAATTTGGGCAAAATTTAACTTTACCCTCTAACTTATATCCACACTCTGTACAAAACATCTTGCTACCTCCAAATATCATTTTTGCTTTATACATATAACACATCCTGCTGAAATAAACTGCTGATTATATCTAAATCATGCTTATATTTTCCACGTTTTCCCACAATCATTGCATTTTACTTTTGTCTTTCCTTTTTCATGGGTTGTTATATGTACCTTTCTAAAATAGGTAACTGTCATGCTCCTGTCATCTTCTTTTTCATATTTCAAGTTTCCAGAGCCACATTTAGGGCATCGATTCATATCTTTGGACTTCTGTTTACCGTTTTTGTAACGCTTCAGCATCATATCACGCGCTGTTCTCAAATCAACACCTGTTTGTTTTTGGAATTCTTTTACCGCGCCTACTTGCGAAGGACACCACCAAGCTATATCATCTGCTATTTTGTCCAACCCTGTTCGGTTATCCTCATAAACACTATGAAAAAATTCACTGGATGGACAACCACATCCCGGGCAGCTTGCTGCTTTATCGCTTATTTCACGTCCACACTCCAGACATTTAATTAATGCCATACGTACCTCCTCACAAACCTATAGCCTACTTACGTCTTATCATTCTTGATGCCGGACCAAAATCTTTTCCACAATATGCACAACGCACCCTTTTTGTACTCGAAGATGTACTGCTTATGTATCCTTCTCCCAGAAAATCTACTTTACCAACAGACATACTTCCCGGTCTTTCATAAATCTCCTTTTCCTTTGAACCGCAAAATGAACAACGATCCTGATGTTTCCCCTCTTTACGTTCCTTTTTATATATTTTTTCTTTCGCACTCATTATTTTAATCGCCTTTCGCTTTGGTATGCCTGTTGCTTTAGACAAATCCTCTGCATTATCCATCAACTCAAGAGGGCTTCTCCAAAAAATTTCTTCGGTTAACCGTTCTATTTCTTCCTGTGTAATTTCCCGTTGTCCATTTGCCCCCATATAATCCTGAGGTAAAATTTTATCTTCCGACTCCATAAGCTTGATACCACAGTTCGGGCAAAACTTAAAATCATCCTCTAATTTATATCCACACTCTGTACAAAACATCTTTCTACCTCCAAATATCATTTTTGCTTTGTACATATTGTATCATATAAAAATTTTTCAGACAATTGAATTTTACCATGCTCCCATAGGATGTAAACGTCTTTCCAGCTTACTCTTTCCACGCTGTACGGCTCGTGCAAGCACTTCATCATCTTCTGTTTTCACAATGATATGGAATATTGGCTCACTTCCTGCATTACCTGAATTCATTGCAAACATGATTTCGGCCGCTGCATCTGTAACTGCACTGCGCACCCCAAGAGCAATTCCTCGGACAATCTGATCATTATTGGCAACTGCTGCTCTGTTTCCCATTCGCCCGACCATTTCTGTAATGCCATTTTCACGGGCAATAAACATTTCACCGGTATTAGGAAATCCTCCGCCTGCATAAGTGCTGATCCGATTCAGATGCACTTCTTTCACTAATGAAATTCCACCCCAGTTCTGTCCAATTAAATCTCCTGCCCAGGATACTGCTTTATTAAATCCTTCTAATAAACTGTTAATACCTCTGATAATCCAGTTAATCGCTGATTCGATTCCTCCTATAACAATATTCATAGCACCTACGACACCGGACTTTATTGCATTCCATGCCCAATCAAATGCGTCTGCTATCTTATCGGTAACTGCATCAAATGCTCTTCTAAGCGGCTCTATAATATTGGATGCAAACCAACTTGTTACATCTCTCCATACTGATTTAATACCTTCCCATAATCCAGTAAAAAATCCCATGATACTCTCTCCTGCACTTTTAAAGAAATCAACTAGCGGTATTACCACCATTTCATTAAACCAGGTAGATGCATTGTTCCATATTTCACAGATACCTTCCCATAAGCTAGTGAATATTTCGGTAATGCTCTCCCACAGTTCGTGAAAAATTTCTCCAATCGGTTCTATTACATTCGTCATAATCCATTCCCCGATTGACGAAAGCACCTCACATATAGACTCCCAATTCTCTTTTACTAAGATAACAACGGTAGCAACTACTGCAACTACTGCGGCAACGATAGCCGCTATTGCGGCAGGTGCTCCCAATAAAATTGCTCCAACGGCTGCCAACGCAATTCCAAGCACCATCACAACCTCCTGACATACTCCAAATCCATTCTGAAACATATCTACAAAACTTGTTACCGCCATCATTGCACCCCCAAGAATCAGTCCTATCCCAGCTAAACCTTGTATTGCTGGGACTTCTATTCCTGTAATTTTCCCAATACTTTTAGAGATTTTTTGGTCTAATCCTTTTAATGAACCTGTTATCTTTCCTACAATCCCATCATCTTTTAATTGTTTTTCAATGTTATCTTTTATTTGTTTGGAAAGTACACCTCCTGCCAGTTTTCCAAACGCTCCCCCTATTTTTTTAGCTCCAATAGCCAGTCCAACTTGCGTCAATGTGCCCCAATCTAGATTCCCGAGCATATCACCAACTGCTTTTGCCACTTCGCTCCAGTCCACAGTATTGATAAATTCCTGAAATGCCTCCTGGATTCCATTCACTACAGCATTGATTCCTCCTGCAATAGTCTTTCCATCGAATTTTGTTAAAGCACTATTTAATGCTGTAGCTATCTGACTTCCAAGCATCGTCCAGTCAAGTCCTGTTGCAATATTTAAAACCTGCTGTGGCATTTTCATAATCCACATCCCTACTGTTTCACCTAAAAGTGTCCAGTCTACATTATAAATTACATCGTTAAGACCATTTGCAATGCTACTTCCAAGACTCCCCCAGTCAATGCCGGAAAGATAGGAATGCATGCTTTCAATTACCGTGTTTAACTGATCTGACATCGTTGTGCTGGTCTGTTGCGCCATTTCTGACATTCCACTTAATCCATCCGAAAGCAGTGCAAATGTTTCCGCTGCTTTAACTCCGGTCTCACCAGTAAGGCTAATAGAGTCCGTCACTAAATCAATCGTAGATTGATAATTTAAGAGTTGCTCCATCGATTCATCAATGGTTTTATTCATTGTTTTTATGTCACCGCTTCCATCTGACAATGCCCCTTGTAATGATTTCCACGTCTTAGACAAACTTTTTATCTTTGATTCTATTGCCATTTCACGTCACCTCTTTTCTTATGACGCTCATAGGCGTTCGGAATTTTTCATTTAAAAAGAACGCCTATAACAGACGTCCTTTCTATTTTATAATTTACTAAAACTTCCACTTTTTACCGCACTCTTCGCACCGTGCCTGCATCTTTCCTTCCTCTAATCTCTCTCCGCAATTCGTACAGAACATACCGCACCATCCTCTCTGCCCCAAGTATAGCATACTCTCTGCTGACGGTAAAGTTAGGTCTCCTCATATTTCCTGTTATACGCATCGATCCAAACCATGAACCTTTCCTCCGCAGTAAGTTCCATCTCTTCTTTTTGCTTCAAGCCAAATGGTTTCTCAGGATATTTGCATTTCTTACTGAAGGCGGCTCCGATGGATGCCATCTGATATTGTCCATGGAGCCACGCCTCATAATCTACCAGCTGTTGTTTTTCTTCCAATGACTTTTTATAAATATCCTGATACGTATTCATAATCCTAGGATTCAATTCCCAGAATGTATCATATGCAATTCCATACCGAAGTGCCGCTGGAAACCAGACGTTCCATATAACATCTGAATAAGAGTGATATGCATCTGGAAGTCCTTCCTTTTGTACTATTTCATCTCGGAAATCTTCTTCGCCGTCTCCTTCTCCTCTTCCTGTCCGAGGAGCTTCTTGAAAAAACCGCTTTGCTCTACTGCCTCATTGAAAGCTTTGTAAATATCTTCGATTTTTCCTCCTCCGAAGATATGCTGCTCGATAAGATTTTCCGCATCATCACGGCCGCAATCGGCTACCACTCCTACAAAAGCAGTTGCAATAGAAAATACTTTCTGTTTTTGGAATAAATCCGGTACAGAAAATCCCATATCCTCCATCTTTGTCATATGCTTGAATCCAAGCTGCGGAACCACATAATTTTTACTGTTAATCCTGATATTCATAAGTCATTCTCTCCTTTTTCTGATTCTATACGCTTGGCGTAGAAGTCACTGTAATCTTGGTAGATGGAGATACTGAAATGGTCATCGCGATAGAGCCATTAATCTCTCCTTCATTGATATATACGCAGTGCTGTCCCTGCCACGTAGCCGTTCCAGCAGCCCCGCTCTTGCCAAGCTTGATGCGGTAATGCAGATTTTTCTTTTCTTTTTGTTTTACCGCCTCGTAGTTTTCCAGGGTGTAGTTTGCGCTAAATTCCATTGCTTCCATTGTCTGTACACCTGGAACAAATGTCTGGGTTTCATCCTCTAAATCCGTCACTTCGATCTGCTCCGGTGCACCGCCAAGTGCCGGATAAGATTTGATCGGACACATCTTCTGCCATGTTGTGCCGTTTTCTGATATTTCTAAGATTGTACCTATCGTACTGTGTGCTTTTACTGTTGTTACTGCCATTATTTTTTTCCTCCTTTTTCATCACAGGCACTCGCCTGCGCTCGTCATTTCTTTCTTTTTACTTTTTTCATAGAATCAGATTACTCTGACTTTTTCTACAAGACATCTCCATCGGCAATCAGCCTTTGATATCTTGCCATCACGCGGGTAACATCTGCATGTTCTGTACCAGTCACCTGCTTTGGACCGCAAATCCTCTGAAAATCCATCCTATGCATCTCGCTGTCAGCCATACCTAGGATTTCTTTTGCTGACGCCAGATTCTGTTTTGTATATGCGGTAATTTCGATGGTAGCCATCACCGCACACTCCGCATTTTCCATATCTGTCACCATGACCGCATTATCCGTCATGTCCACAAATACATGCGGAAGATTTTCAGGTCTTTCCTGATAAGTTTGGCTTACGCTGCCGCATAATGTTTTTACGGCATCATTTACTCTGGAAAATACCTCCGCCATTTTATCTACCAAGACTTATGCACCTCCTTTCTTCGCAGTGAACCTATGCTCCCGCGCATTTGTGTCAAATGTATTCATTCCGCCGCATTTGGTTTTCGGGCATTTGACTTCGCCTTTGCCTTCATATTTTCCAAGAAGTCTTCCGCAGCCTTTACATCTTACCTCCTGCATCTTTCTCCCTCCCTTCGTTGGAACTAAAAATCTGTGATACACTTTTCACTGATATCATCCTAGCATATCAGCAATGTGATTTGGGTGAAACATATGTTCGATTCAGGATTTTATCAATTTTCTTTGAAATCGTGCTTCTGTCAAAATTAAATTGCTCCGCAATCTGGCTATCCGTCATACGATCAATGTATTTCAATCTTAAAATCGTCTTCTCCTCGATATCTTCCAGATTTTCAATGAAGCTCTCAATATCAAGCTTCATATCCTCATACAATCTTTCGTGCCCTTTTAAATCAACCAGCAACTGCGAAACAACTTTTTTGCGTTCTTCATCGGATTTTACATGAACCCCTGACACAACAAACCGGCACTGTGTATACGGAAACTGATTCATGGAACCTGTTACAACGCCATGCTCTGCCATAAGCGGATGCTCTTTAAAATATTTCAGTCTCCGTCTGATTGATTTGATATGGCTTTCCAAAAATACATATTTTGCTAAATAATCCTTTGTCATTCGTTTATCATCTCCCTTTTTCTACTTTTCTATTGCTTTTTGTTCGGAAATCATTTACAATAGTTTTAATAAGATATTAAAATAAATATATGTTTGTTATGAATTCCGTATTTTCTTCATTTTAGTTCTGTTTTCATTTTTTGTCAATACTTTTTGTACGGATTTCATGATTTCGAGGTGTTTTTATGTATGAGATATATTGTAAATTAAGAGATTTAAAAGGATGTAAGGATGCTGAAGTTGCCCGTAAGACGGGAATTCCCCGTTCTACTTTCACAGACTGGAAGACCGGCCGCAGCAATCCGAAAGGAGAAAAGCTCAAAAAGATTGCTGATTTCTTTGAAGTCTCTGCCGAATATCTTCGCACCGGCGAAGAACCCGCTTCCGGCGCTGGCTATTATCTAAATGATGAAACTGCCCAGGTTGCTCAGGAGATTTTTGAAAATAAGGAGCTGCGCGCTCTGTTTGATGTTCAGAAAAATATGAACCCGGATGATTTACGCGCCCTGCATAGTATGGCGCTTGCTCTGAAACGGAAAGAACGAGGATATACCGATGACACCGGATGTTAATGTAAAACTGATCAATTTTCCAAATGCCGGAAAAGAGATGGTCGTTCCCAATGAGGACGGCAGCTATACGATCTTAATTAACGCAAAGCTTTGTTACGAAGACCAGGTGAAAGCATATGAGCATGCCATGCGGCACATCACTGAGCATGATTTTGAAAAAGAAGATGTACAAAGCATTGAATATCATGCACATCTCAACGCCGAGGAAAAAGCTGCTTCGAATGAAATACAGGCAAAATACGAAGAAGCCTTGAAGAAGATCCGTGCACGCCGCCGTTCTATCCAAAGACAGATGACAATCAACAATAAGAAGATTCAATTTCTTGAAGAACATGGACTGGCTAATTTCTTTGCACAGTCGGAACAATTATTTTTATATGATGAAGACCACTGATATCATCTCAGTGTTATATTCTTCATAAAGCAACTAACTATATCATTCACACTAAAGAGAGGGGAACTCTATGAAAGAGAAAAATCTAACAGAACCAAATTTACAAGCAGCGCCTAAAAAACGAAAGAAATGGCCTGGCATTCTGCTCATTGTCATTGGCGTTATTGTTTTTGCTTCTGCCTTCGGAGGCGGCAGCAAAGATGAGAAGAAAAAAGATAACGACAAAAAAGTAGAAGATACCAAACAGCCGGCAGCATCCAACGCTGATGATGACGCAAAAAACGAAGATGACAGCATTCCAAAAGAGTATAAATCGGCTTTGAAAAAAGCAAAAAATTACAGCAAAACGATGCATATGTCTAAAGCTGGCATCTACGCTCAGCTGACATCCGAATATGGAGAAAAATTTTCCGAAGAAGCTGCCCAATATGCTATGGATAACTTGGAAGCAGACTGGAAGGCGAATGCACTTGCCACCGCTGAAAACTATAGTAAGAATATGCATATGTCCAAGACCGCTATCTACGAACAGCTCGTGTCCGAATACGGCGAAGAGTTTACCGAAGAAGAAGCGCAATATGCGATCGATAACATCGAAGCAGACTGGAAGGCGAATGCATTAGAAAAAGCCAAAAGCTATCAGGACACCATGGATATGTCTCCGGAAGCGATCCGTGACCAGCTCGTGTCCGAGTACGGCGAGAAATTCACTCAGGAAGAAGCTGACTACGCAGTTTCTAATTTGGAATAACAGTTTAGCTATATATAAGGTCGTAATTTGGAATAAATTGTCGAAAACCAGTCCTTGACAGAAATGCAGGTATTGCATATAATGAATACTACGTCTGTTGTACAGTATCAGCATATATCAGGGCTTGTACTGGTTTCGACGGGGGTCTAGAAGGTAGAGTAGCCATCCGCAGTGCGGGACTGCGTATCAATCCGCAACTTAAAATTAAACGCAGACGAAAATTTAGCGTACGCTGCCTAAGTTGCAGCAGTCGGCCTTAAGTCTCTCATCGCTTAAGTAACCGGCTTCAACCAGATGAGGCACTTTGTTTCCAAAGCTTTGCGGAAATAAAAGAATTTATGAAGCTACTAAAGTGAACAGCCTGTTGTCGGGCGATTCACGGAGGGAATGTCAAAACGACAACTGTGATTGGGAGAAGCTTTATTGGAAGGGCTTTCGGACGCGGGTTCAACTCCCGCCAGGTCCATTCTTTGATTCAGAATGTAAGAAGAGCAGGATGTGTATACATATCTTGTTCTTTTTTATCTTATAGGAAACACCTTGTCACGCTAAGGCGTGAAAGCTTTTCCTATAAGATAAAACCCTCCGGGAGGATACGCCCTCGCGTGAGTGGAAGCAGTCAGCAAAAGCTGACCACGCTCGGCGCGCAAAGCATGCAAACCCCTCATGAGTAAAGGGACGGGAGAGTTGAAGTGGGCTTGCCCACTTTGTTCCTCTGTTCAAAAGACGATTTTTCATGTACAATGAGAAAATACTACGATAGAAAGAAGGTTTTGTATGAAATATAAAAATATAGTATTTGATTTTGGAAATGTAATCGGAACCTTTGACCCGGATTATATTCTCGGGCAATTCTGTGATGATAAAGCAGATTTCCCCATTCTTTCTAAGGCGATCTATCAGGATTGGGTTGAATTGGATGCCGGTACATTAGAATATGAAAAAGGCGTGGAGCTTGCGATTGCCCGCGTACCTACGCGCCTGAAACCGACCCTGGAACGTTTTTTCAAAGACTGGTACAAACACCTGACACCGCTTCTGCAGACATGGGATTTTGTGCATGAGTTAAAATCAAGAGGCGTGCCAATCTATCTGCTTTCCAATGCTCCACAATATTTTGCGGACCATGCAGATATCTATGAGATCATGCAGGAATTCGATGGTGTTCTTTTCTCCGGTCCGGTAAAACTTGCAAAACCAGACCCGGCAATCTATCAACTTTTCTTTAAGACCTTTGACTTAAATCCAAAGGAATGTTTCTTCTTAGATGACCGGATAGATAATATCAATGCCGCGAAAGCCTGCGGGATGGATGGAATGGTATACACAGGGGATGTGGATGCCGTAAAAAAAGCAGTTGGATTTTGACCAGCTGCTTTCTCTTCTTCTTTTCTTATTCCAATCCCAATATCTCTGCCAGCACTTCCACAAGAATCTCATTTGTACAAGATTTGACATATCCCATCATGTGAAGCGATATCTCATCCCATTTCTCGGCTTCGCTAAGTTTATCATCTTTTTTTGTCATATCGATAAGCTGCACTACCTGCGGTGCAAGCTCCTCATATGTTTCTATCGTCTTTGCACTTACCAGCTTGTGCAGCTGTTGTTTATTCGTCGGTACCATATACGCTCCTTATCCAAAATTCCTTACTTTAAATTCTCTTTCTGCCTCTCGTTTCTGATCTTTCTTTGCAATGTCGTCACGCTTATCATACAGCTTCTTACCTTTTGCAAGACCAATTTCCACTTTTACCAGACTGCCTTTAAAATATACTTTCAACGGCACAATCGTAATACCCTTTTCTTTCATTTTACCGAGCATTTTCAGAATCTCTTTTTTGTGCAGTAAAAGTTTTTTCACCCTCAATGGATCTTTATTAAAAATGTTTCCCTTTTCATATGGGCTTACATGCATTCCATAGATAAACATTTCACCATTTTCAATACGGATAAATGCCTCTTTGATACTGCATTTTCCCATACGCAGTGATTTCACCTCGGTTCCATGAAGCGCGATTCCCGCCTCAAAAGATTCCAATATAAAGTAATCATGATATGCTTTTTTGTTGTTGGCAATCAGTTTTCCATCGCTCTTCGCCATCTTATCTTCCTCCTCTTGCCAGTTCAAAATCAATCGTGCGTGAAAAACGGTCCGTTCCAGCCACCTCTACCAGCACCTTTTGCCCTAGCTTATATGTCTTTCCGGTATGATTTCCTACCATCTCAAATCGGTCTTCGTAATAATCATAATGGTCGTCTTGCATATTCGCCACATGGATAAGCCCTTCAATCGTATTTGGCAGTTCCACATACATTCCCCATTTAGTGATGCTGGAGATGACCCCTTCAAATACTTCTCCTTCATGCTGCTCCATATACTCAACTTTTTTCAGTTTTACAGTCTCTCGCTCCGCTTCCTCCGCGCGTCTCTCCATCTCGCTGGAGTGTTTTGCCACCTCCGGCAGAATCTTATCGTAATGCCCGATGCGTCCTTCCTGCATCTTTCCACGCAAAGTTTCTTTGATGATCCTGTGGATCTGAAGATCCGGATATCTTCGAATCGGCGAAGTGAAATGACAGTAATACGTTGTCGCAAGTCCAAAATGTCCTGTATTCTCCGGCGTATATTTTGCCTGCTTCATGGAACGTAAGGCTAACCTGCTAATCAGATCTTCCTCAGGCGTACCTTCAATCTTTGCAAGCAGCTTCTGAATCTCTTTGGGACGTATCTCCTTGTTGGCCACATGCAGCGTATGTCCGAAATTATAAATAAATGTCATCAGCTTCTTTATTTTTTCCTCATCCGGAATATCATGTGTTCGGTAGACGAACGGAATCTCCTGCCAGAAAAAATCTTCTGCTACAGTTTCGTTGGCGGCAAGCATGAAATCTTCGATAATCCTAGTCGCAACATTCCTGTCATACGGCTTGATTTCCACCGGTCTGCCCTTTTCGTCCAGTATCATCTTCGTCTCCGGAAAATCAAAATCAATCGAACCTCGTTTTTTACGCTTTTCTCTCAAGATCCCCGCCAGTTCTTCCATCAGTTCAAACATCGGCACATAGTCTGCATATTTTTCTGTCTCTGTGGCATCTTTCTCTTCCAGGATCTTTTTCACGCTCGTATAGGTCATGCGCTCATCAACGCAAATCACTGTTTCTGCAATCTCATGATCTACGATATTTCCTTTTTTGTCAACCTTCATAATGCAGCTAAGCGCCAGCCTGTCCTCGTGTGCATTCAGCGAACAGATTCCATTTGACAAAATATGCGGCAGCATCGGTATCACTCTATCTACCAGGTAGACGCTTGTCCCACGTTTATATGCCTCGTGGTCCAGCGCACTGTTCTCCTGTACGTAATTAGTGACATCTGCAATGTGCACACCCAGTATATAATGCTCGCTCTCTCTTGTCACAGACACCGCATCATCCAAGTCCTTGGCATCCTCGCCATCAATCGTTACCATCTGCCATTCACGCAAATCCTTGCGCCCTGCCATATCTGCCGTACTGACTGGTTTCGACACACGCTCTGACTGATTGAGCACCTTTTCCGAGAATTCTACCGGTAAATCATAGCCTCTTACGATAGACATGATATCCGTTCCGGGATCGTTGACATGTCCGATAATCTCAATAATCTTTCCCTCCGGTTTTTTCTTTTCTTCGCCATAAGAAGTAATCTCTGCAACCACCTTATGCCCGGTCACCGCTCCTTTCGAGCGCTCTGCCGGAATAAAAATGTCCTGCATGATCCGCTCATTATCCGGCAGTACGAACCCGAAATTTTGATTCTTCTGAAAATATCCAACGACTGTCGTCATCCCATGAGAAATGATTTTTGTAATCTTTCCCTCTCTTCGTTTCCCGTCCTGAGACTTCTTAACAAGTACTTCCACCGTATCCAGATGAAATGCACCGTTCGTATCATCCCCGGAAATAAAAATATCTTCCTCCGAGTCTTCTACTGTCACAAAGCCAAAGCCCTTTGGATGTGCCTGATAAATCCCTCTTACTCCCTCTGCTTTGCCCTTCACATACTTTCCCTTCTGGGTCACATGCACTTTTCCATCCGCTTCTAAAGAATCCATCACTGCTTTTAGATCCTCACGCTCACTTTTTGGAACCTGAAGAAGCATGGCAAGCTCCTTTAGCTTCATTGGAACATACAACTCATCACAGATAAACTCATATATAATTTTCTTTCGCTTCTCAAATATCTGATCCATTCAACTCTCCTTTGCATTTTAATCTTTATACTAAAATCTACTCTCGCCCACTCCCTGAAAAAATTCCCCAGAGGATTTTACTTCATAGAAAATGCAACGCAATTTTCTATGAAGTAAAAAAACACTCTATATAACAATAGAGTGTTTCCTTTCCAGCTTATTCATTCGTAATTAAGCAAATACTTTCAAATTCAATGCTGCTGCCAGTACAATAAATAAAATTGCAACAAACTTTGTTGCTTTTACAAGTGCACCTTCCATAGAGCGTCCTTTATTCTGACCCCAATATGTCTCGGCGGCACCGCTGATTGTACCAAGTCCTGCTGACTTTCCTTCCTGAAGAAGTACGATTGCTGTAAGTGCAATACAATCTATCACAAAAAGAATAGTTAATACAATTTTCAAAATATCCATAATACACCTCCTATAGAAAAACCACATTCATATTAGCATATTTAACCATATAAATCAAGTCCAAAATCTGTTTTTTTGTGATATTCATGGCCAAACTGATACGGCATTTTAAATATAAGCGATACACTCTACTTCTATGAGTCCGCCAAGCGGCAATTTTGCCACCTGCACGCAAGAACGTGCCGGATATTCTCCATCGAAATATGATTTGTAGATTTCATTGACTTTTGCAAAATCATTCATATCCGCCAGGAAAATTGTTGTTTTTACGATTTTACTGTAATCGCTTCCTGCCTCTTTTAAAACCGCCCCTATATTTTTCATAGAAAAATGAGTCTGTTCTTCTACACTTTCCGGAATTTTACCCTCGGCCGGATTAATTCCAAGCTGTCCGGAACAATATACCATTCCATTTAATTTTATTGCCTGCACGTAAGGTCCTACTGCTCCAGGTGCATCTGTTGTTGAAACTGCTTCTTTTATCATGCTGTTACCCTCTTTCCTAATACCAAACTTTGCTAAGTTCTATAGTCTTATCCTTTCTTATCCTTTGGTCATTGTACCACGGAAAAGCAGACAACGCAATTGGATTTAAAATTTGTTGATTTTTGTATTTTCTTCTGCTAGACTTTTGTGTATGAGTGAGATAGGAGTGATTATGATATGAGCCTTAGAATTCCAATTGAAACTTCCGCAAGACATGTACATATTTCTAAGGAAGATTTCGAAAAATTATTCGGCGAGGGCGCAAGCCTTACATATGTAAAAGAATTAAGTCAGCCGGGACAGTATGTGTGCAAGGAACGTGTTACCGTATCCACCCCACATGGCTCCTTTGAAAATATGGCAATCCTCGGACCTTTCCGTAAAGAGACCCAGATTGAAATCTCTGTAACCGATTCCAGAAAATTAAAACTCCAGGTACCGATTCGGCAGTCCGGAGACTTAGAAGGAACGCCTGGCTGCACTTTAACCGGTCCAAACGGCTCCATAGAACTTGATCACGGTGTCATTGTGGCCAAACGCCATATTCATATGACCCCATATGAAGCCTTACGCGAACGCGTCAAAGACAATGACAACGTCTTTGTTATTATGGAAAGCTTCGAACGTTCTCTTATTTTTGCGGATGTTGTAGTCCGTGTTCATCCGGATTACCGTCTGGCAATGCATATTGATACCGACGAAGCAAACGCTGTGGCAAATACGGAAGATCCAAGCGGAGTAATCCTGAAATTGTTTGGCGGAACAGCCGTCGATTTGAGAGAATGGTCGGAAGAAATACAGTCCGGGATAAATAGATTTTAGGAAAGGAAATATACCCAACCAAAACAAAGAATGTGCTTTGCACATTCTTGCGCCTGCGGCGGTCGCATACGACAACTTCTTTGTACGCCGCAGTGCGCATCCCGCGGAGCGTTTTATGATATAGGAAAGTACAAACTTTCCTATATCATAAAAAAGAATTCCGCCTTGCAGAATTCTTTTTTAGATCAATCTTCTTAACAAATTTTAAGATGACTTAATCTGTCAGACTCCCGAATATGCCGCGAATCCTGCGTCTATCGGAAGTATCACCCCAGTCACTGCACTTGCCGCTTTGTCATCGCAGAGGAAGAATACGCTTCCAAGAAGCTCTTCACTTTCGACGAATCGTCTCATCGGCGTACTATTTAAGATTTTGTTAGAACGGGCAGTCGGCGTGCCGTCTTCCTGAAAGAGAAGCGTCCGGTTCTGATTTGATACAAGGAAGCCCGGTGCGATTGCATTACAACGAATGCCTGTCCCTGCAAAATGCGTTGCAAGCCACTGTGTGAGGTTGGAGATAGCTGCTTTCGCACCTGAGTACGCAAGTATTTTGGTAAGCGGAATATATGCATTCATAGAAGAGATATTGAGGATAGAGCCTTTTTTTCTCTCTGCCATATCTTTCGCAAATACCTGTACCGGAAGCAGGGTTCCCTGAAAGTTAAGCTTGAACACAAAATCAACCCCATCCATATCCAGATCAAAAAATGTTTTCTGTCCTTCTTTTGCTTCATGGTGATATTCATTATCCGTGGTTGCACTCGGATGATTTCCTCCTGCGCCATTCACAAGAATATCACAAGGACCAAAATCTTCCAAAATCTGCGCATGGGCTGCCTCCAGTGATTTCATTTCCAGCACATTGACTTTGTACCCTTCGCAAATATAACCTTGCGCTTTACATTCTTCTGCAACTGTCTTCACCGCTTCTTCATTCAAATCCAATGCCGCCACTTTCGCACCCGCCTTGGCAAATGCCTTTACCATCGCCTGACACAGTACGCCGCCTGCGCCTGTTACTACTACCACTTTTCCCGAAAAATCAATGTTCAAAGGTAACTCTATCATTTTTCTCTTTCTCCTTTCAAACCTATAGATGGAAACCAAAAAATTCATTTACATTGTTAAAACAGATATCCTCCACAATTTTCCTAAGCTGTGCTTCGTCATCCGGATACTGCCCGCTCTCCACCCATTCCCCGATCAGCTCGCAGAGAATACGGCGAAAATATTCATGCCTCGTATAACTTAAAAAAGAACGAGAATCCGTAAGCATCCCTATAAAACATCCTAGCATCCCATTATTGGCAAGCTCTGTCATTTGCGCTCGCATACCGTTTCGATTATCATTGAACCACCATCCGCTTCCATGCTGTACGCGGCCTGCAATGCCATCTCCCTGAAAACACCCCGCAATCGAGACCAGGGCAGTGTTATCATTGGGATTCAGCGAATATAAAATGATTTTTGGAAGTCCTTCATTCTCTGCAAATGCATTTAAAAGAGGCGCTACATTCTCTACTCCTGACTGGCTATTCACCGCATCGTAACCACTGTCAGCGCCTAATGCAGCAAACTGACGGCTGTTATTGTCACGCAGACATCCAAAATGAATCTGCATCACCCAATTTAATTCTTTATATTTCTTTGCACAGGCAATGGTCGCCAACGTCTTATATTCTTCCGCCGCTTCTTTCTTCGGACATTCCCCCTTCATCGCCATCTCAAAAGCTTCCTGCGCAAGGGAACTCTCCGGTTTGGCATACATACAGTAATCCAGGCCATGATCTGCGCAAAGACATCCCACAGAGGCAAAATACTCGATTCTAAAAAGAAGCGCATCGATCACATCATTTACATTTTTTATTTCAAACCCACACACATCCGACAACCGCTTGACATAATCGGCAAATCCCTTTTTCTCAATCTGGATTGCTTTATCCGGACGAAACGTTGGAAGTACTTTGATTTTCATTGTTTTATCTGCCGCAATCGCTTTGTGCCAACGCAGATCATCACACGGATCGTCTGTTGTACCCACCGCTTTTACATCAAACATTCTCATCAGTTTCCTGGCGCTGCATTTTGCAAGCACCTCATTGCATTTATCGTAAATCTCATCTGCATTCTCCTCACAGAGCGGTTCTTTAATCCCAAACACTCTGCGAAGCTCCAGATGACTCCAGTGATACAACGGATTTCCAATCAGTCCCGGCAAAATTTTTGCAAACGCACGGAATTTCTCCCTCGGGTCTGCATCTTGCGTAATAAATTCTTCCGAAATACCGCCAAAACGCATCTGCCTCCATTTGTAATGATCACCCCCAAGCCACACTTGCGTCATATTCTGAAACCTTCTGTCCTCCGCAATCTCCTGAGGATTGATATGACAGTGATAATCAATGATCGGCATCTTTTCTGCCACTTCATGATACAGCCATCTGGCAGTTTTTGTAGATAACAAAAAGTCCTTGCCCATAAATTTACTCATCATTTGCCTCCTTTACTCGCCAACTTTTCCTTCAAGCCGCTCAAGCATGTCCCAGCATCCCCAAAGATACATGATGCCAAGCGCACGGTCATAAAGCCCATAACCAGGACGGCAAGTTGCCTCTTCTCCCCAGATATGGCGCCCATGATCCGGTCTTACATAGCCTTTGAATCCGCAGTCATGGTATGCTTTCATAATCTCAACGATGCCGGTATCTCCATCGCAGTCTCTGTGAGATGCTTCCGTAAAATCACCATTTGAGAAATGCCGTACATTACGGATGTGTGCAAACGCGATACGGTCACAATATGCACGGATGATATCAGCCACATTGTTATTTGGATTTGCACCAAGTGAGCCAGAACATAAACACAGACAATTATGTTCATCATCTACCATACGAAGAAAATGTCCGATAGACTCCTTATCACACAGAAGCCTTGGAATTCCAAAAATATCCCACGGCGGATCATCCATATGAATCGCCATCTTAATTCCTGTTTCACGGCAAGTCGGCATCAGCGCCTCAAGAAAATATTTTAAGTTTTCCCAAAGCTTTTCCTTCGTCACTGGCTTATATGCTTCAAAAAGTTCATCCAGCTTTGCCATCCGCTCTGGCTCCCAGCCCGGAAATGTCATGCCATGAAGATTTTCTAAGATATACTGTGCCATTTCCTTATAATCATCTTGTATACGGCTCTTTTCATAGTAAAGTGCATTCGAGCCATCCTCCAGCGGATGAAAAAGGTCCGTTCTGGTCCAGTCAAAAATCGGCATGAAATTATAAGTCACAACCTTTACCCCGAATCTGGAAAGATTTCTAAGCGTTGTTTTATAATTTTCAATATATTTATCTCTCGTCGGAAGCCCAATCTTGATATCATCATGGACATTCACACTTTCTACAACCTCCATATGAAATCCTGCACGCTCAATCTGATGACGCGCTTTTTCGATTTCCTCTATCTCCCATATTTCTCCAGGCTGCTTATCATGAAGCGCCCATACAAGTCCTGTCACTCCCGGAATCTGCCTTATCATCTCCGGAGTAATACTATCGTTCCCCTCGCCATACCAGCGAAATGTCATCTGCATAAGTTCCCCTCCTTTTTAAATCAATCCTGCTGCCATTGGTAAGCCTGTACTTAAAAACGGCACGTAGGTAATGAGTAATAATCCTGTCAAAATAGCCAAATAGTACCAAATCATATAACTAACCGTTTTCGCCAGCGTAGTACCTCCGACTTTAATCGCTACAAACAAAGTATTTCCAACCGGCGGCGTAATATTTCCAATACACAAGTTATAAACAAGAATCAGACCAAAGTGTACCGGATGCATCCCGAATGTCTTCACGATTGGCAAAAACAGCGGTGTGAAAATCAAAATTGCCGGCGTAACATCCATAAACGTACCTGCGATCAGCAATATCACGTTCATGATGAGCAGGATTAGAATATAATTATCGGTAAGTCCAAGAAGCGCAGCGGAAACAGCCTGCGGAATCTGTAAGAATGCCATCACCCATCCAAGAATGTTGGATACACCGATCAAAAACACAACCATACCGCTCATCTTCGCGCTGTCTACCACAATTCTCCAGAATGATTCCACGGAAATATTGTGATAGCACATGCCAAGAATAAGTGCATATACAACCGCGATGGCAGATCCTTCGGTTGCCGTGAATACACCGATTACGATACCGCCGATTACGATCACGATCAGCGACAATGCAGGAAGTGCCTTGATGGTAGCCCTTAAAAGATTCATCCAGTCATATTTCCCTTCACTTCCCCGATACCCTTTGCGTTTTGCAAGAATGACACCGACAATGATACAGCACAATGCCCAAAGCATACCTGGAATATATCCTCCAAGAAACAACGCCGCAACGGAAGTTCCGCCAGACGCCAAGGAGTAAGTAATCAGCGCATTGGATGGAGGAATCAGAAGTCCGGATGGGGCGGAAGCGCCGTTGGTTGCCGCACAAAGTGCCGGATCATATCCAAGCTCTTCTTCTCCTTCTTTTACCATGCTTCCTACAGCAGCTGCAGCAGCCGCCGCAGAACCTGAAATTGCTCCAAATAATGCGTTTGCTCCTGCATTGGTCACAAGAAGTGCGCCTGGAAGCTTCCCAAGAATTGCCATTACAAAGTCTACCAGACGCTTTGCGATCCCACCTTGATTCATCAGATTCCCCGCCAGAATAAAGAAGGGAATCGCAGTCAGACTGAATTTACTCATTCCGACAAAGGTTCGCTGTGCGGCAGTCACTACAGACACGTCAAACGAAACCGTCTGTAAGATCGCAGTCAAGGCTGAGATTCCGATGGAATATGCAATCGGCACACCAAATGCCAACAGTACAAGCAGTACAGCCAAAATCATCAACAAAGATTGAATTGCCACCTATACCACCTCCTCTTCATCCGGACTTTCTTTTAAAATATCGATCACATTCATAACTATATAAATCATATTTAATACTCCGCAAAGCGGCAGTATGATATAAAATATCCCGATTGGTACGCCAAGCGAAGAGGTCATCTGCCCCATCGCAAGTATCACGATCTGATATCCTCCGAATACAAGAATGATTGCCGAGAATAAGAATGCAATGACTTCGCCAAGACAATTCATTATTTTTTTGCCGGATGTGCCTAGCTTGTCTACCAGAATCGGAATATTCATATGGCCGCGCTCCCTCGTAACAATGCATACACCAAATAAACTCATCCATGCGAACAGATACCCAACCAATTCTTCTGACCATGTGGATGGATTCTGCAAAATATATCTTGTAAATACCTGCCAGCAGGTTAAAACCACCATTGCAAGGAAACTAATCCCTGCAAGTCCGTTTAAAATACGGGTAATTCCGTTACGAATTGTTCTCATTTTAATTCACCTCCTATTCTGCCGCTGCCGGGTTTGCCGCATTGTGGCTTTGGATTTTCTCATAGATTGGTTTCAAATCCGGATACTGCTTTAACATACTGTCATGCATCGGCATACAAATCTCCTGAAATGGTTTGGTATCCGGATAAAGGAAGGTCACGCCTTGTTCGTTTTGCGCCTTCTCTTTCGCGGCAGCTACTGCTTTTACCCACTCTTTTCGCTCCACACGATTGACCAGTTCAAATCCCTCTTCAAAGATTTCCCGTTCCTCTTTTGAAAGTTCCTCTAAGAAAGCAACGTTTCCAATCAAAATGTCCGGAATCATCTGGTGCATATTGTAAGAATAATATTTGCATACATCGCCATGCCCATTCGATGTCAATGCCATCTCATTGTTCTCGGCACCATCAATGACCTTTGACTGAAGTGCTGTGTATACCTCACCAAATCCCATCGGTGTCGCAGAACCTCCCAGCAATTCCATCATCTGCACGTTTGTCGGCGACTGCTGCACACGTATCTTCAATCCTTTTAAGTCCTCTGGTTTCTCAATCGGCTTTGATACCGTATAGAAGTTACGCGTACCGGCATCAATCCAGGTCACTGCTTCAAATCCTGCCTGTTTTGTGGATTCAAAAATCGGTTCTATGATCTTGGGATCGTCCATAGCCGCATGATACGCTTGCGTCGTATCGAATAAAAACGGCATGTTAAATAATGTATAATTCTCTGAGAATGTCTCTAAAATGGAATTACTTGCCACGCAAAAATCAATTGCTCCCGTCTGTGTAAGCTGTACCATATCCGTCTGCGATCCTAAGAGCTCGCTTGGATATACCTCTACGTTATACTTATCCCCCAATTTTGATTCGATATACTCCTCAAATTCCATCAATGCAATATTTGTGGGATGATCCGTTGCCTGATTATGCCCGACACGGATGATTCTTCTGTCATCCTTCTTGCTTGTCCCACAACCAGAAATTAATATTATGGACATCCCTATACAAACACCCGCTATAAGCAATTTATGCCATCGCTTCATGATTTTCCCCTCCTTTTGGTTTTGGCATTTTCATTGAAAAAAGTCCCAGGCAAAAACCTGGGATTTTCTTTGCCGAACCTATCTGGTTCCATAATAATCCTTCAGTGGATTTTCATATTCTGCCGCTGTTCCAAGGCGTTCCTCGATACGAAGCAGCTGATTGTATTTTGCCACTCGCTCAGACCGGCACGGCGCACCTGTCTTAATCTGACCTGCGTTGAACGCTACTGCCAGATCTGCGATAAAGCTGTCTTCTGTTTCCCCGGACCGGTGAGAAATAACTGCGCGGTAACCGGCCTTTTGTGCCATTTGGATTGCCTCGATAGATTCAGTCAGCGTCCCTATCTGATTTACTTTGATCAAAATTGCATTTGCCGCCTGCTTATCAATTCCAAGCGCCAGACGTTTTGTATTGGTCACGAACAGATCATCCCCCACAAGCTGTACATGCTGACCCAGTCTTGTGGTGATCAATTCCCATCCCTCCCAATCGTCTTCATCCAGCGGGTCTTCAATCGACACGATCGGGAATTCTTCAATCAGTTCTTCGTAATAGTCAATCATTTCTTCTGTAGAACGAACCACCTTTTTGTTATGCGCACGTCCTTCGCCTTCGAATACATATTTCTTGAAATCGTCATCATAGATTTCTGATGCCGCCACATCCATGGCAAATGCGATGTCTTCACCGGGCTTATATCCTGCCCTCGTAACAGCCTCCGCCATATAAGAAAGCGCTTCCTTTGCATCTGCAAGATCCGGGGCAAATCCACCTTCGTCTCCAACTGCGGTTTGATGGCCTTTCTCTTCTAAGAGACGTTTCAGTCTATGATATACCTCCGCACACATGCGAAGTCCTTCCTGAAAACAGCAGGCTCCCACAGGCATAATCATAAATTCCTGCATATCGATACAGTTATCGGCATGACGCCCGCCATTTAAAATATTCATCATTGGGACCGGCATCTTTTTTGCATTCACACCGCCAAGGTATGCATACAACGGCATATGAAGTGCTTTTGCAGCCGCACGGGCACAGGCTAAAGATGCCCCGAGCATGGCATTTGCTCCAAGATTATTCTTGTTCTCCGTGCCGTCTCTTTTGATCAGAAGCTTATCAATCTGTGACTGCTCCAATACATTTACTCCAATCAATGTCTGGGCAATGGCATCATTTACATTCTTCACTGCCTCCTGAACGCCAAGCCCTCGATAACGTTTTTCACCGTCTCGAAGTTCTACCGCCTCGAATTTTCCGGTGGAAGCGCCAGATGGAACTGCCGCTCTTCCTACATATTTTTCGCCCGCAAGGACTTCTACTTCTATTGTCGGATTGCCGCGGGAATCTAAAATCTCACGAGCAAGAATATCCGTAATTGGTAAATATTTGTACATGTTTTCTCCTCCTTTTTATTGATATTATGACCGCAAATGTTTGTTCCATACGGAAAAGGAGGGCAGAATAATTTGGCAGTTTTAAATTTTTTTGGAATTATAGGATGTCCTCTGAAGTACCTTTCAAATTATCTTGAAATTATCTGAAAACAGGGTTGCCATATTGAGATTTGAGCGTTACAATCAAGGTGAATTCAGAACTTGTTGCTCACAAACCCACAGATAAAATGGAGAAAAGATATGAAAACGAAATCTACATTTAAGACTTATTTTATGCTTACGTTATGCATTGCCATGATGGCGGTCGGAATTTATTTTTTCAAATTTACGAATAATTTCACCTTTGGCGGTGTGACCGGTCTTGCCGTGCTGATTGCTAAAACCGGGTTTATCAGTGCCGGCGATTTCACCTTCGCGGCAAACATTCTTTTATTATTGATCGGTTTTCTTTTCCTCGGAAAAGGATTCGGATTTAAAACAGCCTACTGCAGCATCCTTCTTTCTGTGATGCTAAGTGCTCTCGAGCGTATCTGTCCGCTTAGCGCACCTTTAACAAACGAACCTTTGATGGAACTGATATTTGCCATTGCCCTTCCGGCTTTTGCATCTGCATTCATCTTCAACGTAGGGGCTTCTAGCGGCGGTACCGATATTATTGCTATGATTTTGAGCAAATACTCTTCTGTAAATATCGGAAAGGCGCTTTTACTTTCTGATATCAGCATTACAGTTGCTTCATTTTTCGTCTTTGGCATAGAGACCGGACTCTACTCTGCGCTTGGCCTTACAATTCGTTCTGTGATGGTCGATAGTTTTATCGAAAGTTTAAACTTGAGCAAATACTTCAATATTGTATGTAATTATCCAGATCCGATCTGTGCATTTATCAATCACACACTGCACAAAAGCGCAACTATTTGTAAGGCAAAAGGAGCTTTTTCCGGTCAGGATAAATACATCATCTTTACCGCTATGACTCGTTATCAGGCGATAAAGCTTCGTAACTTTATCAAGGAAAAAGAGCCGGAGGCTTTCATCCTTATTTCCAATACCAGTGAGATTATCGGAAAAGGATTTCATTCGATTTGATATACCTGACAGCAAAAAGAGGAACGAGTGACTGCTACTTGCCACTTGTTCCTCTTTCGTTGCTTTTTCTTTTTAATCTGATGTTTCTATCTAATATTTCTATTCTACGATCAATCCTTGTGCCTGCATCACGTCCACAACTTGATTTACATATTTTTCGCAGAGTTCATCTGTCGCTGCTTCTACCATCACACGGATCACCGGTTCGGTTCCGCTTTCTCTTACGAGAATGCGTCCGTCATCGCCAAGCTCTTCTGCCACTGCCTCTACCGCTTTTACAACTTCCGGATTCTCTCTTGCGGTCTTTTTATCCTGCACTCTTACATTCTTAAGAAGCTGCGGATAAATCTTTACTTCCTCCGTAAGTTTTGCAAGTGACATCTTCTTTTCAAGAACAACTTCCATCAGCATAAGCGATGTCAAAATACCGTCACCTGTTGTTGCATGTTTACTGAAAATGATATGACCGGATTGCTCGCCGCCAAGATTGTAATTGTTCTGCACCATATTTTCGTAAACATATTTATCTCCTACTGCCGTCTTCTCATAACGGATTCCTGCTTTATCACAAGCCTTGTAAAGACCTAAATTAGACATGATCGTTGTTACAATGGTATCATTATTCAATCGTCCGCGTTCTTTTAAATATTTTCCGCAAACATAGAGAATCAAGTCACCGTCTACTACCTTGCCTTCTTCGTCTACGGCAAGACATCTGTCTGAGTCCCCGTCAAATGCAAATGCAATGTCTAAGTTTTTCTCTTTTACAAATGCCTGCAGATGTTCGATATGTGTGGAGCCGCAGTCGGTATTGATATTGGTTCCGTCCGGATTATTATTGATCACGTATGTCTTTGCGCCAAGCGCATCATACACGCTTTTGGCAATCGCGGAAGCACTTCCGTTTGCACAGTCAAGTCCAACGCGCATGTTTTTGAAAGAACGCGTCGCAAGCGAGATCAACTGTCCGATGTAACGGTTACGTCCTGCCGAATAATCCACGGTACGTCCGATATGTTCTTTCTTTGCCAGCGGCAGTTCCTCGATTTCTCCATCAAGATATGCTTCGATCTTCGCTTCAATCTTCGCATCCAGCTTCTGTCCCATACCGTCGATAATCTTAATCCCATTATCATAGTATGGATTATGGCTTGCAGAAATCATAATACCGCAGTCAAAGTCTTCGGTGCGTGTTACATAAGACACGCTAGGCGTTGTCGTAACATGCAATAGATATGCGTCTGCACCGGATGCAGTCAAGCCTGCCGCCAACGCATATTCGAACATATAACTGCTTCTTCTTGTATCTTTGCCAAGTACCACGCTGGCTTTGTGTTCCTGTCCATAATACCATCCAAGAAAACGTCCTACTTTAAATGCGTGTTCTACAGTTAAAACTTCATTTGCTTCTCCCCGAAAACCATCTGTTCCAAAATATTTACCCATCGGTATACTCCCTTCATTTAAACAATCGTCCGATTTTTTTGCACTTTTTTCATCCACGATATTCATTATATAACTATCATTTTCAAAATACAACTCTTATTACAAAATCGTTGCAATTTTGTACTATATTACCATGATATATCTTCATTTGGCATGATTTTTCGTGATTTGTGAATCACACCCGCTGCGCCTGCGATGTCCGCCGCAAGCCAGCCAATCGGAATTGCCCACCAGATCATTGTCACTCCAAACCTTCCGGCAAACGCATAGGCAAGCGCTACGCGCAGTCCCAGAGAAATGCAGGTAAGTACTACTGACATTTTCATCTGTCCTATCCCTCTGAAATATCCATAGAATAAGAACAGATATCCTATCAGGAAATAAAAACTGCCTTCGATCCAAAGGTATTGCTGTCCGCAGGCAATCATCTCTGTCTCGGATGCCTTTATAAAAATATGCAGCAGCGGATTCGAAAAGAATATCACAATTGCGGATGAGACCAGTCCAAACACGGTGATTCCCGCAAATGCCTTTTTTGTTCCTTGTCTGATGCGTTCTTTCTTGCCGGCGCCGGCATTTTGTGCGATATAAATCGAAAATGAATTTCCGAATTCCTGTGACGGCATATAGGCAAAGGCATCTATTTTTACCACTGCTGCAAATGCTGCCATTACCGTCACGCCAAAAGAATTCACCAGGCCTTGAATCATCAGAATCCCAAAATTCATTACCGATTGCTGCAAGCTTGTCAGCATACTATAATTCACAATTTTTAGTAAAAGTTTCTTTTCCATGCGAAGCTCTTCTTTTTTATATCTTAAGTACGGTACTTTTACAAAACAGTATCCTGCCGTCAGGATTCCTGCGGCCGCCTGTGCCGTCACGGTTGCATATGCAGCGCCTTCCACACCCATTTTAAATTTTACGACAAATGCCACATCCAGTATGATATTTACCAGGCAGGCGGCTGCCAAAAACACAAACGGCATAAACGAGTTTCCGATGGAGCGCAAAACGGATGCAAAATAATTATACAAAAAGGTAAACATCATTCCCCATAAAATAGGCAGCAGATAGTTTTTTGTCTGTATGAAAATTTTGTCTGGTGTATTTAAAAACTCAAGAATCGCATCAAGCTGTGTCAAGGCGGCAATATTTAAAATCATTGTAAATCCGGCGATGAACACAAACGACGCGAAAATGCTTTTCTTTAATGCAGTGATATCTTTTGCCCCAAATAGCTGTGAAAATAAAACTGATGTACCCATGCATAATCCAATCATCACAGATGTCAGAAAATTCATGAATGAAAAGGACGCGCCTACCGCCGCAAGCGCATCTGCGCCGATATACTGTCCGACTACAATCGTATCCACAATATTATAGAGCTGTTGAAATAAATTCCCCATGATAAAGGGCAAGGCAAATAGAACCATTGCCTTACCCTCGTTTCCAGTTGTCAAATCTCTTTTTTCAAATATAGCTTTCATAGATTTTCTTACTCTTTTGTACTTATTTTTTCAGAATGCTTCTTGCCACGGCGATACCGTTTGCAGAAGCCTGCTGCAGTCCTCTTGTCACAGACGCACCGTCTCCCATAGCGCGAAGTCCATTTAAACTCGTCTTAAAATCAGCATCTACAAGTACTTTATTGGAATAGAATTTTACTTCTACACCGTACAGCAATGTTTCATCGCTGGCAATACCTGGCGTCACTTTATCTAACGCTTGAATCATCTCATCAATCGCAACCATGATTCTATGCGGGAACACGAGTGACAAATCGCCTGGAACCGCATCTTTTAGTGTCGGAGTAATGTTATTTCTTACAAGCCTCTCTTCGGTTGTTCTTCTGCCTCTGCGGAAATCACCGTATCTTTGCAGCAAAATCCTTCCGTCACACAGCATATTTCCAAGCTGCGCTATATGCTTTCCATATTCGATCGGAGACTTAAACGGCTCCGTAAAATTTTTAGATACCAGCAGCGCAAAATTCGTATTATGCGTCTTCATATCTTGTGATTTATACGCATGCCCATTCACAACGGCTAATCCATTCTCATAATATTCCGTTGCGACCTCACCGGACGGATTCGTACAGAACACACGCACTTTGTCATCAAATGTCGGTGTATAATATACTAACTTTGCCTCGTAGAGCTTTTCATTTAACTCTTTCATGATCTCATCGCGTACCTCTACGCGTACGCCTACATCAACCGTACCGTTCTTCGTTTGGATATCATGTTCCTTGCAAATATTCGAAAACCACTCAGAACCTTCACGGCCCACGCCAGACACAATCTCCGGTGCAAAATATTCTTCATCCTTATCTGTGACAATCCCCTTGACCGTACCATCTTCGACAATCAGATTCTTCACCATCGTCATGAATTTGATTTCCACACCTTTTTCAAGTAAATGCTCCTGCAGCCTCGTGTATATTTTATAACCCTCTTCTGTTCCTAAGTGACGAATCGGACACTCGATCAACTTCAGATTCGCACGAATCGCCTTTGCACGGATACGCTCAATCGACTCGTAGTCATCCAGTCCGTATATCTTCGTATCCGCACCAAACTTCAAATAAATATCATCTGCCTCTTTCAAAAGCTCAATCGTTTTCTCATATCCGAGAATCTCCGGCAGCGTGCCGCCAACATCCGGTGAAAGCGATAGTTTCCCATCCGAAAATGCACCTGCACCTGCAAAGCCAGTTGTAATCGAACATGGCTTGCATCCGACACATACCTTCGTCTTACGCTTCGGACAATTTCTCTTTTCAATCGAACGCCCCTTCTCCACAATCAGAATCTTCATATCCGGCTTCTTTTCAATCAACTCATATGCACAGAAAATCCCGGAAGGACCCGCGCCAATAATAATCACATCATAATGATTCATTTTATCACACCCATTTCCTTTGGTTTTTGGTAATACTCTTGTTTTTTTGAACCAACATGCTTATCATAGCATGGTCATTGTTAAAAATACAAGGGGAATTCTTTGCATAAATTAGAAATGTATGAATAAACTGTACAATTTTCCAAAATAGAGATTTTGAGGGAAGAAAAGCCGGAAATACGCAAAAGAAATTGTGTGAAAAGGTAAATTTGCGTCAGAGGGTTTTTAAAAACCCTCTGACGCAAATTACCGATTAGTGATGGAACAACCGTATTCCGGTGAATGCCATCGCCATATTGTATTTATTGCATGTACAAATCACATTATCGTCACGCACAGAGCCTCCTGGCTGAGCTACATACTTCACGCCGCTTTTGTGTGCGCGCTCGATGTTATCGCCAAATGGGAAGAATGCGTCTGAACCGAGTGCTACGTCTGTCATCTGATCTAACCACGCACGTTTTTCTTCACGTGTGAACACTTCTGGTTTCTCTTTGAAAATATTCTCCCATGCGCCGTCTGCGAGCACGTCCATATAGTCATCACCAATGTAGAGGTCGATTGCATTGTCTCTGTCTGCACGTCCGATGTTGTCTACAAATTTAAGATCGAGTACTTTTGGACTTTGGCGCAGGAACCAGTTATCTGCCTTTGTCCCTGCCAGACGTGTACAGTGAATTCTGGACTGCTGTCCTGCTCCGATTCCGATTGCCTGTCCGCCTTTTGCATAACATACAGAATTGGACTGTGTATATTTTAATGTAATCAAAGAAATAATCAAATCAATTTTTGCTTCATCCGGAATTTTTTTATTCTCAGTCACAACATTCGCAAGCAATTCATTATTAATAGCAAGTTCATTTCTGCCTTGTTCAAATGTAATACCAAATACTTCTTTGTGCTCGATCGGTGCCGGCACGTAATCCGGATCAATCTGGATAATATTGTAATTTCCTTTTTTCTTTTGCTTTAAGATTTCTAACGCCTCCGGTTCATATCCCGGTGCGATAACACCATCGGATACTTCGCGCTTAATAATTTTTGCAGTAGCTACGTCACACACATCGGATAAAGAGATAAAATCTCCAAAAGATGACATTCTGTCCGCACCACGTGCTCTTGCATAAGCACACGCCAGCGGTGACAATTCTCCAAGATCATCTACCCAATATATTTTCGCAAGTGTTTCATCCAACGGAAGACCTACTGCTGCACCTGCAGGTGATACATGCTTGAATGATGTTGCTGCCGGAAGCCCTGTTGCTTCTTTTAATTCTTTTACAAGCTGCCATCCATTGAATGCATCAAGGAAGTTGATATATCCAGGCTTTCCGGAGAGTACCGTGATCGGGAGCTCCTTTTCGCCCTGCATTGCAATCTTGGATGGTTTCTGGTTTGGATTACATCCATATTTTAACTCAAGTTCTTTCATTCCTTTATCCTCCACCTTATTGGTTTTTATTCACAATCTTTGTCTCATACGCACCTGTTGCAATATCAATATAGCGTACGAACAGAGAAACTTTATTGTCTTCATTTAAGCTTTCCCAAAGCAGTGTTGTAAATGCTTCCATATCATTTGGGATGGAAATGAGTTTCGGCTCGCCTTCAAAGCTTGGCAGCGGATTACCGTCACATTTATATGTATGAATGAAATGCCCCTCTCCTGCTACCGGATTCTCATATGCAAACGTATAACGATTGCATGCATCCGGATTTCCATTATTACTTTTTAAGATGGACATTGCATAATTATATATTCCATTTTCAATGTGCATAACACCTGAGATACGCGGCGTATAATTCGGTCCGTCCGGCTCGAATTCACGGCTTCGCAAAGATTGTTCAAATGTCAGCTGCTTGTCCATGCCTTCGTAAATCGTATCTGTCTGGTCACCATTTGTCACAATTGTTTTATTTCCTAACACTCTTACCGGAGCATAAATAATCAGACTTGGATCTGTCAATTTGGATGGATCAAATGCCTGTGTACGGATGCCTTGCCCTTCTTCTACAAACACACGGTTTCTGCTGTTCTCGCTTCTTCCCATAATAAAATAAGCCGTAACTGCCTTTGTTCCGTCTTCGGAACGTCCGATGATAATGCCTCTTCCCGGATAAGAATTATTTTTCAGTTCTTTTTCGATGGATAACATTTCCATAAATACAATCTCCTTCTTATTATAAATAATCTTCCTTTGTATCCTTTTTATTATAATACAAGGAACTGCCCGTATACTAGTAGTCCCTTCAATATTTCTTCTTATAGATATTTATTACAAATGTTTATAAATCTCGCCTATTGCGTAAGTACATAAGAATCGCCATCGCACCAATGATCAAATAACCAACCAGACTATAACCGTCCGGCACTTGTCCAAACAAGAAAAATCCGATGATTGCTGAAAAAATAACGATGGAATAATCATATACCGAAATCTCCTTCGATGGGGCATAGCAATATGCTGCTGTTATCGCAAACTGTCCTCCGGTCGCTGCCGCACCTGCCATTAACAGCGCTCCAAACTGCCAAAGCTCCATCGGCACATAGTGAAAGATTAAATACGGCACAACCGACAGACAAGAAAACATCGAAAAGAAAAAAACAATAAACTTGCCCTGCTCTCCCCTCAGTCCCAGATATCTCACAGTTGTGTAGGCTGCTCCTGCCATCATGCCTCCTATGAAACCAATGAGCGACGGCACTAATTCCATATTAGCAAAAGTCGGCTTAATAATAAATAAGCTGCCAAAAAATGCAATTATTATGGCCGACACCTGAAAGGGCGTACACTTTTCTTTTAAGAAAAAATAAGAAAATATCAATGCAAAAAACGGAGACATCTTTTGTAACATAGAAGCATCAGCCAGCAGCAGATGGTCCACCGCATAAAAATTCCCAAGAATTCCAAGTGTTCCGCAAATAGAACGAACTAACAGGAACTTAAGATTCCCCTTCTGCCACCGAAGCGGCACATGATCTTTCCTAAGCAGCACGAACGCTACAAACGCCGCCACCAGATTTCTAAAAAAGCTTTTCTGAATGGATGGCAAATCCCCGGAAAGACGCACAAAGGTGTTCATCCATGCAAAGCAAAATGCCGACAATACAATATAAAATATCCCTTTTAGTCTGGGATTTTTTTCAAACAGCCCTGTCATCATATCCTCCTCATCTTTTCTTCGCCCTATATCTTAACACATCATTCGCAAAAAGAGCAAACGCAAGGCGGCCAAAAACCAGCCGCCCTTTGTTCTTTCACTATTTTTACTTATGAGTCTTCTTTCTATACACTGTTGCCACTATACTTGCGCAAGCCGCAAACATCAAAATCAAATAAAGATAACCATTCATAGCATCCCCTGTCTTTGCTGATGTTTTTGCTGTTGTTTTCGCACCTGTCTTAGTTGGTGTCTTGCCTGCAGTTGCTGTGCTGCCGGAATCATTAGAAGCGATCTTATCATCTTTCTTAAGATTATCCACTGAAGCATTCAATGCTGCTACTGCTGCGTCAACTTCTGTCTGGTCTGCATTCTCATCTGCCAATACAGACTCTGCCGCTGCCATTGCCGCTTTCACTGCTTTTACAGTTTCTGCACTATAGCCGCTTAAATCCATTGATTTTATTTTTTCAAGCAGCTCATCTAACTTATCTTTATTTGGCTGCTCTCTTAAGCCAAAGATTGCATTTTGAAGTGCCGCATAGGCTTCATTTACTTCATCCTGAACCGCATCGTCATTCTTAAGCACTTCTCTTGCTCCAGCCAATGCTTCCTCAAACGCTTCTTTCGTCGTCTTTGTATAGAGATCTTTCTGCTCTTCGTATTTTTTTGCTTCCTTTACAAGTCGCTCTAATCTGCTCTTATCTACCAGATTGATCACCAGTCCATCTATTGCTGCTTTCAATTCATCACGTGCGGCATCAATTTCTGCCTGCAAAGCATCCTTGTCCGCCAATACAGCTTCTGCTGCTGTCAATGCTGCTTCCAAAGCTGCTCTGGATTCCGGTGTATAAATACTAAGGTCCTTTCCAGAAAGATCAGCCACTAACGTCTTTAATTCTTCCGTGTTCCCGGTAAAGCTTAAAAGGTGTACTCTGCTAAGAAGCAAATCATAAGCTGCATCAACTTCTGCCTGCGTTGCATCTGCTTTTTCATTTACTCTAACTGCAGCGTCAAGCGCATCTTCCAATGCTTTTTTTACACTTTCCACTACATACTCATATTTCTCATCTGCGATCTGACTTTGTGCATATGCAATCAATGCCTCCAAATCAGCCTTATCCGTCTCTTCTGGTTCTGTCTGTGCTTTTTCAAAGACAGCTTCTAACGTACAATCTTCCTCTGCCGCAAAGATATAAATCGCTTCTTCAGATACTATATCTCCTTTTGCATTCTTCCAGACTTTAAACTCATATCCTTCTGCTGCTTTTGCTTCAACCGTTACCTCTGTCCCCTTTACCACACTGTTTGCTTTGGAAACCGTACCGCCTTCTCCTGCCTTTGGAATAACGATTACAGAATCGTCCCCACGGATTTCAGCAATACTATATGCTTCATAAATCATAACGTCTCTTGACTGCAGCTCGCCGCCTGCATAAGAATCATACTTTTCAAAAATCAAACCAATATCATGATTTGGAAGCTGCGTCAGACAAGAATACCCATATCCAACCTGCGCTCCATGCACCTGCATAGAATATACCCAATCAATACTGTATTTGTCATATCCTTCCACACCTGTGTCTGTAATAAGGCCGATTTTAACCTGTCCGCCTCTTCTTCCGCCTGCTGTCGGAGTTGATAAAATAATGGCTTCTTTCCCATCGATCAATCCATCGTAATTAATTACAGAAAGCTGTGATCCGTAGCTCGGCTGAGGAATATTTGTAGCAACTCCTTCGCTCCATGTCTGACCGCCATCAAGGCTTGTTGCCATTGCTACTGCGCCATTTCTTCTTGCATACACTTTCAAGCTGCCATCCGGCATCTCTACAATCTGAGACTCTGACATACCATTCGCAATACTTCCCTCAGGTCCATCTACATAGGTCCATGTCTGGCCATGGTCATCGCTGTATGCCAAGTCGCATCCCTGTGACTGATATAATGGCAGAATCAGACGCCCTTTATACTCACCGTTTTTAATCTGAAGTCCGCGTCCCGGTCCTACGATAAAAAGACGAATATCTTCTGACTTAATCATGGAATTTAAAATAATAGGATCTGACCATGTCTGGCCCTGATCATCACTGTATTTCATGTAGATATAAGCAGTATTATACACCTGGAACTCTGCGTTCGAATAGAAGATGCTCATCTTCACATCTTTATCCGTGGTCTTCTGTACAAACTGATTATTTGTAAATTCGATATCCTTTTGCTTCACTGTCAACGCCTGCCCGTCTTTCAGGAGTTCGAAATTAGCATTCACTGTGTATTCGGTAACTGTCCCAGTAACATCGTTCCATACAACTCCATCACGGATACTATAATTATATGCACTCTCTCCTGCCTTCTTCAGCATCAGATATTTCTTTCCGTCAATCTCTTTATAGCCACTACCTACCTGTGACTGCGGAGAGCCTGCCCCTGCAACAAATGCGTCTGAAACAAGGAACAATCTTCCGATCTCTTCATCTTCAAACATAACCGGGTCTATAAAGGAAGCACTACGGTCATTCCTTTGTCCCCAGCCTGCTGGCAAATCAACCATTGTATCCGCATAGTCATCGAAATGGAATGGCATTGTTGGTTTCTCCCATGTCTTTCCGCCGTCTGTACTTCTTGCAAATGCGATATCTATATTATTCGGAGAGTCATGTGTTCCTCCAAAACGTGCATCGATCGCACTTACTACAGTGCCGTCACTCAACGTTAAAAGTGATGGAATTCTATAATATCCACAATTGAGTCCATCCACCGAAGAGAATATCTGATCTTTGCCACTGTAGTTCGTCTCATTTGTAAGTTCTATAATTTCTTCATCGGATAACGCGATTTCATAAACTTTTGCCTTATGAATGGTTCCCTCGAAATTATACGCAGCACTTCCGTTTCTCATTACGGAGCCCAGCGTGATACTGTTCACTCCGGTTATGTCTGAAACAAATTTATAACCGCCAAGTCCTTCTGCATCTACTGTATTCACCAATCTTCCGTTTACAAAAATCTTGTACTGCCCGTTAATTTTATCTGCCTTAAATGCAACTGTGTTCTTTGCATTCTCTTTATTAAAGCTGCGTCTTACGATATTTGGAATCGTAAAACGATTATAATTAAAGCCTGCATCATTTCTGATTTCAGCGCCTAACGTCTCATTTGGCTGTACATAAATATGGAAATGTCTGTTGTTATTTCCCGTTGTACTGTTACCGATGCCAAGCAAAGACTGCACGCTTCCGTTACCTGTTGATGTATACTGTACAACGATTGTTCCTTCGTCCATTGCTTCGACTGCATCTGCCAATTCTTGGTCATACAGCTCTACCGGATTGCCTTCCTTAATTTCTTGCTCTTGTGTCATATCTATAATGAGTCCATCGCCTGCCGCACGGATTACAAACGCCGCCTCGCCGCTGTGACCTTCTTCCTCTTCATGTCCAATATGAGATGCTTTGATACGAATGTTGTATGTTTCTCCCTTGGTCAGTGCTTCTTTGATCTTCAGCACATTGCCATCCAATATAAACATATCATTATCTTTTGAGCCTTCACCGCTCACTAATTCATATGTATAGTCACCTTCCGGCGCAAATCGATTCAAGATAATCTCGCAAACACTGTCTCCGGATGCAAGATTGATTGCTTTTGTTCTGGAAAGCGTTGGTTCTACGGAAGCCGGTGCAATACCTGTGATACGTATTTCCGCCGCACTGCTGAATTCTTTTTTATCCTGATCACTTAAAGAATCCAGTGAAAACAGTCTTATATAACGCGCCTGTCTTGATTTAAAAGTTGTATTTTTCCATTTATACTCAGAAGTCCATGTTCCGGTAACCGGTTCGCCCCAGTTCTCTCCATCCTCACTGAATTCAATCCGATACTTCGTAATGTTACCATTGACAGAACCTGCTTGTCTTGGAAGATACCGCAATCCATCTACTTCACATGAGATACCCAAATCCATTGTAATATAATGATCTGCTCTTCCTGCATTATCTGCCGGATTCCAGTTTGTATGCCATAACGTTGCCGGGTTTCCATCCAGCACATTCGCAGCCACGTCTGAGCCATGCGCATTTGGTGAGCTTACGTCCTGAATCGGAATATCCTTAGAAGTATCATTCGAAGATGTCTCGTTTGTAACTCCTTCTTCTATTTCCTCTGTGATCTCTTCTGCATGCATTGCAAGAATATCACTTTCCTGCCATGCATAATTGCTAATCTGCACATCTTTGATGATACCATTAAACAGATAATTATTCGTAGTGGATGCCCCAACTTCAGAACGCTTCAGTCCGCCGACCGTAAAATAGTCTGCTTCAATCCCTCTGTTTTGTGCAAATACCATTTCACCCGCGTAATCTGCCGTGTATTTATCACCGTCAATATAAAAAATGTACTTATCCTCTGTTACACAAAATGTCAATGTATGCCATGCACCATCAGTGTAATTCTTGGAAACTGTTTTCCTGATACTTGGATTAGCCGCAATATTGCCGGTTGCCACATCATTGCGAATTTCCGCCCCAAGTACATTACCGCTCATTAGATAAATAGCAATATATCTATTAGTATGTGACTTATCACTAATCCCCATAAGTGCCTGAAGACCTGTACTGGTTGTCTTAAATCTGGCGCTCCAGGTCGCCGTTTTTTGATCCTGATAGAACGTCACATCATCTGAATCCGCATTCGCTATGATTTCCGCCGCACTACCAGTAAATGTCTGGCTTTCCTCCAGAAAGATTTTCGTCTCGTCGCCTTCGGCTGCCTTTACGGATGTCTCCATTGCCGGCGCCCAAAGCATTACTGTCATAACGAGTACAATCATGAAAGCCAGTGCTTTTTTCATGCTTCTCATTACTTTCTCCTCCTTTTTGCATTTTGCACAATTTACTCTTCCATATTATAATATTTCAGGCACTTTTGCAATATTTTCCCATTCTCTATCTATTTCATTTTGTCTATCTCACCGCAAATCCGTAAGTGACTCTTCCGTTCTTCCACCGCGCATCTACTTGATAGATTGAACCCGAAACCGCGTCTTTTAAGGTAGCTTTTTTTCCATCTAATTCTACTTCTATTTTCTCACCTTTGTCTGCATCTGCAATGGTTGCAGTGTCATCCCATCTTGTCACATTCACGCTCTGCGGTTTCTTCGAAAACACAAATAACAAATCTTTGTCATCTGTATTACAGTTAAGTGTCACCAGTTCAGAATCCTCTCTTTTCCACTCCAGTACATGCGTCGCATCTGCCACAACATTTTGAGTCTCCCCATTTTCATCTACATAAGACCACTCAAATCCCCCTGAATTAATCGCTGTCGTTGCATTCGCCATTTCCTGTTTATTCTCAATACTTAAATATGGAATTTCACTTGCATCCGGTGCACTATAAATCTGGGCAATCAAATCCTGATATTTTTCCGCATCTTGTGCCGTTTTGGCTTTCGTACGCTCCATCCTTGTCACACCCAGATACTGCAGCGGATAGCTCTCCGCTACCATATCGCTGCCATACATCGCAATCACATCTCCGGCACTTAAATCTTCCTGTGAAATTTCTTCTCCATTTTCGTCAAACAGATTTTCATCCGGAATCGGCGCATAAAACAGCTGTTTATTTTCCTCTTCCACAAAAATGTAAGAATCCTCATCTTCTCCATATGTCAGATACATTCCCGTCACTACTAACTCGTCTTGCCCATCTCCATTCATCGCTTTCGCCGTTGCCGGTGTACCCATACCTTTATTTTGTACATCCGCATCCTTTTCTTTTTTACCACAACCTGCGCATACAGCAAGTGACATCACACAGACTGCTGCGATACAAATCCATCTCTTCTGCATTTTCTATCTTACTCCTTCATAATTTTATTTTTATCACATACAGCGTTTTGATAATCTTTTTATCTTATATGAAATACCTTGTCACGCTAAGGCGTGAAAGTTTTTCCTACGTGAAAGCTTTTCCTATTAAGATAAGAAAGAAACGCTTCGCATCCCTCGACCACATCCCGATAAGTCACATCGAAATTACCTGTATACCACGGATCCGCAATCGCTCTTGGCTCATCTGAGAATTCCAAAAGCATGTGTATCTTCCCTTCCGGATCACCGCCTGCAATACGATTCATGTTTCGAATATTCTCCCCATCCATTCCAATAAGATAATCATATTGCTCATAATCTTTTTTCGTCATCTGCACCGCACGATGAGGAAGAATTGGAATTCCAACTTCCTTCATCTTGTTTACCGTACCATAATGAGGACCGTTTCCAATCTCCTCACGGCTGGTTGCCGCAGAATTAATATAAAACTTATCTGATAAGCCACGCTTGTTGATCATGTCCTGGAAAACAAACTGCGACATCGTTGATCTGCAGATATTGCCGTGGCATACAAACAGTATTTTTATCATTTTTTTGAAACTCCTTTTTTATCTTTTAAATGCAACGATTTGCCATACTTATGCAACCAAATGTAACGATTTGCCACTTTGGCATTTTTCTCCTGAATCCGGTACTTCGAAGCATTTTCCGGTATTTTGACAACCGTTTTACAACAATTTTGTTGCAAAATTGTTGCAAAACGGCCTTTTTCTTTGCAACTTTGCAACCGGGGGTTACCAGGACCTTTTCCGCCTTTACACCGATTCTTCTTCACCACCAAATAACTTCTGGAACTCTTCCCGTGCATCCTCTCCGGTAAAATGCGTGTAGGTATTCATGGTTACCGAGATATCCGAGTGTCCCATAATGTACTGCAGAGTTTTCGGATTCATTCCACTCTTAGCCATCTTGGAACAGAAGGTATGTCTGCACACATGTGCCGTGATATTGGGAAGCTGCAGCTTATAGATCCCATTATACTTCTTTACCACATGGTTGAAGTAGTGCTGCCAGTGCATGGCAACCATGGGCTGATCATTCTTATCCAGATAGAGAAATCCTGCCTTCCCGTCAATAATAGGTTCCACCTTCAGATACTTTCTGTTATCCATGATGTTCCGAAAAGCTTCCATCACTTCCGGAGACATTGGCACATCTCTCACACCTGCAGATGTCTTTGGCGGTTCTAAGGTGGTGATCATATTACTGTAGCGAACCAGCTGACCGGTAACATGAATACACTTTTTCTGGAAGTCAATATCACTCATAGTCAGACCGCAGAACTCGGAAATTCGAAGTCCTGTATTGAACAGAATAAAGAATCCGTCATAGTACTTGCTGAAATGATTATCATTTTTTACGAATTCCAGAAACGCTTTCTCCTGTTCTCTTGTGATAGCATCTCTCGTGGTACTGTTATTTACAACTACAGTGTGCAGTTCAAAAGAAAATGGATTCTTTGCAAGCAGATCGTCCTCCACTGCCATCTGAAAAGCCGGCCTCAGCACACCTCGTATGGTATGAATGGAGCTGTAGCCCCTTCCATCTTCCTGCTGAAGTTTGATCAGCCAGACCTTGGCATCCGAGATCTTCACTTTATCGATTCGAAGCTTCCCAAAGGGCTCCTTCGCCAGAATACGGAGAACTGTTTTGTATCCCTGCCTGGTGCTCTCCCGAACACCGATTTTCATTGAAACATACTTCTCTACCAGTTCATAAACGGTCAGATCTCCTCCGAAAGCCTTGATTCCTGCATTGATCTTTGCCTGGAGCTCCGCTTCCAGTTCCCTTAATGCCGGTTTTCTGATTCCTCCTGGTGGTACTTTATCCGTTTTTTCTAAACGGTTGCTGTATAAGTATCTGTGCTTTCCGTTGGTGTCTTTATACTTAAAAATATATCGGCCATCATCACTTCTTTGACTCTCTCCAGTACGCAAAAGACGGCCTTTCTTATCTCGTCTTTTTTCACTCATAACGCTCCTTTCCAGAGAGTCCCGACACAGTTATTATACCATATCGGGGCTCCCAATTCTACAACATGGTGTCATTTCCCTCCGACACTTCGTGGCAGATTCAGATCATCTCTGCCCGGTCAAGAAACTGCTCAAATCTTTTCCGCTTGATCATAATCCTTTTTCCGTTCATCAGCAGAAAATCTGCATCCGGATAATCTTCCAGAATCTGGCGGAACTTTTTATCCCAATATGAAAATAGGCACAGGCTTCACTTACTGTTAACGTATATTTTTCCCAGAACGGGATATTCTTTTCCTGCATTATCCATACCTCCTGCAAAATCTGCAACAGCCTTTTCCTGCTGCATCCACACTACAGCAAGGTCCGGCCGGTATCCAATCCTTTAAGTTCCTCATCTATATCTGTGCTTATAAAAAAACATTGTTTTGTATCGGAAATCCTCAAAAATCTTCAAAAAAACGACTTTTGAGCTTCTTCAGAATTCTTCTCTTTCTTCCAATGACCTGGTTTCTGGTTAGTCCATATTTTTCTGCCATCCGATTCAAAAACTTATTTTCTCCCTCAAAATATTCAAGAATAAATTCCCTGTCTTCTGGAGAGAGTTCCTTCAACGCCTCTCGCAGTTTTTCCAGATCCATCTGATGGATCAGTTCCTCTTCAATATTTACAGACGGGTCCGCAATCTCATAGGTGCCTTTCTCGCCGTCTCTCCCATAAAGATCTTCAGTATACCAGAATTCATAAACCGATCTTTTCCGGGCTTCCTTTTCTCTGTACATTCTCTGATACTGTGCGTTAAACATTCTTCTGATTTCTGTTGTCTTTTCCTCTGACAGCCCTGCCTGCCGGCACGCGATTTCATACTTATAAAGCATTTTCATGTCCTTTCCCAAGCATTTGCCGGGGTCAGGACTTCTACTGACCGTACGAAGCAATCGAGATTGGAGCTGGCAGCAAAACAAGCATTTTTGAGCATAAAGAAAAGCGCTATCGAAAGAAGTCCAATAAAAGGATATGTCTATCCAGTTATTTGAGACTTGCTTCGTACGGCGCTTGGTAGTTTATCCGATCAATGACCGGCTCCGCTTGCTCGATTAAAAGTTTGTATTGTTTTTTATTTAATTATCGTTTCCTCATGCCTCTTTTCTTACACGGATCGGTATAAGCATGAGCACGTTTCATCCTGCGGAAATATGCAGGACTGAGTGGTCCTTCAAATTTGCACTTACGGCATTTGACATACACAACTTCCGTCTGCGTCAGTGGTACATCCGTTACCTTAAATCCACAGATCGGACACCTCATCTCCCTGGAGCCGACCGCTTCAGCCGCTTCCATTGACAGAAGAAGCTTCCTCTGAACTTCTTCACAGGGTATCGGATACCTTGGATTAAATTTTAATGCTGCCTGATTCAACTGATCACCTCCGTCATCAATGCAGCCTCTACATATTCACTGATGGGATGATACTCCACCATCTGTAGTTCTTTGATTCGGATCAGGAGCGCTGAAAAGGATACTCCGATCTGTGCTGCCATTTTCTTTATGATCATCCGATCTTTTGGAGCGAATACTTCGTCCCCAAAGATCTTAAGCTTGTTTCCATGATTAAAATCCTTCAATGCGGCCGCAACAATGAAGTACGGCATCAGAAGTGATGCTGCAAGCTTATCTGCCTGCGCTTCATTCCAGTTAAAATGCGTCTTCATCTCGGCCATCGAATACACACGTTCCGCGTCAAAGGTTCGCTGAAACTGTGGCATCGGATTGTGGCGACCAAGAATATGATGGGCCACCTCATGTGCAATGGTAAAGCGGCGTTTCCCGCTCTCTCTTTCCTTTCGAAGATCAGCCTCCACAACGATTGTTCCCAAAGGGAAAAGAAATGGAACAGTCCTGTTTCCTCTTTTTATCTTCAAAGGTGTAATTCCGTCTGACAGAAATCCAATCTTATCAAAATCGTCTTCTGCAAAAGTTTCATATACCACGTTAAGTCCCATTGAGTTTGCAATGCCTTCAATATCCACACACCTTGGAAGGCCTGCAGTTCCTGACTTTTTCAGGTAGGTCAGAACTACCCCTGTCCCGAGCTCATCCAGCTCTCTGTTTGGTATAAATTGTTTCAAGATGAATCAACCTCCGTATGGGCCGGATCATCAATCGTATAAACATACCATGAAGATCCCAGCCGATATATATTTTTTACCGCACTACCTATCAATATGGTGTAGCGAATTCCTTCAAATTCATCGTTGACCGGCTCAGCCATATGGATGACTCTTTTTATATCCCAGGTTCGTCCATCATTCCAGAATATCTTTAACGGAACGATAGACCCACCAGCATAAGTAATGCTTTCTACGCTGACGTACACTTTTTCCATACACATCCCCTCCAACTCAAATAACTTTCCGATATTCTCATACATGTGCCTTTGCAGGTCTGCAGTGCTCCTTCATACGGAATACCGGAATTCGGATTGTATTACCGAATTGTTTTGACTTTGTCATGGAACCACATTTTTCACACTCCATCCAGCCGTCAGTTTCTTCCAGATAGAGGCTATGATTCACGTGTCCACATATGGGGCATTTTACATCATACTGTTTCATCGGCTAACCCTCCTCAAAGTTACATCGTCTTGATCACATGACTTAGAACTCCCTGACAGATCAGTGTGCTGACCAGGATCTTCTTATCCGGATAAACATCCTGGTTCATATACTCAAGAACAACTTTATTGGATTCCTTATCAATCCCTGCATAACGCTTCAGCGTGTTCTCATTGTTCTCATCCAGTGCAACCACGATATCTCCAAGCTTCGGCTCTGCATTCTTTCTGATGACAAGTGTGTCACCGGATTCAATGCCTGCATCCACCATGGAATCCCCTTTCGCCTTTAAAATATAAAAGGGTCCTTTACCAAAGATGGCTGTTGGAAGTGATGTCCGGTAAAGAAGGTTTGCTTCTTCCAGAGCGGGCTCACCACAGTTGATTTCTCCGACAGCATCTACCTGTTCCGAATCAACCAGGATCTTATCCAGTTCCCGGACAGATACCTTTCCATCCTGATAACGGATCAGTCCCTGCCTGTCCATAGCTACGAGATAGGTGTAAGCGGTGCTGCGCACAATCTCCATCGCATTAGCAATCTCCGTAATCGTCGGCATCGCGCCTGCATTCTCCAGATAATACTCACTGATATACTGCTTTATCCTGTTCATTAGTTCCGGGTCCTTATGTCTCATAAAAGGATCCTCTCTTTCTAAGTTCTAATGCGAACAATTTGTTTTCGATAGGATTATTACAGAACATATGTTCTGTTACTGCAACATGTTTTTTGCAAAAAGAAAGGAGGTGTCGCCGCATGGCAACACCTCACATATCTTACTTCTCATTTTCAGGGAAAGCACAAAACTTTTTTTGAATAGAATCTATCTTATCTAAGGAAAGACATTCTACTACATCGCCAAGGATCTGCTGAACATCAGGATCTGAAATAGAGTAACCAATAAATATGATGAAATATTCGAGGAGAGATCTTGATAGAGAGCTATTAGATTTCAATTCCATAAATTCGTTAGTCTTATGACTTCCACTGTTTCTTCTATTCCCTCCAAGTCAACCGGAGATTTTGAAACAAACACATATTTATAGCAATTCATTCCTGTTGCCTTTACCTGTTCGATTTCTTCTCGAACAATTGCCGTCGGAATCGTTTCTTTTCGGAATTTAACTTCATAAAAAACATATCCGTTTTCGTCCTGTGTTACAACATCAAATTCTCCGTTTCTTTTCTCTGACGGGAGGTCATAGTAGTACTTTCCAATTTTCTCAATCACCGGAGAAATCTCTCCTGCCCTGTTCTTTCGGATCAAGTACTGCTTACAGATTTCTTCGAAATAATGCGGAACGTAGAAGGATTCAAAATCCTCGCGAATATATTTCTCATAAAAAATCGACGGATCCATGATCTTTCTTTGCGAAGCATACCGGAAAATATACCGGTAATAAAATGCTGAAAGTGGATCACTGATATGGTAGCTTGCTTTTCTTTTATTTCTCTCATCATTAATCGGCGTTCTTTTCTCGACCACCTCCATCTTAGAGAGTTTATCAAGTACGTCCACTAATGTAGGACCACTGGATACATGAGATTGATCGAGAATATCTTTATACTTGGTATATCCCCTGGACAAAGCTTCAAATACCTCGTTTGCGTTTGTAATTTTGGAGATTTCTGCGTTTAAGTACATGGAAACCTCATTTTCCAAACGCGCCTCTGGAGCCACCAAAAGTTCCAACATGTTCTCTTCAACAGAAATGGAATCATCCACTAAACGATTGTAATATGGGATACCTCCAAATACAGAATAAATCTTTATTCGGTCCTCCTCGGAAAATGCCGGATAAAACTCTGTAGACTCATAATAATCCATAGGCTTTAGGTTAATCGTAAGATCAATACGGCCATACAAAGGATTAGAAGATTCCATCAGATTTCTCATGATTTCTACAAATGATCCCAAAATAATAAATGTGAGTTTTGCAGAGTCTCTGTATTTATCAATCATCGCCTGCAGAATGCTGTCCATTCCCTTGATGTTTTCTCTCAGATAAGGATATTCATCCAGAACAAAAATCATATTCTCTTCGCATGATCTTTGAAAGATGTACTCAAGAACCTCCTCTATGGATTGATATCCAAGTTTTGGAAGATGTAACTCTTCCGATAAAATATTGCAGATTCCCTGTGCATTGCTTTCTTCTGCCACCTGCTTGCACTCATAATAAATGCTTTGGCACGTTGTACTTTTGAGAAGCTGCTTCACCAGCTCACTTTTTCCCACCCGTCTTCGACCATAGATCAAGACGGTTTGCATCGCTTCCTCTTTATTAGTGTTGGCAATTGCTCGATTAAGCTTTATCAGCTGTTCCTTTCTCCCAATGAATTTCATTTTATTCGGTCACCTCCGACTCGGTTTCGTTCGAATATATTATAACATGTTTTTGTGTTTTTTTCAATTCTTATTCGGTTTGTTCCGACTCGATTTTATTCGAATAACTATTTTCAGATATAACGAACCATACACAACTATGAGCTGTCTTTCAGATATGCGAAGGCACATGCCTAATATCTAGATACTTCTCTAATTTTTTCCTGCTTTCTATAGTTGATTAAGTGCCTTTTGAAGCATTTCTCTATATTCATTACGTGTTTCAATTGGACTCTCGATCACGATTTTCCCACTGGCTCCAAACACCCAGCGATAAAAGGTTGGACTCGCACAGACCTTAACCGTTATCCGGAACTGCTCCTCACCAACGCTGCGAGTCTTGATTTTCATACCGAACTTATCTACCACAGCATTCATACAGCAGTTATCGCAGAGTAATGTCACGTCAACTGCTTCATCTGTAGAAAACATACGGAAGACTTCGGTTGTATATTTGGATACATCATAACCCTTCGGCTTCTTAACAGCCTTCTCGGTCAGCAGCTCCGGCTGTTTCTTGATACGGTCTACTCGATAGGTACGAACAGCTTCCCTCTCATCACAGTAACCGGTCAGATAGTAATAGTCGCCATCCCAGATCAAATCAAATGGGCTGACTGTATATGGCTTTCCATCGTTCCTGAGCACTTCCTTCTTCTTACCATTGAGCTCAGAGTAATAGAAAGAAATCTTCACGCCGGTATTGATGGCATCATTGATTGCATCCACAATGTAATAGCCTTTTTCATTCTCTGACTTCACACGACCGGTGATATGCACAGATCTCTTTAACTTATCTGCATTGGTCTCGCTGGTCAAAGAGATCAGCTTTTCAATCAGGCTCTCACTCTTCTTCTCCGTAATGAACTTGGAAGACTGCACTGCATCAATCAGAAGCTTTAACTCCGGCACAGAGAACTTACGGTCTGCCAGGTAATATTCCCAGGCACGTTTACGCTCTCCGATAATCTCAAATCCAGCTGCTCGAAGCAAATCAATATCTTTAGGTACAGTGGTTCTATGCACAAGAATATTGTGCTGCTCCATCATGCGGTCAGTGATCTGCTTTGTGGAAAGGGTATGTTCCTCATCAGTCTGAGTCAGAAGCATCTGATAGAGATACAGGATGCGAAGTCTTGTATCGTTATCCTCCGCCTTTGGGTGAACCACCCATCGTCTAAAGCCAATGGGCTTCCTGCTTCGCAGACCTCGCAACCTACTATCTCCACAGGCGTTAA
>ERZ808029.135-NODE-135-length-70963-cov-25.403070_pt1 | contig 70963 bp, 68 predicted proteins | sample MGYA00380185_ERZ808029 | MGnify/ENA primary metagenome ERZ808029 (study PRJEB31490, sample SAMN06133404) | mouse gut metagenome | isolation source: M2_3 | host: mice | place: China: Chengdu | collected 2015-05 ... | reverse complement strand
TAACGCCTGTGGAGATAGTAGGTTGCGAGGTCTGCGAAGCAGGAAGCCCATTGGCTTTAGACGATGGGTGGTTCACCTTTCGAAACAAACATAAACAAAGCGCTTATCTCATAGAATAGAAAAAGAGTTTTTATGGGGAAGTGAAAATAAAATGAAAAAAGGAATCAGCCTTTTTCTTGGGGTTCTTCTTTTGGTTATGAACACGGTATTTGTTACATATGCACAAGAACCAGAGACGTTACACGCCCAGTCGGCAGTTCTCATGGATGCGGACAGCGGGCGTGTTTTATATGCAAAAAATGCAGATCAAGTGCGTGCCATGGCGAGTACGACGAAGATTATGACATGCATTTTGGCGTTGGAGAAATCGAGTCCTGACACAATCGTGACCGCTTCAAAAGAAGCGGCAAGACAGCCTAAAGTTCATTTGGGAATGCAGGAGGGAGAACAGTTCTATCTGAAAGATCTGCTGTATTCGCTGATGCTGGAATCCCACAATGACAGCGCGGTGGCGATTGCAGAAGCGGTAGCGGGTGATGTGGCATCTTTTGCTGCCATGATGAATGAAAAGGCGAAAAGCCTTGGGTGTGATAATACGCATTTTGTGACGCCCAATGGGATTGACGGCGAAGATGAAGGGGGAATCCATTCTACGACGGCTGCTGACCTTGCACGTATCATGAAATATTGTATTGGGGAATCGCCGAAGACAGAGGAGTTTCTAGCGGTAACCCAGACTGCTGACTATGCGTTTGCGGATGTGGAAAGAAAACGGCAGTTTCACTGTACGAATCACAATGCCTTTCTTGGTATGATGGAAGGGGCTCTTAGCGGGAAGACCGGATTTACTGCAGATGCGGGATATTGTTATGTAGGGGCATTGAGGCAAGGTGAGAAGACGTTTATTGTAGCTTTGCTTGCTTGCGGATGGCCGAATAACAAAGGATATAAATGGGCAGATACAAGGAAACTTATGGAATATGGACTTGCCAATTACGAGTATCGGGAATTTCAGGAAAATCATACAGTGGAGCCGGTATTCGTAAAAGAAGGCGTGAAAGCGTCTGGAAGAATCGGAGAACGTGTTTATGTGCCTCTTTGGATTCAGAAAAAAGAAGAACCAAAGGCAGTTTTGCTGAAAGAAGGAGAAGCGGTTCGAAGGGATATTTTTATAAAAGAAAACGTACAGGCGCCAGTGAAAAAAGGTCAGATTATGGGAAAAGAAGTATATTCGCTGGATGGAAAGGTGATTCTGCAAAATGATATTGTTGCAGAAGAAGCGGTAGAACAAAGAGATTTGAGATGGTGTTTTGAAAAAGCGGCTGAAATCCTGCTTATGAAGGGCCCAATCGTGTAAGAAAATTAGAGAGATTAAAATATATCAAGAAAAATGATTAATTTTACCACTGGTGTTTCCGTGCAGAATATAGTAGGATAATAAAAGACAATTTGGTTGATGAAATTTATTTGTAATCAAAAATAAAATATAAAAGCGTTAAAAGGAGAGGAACAATATGAGAAACGCATCAAAATACGAACGCAGTTATTTTATGCCTCCGGTTGTGACATATGACTGGGTGAAAAAGGACTATATCGACAAACCACCGATTTGGTGCAGTGTGGATTTAAGAGATGGAAATCAGGCTTTGGTAGAACCGATGAGCCTGGAGGAAAAACTGGAATTTTTTGAAATTTTGCTGGAAGTCGGGTTTAAGGAGATTGAAGTCGGATTCCCGGCAGCATCCGAGACAGAATATCAGTTTTTGCGTACTTTAATCGAAAGAAATATGATTCCAGATGATGTGACGATTCAGGTGCTTACACAGGCAAGAGAGCATATTATCAAGAAAACATTTGAGGCGGTAAAAGGTGCGCCGCATGCAGTCATTCACCTTTACAATTCCACATCTGTGGCACAAAGAGAACAGGTATTTAGAAAATCCAAGGAAGAGATTAAAAAAATTGCCATTGACGGCGCTGTTCTTTTAAAACAGCTTGCAGACGAAACGGAAGGAAACTTTACATTCCAGTACAGTCCTGAGAGTTTTACCGGAACAGAGATGGATTATGCTTTGGAAGTATGTAACGCAGTACTGGATGTGTGGCAGCCAAATGCTGAGAAGAAGGTTATCATTAATCTGCCGGCAACGGTAGAGACTTCTATGCCGCATGTGTTTGCGAGTCAGGTAGAATACTTCCATAAAAATCTGGCTTACAGAGAGAATGTGATTCTTTGTCTGCATCCACACAATGACCGTGGCTGCGGTGTGTGTGACGCGGAGCTTGGAATCCTTGCAGGAGCAGACCGCATTGAGGGTACTTTGTTTGGCAACGGTGAACGTACCGGAAATGTAGACATTATTACGGTGGCGATGAATATGTATTCGCATGGTGTTGATCCGAAGCTGGATTTTGCGAATATGAAGAAACTTACCGAAAGCTATGAACGTCTGACCAGAATGCATGTGTATGAGCGTCAGCCATATGCGGGAGACTTGGTATTTACCGCGTTCTCCGGCTCACATCAGGATGCGATCGCAAAAGGAATGACATGGAGAGAAGAGAAAAAATCAGAAAAATGGAATGTGCCGTATCTGCCGATTGATCCGAAGGATGTAGGAAGACAGTACGATTCTGATGTGATCCGCATCAATAGTCAGTCTGGAAAAGGCGGCGTAAGTTATATTTTAAAACAAAGTTATGGAATGAGCCTGCCTCAGCAGATGAGAGAGGAAGTTGGATATTTGATCAAAGACGTTTCCGATAAAGCGCATAAAGAGCTGACGCCGGAATGGATCTATCATATTTTTGAAGAGCATTATATTAACAATAAGGGTATTTTTACGATTGATGAATGTCATTTCCAACAAAAAGACGGTATCCTTGCAGATGCCACGATTGTACATGGCGGCAGACGAACCGTAGCAACCGGCAACGGAAACGGACGATTGGATGCAGTCAGCAATGCAATCAAGCATTACTTTGGCATTAGTTATGAATTGTCTTTCTATGAAGAGCATTCGTTGACGAAAGGTTCTTCATCTAAGGCAGTTGCATATGTGGGGATTATCTGCAATGGCAACCGCCAGTGGGGCGTAGGTATTGATGCCGACATTATCAAGGCATCGATCGAAGCGCTTTGCGTAGCAGTGAATAAATGTGAAGAATTGAAGAATGCGGATGGATTAAAAGATGGGCGCATGGTAGAAATCATGAATTACATTCAGGCGAATTATTTAAATGTAACACTGGATGAACTGGCAGAAAAATTTTATCTGTCAAAACCATATTTATCCAAGTATATCAAAGAAAAGTCTGGTATGACATTTGGTGATATTGTCAAAAAAGTAAGAATGAAAAAAGCCAGATCACTTTTGAAAAGCAGCAGTATGACTGTGGAAAACATTGCAATGTCTGTCGGATATCAAAATGTGGAACACTTTAACAGATTATTTAAAAAAGCATATGACATGACACCGGTACAGTATCGAAATCAAAAATAGCAAAGTCGAGAGAGATCGGCTCTAAAATAGGGACGTAGCTTTTTGTAAAAAAAACTACGTCCTGACTTTGGAAAAAGCTGTTGCGTATCGTAGTAAAAAAGGCTATAATATACTCGGCAGAAAATTGAAATATTTATAAATGGAGGATTACAAAAAATGAGTAAGAACAGGACTTCTGAAACCCCTGCGAGTACACGTGTGATGGCGTTGCTTGACGAGGGGAGTTTTGTTGAAATCGGTCAGGCTGTAACAGCAAGAACGACAGATTTTAACATGCAGCAAAAAGATACTCCGGCAGATGGTGTAATTACCGGATATGGAGTAATCGATGGTAATCTTGTATATGTGTACAGCCAGGATGCTTCTGTATTAAAGGGAGCAATCGGTGAGATGCATGCGAAGAAGATTGCAGCAATTTATGACATGGCCATGAAAATGGGCGCACCGGTGATTGGTCTTGTAGATTGTGCAGGATTGAGACTTCAGGAAGCTACGGATGCTTTGGAAGCATTTGGTAACTTATATTATAAACAGTCTATGGCATCAGGTGTGATTCCTCAAATCACAGCGATATTTGGGACATGCGGCGGCGGACTTTCCGTTGTGCCGGCACTTACAGATTTTACATTTATGGAAGGGAAAAAAGGAAAATTATTCTTGAATTCTCCAAATGCAATCGAAGGAAACCGTGTTGAGAAATGCGATACTTCCTCTGCAAAATTCCAGAGTGAAGAGACAGGTCTTGTGGATGTAGTAGCGAGTGAAGACGAGATTTTGGAAGAGATTCGTTCTTTAGTATGTATGCTCCCATGTAATAATGAAGACGATGCGTCTTATGAAGAATGCATGGATGATTTGAACCGTATATGTGCAGATATTGAGAATGCAGCAGAAGATACTGCACTGGTGCTTAGCATGGTTTCTGATGAAAACGTATTTTTTGAAACAAAGAGAAATTATGCAAAGGACATGGTGACAGGATTTATCCGTCTTAACGGTATGACTGTAGGAGCGGTTGCAAATCGTACAAAAGTATTTGACGAAGAAGGTAATGTGGCAGAAGAATTTGATGGCACATTATCTGCAAAGGGATGTAAAAAAGCAGCGGAATTTGTAGAATTCTGTGATGCATTTAATATTCCGATCGTATCCTTTACCAATGTAAGCGGATTAAAAGCCAGCAAATGTTCTGAGAGACATCTTCCAAAGGCTATGGCAAAGATGACTTATGCATTTGCGAATGCAACCGTTGCAAAAGTAAACGTAGTAATTGGAAAAGCATACGGCAGCGCATATGTTGCAATGAACAGCAAGTCTGTCGGAGCTGATATGGTATATGCTTGGCCAAACGCAGAGATTGGCATGATGGATGCAAATCTTGCTGCAAAGATCATGTATGCAGGTGCAGACGCAGATACGATCAAAGAGCAGGCTGCTAACTATAAAGAATTACAGTCCAATCCATTATCCGCAGCAAGAAGAGGATATGTGGATACTTTGATTGCTCCGGAAGATACAAGAAAATATCTGATCGGTGCATTTGAGATGCTCTTTACAAAGAGGGAGGAACGTCCTTCTAAGAAACACGGAACAGTTTAGTGAGGTGAGGCAAATTGAAGAAAAGAATTCGTTTAACAGTAAGTTTGCTCGTCTTCGTACTGATGCTTGGGATTACCGGCTGTGCAAAAAGTGAGAACACCAAGGCGACGTATGACACAGAAATGATGACAGAGATAACTGAGGTGTTGGTTCAAAGTTTTGTAAATATGGGTGAGGACCAGCTGAATCAGTTTAAGGAAACGTCCGAGTTTTCTCTGAATTATACGCTGCTGCAAAGCGGACTGCCGATTCAGAGTGAGGAGTTTATCTCCGTGATCGATTCCTGGCAGGCAGCGATCAATGAGTGCGGCGCTTATGAAAGTCATGGTGAATATCAGACGAAGGTGACGGGTGACGGCGTTGAAGTTACGACAGAAGTAACATATGCAGATAAAAAAGCAGATATGACCGTCTTATTTAATGAAAAATCTTATGTGGAATCTATGACGATAGATGCACAGTATGGAACAGGAGAAATTCTGAAAAAAGCAGGATTGAATACATTGCTTGGAATGGGAACCGTATTTACGGTATTGATCTTCATTTCCTTCATTATTTCATTATTTAACTATATTCCTGCAATTCAGGCGAAATTTGGCAAGAAAGAAGCAGCGTCTCCGGCAGCAGCGCCAGCAATGGCAAGTGAACCGGAAGAAGAGCTTAGCGATGATCTGGAGCTTGTTGCTGTGATCAGTGCGGCAATCGCGGCATATGAAGGAACGAGCAGTGATGGATTTGTTGTACGTTCGATCAAACGTAAGACGACAAACAAATGGAATTAATTATTTGAAATATCAGGAGGAATATAAAGATGAAAAACTATACAATTACAGTAAATGGCAATGTATATGATGTAACAGTAGAAGAGAACGGCGCAGGTGCGGCACCGGCTGCAAGAGCAGCGGCTCCAAAGGCTATGCCAAAGGCAGCTCCAAAAGCAGCAAAACCAGCAGGCGGAGCAGGCAGCATTGAAGTAAAAGCAGGTGCAGCAGGAAAAGTATTCAAAGTCGAAGCAAGCGTTGGACAGAAAGTTGCAAAAGGTGACACCGTATTGATCTTAGAGGCAATGAAGATGGAGATCCCTGTAGTAGCTCCGGAAGACGGAACAATTGCAAGCATCGATGTTGCAGTAGGCGATGCAGTTGAATCAGGTGCAGTACTGGCTACATTAAACTAATAGAGAGCGTATCAATTTGATTGATATAAGGAGGTTATAAACAAATGGATTATATTACAAACACGTTAGGAAACCTCTTGCATCAAACCGCATTCTTCAACCTCACATGGGGCAATTATCTGATGATTGCGATTGCATGTGCGTTCCTATACCTGGCAATCAAGCATGGCTTCGAACCGCTATTGCTTGTGCCGATTGCATTTGGTATGCTGCTCGTTAATATCTATCCGGATATTATGATGACCGTGGAAGAATCCAACAACGGCGTCGGCGGTTTACTGCATTATTTCTTTTTGTTAGATGAATGGGCGATCCTTCCATCCCTTATCTTTATGGGAGTAGGTGCGATGACAGACTTCGGACCTTTGATTGCCAATCCAAAGAGTTTCCTTTTAGGAGCTGCTGCGCAGTTTGGTATTTTTGCAGCTTACCTTGGCGCTATGGCGATGGGATTCTCTGACAAAGCGGCTGCAGCCATCTCTATTATCGGTGGTGCAGACGGACCGACTTCTATTTTCCTCGCAGGAAAATTGCAGCAGACGGCAATTCTTGGACCAATCGCGGTAGCGGCATATTCTTATATGTCACTGGTGCCGATCATCCAGCCGCCGATTATGAAACTGCTTACAACAGAAGAAGAACGTAAGATTAAGATGGAACAGTTAAGACCGGTATCCAAGCTGGAAAGAATTTTATTCCCGATCATTGTAACGATCGTAGTATGCTTGATTCTTCCTACAACAGCTCCGCTCGTAGGTATGCTGATGCTTGGTAACCTGTTTAAAGAAAGCGGTGTTGTAAGACAGCTTACAGAAACCGCATCCAATGCACTGATGTATATTGTAGTTATTTTGCTTGGTACATCTGTAGGCGCGACAACAAGTGCAGAAGCATTCTTGAATTGGGATACGTTGAAAATCGTAGCGTTAGGTTTGGTAGCGTTTGCATTTGGTACGGCGGCAGGCGTATTGTTCGGTAAGATTATGTGTAAGGTAACCGGAGGCAAGGTGAATCCGCTTATCGGTTCCGCCGGTGTATCCGCAGTGCCTATGGCAGCTCGTGTATCCCAGAAAGTCGGCGCGGAGGCTGATCCGACCAACTTCCTTTTGATGCATGCAATGGGACCAAACGTTGCAGGTGTTATCGGTACAGCAGTAGCAGCCGGAACCTTCATGGCGATTTTCGGAGTAATGTGACAACAAAAAGCGATTTGCTTGCTTGCAAAGGCAAATTGCGGTTGTCAGCGAATGGCAGACTGCGTGGAACGCAAATTCCGAAGGAATTGCATGTGTAACATGCGTCTGGCAATGAGCTGAAATCTTGTATCTAAAATATATAAAAATAGAAGGAGATTAGAATGGCTAAGAATAAGACTAATAAGATAGAAAAAAAACCAATTAAAATTACAGAAACCATTCTGCGTGATGCGCATCAGTCTTTGATTGCCACAAGAATGACAACAGAGCAGATGCTTCCAATCGTGGAAAAAATGGATAAAGTCGGATATCATTCTGTAGAATGCTGGGGCGGCGCAACTTTTGACGCATCCCTTCGTTTCTTAAAAGAAGATCCATGGGAGAGACTTCGTAAATTCCGTGATGGATTCAAAAACACAAAGCTTCAGATGTTATTCCGCGGACAGAATATCTTAGGATACCGTCCATATGCAGATGATGTAGTAGAGTACTTCGTACAGAAATCCGTAGCAAACGGAATTGATATCATCCGTATCTTTGACTGTCTGAATGATCTTCGTAACTTACAGACAGCTGTAACTGCTGCGGTAAAAGAAAAAGCAGACGCACAGGTTGCATTGTCCTACACATTGGGTGATGCCTATACAATGGATTACTGGATGGATATCGCAAAGAGAATCGAAGATATGGGTGCAACATCTATCTGTATCAAAGATATGGCAGGACTTTTGGTTCCATATAAGGCAACCGAGTTGGTAGAGAACATGAAGGCTGCAACAAAGCTTCCGATCCAGCTTCACACACATTACACATCCGGTGTGGCTTCTATGACATACTTGAAAGCAGTAGAAGCAGGTGTAGATGTAATCGATACCGCAATGTCTCCATTTGCCCTTGGTACAAGCCAGCCGGCAACCGAGGTTATGGTAGAGACTTTCAAAGGAACACCTTACGATACAGGATTTGACCAGAACCTTCTGGCTGAAATTGCTGACTACTTCCGTCCGATCCGTGACGAAGCATTGGAAAGCGGTCTTTTGAATCCGAAGAACTTAGGCGTAAATATCAAGACATTGTTATACCAGGTACCAGGCGGAATGCTTTCCAACTTGACATCCCAGTTAAAAGAGCAGGGCGCAGAAGACAAGTACTATGATGTGCTTGAGGAAGTACCGAAGGTACGTAAAGACTTAGGTGAGCCGCCGCTTGTAACACCTTCATCCCAGATCGTAGGTACACAGGCTGTATTCAACGTGCTTATGGGAGAACGTTACAAAATGGCTACTAAAGAAACCAAAGACGTACTTCGCGGAAAATACGGTGCAACTGTAAAACCATTTAATCCGGAAGTTGTTAAAAAATGTATCGGCGATGAAAAGCAGATTACATGCCGTCCGGCAGATCTTCTTGACGCTGAGCTTGATACACTTCGCGGCGAGATGGCACAGTGGTCACAGCAGGAAGAAGACGTATTGTCTTACGCACTGTTCCCACAGGTTGCTACAGAATTCTTCAAATACAGAGAAGCACAGCAGACTGGCGTAGACCAAGCAATTGCAGATACGGAAAACGGAAGTTATCCGGTGTAGGATATGAAAATAATTATGAGCCAAAGGATGCCAGAAGAGTGTCCTTTGGCTTATTTTGCGTATTAGGCATGGAAACAGGAATAAATTCCAATATTTACTATTGAAAATATAAGCGTGATAAAATATACTAAAAGAGTAGTAAATGTCGGAATTTAGAAAATTATAAAAAAAGATATGGAATTTTCTGAGGAGATATGATAGAATATCTACGGCTCATATGAGGAATATGAGCATGCGAATAAGAAAAATTCTAACACTTTCAAATCGTCGCCTTGCCGCGTTTGAAAGTGTTAGATGTAATAGATGTAATGAGAAGTCTGCCTGGATGAAGACAGAATGGCGAAGCATACCCATTTTGCATTCATGCAGATTTCCTATATGTAAAAACAAAACAGGCAAGGGATATCAGACAAAAGGAGCAAAAAATATGTGGTATGTTGTGCAGGTACGCACAGGTGCGGAAGAGAGCATTGTACAGCAATGTGAAAAAAACGTATCTGACAGTGTACTGGAACGTTGCTTTATCCCTTATTATGAAGAAAAGAGACATATCCGAGGAGTATGGACAGTACATAAAAAAATTCTGTTTCCCGGATATGTTTTTGTAGTTACTGAAAAAATAGAAGGATTATTCATAGAACTGCAAAATGTCATTGGTCTTACTAAGCTTCTTGGCATCGGTGATGACATTGTACCGCTGCGAGAAGAAGAGATACAGTTCTTGTTGACCTTTGGCGGTGAAAAGCAGGTTGTGGAAATGTCTGAAGGAATTATTGAGCAATCAAAGGTGAGAGTCATTTCCGGACCGCTGCAAGGAATGGAAGGATGTATTCGTAAGATAGACAGGCACAAAAGGAAGGCATATCTGGAAGTAGAGATGTTCGGCAGAATGCAGAGAGTGCAAGTTGGATTGGAGATTATCAGTAAAACAATATAAAGATGAGGAATAGAGAGGAAGCCCTTTGGGGGCTTTTTTTCGTGTAAGAAATTACGAAGAGAGAGAAGGGGAAATCGAAGATAAGTTGATTCATATGGAAAGAATAAAATGAGCAGTTGACAAATGTCTTAGCAGATAGACATATGAATGAAGTTATTATATCGGTTTGTGGGATGAAGGAGTAGAAGATTATGAAAGGAAAGCCTTTTACGAATAAAGTATGGCTTTCTTCTCCGACTATGCATGGAGAAGAGTTGATGTATGTTACAGAAGCATATGAGACAAATTGGATGTCAACTATTGGAAAAAATATTGATGAAGCAGAAAAACTTGTGTGTCAAAAACTCGGCTGTAAATATGCGGTGGCGCTTTCGGCTGGTACTGCCGCACTTCATATGGCAGTAAAGCTGGCAGGTGTGAAACCAGGTGACAAAGTGTTCTGTTCAGATATGACATTTGATGCATCAGTGAATCCTGTGGTATATGAAGGTGGAATTCCAGTCTTTATTGACAGTGAATATGATACTTGGAATATGGATCCTGCTGCACTTAAAAAGGCATTTGAGTTATATCCGGATGTGAAAGTAGTTATTATAGTACATTTATATGGAACGCCGGCAAAAATGGATGAAATCAAGAAAATCTGCGACGAACATGAAGCAATTTTAATCGAAGATGCAGCAGAATCTCTTGGCGCTTCTTACAAAGGAATACAAACGGGGACATTTGGCGCATATAATGCGATTTCATTTAATGGGAACAAAATCATTACAGGAACATCAGGGGGGATGGTGTTAACAGATGATGTAGAAGCAGCGCATAAGGTTCGAAAATGGTCTACACAATCTAGAGAAGATGCACCTTGGTATCAGCATGAAGAGCTTGGATACAATTATCGCATGAGTAATATCATTGCAGGAGTAGTCAGAGGACAATTTCCGTATTTAGAAGAACATATTGCACAAAAAAAATCTATTTATGAACGATATAAAGAAGGATTGAAGAATTTACCAATCGAGATGAATCCGTTTGATGGAGAGAAAAGCAAACCTAATTATTGGTTAAGCTGCATGCTTATCAAAGAAGAGGCGATGTGCGAACAGTTTAGAAGTGATCGCGAGGCATTTTATACCAGTGAAATGGGAAAAAGTTGTCCAACAGAAATACTCGAAACATTAGCAAGATACAATGCAGAAGGTCGTCCAATATGGAAACCAATGCATATGCAGCCAATTTATCAAAGAAATGATTTTATAACCCGTGAAGGGAAGGTTTATGACAAATCAGAAAGCTATATAGCAAGTGGAGCAATCGGAAAGGATGAACGTCCGTTGGATGTAGGAATGGATATATTTCATAGAGGGATGTGTTTACCAAGTGATAATAAGATGACAATAGAACAACAGGATAGGATTATAGAGATTATTAAGAGTTGCTTCTTGTAAGGGGGATTAAGATGGAACATAGAAAAAGATTCTATGAAAAGTACATAAAGCGTCCTCAAGATTTTCTGTGTGCATTGCTTGCGTGTACCGTTTTAAGTCCTGTCATGCTGGTTATTGCAATTCTGGTGAAAGTTAAGCTAGGGTCGCCTGTTTTGTTTTCGCAGGAAAGACCAGGATTGAATGGGAAAATATTTAAGTTATATAAGTTTCGGACAATGAGCAATGAAAGAGATGAAAATGGAGAGTTGCTACCAGATGAGAAAAGACTTACTCCTTTTGGTAAAATGCTGCGTTCTACTTCGTTGGATGAATTGCCTGAATTGGCAGCAATTCTATCTGGACGGATGGCAGTTTGCGGTCCTCGACCGCTTCTCGTAAAGTATCTTCCACTTTATAATTCCCATCAAGCAAGACGGCATGAAGTTAGACCGGGATTTACTGGGTTAGCACAGGTGAATGGAAGGAACGCTATCAGCTGGGATGAAAAGTTCAATCTGGATGTGAAGTATGTAGATCATATTACATTTCTTGGAGATTGGAAGATTATTTTCCAGACAGTTTGGATCGTATTGAAGCGAAAGGGAATCAATTCCGAGAGTTGTGCAACTATGGAAGAATTTATGGGAACAGCGGTCGTTGAAACGAAAGATAATGCGAGGATATAAAAATGAGGAAATTAGCAATTGTTGGTGCGAGTGGTCATGGAAAGGTAGTCGCAGATATTGCAAGAAAGAATGGTTACAATGAAATCATTTTTTTGGATGATGATGAAAATATCCATGAATGTGGAGGGTATCCAGTAGTAGGAAAAAGTTCTGAAGTCGAAAAGACGGATGCAGATATAATTATTGGGATTGGAAATGCAAATGTCCGGAAGCGGATACAAGAATCTATTCCAGATGAAAAACTGGCTACACTTATTCATCCGCATGCAGTTGTTGCAGAAGATGTAGTGGTAGGTGCAGGAACAGTTGTTATGGCTGGTGCAGTTATAAATTCGGATGTAAGGATTGGTAGAGGTTGCATTATTAACACTTGTTCGTCTGTAGATCATGATTGTGAGGTAGGCGATTATGTACATATCGCAGTAGGCAGTCATTTATGTGGGAATGTTTATGTGGGTGAAGAAACATGGATTGGTGCTGGAGCAACCGTCAGCAATAATGTTTCCATCTGTCCAGACTGTATGATAGGTGCAGGTGCAGTTGTGATTAAGGATATTAAGGAAACTGGGACGTATGTAGGAGTTCCAGTAAAAAGTTTAGTGTAGATAGTACGATTAAAGTATAAAAAAGAAGGGTATTTTGATGAAAAAGATTTGTTTTATCAGCACAATACCGTTAACACTTAAAACATTTGTGCTAAGAACAGCAATATATTTACATGACAATACGGATTGGGATATTAGTTTTATTTGCAGTGGAGATGAAGAGTTTGCCAAAGAATTACCGGAGTATATACATTATTTTCCAATTTTTATGAAGAGAGGAATTAGCATTTCGGGAATTGAGGCAATTATACAAATGAAAAAAATCTTTAAAAGAGAAAAATTTGATCTGATTCAATATTCAACACCCAATGCATCCCTTTATGCTGCTCTGGCAGGTAAATTAGCCAAAATTCCGATTAGATTATATTGTCAATGGGGCATGGCTTTTGTAGGATTTCAAGGAGTAAAAAGGCAAATATTTAAGCTTGTGGAAAAGAGAGTGTGTAGTTTATCTACTTGGATTGAGCCAGATAGCATAAGTAATTTAGAATTTGCACACAAGGAAAACTTATATCCAAAAAACAAGGGCTCTGTCATATGGAATGGAAGTGCATGTGGTGTTAATTTGGAAAAATTTGATATGTCCAAGAAGACAGAATATCGAGAAATTATTCGTAGGAAATACGGACTTTCAAAAGAGAGCTTTGTGTATGGCTTTGTAGGGCGGATCACAAGAGATAAAGGTATTAACGAGTTGCTTGGTGCTTTCAAAAAATTATCGGAAGATAATCCTGAAGTGTATCTGATGATGGTCGGTGAAACCGAGAATGATTCTGGTATTGATGAGATGCTATTTACATGGTCAAAAAAATGTAATCATGTGTTATATACGGGATTTACGAATGTTGTGGAACAGTATTTATCTGCAATGGATACATATATTTTGCCGAGTTACCGTGAGGGATTTGGTATGGGAGTAGCAGAAGCAGAGGCAATGGGAGTACCGGTTATTGTAACAGATATTCCAGGTCCTGTTGATGCAATGAATAAAAATGAGACCGGCCTTATCGTAAAAAAAGGAAGTACAAAAGAACTATTGTATGCCATGAATCAATTATATGAGAATGAATGCATACGGGAAGAATACAGTAGAAATGCTTATAATCTGGCGTTGACAAAGTTTGAACAAAAAGAATTATTTCGTAAAATTTTGTTAGATCGAAGGAAGTTGTTAGAACAGTAAGAGAGGAAGTTTTTATGAAACCAAAAGTATCAGTGATTATGGGGATATATAATTGTGCAGATACTTTGTCCGAAGCAATCAATTCGATTGTAAATCAAACATTTAAAAATTGGGAATTGATAATGTGTGATGATGGTTCATCGGATAGAACATTGGAAATTGCATTGATGTATGCAAATAAATATGACAATATCAAAGTATATGAAAATGCAAAAAATATGGGATTAAATTATACATTAAATCAGTGTTTGAAGTATGTTCAAGGAGAATATATAGCACGAATGGACGGAGATGATTTCTCCATTTATGATAGATTTGAAAAAGAAGTTGATTTTTTAGATCACCATCCAGAATATGCTATCGTTAGTACAGCTATGATATATTTTGATGATAGGGGAGATTTTGGTATAGGAAATCAAAAGGGGGAACCAGAACTAAAAGACTTTTCAAGAGGAACACCATTTGCCCATGCAGCTTCAATGGTTCGAAAAGAGGCCTATGAAAAAGTAGAAGGATATACAGTTTCGAAGAAATATTTAAGAGTAGAAGATTGGCATTTGTGGATTAAAATGTATTCAAAAGGATATAAAGGCTATAATTTATCGGAAGCTTTGTACAAAATGAGAGATGATCGGGAAGCTACAAATCGAAGAAAGTTTAAATATCGTTTTAATGAAATGAGAGTAAGTGCTTTTGCTATAAAAAGTCTAAGACTTCCATACTGGCATTATATATATATTTTACGGTCACCTTTTATAGGTTTACTTCCTAAAAGTTTTTATGAAATGTTACACAAGAAAAAAGTGAAATATGCAAAAAAATAACTTGATTATACAGATAAATTATAGGAAGGAGTTTATCTTGAATGATACCTAAAATAATTCATTATTGTTGGTTTGGAAAAGGAGAAAAACCAAAGTTAGCAAAAAAATGTATTGCCAGTTGGAAAAAATATTGTCCAGACTATGAAATTATTGAATGGAATGAGAAGAATTTTGACATAAATTTAAATGGTTATACAAAATGGTGCTATGAAAATAAAAAATATGCATTTTTGAGTGACTATGTTAGGTTGATAGTCGTATATCAAAAAGGTGGTTTATATTTTGATACAGATGTTGAAGTACTCAAGAATCTTGATTTTTTGTTAACTAATCAAGCATTTTTTGGATTTGAAACTGATGGAACAGAGGCTTCTAATCCGAAAGATGCGGATATAAATAGCGGTTTGGGATATGGTTCGGTTGCTAGCAGTTTGGCTTTACGAACAATGCTAGGGGAGTATGAACCTTTATTGGATGGAAAGCATGGGGTGTCTATGTGTCCAAAATTAAATACACAGGCATTAGAAAGGCTTGGATTGAAAAAAGATGGTTCTTATCAAGAATTTTCATGGGGAACGGTATATCCAAAAGAATATTTTAATCCTTATGAAAGTACGACAGGACGTTTAAGTAAAACTCATAATACAGTTTCTGTTCACTGGTATATGGGGAGTTGTTTATCAAAACAGCAAAAGATTCGTTCAATAATAAGTAAACCGTTACATCGGCTATTAGGTGTTGATTTTTTTCAATAAGTTGTTGGAATATCTGGAGAAAGAAAATATGAATTTGATTAAAGAGCTAGTATATCGTATTCGCGGCGAATATACACTTGATAGATTAAAAAAAATGGGTCTTACTGTTGGTAAGAATTTTAATCCGCAATTAGGTTTTGAATTAGATCCATCACATTGTTGGTTGATTCAAATAGGAGATAATGTAACATTTGGTCCGCATGTACAGGTACTTGGTCATGATGCAAGTACTTGTCCATACATTGGATATGCTAAAATAGGACGTGTTTCTATTGGAAATAACGTCTTTGTTGGCGCTAATAGTGTTATTTTGCCGGGGGTAACCATAGGAGATAATGTGATTATTGGTGCAGGAAGTGTAATAACAAAATCTATAGATAGTAATACTGTATATGCAGGAAATCCAGCAAGACCTATAAAAACTATTGATGAGTATGTAATAGAAAATGAAGCAGCAATGAAAAATGCACCAATATTTAATGAGGAATATACACTGAGGAAATCAATATCAAAAGAACAAAAAGAAGAAATGAAAAAGAAATTGATAAATGGGGATGGTTATGTGAAATGATTCTTACAATTTTCACTCCAACATATAATAGAAGAGATAAGCTTTCGAGGGTATACGACTCATTAAAATATCAGGATGGTGATATTTTTGAATGGTTGATTGTAGATGATGGTTCTGTAGATGATACAGAAAATCTAATAAATAGTTTTCGTGAGGAAAATAAAATACCGATAAAATATGTTAAACAAGATAATGGGGGGAAACATGTTGCTTATAATACAGCATTGAAGTATGCAGAGGGAAGCTTCTTTTTTTGTGTAGACTCAGATGATTGGATAAAAGAAGGTTTTATACATAAGTTTGTTGAAGAATTTTCAAATTTAGATTGTCATGGATTCATTGCTTATAAAATGGATGCTTCAGGAAAATTATTGTCAGAAATATTTCCAGAAGAACTAAAAGAAAGCTCTTTGTTTGAATTGTCGGATATATATCGTTGTAATGGGGAATTTTCTGTCATCATAAAAACTAATATTGCTAAAGACTATAAATTCCCCTTATTTGAGAATGAAAAATTTATAGGAGAAAGTGTCCTATATGATAAGATTAGTGAAAAGTATAAATTTAAATTAATAGATCAGGTTGCTACAGTTTGCGAATATCAGGAAGATGGGTTGACAGTAAATTATAATTTGTTAATGAAGCAAAATCCTAACGGATTTTGCTTATATTATATGCAAAGAATAGATTTATCACATTCTTATATAAAAAAAATATGTTTAGCAGGAAAGTATCATTGTTTTAAAAGGTTATCAAAAAATAAAAATTTACAGTACTTAGGAAAAAATAAAATACTTATTTGGATTACCCAACCTTTGGGAAACTTGTTTTGGATTTACTATAAGTTGATAAGAGGTTTTTAGAATGGCAACAGTGGAAGGAAAAGATACATGAACAGTATTTTATATACAACTATTATGGTTATCTTATGGATTGTTAATCTGTTTAATGGTACAGGGTTAGGAGAGGCGTATCAAACAACTGAGAGAGCAAGAGTGATAATTTATATAATTTTTGTCATTATAGTTTTAGTTAATTATAAAAAGAAACATTGCTATGTGAAGAGACAGAACTTGATAATATTAGGCAGTATGTCTTGTTTATTTATTTTTGATTCCTATATACAAGGATATGGCATGGAGGGACTGAACTATATCTCAGTTTTCGCGTTGGTATACATATTAAGTAAAATGGAAACTAAGGAAAAGGCGATAAGATTAACTGGAATAGTATATCTAGTTAGTGGAATAGTAGTTTTATATACATATAACTATGGAACGGTATTTTCAGGATGGAATCCTAATACGATTGGAATGATTGCGTTATATAGTTATTTGATTTATTTGATTCCATTCTATAATTATGAAGGTAAAATTAGCGGTAAAATAATAATAACCGCAACTACAATTTTGTATATTATGTTGATTGCTCCCACTGATTCGAGATCCTGTATTTGGTTTTCTATTGTAGCAATTTTAATTGTATTATCCATAATTCCAAGGACAGCTATAGTAAAAGCAGACAGAAAATATGTCTGGTTGTTGTTAATTCCACTATTTGTTGCAGTCTTTGTCGTTGGGGTTTCAAAAGGTAATTATATGACAGAATTAAATTTGTGGAGTATTAAAAAATTTGAAAAGCCGCTATTTAATGGACGAGATATATTGTGGGAACAAGGATTTCAAAGTTTATTTGAAAATTTCCTGTTTGGCACAGGGAGTTTAGAAGGAAATTGGCATAACTGTTTGGTTAGTATAGCGACTGCATATGGGTTTTTAGGTGGATTATTGTGGGTAATGTCGCTGCGAAGTATATTATCAAAAGCAAAATGCTGGATAAATGATGCAATTGTATCAGGGTGTATCATTTCATTTGCTATTATCTATATTCAGCAGTCGGTAGAGTTAGGATTGGTTCATGAATCTCCCAATATACTTCCGTATATTGTGGTGGGAATGATGCTTGGCAGAGTCAAATTTCTTAATAAATTGGTTAAAAGAAATGGAAGACTAAAATGATAAGAGTAAGTATTATTATACCGGTATATAATGCAGAAGAACATTTAACAAAATGTGTTGAATCGGTATTGGCACAGACAGAAAAAAATATAGAAATTATACTTATAGATGATGGATCAAGAGACAGTAGTTTAGATATTTGCCAGGCTTATGAAAAACAAGATGAACGTGTTAGAGTTATTCATCAGGAAAATTTTGGGGTAAGCGTTGCAAGAAATCGGGGAATAGAAATAGCTGTTGGTGAATATATCGGTTTTGTAGATTCTGATGATTGGATACAAAGAGATATGTATGAACGGCTTTTAAAGGAAGCAGAAGAAACCGGTGCAGAAGTAGTAATGTGTGACGCGATAACAGTATATTCTAATGGGAAAATCCAAGTTGATACTATAACACAGTTACTGGAAAATCAGATTTTGAAAAAATCAGATTTTACGCCATCGCTATTATTGGAAATGGCAGGTTCTGCTTGGCGTTGTATCTATAAGAATAATAAATACAGTGACAAAAAACTGAATCCCAGAATACTTCAGTTTCCGCTTGGCATAAAATTTTCTGAAGATCGAATTTTTAATCTATATGCATTTGGGCAGGCAAATAAAATTTCCTATATCAAAGAAGCTTATTATAATCGCTATATGAATAAGAAAAGTGCTGTCCATAGATTTCATGAGGATTATTTTGAAGCTTATAAAAAAGCAGCAAAAGAAATAGAAAAGGCATTGGAAAGGGCATGGGGCAATGAAGAGGAATATCAAGCGGCGTATTTGCAACAGCTGGTAAGCGGTGCGTTAATGGCTATTTGTAATTATTATTATCGAACTTCGACATTCAAAAGAAAGGAACGCAAACTTGCGGTTGAAAGGATATGCTCAGATATAATATTAAGAGAAGCGATAGGTAAAATTGGAGATATTAACAGGCAAACAAGGTGGATAATTGAAAATAAAAGTAATTTATTAATTTTATATGCCAAAATGTCTAATTGGAAACACGGGAGGTAATGTATTGAAAAAAGTAAGTATAATAATGCCTGCTTATAATGCAGAAAAGTATATTGGGGAAGCAATAGAGAGTATTTTGAGTCAAACATATACGGACTATGAGTTTATCATTATCAATGATGGCTCTACTGATAAAACAGAGAAAATTATACGATCTTATGATGATTCAAGAATTGTTTATTTAGAAAATGAAAAAAATTCAGGGATTGTCGTTACGTTGAATAAGGGGTTGGATTATGCAACTGGTGAATATATTGCACGTATGGATGCGGATGATATTTCTATAAACAATCGGTTAGAAAAGCAAGTTGCTTATATGAAAAAAAACAAAAAAGTGGGACTTCTTGGAACCGGAATTCGTGTTTTTGGAACTGAAATCCAGCAATATGATAGAGTGTTCACTACAGATTCAAAGCAGCTTAAAGCAGAATTGATTTTTAATTCCTGTGTTGCGCATCCTACAGTAATGATACGCAGGGAAATACTTGAACAGAATCATTTGAGATATAATGAAGAGTTTGCCGGAGCAGAGGATTATTGTTTATGGTGGGAGATTGCAAAAGTAAGCAGTATTGCAACTTTGAAGGATATTTTACTCAATTATCGTATACATTCTTCTCAAATTACAAAACAAAAAGATATGCAGTACTATAGTATGATGCAAAAATTAATGAAGCAAAGATTTGAGGATATAGGTGTTAGTGTATCAAATGATGAAGAAACTGCATTTGCAATGTATTGCTTTGGAGAATATGAAAAGTATTCTGTATTGAATTTGAAGATGCTTGTAGATTGTTTCAATCGTATTTTAAGCTGTAATCGTACACAAGAGTATTTCGAACAGCGCAAATTGAATAAGATATTTGAGTTGGCAGTAATATATTCTTTAAATAATTCAGCTATAGCAGAGGAAGAAAAGAAAAAAATATATAAATATGCAATTGAAGTAGGAGTGTTTACAATGTTGACAAGATTAAAAGTGGCATATCATCAAATGTATAGATAAAATTATTGGAAGAAAGTGATTCAAATTGTCAAAAATAAGAAATGTGTTTATAAAAATTAGCGATAAATTAAAAAAAAGAAAGTTGAGGAAAAGATTGAAGTCTACTGATTTTTCAATTATATCCAATAACTGTTGGGGAAGCTTTATTTATCAAAAGTATGGTCTTCCGTATAAATCGCCTACTGCAGGAGTGTTTATTTTGGGGCATGATTTTGTAAAGTTATGCAAAGATTGGAACAGATATTTTAATTTGGAACTTGAATTTATTCCATGGGAATGGGCAAGTTACCATTATGCATTGACTTCTGAAACATCGTATCCAGTAGCAAGATTAGATGACATAGAGATATATTTTATGCATTATCATTCAGAAGAAGAAGCAGCAGAAAAGTGGTATAGACGTGTCAAAAGGATTAATCCAAATCATATAATTTTTAAATTATCTCAGAGGGAAGAATGTAGCAGAAAAGATATTGAAGAATTTCTGAAGCTACCATTGAGTCATAAAGTTTGCTTTGCTTATGATGATGTGCCGGGAGCAATTTATATTCCGGAGTTAAGAGGATTTGTCGGAGATGAAATGGATATAGTTAATAAGTATTTTGATGAACTTAACATTTTAAATGAATAGACCTTGGAGTAGTAAGGAGGATGTATTAATGTCGAAAGTATCGATTATTATTCCAATTTATAATGTTGAAAAGTATGTTAGGAAAACGATTGAATCCGCTATAAATCAAACAGAAAAAGAAATAGAAATCATTCTTGTAGACGATGGTTCTACGGATTTTAGCGGCAATATTTGTGACGAATATGCAGCGATAGATAATAGAATAGTTGTTTTACACAAAACGAATGGCGGATTATCTTCAGCACGTAATGCTGGAACAGAATTGGCAAAAAGTGAATTCTTAATGTATTTGGATGGAGATGACTTTTTAGCTTTATGGGCAGTAGAACGACTTTTAGCAGTCATGAAACAATATCCCTCTGATTTTATCCAATTTGGATATAAAGAAGTAGATCAAGGTCAGAGGCCTAATGAAAAAGAATATTGTTCAAATATTTATCAAGCTAAATCGTCAAAAGAATTATTTGAAAACTTATATGAATTAGGTGGAGTGGCAGCGTCTGGTGCAACCAAATTTGTACGTAGAGAGTTAATGTTAAAAAATCCATTCGTATCTATACAACATGAAGATGAGATGTGGTGTACGCAGGCGTTTCAAAACTCGTTGACAGTAACATATATTCCAGATGCTTTATACTTTTATGTGATGCGAGAAAATAGTATCATACATAGTAGCTTTAATGAAAAAAAATTAGATATATTTACGGTTATTCAAGAAAGAATAATTGTTCTGAAACAGCTTCAATTGGAGTATTTGTTGCATATAGAATATGAGAGAATGTACAACGCTATTCTTTTATTGTATTGCGCTGCCATAGAAGCGGGAAATGAAACCGCATTGGATAAAATAAAGAAACAGTTTATGGAGAATAAAAGTAATATAAAAAAATATGCAAATTTGCAAAGAAAATTTAAAGTAATGTTTGAGTTGATGAATTTGAATTATAAATTTGTAAATCTTTATAGAGCATATTGGAAACAGAAGGATATGTAAAAAAGTGGGACAGTTAAGTTTAGTGTTACAACTAATTAACATATTATAGAGAGGCAAAAAATATGCGAATTAAAAATTCATTAAGAAATGTCATAACTGGTTTAATTGGTCAGTTAATTATTACAATTACAGGGTTTATATCAAGAACAGTATTTATCCAGGTATTAGGAACAATGTATTTAGGTGTAGGAGGTTTATTTTCTAATATTCTGACTTTATTGTCTTTTGCAGAATTAGGAATTGGACAGGCTATTATTTTTAGTTTATATAAGCCGATAGCAGAAAATAATGAAGAAAAAATGTGTTCTTTAATGAAGTTATATGAGCGAGTATACAAATTTTTATTTGTTTTTGTATTAGTTATTGGATTAGTTTTATTGCCAATTCTTCCTTTTATTATTAAGGATATAGAGACGATTCCTAATATTCGTATTATTTACATTTTATTTGTGTCTAATTCGGCAGTGTCCTACTTATTAGCCTATCGTAGTAGCTTTATTACTGCTTGCCAGAAAAATTATATAATCAATTATGTATCATTTTTTTGCAATATTCTGATGTGTATTAGTCAGGTTGTTACATTGTTGATATTTAAAAATTATTTTATTTATCTTGGGATACAAATAATATTTGGTTTTATCCCTAATATTATTGCCTATTTCTATTCAGAGAGAGTGTTTCCGTTTTTAAAACGAAAAGATATTTCACCACTACCAAAAGGTGAAATGAAGATGCTCACGGATAATGTGAAGGCTTTAATTATGTATAAAATAGGAACATTGGCTTTGAATTCTACAGATAATATAATAATTTCTTCATTTGTTGGTATTACTACCGTAGGAATATATTCAAATTATACACTGCTGACTTCCACAGTTGGGGGATTTTTATCAAGTATTTTTAACAATTTGACAGCAAGTATTGGAAATTTGAATGCTAAAGAAACTGATGAACAAAAGTTGTTTATTTTTCGAGTAATTAATCTAGCAACGTTCTGGTTTTATGCTGTTTGTTCTATTTGCTTATTTATATGTATGACACCATTTATTCATGTATGGATTGGAAATGAGTATGTTTTGCCAACGTCAGCATCGCTGATTATTGCATTAAATGTTTACATAGGTGGAATGTTGTTTGCACCATTTAATTTCCGTCAAACAATGGGAATTTTTGTAGAAGGACGATGGAGGCCGATTATTTCAGCCATTATCAATATTGTTATATCTATTATTTTTGTACAATGGTGGGGGCTTGTTGGAGTTCTTTGGGGAACTGCAATAGCTCGCTTGACTACGAATGTTTGGTTTGATCCTTACTTGGTATTTAAACGTGGCATGCATACTTCGCCAGTTTCATATTATATAGACTATATAAAAAAAGGAGTACTATTTGTTCTGCTTGGCGTTTTGTGCTGGTTTTTGACAGAATATATACCCAATTCAAGTATCTTGTGGGTATTATTGAAAGGTATAGTAACCTTTGCTGTTTCAAATGTTATTATTTTTGTATGTTATTTTAGAAGGAAGGAGTTTAAGTACCTATTCAGGATTATAAAAAACTTTAAGGGTATTATGAAAAATGAAACTTATTAGCAAAATTAAAAAGATTAGACATAATGTATATATTGAATTTTTCAGACACACTCCATTACAGGAGAACAAGATAATACTGTGGGCAAATGGATTTAAACAGTATGGTTGCAGTCCAAAATATATTACAGAATATATTTTATGCAATTACCCGAGTAAATTCGATTTAGTATGGGTATTTGAACCAGGGACAATTATACCAAAGGGATTAGATAAAAGAGTAAGGATTGTTTATTATTTTTCAATAGAATATCTCAAAGAACTTCATACGGCAAAGTTTGTTATTTGTAATATGCGTACTGGAGATGCTCACTATTGGAAAAAAAGACCGCAACAAATTTATATTCAAACATGGCATAGTTCACTGCGCCTGAAAAAGATTGAGGGAGATGCAGCTAAGCAATTTACTGAGGAGTATATTAATGCATGTAAAGAAGATTCAAAGAAAATAGATATTTTGATATCAGGTTGTAAATTTAGTACAGAAATTTTTAAAAGGGCTTTCTGGTATGATGGTATGATTTTAGAATGTGGTACTCCGCGTTGTGATGTGTTTTTTAACAATACAGAGTCTATTAGGAAAAAAGTATACAAATATTATGAAATTGCTGAAAATGACAAATTGATCTTATATGCACCAACATTTCGTTCAAATAAACCCTCTGATTTTTTGGGAATGGATTTTAAACGTCTTAAAGAAACTCTGGGTAATGAATGGGTGGTAGGAGCACGTATTCATCCAAATGTGTTAGATTCCGTTGTTCCTGAGGGTGCAATTCCTATGAGTACATATTCTGATATGCAAGAATTGATAGCAGCAGCAGATATTCTGATTACAGACTTTTCTTCATGTATGTTTGATATGGCAATAGCAGGGAAACCGTGCATACTTTACGCTCCTGATTTAGAAGAATATTTAGAGAAAGAAAGAGGTCTATATTTCAAGATAAAAGAACTTCCATTTCTGATTGCAAGAGACATGGATGAATTATGCAAGATGCTATTAGAATTTGATTGTAGGAATTATTACCGCCAATTGGACAAGTTCATGAGTAAAATTGGAAGCTTTGAAGATGGTCATGCAGCAGAAAGAGTGTTTGAGATTATATGTGAAAATGTAAAGTAAGCATAAAGATAATAGATATAAATATTAGGGAATTGTGAGGAAAATGATGTGAATAATAAAGTTATTGGTTATACAACAGGTGTTTACGACATGTTTCATATAGGGCATTTGAATATTATTCAAAAAGCAAAAGAGCAGTGTGATTATTTGATCGTGGGAGTTAGTACAGACGAATTGGTGCAGAAAGAAAAAAATAAGATTCCTGTTATTCCTTATATAGAAAGAATAAAGATAATTGCAGCATTAAAATATGTTGATGAAGTAGTTCCACAGTTAGATAAAAATAAATTTTCAGCATGGGAAAAGTATCATTTTGATAAAATGTTTGTGGGATCAGATTGGAAAGGGACTACTCAATGGAACTTATATGAAAAGCAATTTGAATCTGTAGGGGTGGAAATTGTATATTTGCCACATACAGACGGTATTTCAAGTACAAAGTTAACAAGTGTAATAAAGGAGATATTAGATGAACATCCAGAATAACTGGATGAAAATTTGATATGATGAACAAGTTTATGAAGAAGCATCATAAATTTCTAAGAAAGTTAATAATCGTGAATATGGTAATTGCCATTTTAGTCTGTTTGGATATAATTTTGTCTCAAAATTATATTTCTATAACACGATATGTATATAAAAGTTCGGAAATAAAAAAAGGTTTTAAAGTAGTTCATTTGACGGATCTCCATAACTATGAATTTGGTTTAAAGAATTGTCGTTTATTGGGAAAGGTTAAGAAAGAAGCACCAGATGTTATATTTTTGACAGGTGATATGTTAAATGAGGACGAAACAAGAACAGATATTTTGATAAATCTCATTGAACAACTTGTTCGCATTGCACCAGTGTACGCATCTATGGGGAATCATGAAATTAATTATATGCAATGTTCTGGAAATGAAAATCTTATCACTATGATGAAGCGAGCTGGTGCTGTTGTGTTAGAAAAGCAGTATATTGATATTGAAATCAATAGTGTAAAAGTAAGGGTAGGAGGCATCTATGGATATGTTCTTGGAGTTAAAAAAGAAGATAATTTGGAGCAGTTATTTATGGAGAAATTTCAGAACACGGACAGGTTTAAGATTCTGTTGAGTCATATACCAGAGGGATTATTGTTGTGGCGGAGTATGGAATATTGGGATGTGGATGTGGTATTTAGTGGACACGTGCATGGTGGTCAGATGAGAATTCCATTTATAGGTGGAGTATATGATCCGGAGGAAGGATATTTTCCCACATATACAAAGGGAATGTTTGAGTGTGGAAATGGAAAGATGGTTTTATCAGCAGGGCTTGGAAGTTCTAGGGGAATACCCAGGATAAATAATTTGCCAGAATTGGTAGTATGTGTAGTTGAAGGATAAGATAAAGTTTTATAGTTGATATATATCCTATACATAGTGGGTTTTATCATTCTAAGTTTGCTATTTGTTTTTTTGACAAAATTATTTGAAGAAAGAAGGTGTAAGAAAATGTCTAAGTGTAAAATAGGATTAGATTTAGATACAAGAAAATAGGTAGCATTTGACAGTATCAAGTAAGAAAGGAAAGAAAGGAAAGAAAGGATATGAAAAGAGTAATAAAAAATAAGTCGCTAGCATTTTTGTTAGCGTTCGTCATAGCAATGATGACAATGTTCCCTACTATGGTCTATGCTGAGGATGATGCGAATGGATTGGCGGATATTGTAACAGTGACGATCACTGAAGCGGATATGGCAGAGCTTTCTGAAGATTTTACTGCTATTGAGTCGGCAATCAATAGGCAGGGAGTTTCTAATGTAACATCCATTACGGAACTAAAAGTGATCACAGAGGGAAGTGCGTATTTGTCCCCAGAGGATAATATGTACTTAAAAAATAATTTTACTTCTTTGGTTTATCTTGATGAGTCGAAATGTGCATGTAGTACCAAAAATTTGACGGAGAAATATCTTATTAAAAGTGGATTGCCGGATAAGAAATATGCAGAATTTGGTGGATTGTCGGGCTTTAGTTCGTTATCTACATTGATACTTCCTGATGAAACACAGATCATCAACAGTTATCAGGTCTGCGAGACAGGTTTGACGACACTTATACTTCCTAACAATGTTTTGATTATTGAGAACGGGGCATTTTCAAGTAATACTGCACTAACCTCTGATTTAATCATTCCTGATTCGGTTATTCTTATTGGGAATAATGCTTTTGGAGCAGGAACGATTAAGATCAATAGTGGAAAATTGATTTTAGGAGATTCAGTTAAATATATTGATAACAGCGCTTTTACAAAGCGTATATTTTCTGGCAACTTAATTATTCCGGATTCAGTTGAAACTATTGGAAGTTGGGCTTTTGAATCAGGCGCATTTCAAGATGGAACATGGAAGTTGGGAACAGGTCTGCGTTCTGTGGGAGATGCTGCTATGAGTAATATTTGTTCCGGTAACCGAGGAATGTTATTTATTTCTTCGCAATTAGCAACACAGGATACTTGTTTTGGATATAACACTTTTTCCGAAGTCGTATTTGAAGAAGGTACAACTACAATTGGTACAAGAGTTGTCCGTAACTCTGAAAAAATTACGAGTGTTGTGTTGCCAACAACTGTGAAAACTATTGGTGGACAAGCATTTCTTAACTGTTCTGCTTTGGAAAGTGTTGTATTTCCAAATGGACTTCAAAGTATCGGAACCTCTGCTTTTGACGGTACCAAAATTTCAGGTATTTATATCCCAAATACTGTAACTACGATTAATGCGACAGCTTTTGAAAGACTGCCGCAAAATAGTGTTCTATATGCTCCTAACAATGAAATATTTCAGCTTTTGAGTGAAGATAATAGCAATCAATGGTTGCGACGTTATGATAGAACAAGGACAGCTCTTGCTATTACTAATGGTGGAATCTTTTCGGCAGATACTACTTTTGCTGTGGGAATTTTAAATGAACCTATTAAAGAGGGATACGTTTTCGATGGCTGGTATGATAATGAGTCTTTCAATGGTGAATCGGTAACTGATGTTGAATCAGGTAAAACCTACTATGCTAAGTGGATAGAAATTGAGCCAGTTGAACTTCAGTATAGCCAAACAAAACCTATCACAGTACTGGGTATGACAGATATGACTGGATGGAGTTCTTCCGATGAGTCTGTTGTTACTGTAGATGAGAGCGGTAATGCGACAGCAGTAAATGTTGGAACCGCAAAGATTTTTGCGGAAGGTATTTATAAAGGAAGAAAACAGAACTTTACCATAACAGTTAATGTAAGTCCGATGCTGATTACCTATGGAAGAACCAGTGATGATGTAATCGACGGGAATGAGACTTACAATCGTCCAGCAATAGTATATAGTCAGTCAGTTGGAAAAGAAGAGCAGCTTTCAGATCATATCTGGTTTTATCCGGCAAAGGAGAGTGTAGATGCAGACTCTGGAGAGAAGATATATATTCCGGATACAGATGCGTCTCCTATTGAATTAGCACAGGGAGATGATTTGAAATTTAGTTACATCCAGAATGACAATCACGCAGAAAGTGTCAGTGTGCTACCATTCTTGGAGACATTGGATAGTGAGGGAAATTCAGAGGCCATTGATGTAATTGTAGATTTGCAGAATAAGAATTACAAATTTGTTACAATTGGTACATTGTGGAAGCCATGGGATCAGATATTGCTTCGTGTGACGGTAATGGCAGAGGGCATGGAACGGATATCTATGATGAATGGGGATGAGTTGCTGCAGAACTCATTGGAAAAACGTATATTGGAATACACAGGAGAAGGTGTTGCACCGGCTTATGATCTGACAGGTATCAGTGCAGAAGATATCGGAGAATTTACTGTGCATTTCCACTCTGTGATTGAGGGAATCAGTTACGATACCCATCTGTATAATAAGCAGCCGGCAGAATTGAGCGCGGATGCAGTACAAGCTATCGCACCTAAGGAACTTGGCATTTATTCTATGGTAGTGAATGGACAGAACGATGAAGCGAAAAAGTATGCTTATGTATCACGTCGTTTTGAGATTACCAAGGGTAACCCAACAGGGGAACCAGAATTTGATGCTGTAGACAGTAATGTAGAGTTGTCAGCAATTGAGCTTAGCGGTTCTATGAAAAATGCAGCAGGAAAACCAGTGGAAGGTGTATTTGAATGGATAGATGACAGCCAGACAGTGGAACAAGGGGCTGGATATGCATGGAGATTTACACCGGATGATACGGAACATTATAATGCAGCTGAGGGCGAAAGCGTAGTATATCCGGAAGAAAAACCGGGCAGTGACAAAGAAGACTTAGCAGCGCTTATCGAATATGCTCAAGATGCAAAGGATGCTGAAAATTATAAATATGTGGTACCGAAGGTAAAAGAATTATTTGAAAAAGCACTGGAAGATGCAATTGCAGTAAATGCAAAGGAAGATGCAACGCAGAAAGAAATAGATGCTGCATATGATGCGCTTCTTGCGAAAGTACATCTTCTGGACTTCACAGGAAATACAGAAAGTTTAACAGTGCTTGTAGGAACAGCAAGTGGTAAAGTAGAAGCGATGTATACGAAAGAGAGCTGGGCGCCATTTGCCGAGGCTTTGGAAGCAGCGAGGGAAGTACTTGCAGATGAAAATGCACTTCAGGCAGAGATTGACACAGCACGAGATGTATTGCAGGCAGCAATGGATGCATTGGTTGAAAATCCAATCGATACGAGCAAGTTAGAAAAGCTTGTGGCAGATGCTTCTGTATACGAAGAAAACCTTGAGAACTACATACCATCCACAGCAGAAAGCTTTATGGCAGCGCTTGACGGAGCAAGAGAAGTTCTTGCAGGCAGCGAGATTACCCAGGATGCGGTAGATTCTGCATACGCAACACTGCTGAATGCGATCTTTGGATTGAGAGAAGTTCCAAACAAAGATAGATTAGAAGAACTGCTTGGAAAAGTAGAAGCGATGGACTTAAGTTCATATAGCGAAGAGACTGCAAATGCAGTGAAAGCAGCAGTAGCAATGGCAGCAGCGGTAATGGAAGATGAGAATGCAAACCAGAAGCAAGTAGATGCAGCGGTAGCGGCATTAGAAGAGGCAGTAGCAGGATTAGAAGCAAAAGAGGAAGTAGGAACAGACGATATCAATACGGATAATACAGAATCTGGTGATATAGATAATGGTTCTAAGAAAGACGATAGTTCTGTCACAGATCAAAAAGTTGCATCTAATGATGAAGGAAGCAAAGATACTGCAAACAAGACAACGACAGCTAAGACAAATGCAAAAACAGCAGCACAGACAGGAGATGCAGCGAAAGCAGCAGTACCGGCAGTTGCGGCAGTGGCGGCACTTTTGGCAGTATGGTTTGTCTGGAAAAAGAAATAAGTTAGAATTTAAATATTGAAAGAAGATGAAAGACTCAGTTTCTGGTTTTAGGAACTGAGTCTTTTTTTATCATTTTTTATGTATATAATATTGCGAGAGATGTAAAGAATATTAAAGATGAAGAGATTTATCTAAGTAAGCTTAGAAATTTCTGATTTTCAATATTTACAATAATGTTTGTTCTTTTCTGTATAATAATGAGAAAAAGTGAGGTATATACTATGAAAGAACAAGAAAATCAACCTTTATTCGAAATGGTTGGTGTGCAGTGGTTACAGAATGCAAAATTACAAATTAAAGAATCATCTTATGTGAAATATGCAAATTTTTTGCAAAATCACATTATACCGGAATTGGGTCATATTCCAGTCTGCGAATTGAATACAGATGTAGTAGGAACTTTTGTAAAAAAGCAATTAACTTCTGGAAGACGAGATGGTGGAGGTTTAGCCGAAAAGACAGTAAAAGATATGCTTGCTGTAGTCAAAGAAATTTGTCGTTATGCAACCTGTCATGGTATAAATATTCCTTGTTGTTTTGAATTGATCAAGGTGCGCTGTCCTGTAAATGAAGTGAAAGTTTTAAAAGAGCAGGAACAGAGACAATTAGAAAAGATTTTATTAAGCGATGAAAGTTATACCAAAACAGGAATTTTATTGAGCCTGTATATGGGGTTGCGCTTAGGGGAAGTCTGTGCACTTACGAGAGAAAATATTTCATATAAACGTGAAATAATAAGAGTGAGAAGGACGATGCAGCGAATACAAGACTTAGATCAAATAAATACGAAAAAAACGAAAGTGATTGTTACAGAGCCGAAAAGCATTAGTTCTATACGAGATATTCCGATACCTTCATTTTTAATGCAACGGATTCAATCTATGAGATATCTTCCGGATAATGTGTATTTTTTGTCCGGGAAAAGTGATAAATTTGTGGAACCACGAAATATGGAAAACATATTTAAAAGATATCTTCGGGAAGGAAAGATTGCAGAAGTAAACTATCATGCTTTGCGACATACATTTGCAACCAGATGTATAGAGAGCGGATTTGATGCAAAAACTTTAAGTGAAATACTTGGACATTCCAATGTGAACATTACTTTGAATCGCTATGTACATTCTTCTTTAGAACAAAAACGAAAAAATATGAATAAACTTACACTTTGTGTGTAATAGAAAAGCCCTTCGAATCATGATGATTCGAAGGGCTTTTTTCGTTCTTAGAGCAAATTACTCATGGAAAAATATGTAAAAAAATAAAAGAAACTATTTGCTGCATAAAGACAATAGATAAATTTAACAAAGTATTACTGACTTTTTGGAAGGTAAAACAAGGAAAATAAAAGATGAGCATTGAATTCTTACCGTATTTGAGATATAATAACAGACGATATATGTAGAAATATGTGTTTTTAAATATATGAGTAATTTGCTCTACGAAAGAAGGGGTTATTATCTGGTATGTGATTTATTGTCAAGGGCAGAATGAACAAAAGATTGTGCGTTCTTGCAGAGAACATTTTACTAAAAAGGCATTGAAAAATGTTTTTGTGATTACGTACGAACGGATGCGTAAATACGAAGGAAAATGGCATACAGAGAAATCTTCTTTGTTTCCTAATTATATATTTTTGGAGAGTGAATACCCGACTTGTTTAAAAGAAGAGTTGGAGCAATATGAAAATATTTTCCAGATATTAGGAGAAAAAAATGAACTTATTTCAATTTCTCAAGAAGAAGAGGGCTTCTTGAGAAGTTTGTGTGGTGAAGAGCATCATTTTCCTATGTCGAGAGGATATATACAGAATGGCTGTACTTATGTAACGGAAGGTCCGTTAAGGGGAAAAGAGTCATTTATATATAAGATTGATCGGCACAAGCGACTGGCAAGACTGAAAGTTCCGTTTACCGATGGAGTGCGTGATATGTCTATGGGGCTTGAAATAGTGAGTAAAAGTTAAAAGGATAAAGAGAATACAAAAGAGAATGAGAACAGGTATTTACTTAACGAAGGAGGAGAATTATGCAGGCAAAAGCATTTGAAGATAAGGTGTGGTTATCTTCTCCGACAATGCATGGCGAAGAAATTAAATATATTAACGAAGCGTATGAAACTAATTGGATGTCTACGATAGGTGAAAATATTAATCAAATTGAACGGCTTGTCAGCGAAAAAATGGGGTGCGGACATGCGGTGGCACTTGCAACAGGGACATCGGCTCTCCATATGGCAGTAAAGTTAGCTGGTATAGAACCGGGTGAAAAAGTGTTTTGTTCAGATATGACATTTGGTGCATCCGTGAATCCGGTTGTATACGAAGGTGGAATACCAGTATTTATTGATTCAGAATATGATACTTGGAATATGGATCCAGTAGCATTGGAAAAAGCTTTTGAAATATATCCGGAGGTTCGAGTAGTAATTGTAGTGCATTTATATGGAACTCCAGCGAAAATTGATGTGATTAAATCTATCTGTGAGAAGCATAATGCAATATTGATCGAAGATGCGGCAGAATCATTGGGAGCCACTTATAAAGGAAAACAGACAGGAACCTTTGGCAGATATAATGCAATATCTTTTAATGGAAATAAGATTATCACGGGGACTTCCGGAGGAATATTATTGACGAATTCTACAGAAGCGGCACATAAAGTGCGTAAATGGTCAACACAGTCAAGAGAGCCGGCTCCTTGGTATCAGCATGAAGAATTGGGATACAATTATCGGATGAGTAATATTGTTGCGGGAGTTGTGAGAGGACAACTCCCATATCTGGAGGAGCATATCGCACAAAAGAAAGCTATTTATAAAAGATATAAAGAAGGATTTAAAGATTTACCTGTAAGCATGAATCCTGTTGATGAGGAAAATAGCAAACCTAACTTTTGGCTGAGTTGTATGCTTATTGACGAAGCGGCAATGTGTAATCAGATTTTGGGAGAATGTGAAGCTTTTTATACTAGCGAAAAAGGGAAGAGTTGTCCGGCAGAGATTTTAGAAATGCTTGCAAAATGCAATGCAGAAGGTCGTCCAATATGGAAACCGATGCATATGCAGCCGATATATCAAAGAAATGATTTTGTAACTCGTGAAGGCAATGGCTGTGAGAAAACAAAGGATTATATTGCAAGTGACTCTATCGGAAAAGATGGACATCCATTAGACGTAGGAATGGATATATTTTATAGAGGTTTATGTCTGCCAAGTGACAACAAAATGACGGTAGAACAACAGGATAGAATTATTAAAATTGTAAGAGGCTGTTTTGATTAAAGTGTAAGGGGTATAGAAAACGGTGAATAAAGTTAAGGGAATACAAGAAGTAAAAATTCCACATAAAAAAGGAATCTATGAAAAATGTATAAAGAGGCCGCAGGATGTATTGCTTTCGCTTTTTTCATTAATTGTGCTTTCGCCGCTTTTGCTTATTACGGCAGTACTTGTACGAGCGAAACTGGGAAGTCCGGTGATTTTCAAACAGAAGAGACCAGGATTGAATGGAGAGATTTTTACGCTTTATAAGTTTCGGACGATGACTGATGCAAGAGATAAACATGGAAACCTTCTTCCGGATGAAGTGAGACTTACAAAATTTGGAAAGTTACTGCGAAGCACAAGCTTGGATGAACTTCCGGAACTTTGGAATATTTTATGTGGGGATATTGCAGTAATCGGTCCGAGACCGCTTTTAGTAGAATATTTGCCAAGATATAACGCAGAACAAAGGCGGCGTCATGAAGTCAGACCGGGACTTAGTGGCCTGGCGCAAGTCAATGGAAGAAACGCAATCAGTTGGGAAGATAAATTCAGATATGATATACAGTATGTAGATAATGTCACGTTTCTAGGAGATTGGAAAATTATCTTGCAGACAGTACGTAATGTACTGAAGCATGAAGGAATCAATTCGGATACATCAGTTACAATGGAAGTTTTTATGGGGACAGAAGAAGAGTTGGAGTCAGAAAATGTCTAAAAAATTAGTGATTATTGGTGCAAGTGGGCATGGGAAAGTGATTGCGGATATTGCGTTAAAAACCGGATATAAAATTATAGGTTTTTTGGATGATAATGCTTCATTAAAAGAGATATGTGGTTTCCCTGTATTGGGAAACATCGAGAAAATAAATCATTATAAAGAAAAGTGTGAGTTTGTAATTGCGATTGGAAATAATTCAATCCGTGAAAAAATTGCAAAGCAATATGATGTGAATTGGGCGATACTGGTTCATCCGACCGCTATTATAGGAATGAATGTTCAGATAGAAAAGGGAACAGTTATCATGGCAAATGTTGTTATCAATCCATCTTCACATATTGGCAAGCATTGTATTATCAATACGGGAGCAATTGTTGAACACGATAATTTTTTACAAGATTATGTACATGTTTCGCCAAATGCGACCCTTGCTGGGACAGTTCATTTGGGAGAACGGGTACATGTAGGCGTGGGAGCTTGTGTAAAAAATAATACGATTGTTATTGATGATGTGATAATCGGGGCAGGTGCAGCTGTAGTGAAGAACATTACAGAAGATGGAGTGTATGTAGGCGTGCCGGTAAGGAGAATGAGATAGATGAAAAGAATCTTGATCTTAGCAAATTTTGATGTCGGATTATATAAATTCCGAAAAGAACTGATTCAGGAACTTCTGAATCAAGGCAATGAGGTGTATATATCACTTCCGGATGGAGAACTTGTACACAATTTGGAGGAGATGGGATGCAAGTTTGTTAATACTGCGGTAGACCGCAGAGGGATGAATCCAAAGACGGATGTAAAGCTTATGTTTTTTTATAAGAAACTGTTGAAAAAATTGCAGCCTGATTTGGTTATTACTTACACAATTAAACCGAATATTTATGGTGGACTGATGTGCCGTATGTTTCATGTGCCGTATGCAGTCAATATTACTGGGCTTGGAACGGCATTCCAGAGCGAAAATATAATAAAAAAATTAGTAATATTTTTATATAAAATTGCTTTAAAAAAGGCAAAAGTGGTATTTTTTGAAAATGTAGGGAATAAACAGACCTTTTTGGCCTTGAATATATTAAAAGAAAAACAGATGTGTGTGTTGAATGGAGCAGGCGTGAACCTTATGGAATATCCATTCTGTGAGTATCCTTCGGAAGGTGAAACTCGATTTTTGTTTATTGGACGTGTTATGAAAGAAAAAGGGGTAGAGGAATTATTTGAAGCAGCAGAAAAAATAAAAAGTGAATATTCTGGTGCCTTTTTTGATATTGTAGGACCAATGGAAGATGATTATAAGGAGCGTATTGATGAGCTTGTAGAAAAAAGAATTATTGAATATCATGGCTATCAAAAAGATGTGAAACCGTTTATAGAAAAGTGTCATTGCTTTGTTTTGCCGTCGTATCATGAAGGTATGGCGAATACGTTGCTTGAAGCTGGAGTAATGGGACGACCATTGATTACAAGTAGGATTCATGGATGTATGGAAGCGGTAAAAGAGGGTGAGAGTGGGTTACTTTGCGAAAAAGGAAGTGGCAGTAGTTTATATGAAGCGATAAAAAATTTTTTAAACTTATCTTATATTCAACAAAAAACAATGGGAGAGAATGGACATAAATGGGTAATGAAGATGTTTGATAAAAAAAGGGTAATTGAAGAAACAATTCATTATTTATGAGGGGGATAAATGTGAAAAGTGAAGCAACAGTTAGTATTATTGTTCCAGTGTATAATGCTGAACAATATCTTTCAGAGTGTTTAGATAGTTTACTTGGACAAACTTATAAAAAAATAGAAATCCTTTGTGTAAATGATGGTTCTAAAGATAATAGTTTGCAGATACTTCGAGAATATCAAAAACGAGATGTACGCATTAAAGTTATAGATAAAATTAACAAAGGAGTTTCGAGAGCGAGAAATGATGCAATAAGAGCTGCAACTGGAGAATATATAATGTATGTAGATTCAGATGATTGGCTTGATAATAAAGCATGTGAGACAATTTTAAAAAAAATGGTTGAGACGAATGCGGATGTTATTTTATTTCCATATATTCGGGAAAATGTAAATAGCAGTTTAAAAAAAGAGATATATGGAGAAGATGAAATCATATATGATGAGATAGAAGTCCGTCGTAAATTGCATAGGCGTTATATTGGTGCTTTGGGTAAAGAACTTGCAAAGCCAGAAAATGTAGATGCATTATGTCCAGTGTGGGGAAAGATGTATAAAACTGATATTATTAAGGAAAATAATATTCAATTTATTGATTTAGAAAAAATTGGCACATATGAGGATGGTATGTTTAATTTATACTATTTTGAATATGTGACAAAGGCCGTTTATTATAATAAGTATTTTTATCATTATCGCAAAACAAATAATCAATCTATTACAACGAGATATAATGAAAAATTATATATACAATGGAATTGTTTATTTGATTTAATGGAGAAGTATATTGCTAAGAAGGAACTTAGTAAAGAATATAAAGAGGCATTGAATAATAGAATTTCATTAAGTATATTAGGGTTGGGATTGAATATTATTGCAAGTGATTATAACTGCATAAGAAAAATTCAGGAGATTAGTAAGATTATTTCATCGGAGCGATATAGAAATGCTTATAAAAATTTACAATTTAAGCATTTTCCGATTTATTGGAGATTATTCTATAAATTTGCAAAATATAGATTTGCACCAGGAATATATATGTTATTAAAAGTAATTTTTGTGATAAGGGGATAAAATATGATAATTCATTTTTCAATTTTAGCGGTGATTTTAATTATGTCATTATTTTATGAACGGGTAATTAGATATAATAATTTGCATTCTATTCGTTGTTTCGGAGAAAGAAAGTATAAAAGCCCATTATTACCTTGGCTTTTTGTTTTTGGCTATATTACGTTCCTTGCAGGAATGCGTTCAGGAATGAATGATACTTCAGTGTATATTAATTCGTTTGAGAAAACAACAGGAACTTGGGGAGAAATTTTAAATATTATTGTTAGTGAGGGAAAAGATAAAGGATTTAGTGTAGTATCTAATCTTTTTAAAATGTTTATAAGCACTGATTTTCATATGTGGTTTCTATTTTTGGCGAGTATTGAGTCTATTTTCTTTATATATATTTTAAGGAGAGAAGCTGTAAGTTTTTCTGAGGCTTGTTTTTTCTTTTTTTGTAGCACATTATATTATAATTATTTTTCTATGACGCGTCAGTGGTTTGCGGTAGTAGTATTATTTGTAGGAGGAAAATTTATTAAAGAAAATAGAACCATATCATATATTTTATTATGTATTTTTGCAGCACAATTTCATTCATCTGCATATTTGTTTATTCCAATATATTTTTGTGTGAGAGGACAAGCATGGAATAGAAAACAAAATATTTTGATTGGATTATTCTCAATAGGAATTATTTTTTTAGAACCTATTCTTTCTTCGATGGAAAATACGTTGGGGGGAACAACGTACGATTATGTTATAGCAACTATGGCAACAAATAGTGGGGCATCAGGAATTCGTATTCTTATTGCATGCGTTCCTATTATAATAGCATTTTATTATAGAAAAGACATCAAAGATAAGATGATTAATATATGTGTGAACATGTCGGTGCTTAATTTTTTGCTTAATGTATTAGCTGTGTTTACTAGTGGACTTTATGTAGTACGTTTGGCTACATACACAAATGTATTCAATATAATATTGTATCCGTATTTATTAAACGTTTCCATTAAAGGGCGAAATAGAACTATTATTAAGTGTGGATTTTATATATTTTATTTTCTGTTTTTTATTTATCAAATGAACCACCAGGAAAGTTGGGGTTACAAGAGTGATGTTTTGGGGACCTTTTCATATTAGTTTTTAAATAATGTGGTAAGAGAGGGAAAATGTATATAATGAAAGAAACAATAAGAATATTAAATTTATTTACTATAATGAATCGTGGCGGTGCGGAAACAATGGTAATGAATTATTATCGAAGTATTGATCGGACTAGAGTACAATTTGATTTCTTAGTTCATCGTACGGAGAGAGGCGCATACGATGATGAGATTGAGCAATTGGGGGGCAAGATTTATCGTATGCCAGCAATTCGCCCATGGACTGCTAGAAATTATATGAAGAAAATGTATGTATTCTATAAAGATCATCCGGAGTATCTAATTATCCATTCGCATATGTCTGAGTTGGGATTTTATGCTTTTAAAGCAGCTGAATGCGCAGGCGTTCCAATACGAATATGTCACGCACATAATCGTCCATATGGAATTGATATGAAGTCGGTTGTAAGATGGTATTATAAAACATTTATGATGAAGCATATTACACATATGTTTGTTTGTGGAATTGAGGCAGGAAATTGGTTATTTGGAATAAAAAATCAAACAAGATTTATTCAACTTAATAATGCCGTTGAGACTAAAGAATATATTTACAATCAGGAAAAGAGGAATAAAGTGCGTGTGGGATTGGGGATAGAAAATAAGGTTGTGATAGGGCATATAGGTCGTTTTTCGCCACAGAAAAATCATTCTTTTCTTATTAAGGTGTTTCAAGAAATACATAAAAGAAAAGTAGATTCTGTACTTTTATTGATTGGTGATGATTCAGGTAAGAAAGGAATTGAAATACATAAAAAAGTAAAAAGAATGGGATTGGAAAAATCAGTATTCTTTTTAGGAACACGTGATGATGTACCGGATTTGTTGCAGGCAATGGATGTTTTTTTGTTCCCATCGAAATTTGAAGGACTGTCTGTTGCAAGTATAGAGGTGCAGGCAGCGGGTGTGCCTAGCATTATTTCTGATAGAATTCCTATAGAATGCAAGAAGACGGACTTAGTTCATGTTGTATCATTGGATTCAACAAAGGAAGAATGGGCAGAGGAGGTCCTAAAAGCATCAAAAATCAAACATAGAGATACATATGAAGATATGAAAAAGGCAGGATTTGATATAGCAGAGAATGCAAGATGGTTAGAAAATTTTTATTTGTCACAGATAAAAAGATTTGAGATGAGAGAAAAGGAATAGTATATGGTTAAATTAACAATTTTTACTCCAGCATATAATAGAGCTCACACTTTACCGAGGACTTATGAATCTTTACTAAGGCAGGAGTGCAAAGAGTTTGTTTGGCTTATTGTAGATGATGGTTCGATAGATGATACTGCGCAGTTGGTAAGGAAATGGATGAGCCAAGATAATGGGTTTGAAATTCAATATATTTATAAAGAGAATGGAGGAATGCATACCGCACATAATACAGCATATCAGAATATAAAGACAGAATTGAATGTTTGTATAGATTCTGATGATATGTTAGCATCTGGTGCCGTAAAACATATTCTGGATATATGGGAAGAAAAGAAAGACTCTGATAAATATGCGGGGATTATTGGTTTGGATGCAGATATGCAATCAGGAAAAATTATAGGGACTAAATTTCCGAAGAAGATGAAAGAAACTACGCTTCATGGTTTTTATGAAAATGGGGGAAAAGGAGATAAAAAATTAGTTTATCGAACAGATATTATGAAAGAGTTACCAGAATATCCTGTGTTTGATGGAGAGAAATATGTTTCATTGGGATGGAAGTATCAATTGTGTGATCAAAAGTATATTTTGATTACCACTAATGTAGTTTTATGTGAAGTTGAGTATCAGCATGATGGCTCATCTAAAAATATGTTAAAGCAGTATTGGATGAATCCGAGAGGTTTCGCATTTATTCGCATGGAAAATTTGAAATATATAAAATCAAAGAAGCGTAATATAATTGATTCTATACATTATGTTTCTAGTAGTATAATATCAAAAAATCATAATTATATAAAAGAATCTCCTAAGAAATTTTTAACTATATTATGTACTCCATTTGGAATACTATTGACAATATATATTTGGAGGAAAAACAAGTGATACCTAAGAAAATTCATTATTGTTGGTTTGGAAGAGGCGAAAAGCCAAAATTGGCAAAAAAATGTATATGCAGTTGGGAAAAATATTGTTTAGATTATGAAATTATCGAATGGAATGAAGATAATTTTGATATTAATATGAATGGCTATACAAAATGGTGTTATGAAAATAGAAAGTATGCTTTTTTAAGCGATTATGTGAGGTTGTGGGTGGTGTATCAGCATGGTGGATTATATTTCGATACAGATGTGGAGTTGAAACGCAATCCAGACTTTTTGTTAGATAATGAAGCTTTTTTTGGATTTGAAAATAATCAAATTGTAGCAACGGGGCTCGGATTTGGCTCAGTTCCGGGTGGAATTATATTGGAAAATATGTTGAGCGAATATGAACCACTTTTGGATGGAAAATCTGGCACAATTGGATGTCCGATTTTAAATACACAGGCACTTTTAAAGTTAGGGTTGAAAACGAATGGTGAATATCAAGAATTACCTTGTGGTGTTATTTATCCTAAGCAGTATTTTAACCCATATGAAAGTACAACTGGAAGATTAGAGATGACAAAAAATACAGTATCTATTCATTGGTATACTGGCAGTTGGCTAACTTGGAAGCAACGGTTACGTAGTGCCGTTGGGAAACCATTACATCGTGTTTTTGGAACAAGTTTTATGGAGAAGTTTAGAAAATGAGGAAAATATTTATTACAGCGCACTCCATGGAAATTGGTGGAGCTGAAAGATCATTATTAGGATTGCTTGAAAATATAGACTATAAGAAATATCAAGTAGATTTATTTTTGCTTCGCCATAGTGGAGAATTAATAACAAGTGTTCCTAAAGAGGTAAATTTATTACCAGAATGTTTATCTTATTCCACAATGGGGATACCAATACGAGAGGCACTAAAAAAAAGACAGTTTAGAGTAGTGTTGGGCAGAATACATGGGTGGATGAGAGCAAAGCGAAGAGTTAAAAAATTAAAGTTATCGAGGGATAACAACATATTTAATGAGTATAGCCACAAATATACAATGTGGACTATGCCAAATATGAGTGATAAGGTTTATGATCTTGCGGTTAGCTTTATGGCTCCTCATTATTATGTAATAGGGAAAGTAAAAGCCAAAAAGAAGGTGGCGTGGATACATACGGACTATTCTACATTTCAGGTAGATTGGCAGTCTGAAGCTGTAATGTGGGGACAATATGATAGAATTATCTCATTATCAGATAAAGTTACGGATAGTTTTTTAGCAGTATTTCCTAAGTTGAAAGAGAAGGTAGTTGTAATTGAGAATATTATGCCTATGCATTATGTTGAAAAATTGGTTAATGCATGTTCAGTTGAGGAGGAAATTCCAAAATTTGATGGTATAAATTTGTTGTCAATTGGTAGATTCTCATATCCTAAGAATTTTGATAATATACCAGAGATTTGTAAACTGATATTGAAGAAAGAGGAAAAAATTAGATGGTATATAATTGGATTTGGCGGAGATGAGATGCTTATTAGGAGACAAATTGAGTCTACAGGAATGCAGGAACATGTTTTTATTCTTGGGAAAAAGGATAATCCTTATCCGTATATCAAGGCGTGTGATATTTATGTACAGCCTAGTAGATACGAAGGAAAATCTATTGCGGTTAGAGAAGCACAAATGTTAGGGAAGCTGACTATTATTACAAATTATGCAACGGCTGCTAGTCAATTAAGGGATGGATATGATGGGGTGATTGTGCCAAGAGATAATATTGGTTGTGCCAATGGTATATATGAAGTTATTAAAAATGAAGAAATGAGAGATTACATATGTCAAAATATGAAGAAAGAGGACTATGTTTCAGCAGGGGAAATACAAAAGTTTTATGAATTGATGAATGATTAGTGAAAATGGGGAAGGACAAATGCTAAAAAATTTTTTTCGTACAATTTTATATCGTATCCGAGGAGAATATACAACTGAAAGATTAATAAAAATGGGGTTAAAGGTAGGCACGAATTTTGCGCGATTGCATGGTGTAATTCTTGATCCGGCGCATTGTTGGTTGATTGAGATAGGAAATAATGTTACCCTAGCACCTCGTGTTCATGTATTGGCACATGATGCAAGTACAAAGTTTTATTTGGATTACGCTAAGATTGGCAGAGTACGAATTGGAAACAATGTTTTTATTGGTGCAGAAAGTGTGATTCTTCCCAATGTTGAGATTGGTGATAATGTTATTGTAGGGGCGAATTCAACAGTAACACATAGCCTTGAGGGGGGATTTGTGTATGCAGGTAATCCTGTACGAAGGATAAGTTCAATAGAAGCGTTTGTGGATAAAAATAGAAATTTAATGGATGTATCACCGTGTTATAGTGAGGAATATACTATTCGAGCTAATATTGATGATACAAAGAAGAGACGGATGCTAAATGACATGAAAGGCGTATACGGTTTTGTAAAATAAGAAGGAGAGATGAGTATGGAATTGTCAAAAGATGATGTAAAAATGACAAAAGGGCTGGCTATTTTAGCAATGCTTTGTCTTCATCTTTTTTGCAGACGAGGGACAGACATTAAGATATCGTATTTTCTATGGTTTTCAGATGATACTCCATTGCTGTATTATTTGGGCTTTTTTTGTGAATGTTGTGTTGCTATATATAGTTTTTGTGCAGGATATGCGCAATATCTATTGGCGGAAAAAGCACCAACAATAAAAGAATATGTGAAGCAATCATTATGGAGACTTTTAAAATTTGCAATCAATTGTTGGACTATTCTTACACTTTTTTATATATTAGCTTTTATTATAGGACGACAAAATGTATTTGGAGAAGGGGTGGGTAAGCTATTATTAAATTTTACATTAACCCAAAAAGATTTTAATGGAGCTTGGTGGTATGTTTTTACATATATAATATTAACTATTATATCACCTGTGTTGTATTGGATATGTAAGAAAAGTAATTCTATTTTGTGTGTTGTGACAGTGATTATTATTGGTGTTTCTTGGTGGGTTGTTTTAAGAATGGGAGTCTTAGAGATATCATCTTGGAGTATGATACAAGTTAGTAATATAGTTAAGTCAGATGTATTAGCAGCTTATATGATAGGAATGATTTTTCGAAAAGAACGGTATATATCATTAATTAGAAAAAAAGTAATTGAAACAAATAATTGGATTATTTTTATGTTGTCAGGTTTGATTTTTGTTGTAGTAAGTCTTATTCAAAAAGCTGTTGTTATGCCATTTGTTGGAATTATAGTTGTTATTATCTTTAGCATTCTGAAAAAGGGAGAAAAAACAAAAAAACTGTTTTTATTTTTGGGAATGCATTCTACAAACATATGGTTACTACACATGTTTTTTTATGCAGAGTCATCTCTTTTTCCTGATCTAGTGTTTGGCGTAAAATATCCTATTGCAGTTTTGGGATTGTTGTTATTTTTATCAATTATGTCTTCATATGTAGTTATGGGGGGAAGCAATCTGATATACAAATATATAGACAAAGCCAAGAGATAGAGGAAACATCAAAGATTGTTGCATGAAGACTAGAGTAAAAAGGTTTTTTTATTCCCCAAAAAGCAATAAATGGAAATTATTGATTAATAATCAGAAGTGGAGACAATATAAATGAATGAAATTCAAGAAAAATGTTTAGGTGTGTTAATTGAGATTGATCGAGTTTGCAAAATGGCAGGAATAGAGTATTTTATTTATTCTGGTACATTATTAGGAGCTGTGCGCCATGGAGGCTTTATACCTTGGGATGATGATATTGATATTGTAATGATGAGAGAGCAATATGACAAGTTTGCAGATGCTTGTGAAGTTTATTTAAATAAAGATGATTTTCAATTGCAATCTATTTACACAGATCCTATGACGTCTAATGGGTGGATGAAACTTCATGATAAGCATACAGCGTTTATCGACGGTGGAAGGAGAAAAGGAGCAATGGAAGGGATTAATGTTGATATTTTTCCTATAGATAATGCGCCAGATAATGATTTTATTTTAAGGCAAAGAGGGAGAGTTATTAATAAGATCAATTACTGTTATCAATATAGGTTTATGAAACATGATAAAAATGCATCTTTAAAGTGGAAACTATTTTATTTATGTATTGGCTTAATTCCACCGTGGGATGAAATGAAGTTTAAAATAGCATATGAAAAATATATAAAAAAATATAATAAAAAGAATACTAAAAGAGTAGTTTATTTTTCTAATGCTAATTATATTCTTAAAGTTGTTCCAAAAGAATGTTTTAATAAAACAGAATATGTAATGTTTGAAGGACATAAATTTCCTGCTCCAGGAAATTGGAAAAAAGTATTAGAAATACGATATGGCTCTAATTATATGACTCCGCCACCAGTAAAAGAAAGAGTTAGTCAACATGGGACAGAGATTATTGATTTGGAACATTCATGGTATGAATATCAGGATTAGTTTTAAGATAAGATGAAGTACAAATTAAAAGAAAGTAGATAAAATAGATATGAGGAAATATAAAAGAGGATATACAAGTGGAGTTTACGATATGTTTCATATTGGACATTTAAATATATTGGAACAAGCAAAAACACAATGTGAATATTTGACAGTAGGTGTGACTACAGATGATTTGTGTTATGAACGGAAGAAGAAAAAACCTATTATTAACCAGGAAGATAGAATTCGTATTGTAAAAGCAATCAGATATGTAGATGATGCAATATTTCAAAAAAATATGGATAAATTAGAAGTTGTAAAAAGATATGATATAGATGTGGTGTTTGTAGGGTCGGATTGGAAAGGAACAGAAGTTTGGAATGATTATGAAAAGCAGTTCAAGCAATGTGGATGCGATGTTGTTTATATTGATCATACGGATGGAATTTCGTCTACTATCCTGAGAAATCAGTTGAATAAGAAGGGATGGTAAGATTTGTGGAGGAGAAAAAAATTATAGAAGATAATGTGTTTATATCCGTGATTGTTCCAGTATATAATGCCGAGAAATATTTGGATAGGTGTTTGCAATCAATATTAGCACAAACATATACATATTATGAAATCATTTTGATTAATGATGGATCTACAGATACAAGTGAGGATATTTGTGAAAAATATGTAAGGAAAGACAAAAGGATACGTATTATTCAAAAAGAAAACTCAGGTGTAGCTATAACAAGAAATATCGGACTAGAGGTCGCTAAGGGTAGATACATATCTTTTATAGATTCGGATGATTATATAAAACCTGATATGTTTGAAAAAATGATAATGAAGGCTAAGCATAATGATAGTGACATGGTTATGTGTAAGTATTTCATAGATAATGCTGGGGAAATTCATACGGCCACAATGGATTATCATGAGACATATGATGGATGGTTAAGTATAAAAGAAGGATTATTGAAATTGTATTATGAGGAGCATCATAATGGATTATATAGTTTGTGCAATAAATTGATAAAAAGATCGATTTACGTTGAAAACGATATATCATTTGATGTGTCGTTAAGAAGAGGAGAAGATGCATGGTTTATTTTTCAATGTTTGAAACATTGTAGGCGTGTTGATTTTATTCCCGGGGCTTTTTACTATTATTATCAAAATACTGGAAGTATAATGCATACTATATATGAGGATCAATATGAAAAATGGGTATATATGAGAAAATTATTATTGGAAGAAAATAAAATTTTAAAAATAAATATTGATTATTCTAGATTTTATAAAGAATTTCTATATAAAGTTGTAGTTTATTGCAGGGAACTGATTAAGCAACATAGAAATGATAGAGTGCTTGAAATTATACAAGACGAATTTTACTTAAATGCGTTAAAGCATGCAAAAAAATTTCCAATTCATATAAAAATAATTCACTATTTTACGAGGAAAAAATACCAACAAATTGTTATTATTTTTTATAAATTATGGGCAATGGTTTAATGACTATATAATTGGAGTCTTTTAAAAGGATTTAATATATTATAAAGAGAAGGAGCGTTATGTTACGAATAATAAGGAGAGAATAAAATGTTAGAGAAACAATTAATTAGTGTTATTGTTCCAATTTATAATGTAGAAAAATACATGAAAAGATGTGTGGATAGTATATTGGATCAAACCTATTATAATTTAGAAATTATTCTTATAGATGATGGTTCTACGGATGATTCTCCCAAGATTTGCGATGAATATGCAAAGTTAGATGAACGAGTATGTGTGATACATAAAAAAAATGGTGGGGTATCGTCTGCGCGAAATGCGGGGATGAAAAGAGCAACAGGTCATTATCTCACTTTTGTAGATAGTGATGATTATGTAGATCAGACATGCTTTGAAAAAATGCATTACGGGATAACAGAGAATAATGTAAACATGGTTGTTGTTGGTTGGAAAGACCAAAATGGTGAGCTTGGTAAAGTTGCAAGTTATTGTGGTAAAGGTGACTATAAAATAATTCGACAAAATGAAATAAAAGGATTTGGTTTGTTATCCAATGTATGGGGACATTTGTTTAATAGAGCGTGGTTGACAACACATTATTTCGATGAAAGTGTGTTTTATGGAGAAGATATGTTGTTTGTAATAAAGAACTTTTTTAAAAATGAAGGTAGCAGGCTTTTGGTAATTGGAGATCCATTGTATACATACGTGAGAAATAGAGAGGATTCGGCGGTGAATCTTCCTTTTAACGATAAGATGATTTCAATTATAGATGCAAATAATCAAATTGTAGAATGTGTTAAATCTTATGAAAGAATATTAGATTTGGCTAAAAGATATAGACGAGTACAATTTTGGGACTTGTATGTAAAGATATTAGAGTCAAATAATCTGAAAAGGTATAAAGAAATTAGGAAATATCTTAAAACAGAAATAATTTCAGCGCGGAAAGAGGGGGATCGACCATTAGGAAGAAAGGAAAATTTTGTAGAATTTTTATTTTTGTACCTTTATAAAATAGGTCAATGCTATTTGAGCCTGAGGTGAGATAAAAAATGCAATGAGAGTAAAAAGGAAATAGATTGGGGATATTAACGTACTATGGAAAAGAAAAGGTGTGCAATTGCAACTATTACAGGTGGAACAAATTATGGGAATAGGTTGCAAAATTATGCAATGGAGTATGTAATTAAAAAAGAGCACTTGGAGGTTTGTTCTCTGAGTAGGGGATATATAAATTATCTTCATAGATATTCATTGAAAGAAAAGTTATACATAGTATATGCTTTGATTTTTCAGAAAAATGGATATGTACCCTTAAAACGAAGAATTATATTTAGAAGATTTGATAAATTGTATATTAACCGTAGTATTATTAGAGAAAGGCAAAGATTATTAAAGCAGCAAATAGAATGTAGCAGGGTTGTATGTGGTTCCGATCAAATATGGAATTTTGATTTCTGCGCGGGTCAGAGGGAGTTGTTTTTTGCAAGATTTGTTTCTCCAGAAAGGAGAATTGCTTTTTCTGCTAGTATTGGTACTGAGACGATTCCGGAAAAGTATGTAGATTTTTTTAAAGAGTCTATTAAGGAATTTAAAAATATTTCTGTGAGAGAAGAGAGAGCAGCAGAGATTATAAAAGAATTGACAGGGCGAGTTGTTCCTGTAACAGTGGATCCTACACTTTTGTTGGGGCAAGAGGAATGGATAAAAATTGCAAGGAGACCAAACTGGATTAATGGTAAAAGATTTCTGTTAATTTATTTCTTAGGTGAAATATCGGAACAGTTGCAGAATTATATTCGAGAAATTAGCTGTTATCTTGATATTCAGGTAGTAAATCTTTATTCAGAATTTGAACAAGTGCAAAAAGTAGACCCACATTCATTTTGTGCGGGACCAGATGAATTTTTGTGGTTGGTTGCTAATTGTGAATTATTTATAACAGACTCATTCCACGGCTGCGTGTTTTCTACCATTTTTCAGAAACCATTTCGTTGGTTTTCAAGAGAGCAAAAAGGTGTTCGAAATATGAACGGCAGGGTGGACACACTTTTTTCGAAGCTTCAGGTGGGGGATTGGTGTATTGGTGATGTGAATGAATCAGTGGAACATATTCTATACAAAGATTTTTCGAAGGTTGAGAAAAATTTGAATTATGAAAAGGAGTTTGCTATGAATTATTTAAAGGGAGCGCTTTATGAAGATTAATAGAAGTCAGAATGCAGTGAGGAATATTGCATTTGGCGTGTTAGTGAAAATTTATAATTTGTTTGTGCCATTCATTATTCGCACAGTTATGATTTATACGTTAGGTATGCAATATTTAGGATTAAATAGTTTGTTTGTTTCTGTTCTTTCAGTATTAAATTTGGCTGAATTGGGTGTTGGAAGTGCTATGGTATTTAGCATGTATAAACCAATTGCAGAAGATGACAAGGGTACTATATGTGCGTTGATGCGATTATATAAAATTTATTATCGCATAATAGGTTTAATTATTCTGGTAATAGGATTGCTTCTAACGCCATTTATTCCAAAGTTGATTTCTGGTACGTTACCGGAAGGGATGGATGTATACATTCTTTATCTTATGAATTTGGCGGCTACAGTGATTACATATTGGTTATTTGCTTATAAAAACTGTTTGTTGAGTGCTCATCAAAGATCAGATATAACACACAAAATCAATATGATTGTGCTTACTGTGCAGTATGGTATACAAATAATTGTGTTAGTTTTAGTAAAAAATTATTATATTTATATCATGATTTTATTTCTATTTTCCGCGATTGAAAATATTGTCCGGGCACTGGTAGTTGATAAACTATATCCTCAGTATCGAGCAGTGGGAAAGTTACCTCAAGGGGAAATTAAGAAAATTAATCAACGTGTAAGAGACTTGTTTACTTCTAAAATTGGAACTATTATTGTAGATTCGGTGGATACAATTGTAATTTCAGCTTTTTTAGGTCTTACAGCGTTAGCTATTTATCAAAATTACTTTTATATTATTACTTCGATAGCAGGATTTGTAACGATTATATTTACTTCTTGTACAGCAGGCGTTGGGAATAGCATTGTTACAGAAACAAAAGAAAAGAATTATAATGATCTGAAAAAATTTATGCTTATAATTTCTTGGATATCAGGTTTTTGTATTTGTTGTTTTGCATGTTTATACCAACCATTTATGGAACTGTGGGTCGGGAAGGAGAATATGTTATCATTCAGTTTTGTAATTTGTTTGTGTGTATATTTTTTTGTAAAACAAATGAATTCTCTCTTGAATCTATATAAAGATGCGGCGGGAATTTGGCATGAAGATAGATTTCGTCCTCTGGTAACAGCGTTGGCTAATTTAGGAATGAATTTGATTATGGTTCAGTTTTGGGGATTGCACGGAATCCTCATGTCAACAGTTTTGAGTATGCTGATTATTGGGATGCCATGGCTTTTGCATAATCTATTTACTATATTGTTTCATCATTCAATAGAAGATTTTTTGGTGAGAATGTTGAAATATGTGCTTGTTTCTGCAATTGCTTGTCTGGTATGTATTGTAGTATGTTCTTTTGTTAAAATTGATTTGATTCCGACTATTATAATAAGAGGAATTATTTGTTCTGTTTTATCAAACATAATATTCTATATAATTTATCGTAAATTTTCTGAGTTTGCACAGGTAAAAGCTTTAATATTAGCTATGTTGCCGCAAAAATTAGTTCAGAAGCTGAGTTTTCTAGAGAAGTTATAATAAATGATATGTTAAAGAGGATTGAAGAATGATACATATAAACGAGAAAAGAGATTGTTGTGGATGTGGAGCTTGTGCAAGTGCATGCCCGAAGGGGTGTATTTCAATGAAAGAAGATGTAGAGGGATTCCTTTATCCATACATTGTAATAGAAGATTGTATTGCATGTGGATTATGTGAACGCGTTTGCCCAGTTTTAAATCAAAATGATATAGAGGACACTGCAATACCGGATGCATATGCAGCATATGCAAAAAAGAATTCTATAAGAGAGAAGAGTTCTTCTGGTGGACTGTTTAGTTTGATTGCAGAGAATGTATTACAAAGTGGGGGAGTGGTATTTGGTGCAGCATTTGATTTGGATTTTTCTGTAAAGCATATTGTGGTTGATAATAGTAAGGAACTTGGAAGACTTCGGGGAAGCAAATATTTACAAAGCCGTACAGAAAATACTTTTATAGATGCAAAAAGATTTTTGGATAATGGGAGATTAGTATTATATACGGGAACAGCTTGCCAGATAGAGGGATTGAAAAAATATTTGCAAAAGGAATATGAAAATTTATATACTGTTGATGTGTTGTGTCATGGTGTGCCTAGTCCAAAGCTTTGGAAAAAATATATTATGGAGAAGGAGAACAAGTACGGAGGTGTCGTGCAGAAAATATTTTTCAGGCAGAAAGATTTTGGTTGGAAAATATATGTAGTCTTATTAGAATTTTCTAATAAAACAGCATATAAACGGATATTTAAAGAAGATTCGTTTATGAAAATGTTTTTAGCAAATATATGTCTTCGTCCATCTTGCTATGCGTGCAAATTTAAAGGACTTAATCGTTCTTCGGATATTACATTAGGAGATTGTTGGGGAATTAATAAATATATGCCAGAGATGGATGATGATAAGGGAACCTCAGTTGTTTTGATTCATAGTGAAAAAGGTAAGAAAATTTTTGAAGTATTGTCAAATCAAATGATTGTGAGAGAAGGTGATGTAGATAGACTGCTTCCGCCATCATCTGATTCTAGAAAATCCGTATCAAGACATCGAAATCGAAAAAAGTTTTTTAAGGAACTTGATAGGAATGTATGGGGGATAGATAAGTTAGAGAAATTGATTGAACCGACATGGTATGACAGGATGCAAAGGAAGATATTGAATATAGTGAGGATGATCAAACAAAAAATATGTTAAAAGATATAAAAAATTTATAGGGCATGTAATAGTATAAAGTCTTTGGAGAAGGACTATAAATATTACTATTTTGTAATGTAAGGTGGTGAGTTATGAGTAACAAAAGCAAGTGACTTTAGCCTGATGATTGTTCTAGTAACCAAAGCAAATGCATGATGGGGGAGCGGTGTGTCTTTCGATGAAAGACTAATGAGGATATTTTAGGTTGTGAGAGTGGTGGGATATAAATTCTTATTTTACTAGATAGAAGGAATCTTTTCAGGCAAAAAATATTTAATCGGATGGTATCAAAAAAAGTGCAAAAAAATAGGAAAGGAAACAAAAAGTATGAAACAATCAAAGCAAAGTAAATTTCTAGTAGTGTTACTGACAATTGTCATGGTAGTGAACTTATTCCCGACGCTGGTTTTGGCGGAAGATATTGGGGATGAATTGGTGATGGTAGAGGAAGTTATAACAGAGGATGAATTGAAAGAGGCATTGACTGATGTAAATGGTGAAAGAAAAATTATTGTAGCTAATGATATTGCTCTTTCTTCTGGAGTTGCAATTACCGGGATGGGAAGCGTTACTATACAAGGGAAAACAGGAAACGAAGTGATTTACGCAAGCGCAGATGCAAATTTTGCGTCGAATGCTCATGGCGGTAAGGGACCAAATATGTTCTTAATTGTTGGAGATAATGATATTGTGGTTACATTAGAAAATATTACGATTGATGGAGGCAAAGATCAGAAAGTAACCACTCGTTTGTTTCAAGTGGGAAGCGGCAGTGCAACTAGTTATCAGTTGACACTTGGTGAAGGGAGTGTCTTGAGAAATGCTCATACTAATGAAAGTGGAGGGGGAGTATTTGTACGTCAAAATGCGTTATTGACGATAGATGGTGGTTGTATTCAAAATTGCATTTCAGATAATTATGGTGGCGGTGTTCAGGTTTCTGGTAAAGAAGCAGCTTTGATCATGAACAGTGGTTCTATTATGGAAAATTCAGGGCGTTATGCTGGTGGTATTTGCTATTATGGTGGTGTTAATAGTAAAGTAGAATTATATGGTGGGTCAATTACAAATAATACAGTAGTAAGCTCAAACGTTGTACGCCCTGGCGGTGTTTTTGTTAATGGGCCTGGCATGTACATAGGTGGAGATATTCGAATTTGGGGGAATCAGTATATATTGTCGAATTCTTCATATAGAGGGGCTTCTGATGTACAGTTAAATTCGGAGTATCTTTTGCAAATGTCTAGACCTTTTACCGGTCACATGAGCATGTTGGTACGTAGGGGTAATAACAATACAATTGGTATTGATTTAGTTCATGTAAAAGGTGCGGAAAATTATCCGATACAAACCAATGATCTTAAAGGATTTACGTTTTCAGATATTTCCAATGAGGAGTATATGTTTTATTTAGAAGAGGATAAGAATGAAGTAGTTTGTAAGGAAAGTGCTCAAATTATTTTTAATGCCAATAATGGAAATGATTCTGAAACTTCTACACAAAAGATACCTTTAGGACAGGAATCTATACTTGATAATAATACTTTTACTCGTGAAGGTTATGTGTTTGATGGTTGGAATACTCAGTCAGATGGCAAAGGAACAACATATAAAAATTGTGAAGAGGTTACTTTCTCCCAAGATATAGAATTGTATGCGATGTGGCGTGCTCTTGATGCTGTTCCAAGAGAAATTTCTATAGAATATGGTTCTAAGGCTTCAATCCCAGTTTCAGATAATGCAATAGTACTTAAGAACCTAACTTCTTCGGATGCTTCAATTGTATCTGTAAATGATGGTAAACTTAAAGCAGAGCATGTAGGAGAGGCGGTTATTACTGCAACGGCAACTACGGAAAATGGTGGAGAAGCAGAGCTAAAAGTTACGGTGAAAGTTACGCCGATGTTGATTACCTATGGTAGCACCGGTGATGATGCAATCGGCTGGGATCATACATACAATCGTCCAGCAGTAGTTTATAGCCAGCCTGTTGGGGAGAATGAAGAGCAGCTTTCGGATCATATTTGGTTTTATCCGGCTAAAGAGAGTGTAGATGCAGACTCTGGAGAGAAGATTTATATTCCGGATACAGAGGCAGCGCATATAGAATTGGAACAAGGCAAGGACTTTACATTTAGTTATACTCAGAATGACAATCATGTGGAGAGCACAGGTGTATTACCATTCTTAGAGACAGTGGATAGTGAAGGAATTTCAGAGGCCATTGATGTAATTGTAGATATGCAAAACGAGAATTATCAATTTGTTACAATTGGTACATTGTGGAAGCCATGGGATCAGATATTGCTTCGTGTGACGGTAATGGCAGAGGGCATGGAACGGATATCTATGATGAATGGGGATGAGTTGCTGCAGAACTCATTGGAAAAACGTATATTGGAATACACAGGAGAAGGTGTTGCACCGGCTTATGATCTGACAGGTATCAGTGCAGAAGATATCGGAGAATTTACTGTGCATTTCCACTCTGTGATTGAGGGAATCAGTTACGATACCCATCTGTATAATAAGCAGCCGGCAGAATTGAGCGCGGATGCAGTACAAGCTATCGCACCTAAGGAACTTGGCATTTATTCTATGGTAGTGAATGGACAGAACGATGAAGCGAAAAAGTATGCTTATGTATCACGTCGTTTTGAGATTACCAAGGGTAACCCAACAGGGGAACCAGAATTTGATGCTGTAGACAGTAATGTAGAGTTGTCAGCAATTGAGCTTAGCGGTTCTATGAAAAATGCAGCAGGAAAACCAGTGGAAGGTGTATTTGAATGGATAGATGACAGCCAGACAGTGGAACAAGGGGCTGGATATGCATGGAGATTTACACCGGATGATACGGAACATTATAATGCAGCTGAGGGCGAAAGCGTAGTATATCCGGAAGAAAAACCGGGCAGTGACAAAGAAGACTTAGCAGCGCTTATCGAATATGCTCAAGATGCAAAGGATGCTGAAAATTATAAATATGTGGTACCGAAGGTAAAAGAATTATTTGAAAAAGCACTGGAAGATGCAATTGCAGTAAATGCAAAGGAAGATGCAACGCAGAAAGAAATAGATGCTGCATATGATGCGCTTCTTGCGAAAGTACATCTTCTGGACTTCACAGGAAATACAGAAAGTTTAACAGTGCTTGTAGGAACAGCAAGTGGTAAAGTAGAAGCGATGTATACGAAAGAGAGCTGGGCGCCATTTGCCGAGGCTTTGGAAGCAGCGAGGGAAGTACTTGCAGATGAAAATGCACTTCAGGCAGAGATTGACACAGCACGAGATGTATTGCAGGCAGCAATGGATGCATTGGTTGAAAATCCAATCGATACGAGCAAGTTAGAAAAGCTTGTGGCAGATGCTTCTGTATACGAAGAAAACCTTGAGAACTACATACCATCCACAGCAGAAAGCTTTATGGCAGCGCTTGACGGAGCAAGAGAAGTTCTTGCAGGCAGCGAGATTACCCAGGATGCGGTAGATTCTGCATACGCAACACTGCTGAATGCGATCTTTGGATTGAGAGAAGTTCCAAACAAAGATAGATTAGAAGAACTGCTTGGAAAAGTAGAAGCGATGGACTTAAGTTCATATAGCGAAGAGACTGCAAATGCAGTGAAAGCAGCAGTAGCAATGGCAGCAGCGGTAATGGAAGATGAGAATGCAAACCAGAAGCAAGTAGATGCAGCGGTAGCGGCATTAGAAGAGGCAGTAGCAGGATTAGAAGCAAAAGAGGAAGTAGGAACAGACGATATCAATACGGATAATACAGAATCTGGTGATATAGATAATGGTTCTAAGAAAGACGATAGTTCTGTCACAGATCAAAAAGTTGCATCTAATGATGAAGGAAGCAAAGATACTGCAAACAAGACAACGACAGCTAAGACAAATGCAAAAACAGCAGCACAGACAGGAGATGCAGCGAAAGCAGCAGTACCGGCGGTTGCAGCAGCAGCGGCACTTTTAGCAGTATGGTTTGTCTGGAAAAAGAAATAGGTTAGCCAAAAATTAGCTAAGGCTTAAAAAGAAAAAAGAGATACGGTTAAGAATCCATATGAATTCATAATCGTATCTCTTTTAAGAAAAATAAATGGTATAAACGATTTCTCTTCTACGCATACTTACAAAAAGCGAGGAGATAGTATTTTATGAGGGCTGTGTTTGCAATTATAACAGGTATTTTGGTTTTTGGTATCAATTTTGTGCTTTATTGTTGTTTAAGGATTGCGTCAAAAGAGGATGAGATGTTAGAATGGGAGGCGAGCAAAGAAAAGAAGGTAGAATAACATGGGAAATATCATAAAAAGATATTTGGATCTGGATTATGCGGAAGTGTTGATTCTGGTTGTTGGAATTTACTTGTGTTATATCGGAATTTTAAGATACAAAGAGAGAAAGCAAGGTGAAGCAGTGCCAAGAATAAGGTATGGTTTTGGTTTGCTTTTTATTGTGTACATAGTATTTTTGCTGGAACTGACGTTGTTAAATCGTGGGATGGGTTTAGAATACAGGTTAGAACTTGAGATGTTCTGGTCTTATAAAAAAGTTATTTTAGAACATGATCTGGAATTAAGAACTCAGATTTTAGGCAATATTATCGCATTTCTTCCGTGGGGGATACTGCTTCCTTTGATTAGTGAAAAAGCAAGAAACTTTCGAGTGACAATTCTTAGCGCATTTTTCATGTCGGCAGGGATAGAGTTGATGCAGCTCATTTTTAAGTGTGGTCTTTGCGAGTTAGATGATGTCATGAACAATACGCTTGGCGCTTTTATAGGATATGGTATTATCATGATAATTGGAAGAATATGGAAGAAAAAAGCTTAAATATGATGAAAAAAGAGCATAAGATGATAGAATTTTAAAGAATATGCCAAAAAAACGGATTTTGTGTTGCCTTTTAGAAAAACATTTATTATACTACAAGACAGAGGTGGTATGACGTATGGAAAACGAGTATGGGAGAACAGTGCTTATGGAAGAAAGATTTGAGAGAAATAATGAGGAAGTGGAAATCGATTTATTGGAGATTTTAAGGGTAATGCTTGGAAAGGCGTGGCTGATTATTTTATGCTTGTGTGTGGGCGCGATTCTTGCTTTTGGCTATACGAAGCTTCGTATAGTGCCGCAATATTCTGCAACTGCTAAGATTTACATTGTCAATAGTGAAACAACGATTACATCAATATCAGACTTGCAGCTTGGCACAACACTGACGCCGGACTATATCGAAGTGGCAAAGAGCCGTCCGGTCTTGGAAGATGTAATCAGTAGATTGGATTTGAAGATGACATCGAATCAATTATTGAATAAGATTGATGTTACGAATAAAGACGGCACACATATTTTAAATATTTCTGCGGTAGATGCAGATCCGAAATTGGCAGCGACAATCTCAAATACAATGTCTGATGTCGTTGCAGACAGCATTGCTAAGATTATCAATACGGATAAGCCGAATGTTTTGGAAAGCGCAGTGATACCGACAGTTCCAATCAGTCCGAATACGAAGCGTAATGTTATGGTAGGCGGATTGGCAGGCGCAGCGGCGGCAATGGCAGTAATCTTTGGAATGTATATGATGGATGATACGATCAAGACAGAGGAAGACGTTCGCAAATATTTAAAGCTTACTGTGCTTGCAGCATTACCGTTAGAGAAACAAGATGCGCGTAAGAACAAAAAGAGCGCTTAAATAAAGCGAGGGAATTGCAGTGAACAAAAACAGAAAAATATTGATGTGGCTGTGTATTAGCATTGCAGTTATCGCATGCGGATATATAGTTTATCATTCTGTTACAAAAGAGAAAAATCTGACAATATACGAGGTGCTGAAAAAGGACAACATAATTCCCCAAAAGGAAAGAACAAAAGAAGATGAGATTCCGATTGATTTTGAAAAGCTTTGGGAGATTAATCCTGAGATTTATGCATGGATAGAAATCCCGGGAACAGACATCAGTTATCCGATCGTGCAAAGATGGGGAGATGATTCTTATTATCTGAATCATACGATTGATGGGAAAAAAGGCTATCCTGGTTCTATTTATACGGAAGGGATGAACCATCAGGATTTTCGGGATTTTAATACGGCTGTTTACGGACATGATATGAAGGACGGCAGCATGTTTAAAGGACTTCACAATTATGAAGATGAGACATTTTTAAAGGAACATCCGGAAGTGGTTATCTATACGCCTAAAAAGATTTTTAGATATGAGATTTTTGCGGCGATTGTATATGATGACAGACATGTGCTCAATACGTTTCGATATGACTTAAAAGAAGAGCGGCAGCGTTTTCTGGATTCTGTTTACGAGGCGAGAGATTTGAGGAATACTTATCGAGAAGATATTACAGTATCACCGGAAGATTGTATCCTGACACTGAGTACCTGTATGGGCAATGAATCTGATAAAAGATTTCTTGTGGAGGCGGTTTTGAGAGATGAATAAAAGAAAAATCATAGTTGTATTGATGATGGCAGTCGCGTTAGGTATAGCAGGGATGCTCATATATTATCTGGAAATGCAGAATGCAGGAACAGAAACTACATCAGGGATTGTAGATGATGGGAATAAAGAGAACGTAGACGAAATCATGTTTGAGGGAAAAAAGTATCGTTATGATTATGGTTTGCGTAATGTGTTGTTCCTTGGAATAGATAATGAAGAGCCATTTGAGAAAAAAGAGGCAGGACAGGGAGGACAGTCCGATACGATTCTGTTGTTTTGTATGAATCCTTCTAAGAAGACGATTCAGATGATTGAAATTCCAAGAGATACGATGACAAAGATAAAGGTGTATGACAAAGAAGGAGATTTCCTGGCGGAAGATACGGCTCAGATTGCACTGCAGTATGCGTATGGTGACGGAGAAGAACGAAGCTGCCGTCTGATGGAGGAAGCGGTTTCTTACCTGATGTATGATATTCCGATAAATGCCTACGTAGCATTAAATATGGATGGTATCGAAGAGATTGTAGATGGTATCGGAGGCGTTGAAGTTGATGGGAAACTGCTGAATGGCAAAGAAGCTCAGAACTTTGTACAGGCAAGAGATAAAGAGGCAACGGGAAGCAATCTGGAGCGAATGAAAAATCAGAAAGCGTTTATATTAGCTTTTTTTGAAAAACTAAAGGATTCAGGAGCGGAAGATAAGAGCATCTATAAAACACTTTTTGACACAGCGAAAGATCAGCTGATCACCAATATAAGTACCAAAGAGATGGAGAAATTCGCAGAATATGAATTGCTGGAAGAGTCGCAGGTGATTCCGGGAGAAATGAAAGCCGGTGAAGACCATGATGAATTCTATACGGACAATAAAGAGCTGCAAAAAATTATAATTAATATGTTTTACAAAGAAGTGGAAATGTGATAGAATGATAAAAGAATGTGGTTTGGAAAATTTAAGGAGGAAAGGATTAGTATGAAACGTTTTAAGACTTTAGTGAGCATAATATTAATGAGCTGTATGTTGCTTGGGATGACTTTGACAGCGATTGCGGCGGATAGTCCGGAAACAGATGGCATTGTAAGAAGGGTAAGGGCTGCAATAGATGCAGCCGGAAGGCGTGTGGATGTCAGGACTCGGGCAGTCCCGGAAGAGTATAAAGCGGTTGCAGCAGCGCTTGATATGAATACGGTTCGTGAATTATTGGGCGATGATTATGTAGAAGGCATGAAGATTCTGGATATCAGAGATGTTTTTGTGGCAGGAGATGAGGGGCTGGTAGAATGGCCGGTTACAGTTACTTTCGAAGTTCCTGGGATATTAGCAACTACGAATGTTGGAGTGCTTTGTTATAATAAGGTGAAAGGTGTATGGGAGAGGATTACCGCAGTTGCCGGAGCCGGAACAATTACAGCAACATTTGATAGTTTGTCATTAGTGGCATTTATTGTTGACCCGGCTACAGCAGAGGGCGTATCTGATGATGATACATCTCCGAAGACAGGAGAAGCTTCCGTAGCAGTTGCAGGTGTCGTTGCAATGTTAGCAGTAGTAGTAGCTTGCGGACTTGGAAGAAAAAAAGAATTTGGTAAATAAGCCATAATTTTAGAGAAAAGAGCCGTCTCCGGAAGCAAAATTCTGGAGATGGTTTTTGTTGTTAAGTATAGACAAAAATGTCTGGCGGACGTTTTTTGTATCTTAAGGATGGGGAATACATGAGACTTACGGATATCCACTGCCATTTGCTTCCAAAGGTAGATGATGGTGCAAAGAATGAAGAAGAAGCTTTGAAGCTTCTTGAGATGGAATATGCGCAAGGTGTAAGAAGGATCATTGTGACACCGCATTACCGGATCGAGATGTTTGAGACGGATCAGGAGCGGATTGAGCAGCAATACCGTTGGTTAAAGGCAGCGGCAGAGCAGCTGTATGACGATTTGGAGATATATCTGGGATGCGAATATCATGCGAATTCCGGTATACTGGAGGATTTGAAAACTCATAGAAGGGAAGCTTTGGCAGGAAGCCGTTATGTATTGGTGGAATTTTCCGGAATGGATTCTTTTGCAAAGCAAAGAAAGCAGATAAGAGAATTGACTGGTGCAGGATATATTCCGGTTATAGCGCATGCAGAACGCTATGAGTGTCTGCGTAATGATATTAAGAATATAGAAGAATTGATTTTCTTTGGGGCGAAGATACAGGTGAATGCGGATTCGGTTTTGGGGGAAGAAGGTCGGAAAACAAAGGCTTTTTGTAAGAAATTGATGAAGCAGGATTTGGTAGATTTTATTGCATCGGATGCACATTGCATGAAAGGACGGGCGCCGAATCTTGGCAGATGTGCCGAGTATGTAGAGAAGAAAATGGGACATGAATATGCACAGAGGATTTTCGTAGAAAATCCAAGCGAAATTTTTAACAGAGAATAAGGAGACATGCTATGAAACAGATCATGATAAAACAGCAGTCGTTAAGCTACGAGATGCGAGAAGAATTAAAGACATTAAGAACGAATATTTTGTTCTGCGGAAAAGACAAGAAGAAGATTGTAGTTACCAGTTGTTTTGCGGGAGAAGGAAAGAGTATGATTTCTTTGAATCTTGCGCTGTCTCTGGCGGAGTTAAAGAAGAAAGTGATTTTAATTGACGCAGACGTTCGAAGATCAGTATTGGCAAAGGTTCTTGATATTAGCGAAGTAAAATATGGATTGACGCATTTTCTTTCCGGACAGTGCGTATTGGAGAATGCAACACTGCAGACAGATTTTATGAATCTGGATCTTATTATTGCAGGACCGGAAGTTCCGAATCCAACCGAGTTGTTAAGTTCCGATAATTTCAGGGTGATGTTGGAGCGATTCGAAGAGACATACGATTATGTTATTATTGACAGCCCGCCGCTTGGGGCGGTGGTTGATGCGTCTATTATCGCAAAAGAATGTGATGGCGCTATCTTTACGATAGAAGCGGCGAATGTGAAATACCGCATGGCACAGCAGGTGAAAGAAAAGCTGGAAAACAGTGGATGTCCGATTTTGGGAACGGTTCTGAATAAAGTGGATCGCAAACAGAACAGAGGTTATTATAATAAGTATTATGGAAAGAAATATTCCAGATATTACACGAAAGAATATAAAAGATAGAATAAATGCTGCCGCTATCGCGGCAGTTTTTTATCTTATAGGAAAGACCTTGCCACGCTAAAGCGTGAAAGTGTCTTTCCTATAAGACAAAAAATAATATGCGCACTCGCACAAGAGGTAAAATATTGCTTCGCAATTGTGCTCGGCGCAGCAAAGTGTCCAAACCCCTCATGAGTGAGGGGGTAGGGGAGCTGAAGTGGGCTTGCCCACTTTGTTCTACAATAGAATTTGGGACAGGAATTCTGTTTGGAGGCAATTGTTATGAAGCAAACACAAAAGGGGAATGAACTTTTAAGCCGCATAGAAGAACAATATCATACTTTGAGTAAGGGACAGAAGCGTCTTGCGGAATATATCGCCGGGAATTATGATAAAGCAGTTTTTTTAACTGCAGCAAAGTTAGGAGCGGCAGTCGGAGTCAGTGAATCTACGGTAGTGCGTTTCGCAGTTCAGATCGGTTATAAAGGGTATCCGGAGTTTCAGAGGGCATTGGAAGAGCTGGTACGTAATAAATTGAATTCGATACAGCGTATGGAAGTGACTTATGGAAGAATCAGCCAGTCGGAGATTCTTACGACGGTACTGCAGTCGGATATCGAAAAGATCAAGCTTACGATCGCAGGGATTGATCAGAAGGCATTTGAGGAGGCTGTGGATACGATTTTGCATGCGAAAAGAATTTATATTGTAGGGATTCGAAGCTGCGCGCCTCTTGCAAGTTTTCTTGGATTTTATCTGAATCTTTTGTTTGACAATGTGATTCAGATTCATACGAATAGTTCCAGTGAGATCTTTGAGCAGATGATACGTATCGGAGAAGAAGACGCTTTGATTGGAATCAGTTTTCCGCGATATTCTATGAGAACGTTAAAGGCATTGGAATTTGCCAGTAATCGGAAAGCAAAAGTGATTACCTTGACAGACAGTATTCATTCGCCGATGAACTTGTATTCTTCCTGTAATCTGATCGCAAGAAGCGATATGGCATCCATCGTAGATTCGCTGGTTGCGCCGCTGAGTGTGGTGAATGCACTTGTCGTAGCGTTGTGCATGAAGAAACAGGATGAGATTGTTCAGACATTGGAAAGCTTAGAACAGATTTGGGATGAATACCAGGTGTATTCGAATGATGAATTGAATCAGGCCAGCGATACCGTAGCATTTGGTCTGGGAGAGGATATATATGAGTAAGGTTCTAGTGGTAGGCGGTGGCGCTGCCGGCATGTTCGCAGCGATTTTTGCGGCAAGAAGCGGCAGTGAAGTACATTTGTATGAAAAGAATGAAAAACTTGGGAAGAAGCTTTTTATTACCGGAAAGGGAAGGTGTAATATTACCAATGCGAGCGATATGGAAGTCTTGTTTGCTTCGGTGTTGACGAATCCTAAGTTTTTATACAGTAGTTTTTATGGATATACAAACGAAGATGTGATTCAGTTTTTTGAGGAAGCGGGGCTGCATACAAAGGTTGAACGTGGCAATCGGGTGTTTCCAAAGTCAGATCATTCTTCGGATGTGATCGGTACGCTTGTCAGGATATTAAACCGGGAACGGGTAAAAATATATTTGCATCAGGAAGTGGAAAAGGTTGTGTCAAAAGAGGGAATATTTGAAAACCTAATTTTAAAAGATGGAACAGCGGTGTACGGTGACGCCTGTATCGTGGCAACTGGCGGATGTTCCTATCAGACAACCGGATCTACCGGAGATGGGTATCGGTTTGCGAAAGAAAATGGGCATCAGGTAAGCGATCTTCTGCCGGCATTGGTGCCGATGAATGTAAAAGAAGGATTTGTAAAAGAGCTGCAAGGTCTATCGCTTCGCAATGTGAAAGCGGCGGTTTATCAAGGAAAAAAACTTTTATACGAGGAGTTTGGAGAAATGCTGTTTACGCATTATGGGGTGAGCGGACCATTGATGTTAAGTGCAAGCAGCGTTGTAGGAAAGCAGTTAAGAAAAGAAGCGTTGAGGCTTGAAATTGACTTAAAGCCTGCATTATCTGAGGAACAGTTAGATCAACGTGTGCTCAGGGAATTCGAAGAATATAAAAACAAGCAGTTTAAGAATGCGGTGCATAAATTGTTCCCGGCAAAGCTGATTCCGGTGATGATTGAGGTAAGTGGAATTGAACCGGAGAAAAAGGTGAATGAGATTTCTAAAAAAGAGCGATTGGGATTCGTACATCAAATAAAGCATTTTGAGATGACACTTACCGGACTTCGGGATTTTAACGAAGCAATTATCACAAAAGGTGGTATTAAAGTAAAGGACATCGATCCGGGAACGATGGAGTCCAAGCTTATCAAAGGATTGTATTTTGCAGGAGAAGTATTGGATTTGGATGCGCTTACCGGTGGTTTTAACTTGCAGATTGCATGGTCTACGGGATATGTGGCCGGAATAGCGGCGGGCAGTCAGGAATCGTAGTAATAAACATGACGGCAAGATAGAATAGAACCAAAGAAAAGAGGGAAGAAAATGGGATATAATATTGCAATTGACGGACCGGCAGGAGCAGGAAAAAGCACGATTGCGAAACGTGTGGCAAAAGAAAAAGGGTATATCTATGTGGATACGGGAGCAATGTATCGTGCATTGGCGATTTACTTTTTGAAAAAAAACATTTTGCCGGAAGAGATAGAGAAAATTACGGATGCCTGCAAAGATGCAGATGTCTCCATCGGATATGTGGATGGGGTGCAGCAAGTATATTTGAATGGGGAAAATGTGACATCACAGCTAAGAGAAGAAGCGGTAGGCAACATGGCTTCCGTAAGTTCTGCTCTGCCAAAGGTGCGTGAGCAGCTTTTGGAGCTGCAAAGAACGCTTGCAAGAGAGAAGGATGTGGTGATGGATGGACGTGATATCGGTACCAATATTTTGCCGGATGCAGATGTGAAAGTATATCTTACGGCAAGTGTGCTGACGCGGGCAAAGAGAAGATATGCAGAGCTGAAGGAAAAAGGCATTGCATGTGATTTAGAGCAGATCGCTCATGACATTGAGGAGCGTGACTGGCGTGATATGAACAGAGAGACAGCGCCTCTTTGTCAGGCGGCGGATGCAGTGTATGTGGACTCGTCGAATATGACGATTGAAGAAGTAGTTGAGACAATTATTCATTTGTGTAAGTGAGGCCAGCATGGAAGTAATAAGAGCAAAGACGGCAGGATTTTGTTTTGGGGTGAAACGTGCGGTAGAGACCGTATATGAAAAGGTGCAAAAACAGGGGAACATACAAATCTATACGTATGGGCCGATCATTCACAATGATGAAGTGGTAAAGGACCTTGCAGCAAAGGGTGTGCGTGTGATCAAAGATGAAGCAGAACTTGAGACGATCAAGGAAGGTGTGGTAATTATACGCTCTCATGGCGTATCGAAGCGTATTTCAGATAAGATTGAGGAACAAGGCTTGATACGTGTGGACGCAACTTGTCCGTTTGTAAAAAAAATCCACAATATTGTAGAGAAAGAAAGCAAAGCCGGAAAACATATTGTAATTATTGGAAACGATGCACATCCGGAGGTGGAAGGGATTAAGGGGTGGTCTGAAAGTGAAGTTACGATCATCCAATCAGCAGAAGATGCACAAGATTTTTCCCTGGAGGAAGAGAAGGAAATCTGTATCGTATCGCAGACGACATTTAATTACAATAAATTTAAAGATTTGGTTGAAATCATTCAGAAAAAGCGTTATTATATAAGTGTTTTAAATACAATCTGCAGTGCAACAAAGGAACGGCAGACAGAGGCGAGAGCAATCGCAGAAGCGGCAGACGCGATGATTGTCATAGGAGACAAGCGAAGCTCAAATACGCAGAAGTTATTTGAAATATGCCGAAGTGCATGTGACAATACGTACTATATACAGACACTTGACGATTTGGATATGAATCAATTAAGGTCCGTGGAAACAGTAGGTATTACAGCAGGGGCATCCACGCCCAATAATATAATTGAGGAGGTTCAAAATAATGTCAGAATTAACTTTTGAACAAATGTTAGAAGAATCATTGAAAACAATACATAACGGGGAGGTTGTTGACGGTACAGTCATCGATGTGAAGTCAGATGAGATTATCTTAAACATCGGTTACAAGGCTGACGGTATTATTACTCGTAGTGAATATACAAATGAAGCTAATGTAGATTTAACCACAGTCGTAAAACCGGGCGATACCATGACCGTAAAAGTATTGAAGGTTAATGATGGAGAAGGTCAGGTGTTATTAACTTACAAACGTCTTGCAGCAGAAAAAGGAAATGAAAGATTGAAAGAAGCTTTTGAGAACAAAGAAGTATTAAAAGCATCTGTTTCCCAGATTCTTGGCGGCGGATTGAGTGTTATCATTGATGAAGCAAGGGTATTCATTCCGGCTAGTCTTGTTTCAGACACTTACGAGAAAGATTTAAGCAAATACCAGGGACAGGAGATTGAATTCGTGATCAGTGAATTCAATCCAAGAAGAAACCGTGTGATCGGTGACAGAAGACAGCTTTTGGTAGCAAAAAAAGCAGTGCTTCAGAAAGAGTTATTCGAAAGATTAAAAGTTGGAGATACTGTGGAAGGTACAGTGAAAAACGTAACTGATTTCGGTGCGTTTATTGATTTAGGCGGTGTAGACGGTCTGCTCCATATTTCTGAGATGTCCTGGGGCAGAGTAGAGAATCCGAAGAAAGTGTTCCAGATTGGGGAGACATTAAAGGTACTTGTAAAGGATATCAGTGATACAAAGGTTGCATTATCCTTAAAGTTCCCGGAGACAAATCCTTGGGCAAATGCAGCGCAGACATATGCGGTAGGCAATGTTGTGACAGGTAAAGTTGCAAGAATGACAGACTTTGGTGCATTTATAGAGTTGGCGCCAGGGGTAGACGCACTTCTTCATGTATCACAGATTTCAAGGGCACATGTAGAAAAACCATCTGATGTGTTGGCAGTTGGACAAGAGATCGAAGCAAAAGTAGTAGATCTGAACGAGGCAGATAAAAAAATCAGCCTCAGCATAAAAGCATTGGAACCGCAGAATACTGCTGAGAAAGCAGAAGAAGCGCAAGAGGCAACAGAAGAATAGAATATAGTATAATCTGAATATGTAAAGATAGAGGCTATAGTATAGTCTCTATCTTTTATATCTTGTATCGTATAAATTACGATGTATAAGGAAAGGAAGGAAACAACATGGGATTTTTCACATTTAAAGGTGGGATTCATCCAAGTGACGGTAAGAGTCTGGCGAAGGATAAGGCAATTGTTTCACTTAAGCCAGGAAAGGAACTTGTGTATCCGCTTTCGCAGCATATCGGTGCTTTGGCAAGTTCCATCGCTGCAGTGGGTGACCGTGTATTAAAGGGGCAAAAGATTGCCGAGGCAGGAGGATTTGTGTCGGCGCCAATCTATGCTTCGGTATCTGGTACGGTAAAGAAGATAGAACCAAGATTTACCCCGTCGGGTTCTAAAGTAAACTGTATTATAATTGAGAATGATGAAGCATATGAGGAGATCGCATATGCTAAGACAAAGGCGCTCGAACAATTAACAAAAGAAGAGATTTTGAACCTGATCGGAGATGCCGGAGTAGTCGGAATGGGCGGAGCAGGATTTCCTGCCAGGGTAAAACTGTCACCAAAAGAGCCTGAGAAAATCGAATATGTAATCGCTAATTGCGCGGAATGCGAACCGTATATTACAGCAGATTACAGAAGGATGCTGGAGGATACCGAAAAGTTAGTGAGTGGGATGCGTGTAGTATTGAAGTTATTCGACCATGCAAAAGGGATCTTTGCAGTGGAAGATAACAAACCAGATGCGATTGCAAAGTTAAAAGAACTTACGAAAAATGAGCCGCGCATGGAGGTAAAGGAATTAAAGACAAAGTATCCGCAAGGCGGAGAGCGGCAGCTGATTTTTTCGGCGACAGGAAGGGCGATCCACTCTGCGATGCTTCCTGCGGATGCCGGATGTGTGGTGAATAATGTGGAGACATTAATTAGCATACATAGGGCAGTAATAGAAGGGAAACCGTTGTTTGAGCGCGTTGTGACTGTAAGCGGTGAGAGCATAAGGGAACCGGGGAATTTTCTGGTATCGCTTGGAATGAATCAGAAAGAGCTCATCGAGGCGGCAGGCGGATGGAAAGGAGAGCCGAAGAAAGTGATTTCCGGAGGTCCGATGATGGGATTTGCGATGATCACACTGGACGTTCCGGTTACAAAAACATCTTCTTCGATTCTTTGTTTATCGAAAGATGAAGTGGAAGAGATGGAGCCAAGTGCATGCATTAACTGCGGACGTTGTGTCGACGCGTGTCCAAGCCGGTTAATTCCTTCAAGGCTTGCAGATTTGTCGGAGCGTTATGACGAAGAGACATTTGTAAAATGGCAAGGGTTAGAGTGTATGGAGTGCGGCTCTTGCAGTTTTGTATGTCCGGCAAAAAGACCGCTGAAGCAAGCAATCGGTTCTATGAGAAAGATAGTTCTGGCGAACCGGAGAAAAAAATAGACAAAGAAGAGAGAAAGGAAAGGTGAATCAACGTGAGTGAGAATTATAATGTTTCTTCTTCACCGCATATCCGTTCCAGGGTTACTACAAATAACATTATGACTTTAGTGACGGCATCTCTTATGCCGGCGGCTATATTCGGAGTATATAATTTTGGAATGCCTGCGTTGGTTGTCCTGATCATTACTACAGCATCCGCAGTGGCGGCAGAGTATATATGGCAAAGGGCAATGCATAAAAAGATAACGATCAATGATTTTAGCGCGGTAGTTACGGGATTGTTATTGGGATTAAATCTGCCTGCAACTGCACCGTGGTGGATGTGCGTGCTTGGAAGTGTATTTGCGATTATTATTGTAAAGCAGTTATTTGGCGGGCTTGGACAGAACTTTATGAATCCGGCGCTTGGAGCAAGATGTTTTCTGCTGATCTCTTTTACGGGAAGGATGACAACATTTACTTTTGATGGCGTGGCGATGGCAACACCGCTTGCGCAGCTAAAATCCGGGGAAGCGGTAGATACGATGGATATGCTGCTTGGACGTATTCCGGGAACGATTGGAGAGACGAGCGTAATTGCCATTTTGATCGGCGCAATCTTTTTGATCCTGATGGGAATTATTGATATTCGTATTCCGGGAACTTATCTTGCGTCATTTGTGATTTTTATCGTTTTATTTGGCGGTCACGGATTCGATGTTAATTACATTACCGCACATCTTTGCGGAGGCGGTCTTATGTTAGGCGCCTTTTTCATGGCAACAGACTATGTGACATCACCGATTACCAGGAGAGGACAGATTTTATTTGGCGTCTGTCTTGGGGTGTTGACCGGTGTCTTCCGCCTCTTTGGAAGTTCTGCGGAAGGTGTTTCTTATGCGATTATCTTCAGTAATCTTTTGGTACCGCTGATAGAGAAAGTAACTCTTCCAAAACCATTTGGGAAAGGAGGAGAAAAATAATGAGCAATAAGATTATAAAAAATGCGGCAATCCTTGCGGCAATTACGTTGGTTGCGGGCGCGCTTCTTGGGGTAGTACAAGGAGTTACGGAAGAACCAATTGCCAAGGCAAAAGAGGACGCAAAGCAGGAAGCTTATAAACAGGTATTGAGCGAAGCAGATAAGTTTGAGCCATATGCAGATTTTGATGCGGAGGCGGCTGTAAAAGCGGTTGCAGAAATAGAAGGAACGGTTATCGATGAAGTGGTAACGGCAAAAAAGGGCAGTGAGGATGCAGGATATGTGATTACAGTTACCGATAAAAACGGTTATGGAGGAAATATCCAGGTTTCCGTCGGCATCTTACCGGACAAAACGGTAAATGGCATCGCGATCTTGAGTATTAACGAGACTGCAGGGCTTGGCATGAATGCCCAGAAACCGGAATTCTATGAGCAGTATGCCGGGAAGCAGACAGAATCTTTTTATGTCTCAAAAGATGGAGGCAATGGAGAAGAGATTCAGGCAATCTCCGGTGCGACTATAACTTCAAGAGCAGTGACAGGAGCTGTCAACGCTGCCTTAGCTTATTATGAGACGATTGGAGGTAGTGCAAATGAATAGTTGTGTGGAACGACTTTACAATGGGATCGTGAAGGAGAATCCAACTTTCGTGTTAATGCTTGGTATGTGTCCGACACTTGCGGTCACGACTTCTGCGATTAATGGTGTTGGTATGGGGCTTTCTACGACCGTTGTGCTTGTGTTATCGAATATGTTGATTTCCATGCTGCGCAAAATCATTCCGGATTCTGTGAGAATGCCGGCATTTATCGTAGTTGTGGCATCTTTTGTAACAATGGTACAGTTTTTGCTGGAGGGATTCGTTCCAAGTCTGTACGCATCGCTTGGTCTATATATCCCGCTTATTGTAGTAAACTGTATTATCCTTGGACGAGCAGAAAGTTATGCATCCAAGAATCCGGTGCTGCCATCTATCTTTGATGGTATTGGCATGGGACTTGGATTTACGATCGGCCTTACCTGCATTGGCATCGTGCGTGAATTGATCGGGGCAGGAGCTGTCTTTGGCATGAGGGTTATGCCGGATGCATATGAGCCGGTGACGATATTTATCCTGGCACCTGGAGCGTTTTTAGTTCTTTCCGGATTGGTTGCACTTCAGAATAAAGTGAAGGCAATAGCCAAAAAGAAAGGTAAAAAGATAGAAATGTCAGGCTGTGGTGAAGGTGGATGCGAGGCATGCCAAGGATGCAATTCGAAAATATTCCCGGCAGGGGAAGAAAAATAAGAAGGGGAGGAGTACATAAATGTCAGAAATTCAGGAATTAGTGATTATCGCAATTGGTTCTGCACTTGTAAATAACGTAGTACTCAGCCAGTTTCTTGGTATCTGTCCGTTTCTTGGTGTTTCCAAAAAGGTAGAGACAGCAGCAGGAATGGGCGGCGCAGTAGTATTCGTTATCGGTATCGCATCTGCGGTAACGGGAGTGATTTATAAATTTATACTTGCCAATCCGGCCATTTTAGGTGGGAAGCTGGTATATCTGCAGACAATCGTATTCATTCTTGTGATTGCTTGTCTGGTACAGTTTGTGGAAATGTTTTTAAGAAAAGCAATGCCTTCTTTATATCAGGCGCTTGGCGTATACCTGCCGCTTATTACAACAAACTGTGCGGTGCTTGGTGTAGCGCTTACCAATGTACAGAAGGAATATGGAATTTTTACGGGAATTGTAAATGGCCTTGCGACAGCGATCGGATTCTTGATTGCAATCGTTATTATGGCGGGTATTCGTGAAAAAATTGAGTATTGTGATGTGCCGGAATCTTTTAAAGGAACGCCGATTGTACTTGTGACAGCTTGTCTTATGTCGATCGCATTCTTTGGATTCTCAGGCGTGATTTAGGGAGGCATAGGATATGAATATAACAGCAATTATTTTTGCCGCTCTGGTAGTGGGAGGAACAGGATTATTCATCGGCGTCTTCCTTGGCGTGGCAGGAAAAAAATTTGCAGTAGAAACGGATCCCAGAGAGGAATCTATTGGCAGCGTGCTTCCCGGAAATAACTGCGGCGGCTGCGGATATGCAGGATGTCTGGGGCTTGCATCCGCGATCGTAAATGGAGAAGCAGCGGTAAATGCATGTCCTGTCGGCGGCGCGCCGGTTGCGGATAAAATTGCAGCAATCATGGGCATGGAAGCAGGAAACTCCGTACATAAGGTTGCATTTGTGAAGTGTGCCGGAACATGCGATAAGGCAGGAAGCGATTATACATATTATGGTATTAAGGATTGTACGATGGCCAGTATGATGCAAAACGGCGGGCAGAAATCCTGTAATTATGGGTGCCTTGGATATGGTTCTTGTGTCAAGGCATGTCCATTCGATGCAATCCATATTGTAGATGGTATCGCAGTCGTAGATAAGGATGCATGCAAGGCATGTGGAAAATGTATTGCGGCATGTCCGAAGAAGCTAATTGAGCTTGTTCCTTATGAGCAGAAGCACCTTGTGCAGTGTAGCTCCAAGGATAAGGGGAAGGATGTTATGGCAGCATGCAAGGCCGGATGTATCGGTTGTAAAATGTGTCAGAAGGTATGTGAAGCGAATGCCATTACCGTAGAGGATAATATTGCGCATATCAATCCGGAAAAATGTACCAATTGCGGAGCTTGTGCTGAAAAATGTCCGAAGGGAATCATTTTATGAGACGTTCCATGAGAAAAGTATTAAAGGATGCCAGTTCGTTACTTTGGCAGGATATAAAGGCATTGTGGATACCGATTATGGTCATTGCGTTTTATTATACGGTTGGAAGACGATTTCTTTACAGCATGTGTCCGGTTGTGAGCATAACAGGGTTTCCGTGTCCAGGCTGCGGTCTTACGAGGGCCGGGTTTGCCTTGCTGCGTTTGGATTTTGCACGTGCGTTTGAAATCCATCCGATGATTTATCCGATTGCAGTACTTATTATGGTATTCTTTTTGTATCGTTATATTTTAAAGAGAAATACAAAGGTGCTGAGTAAATGGCTTTTGGGAATTCTCCTGGCTATGATCGTGTTGTATATATATCGAATGATACGATATTTTCCGGGAGAACCTCCGATGAGCTATTACTATAATGCTTTGATTCCGTTTTTGAAATAAGGCTACCGCAATCCCACTGGCTTTAGACGATGGGTTAAGGTAGCCAAAAGAGGCGGTATCTGTTATACTTGCGTTATGGGAACATGGAAATCTAAAAACAGACATAAGTATTTATTACAGTACCATAT
>ERZ808029.133-NODE-133-length-72813-cov-8.586051_pt1 | contig 72813 bp, 57 predicted proteins | sample MGYA00380185_ERZ808029 | MGnify/ENA primary metagenome ERZ808029 (study PRJEB31490, sample SAMN06133404) | mouse gut metagenome | isolation source: M2_3 | host: mice | place: China: Chengdu | collected 2015-05 ... | reverse complement strand
GCCGCACCGCCGGGTAGCCGCCTCCGGCCAGGATAAGTGCTGAAAGCATCTAAGCACGAAGCCCCCCTCAAGATAAGATCTCCACAAAGGGCCGTCAAAGACGATGACGTCGATAGGTCGCAGGTGCACGGGCGGCAACGTCCTCAGCCGAGCGATACTAATCACCCGAACCCTTTCCGGAAAGCACAACCCTGCTTATCTCAGCCGAGGCTGAGGCACAGGGACAAAATAAAGACACAGAAGACAAGCGAGAGGCGACACGCCAAGCTTCAACGAGTGGACAAGTTCCGAGAGTCATAAACGATAACTTGACAGCGCGAGTGACACTGCTTCCTCGATGACTCCTTTTCACCCTATACAGGTGCAGTAAGGCGAGCAAACCGCCACCGCATCTGACAAACGGACTAAGGCGGCCATAGCACGGGGGTTCCACCTCTTCCCATTCCGAACAGAGAAGTTAAACCCCGCCGCGCCGATGGTACTGCGAAAGTGGGAGAGTAGGTAACCGCCCCCTATCCGAGCGCCCCGGAGGACACCAGTGTCCCCCGGGGCGCTCTTTTTTTGTGCCCGCGGCAGTCGGGGCGCCCGGCAAGCTGCCTTGGGGACGATAAACTCGGATAAATTCTTATAAACTCTGATAAGTTCTGATAACTTTTATAATTTTGATGAAATTGGTAATTCTGTGGGGGTAATTTGTTATATTTGCGAGGGAGGAGGGGTGTAATTGTTAGTAATCAATGGCATCGAAGACTGAATTTGCAAGTAAAATAGGCTTGATAGCGGCTACTGTGGGGTCAGCTATCGGTCTTGGAAATGTATGGCGTTTCCCTGCGGAGACGCAGGAGAATGGCGGCGCGGCGTTTTTGCTGCTTTACGTGGCGTGTGTGTTTGTTCTCGGGGTTCCGGTGATGCTTGGTGAGTTTGTGCTGGGACGCGGCGGCAAAAGCGATGCTGTGGGTGATTTCCGCCGACTGTCGCCCGGCAGCAAATGGTGGATTGTGGGTGCGGGTGGAATCCTGGCCTCCTATCTGATTACAATTTTCTATATGGTGGTTGCCGGCTGGACGCTTGAATACATCTGGCAGTCGGTTACAGGGGCGTTGTACGATGTGGCGCCTGATGCCGGTGCTGAAAGCCGCCATTATGCCGGTGCTATGAAGGAATTGCTGTATGGCACATGGCGTCCGTTGCTCGCCACGGCCGTGGTGGTTGGCTTGAATATCCTGATTTTGATGAAAGGTGTGCAGAAGGGTATAGAGCGGCTCTCTAATGTGCTGATGCCGCTGTTGTTCGTGATTCTGCTTGGTTTATGCATAGTGGCTCTTATGCTGCCCGGCGCCGGCGAGGGGCTGAAATTCTTCCTGTGGCCAGATTTTACAAAGCTGACGCCCGGTGTGGTGGTGGATGCCTTGGGACAGACGTTTTTCTCTCTGAGCCTCGGCATGGGTATCCTGATCACGTATGCTTCATATTATCCGATAGACACCAATTTGCCTCGTACGTCAATCACGGTGGCTCTGCTGAGTCTGCTTGTGGCTGTGATGATGGGAGTGGTGATTTTCCCGGCTGTAATGTCGTTCGGATTGGAAGGGGAGAGCCTCGAGGGTGCAACGCTGATTTTTGTGACGTTGCCGGAGGTGTTCGGACGTCTGCCCCTGTCCTCGCCGTGGTCAACGCTGTTTTTCGTGCTGCTGTTTGTGGCGGCGCTTACGTCAACAGTGTCGCTGGCGGAGGTGACAGTGGCGTTTCTCAGCGATACGTTCGGATTGTCGCGACGCAAGGCCGTGCTTCTGGCGCTGTGTCCGATGTTCGTGCTGAGCAGTCTGTGCTCGCTTTCGCTCGGCCCGCTGAAAGGGATGACAATTTTCGGACTGACGTTCTTTGATTTCCTTGATACATTCGCAACCAATGTGCTGTTGCCTCTGGTGTCGATAGGCACGTGTCTGTATGTGGGATGGTTCGGGCCGAAACGCCTGTTGAGCCGTCAGCTTACGAACAAGGGCACAAAGCGGTTCCGCCTAACCGGATGCATCACTTTTGTGCTGCGGTGGGTGGCGCCGGCGCTTATAGCCCTGATTCTTATAGGTGGCCTGATGAAATAATGCCCGAAACGGTTAGGCCTCAGTCGAAGTCGGCCGGATTCAGTCCGGCATCGCTCAGCGCTTCATGACGTTCACGGCATGTGCCGCATGTGCCGCAGTGTTTGGGTGTGCCGCGGTAGCAGGAATATGTGTGGGTGTAGTCAACGCCAAGCTCGACGCCGCGTTTCACTATGTCTGACTTCGAGATGCCCGTGTAGGGGCAGAAGAGGCGGATGCGGTTGTAAGTGCCTTCCTCGATGGCATGGTCCATGGCTTCTACGAACTGCGGGCGGCAATCGGGGTAGATTGCGTGATCGCCTGCATGGTTGGCCAGCATCACGGTGGAGAGATTGCGGCTTTCGGCCAGTCCGGCAGCCACGGCCAGCATGATGCCGTTGCGGAACGGCACCACGGTAGATTTCATGTTGCTGTCATTGTAGTTCCCTTCCGGAATGGCATCCGCTCCGCTGAGAAGCGAGCTTTTGAAATGCTCGGCCATGAACATCAGGGGAATCTCGATGTGGGGGATGTTGAGCATCCGGCAATGCCAGCGGGCGCATTCTGCTTCGCGTTCGTTGTGGTTGGAGCCATATAGGAATGTGACGGCCAATGCGATGCGTGCCCTGAATTCATAGAGCATCGTGGTGGAATCGATGCCTCCGGATAGAACCAGCAGGGAATCCGGGCTGGAATGCACAGCAAGCTGGTCGGAGGGGAATATCTTTTCCTCATCCTTGGGCGGGAGGAAAACATCGGCGAGGTGATGTTGGTGTATTATTTCCATACTAATGACTGATAACTATTGTCCTGAAACGTTCATAGGGATTATGCGTGACTTGCTGCCATTCATGAAAATACATTCATGTTCATGGCCTGCAGCAGCCTTTCGCGCGCCATGGCCTGATGGTCGGCATCGGCGTGGTTGGCAAAGGGATGGATGGATATGCCTCCGCGCGGGGTGAAGATGCCCTGCACCTCGATGTAGCGCGGATTCATGAGCCTGACAAGGTCCTTCATGATTATGTTGACACAATCCTCATGGAAATCGCCGTGATTGCGGAACGAGAAGAGGTAAAGCTTGAGGCTCTTGCTTTCGACCATATCCTCGCGCGGAATGTAGCGTATGATTATGCGGGCAAAGTCGGGCTGCCCCGTCTTGGGGCAGAGCGATGTAAATTCGGGACAATGGAATGTGACGAGATATTCGTTTTCCGGATGCTTGTTCTTGAATGTTTCAAGCACCTGAGGTGCATAATTGTCGGGATAGACCGTAGAGCCGTTGCCCAGAAGTGTCACTCCCGACAATTCCTGTTGGTTTCTGCTCATGTTGCAGTGTTTTGCGGTTGTCGTTAATAAGCGTGGGGTGAATCAGAATGTGACGGGACGCACCTTCAGGCGTTCGCCCGCATCGTTGACAATGGAGCGGAAGTAGCGTTCGTCGTAGCCCGGGAATTCGGGATAGACGGGCATCCCGTACTCGGATTTGATGAAGTTGTGGTTATCATCGGTCTTTTTGCGGTTCCCGTCCATGAATTTCACGAACAGGAAGTCGCCGAGCTGCTTATATGCGGTGGTTGCTTTTTCCGCCCATATGTCGGCAAGGTCCTGTGTGAGTGAGGCGCGTATCTCCGCATCGGCAAATTCTGGAATCTGCTCGAATGCCACGCGCACATCCTCGTCGATGGCCGTTTCAAGTTCGGACTGGACACGGCGTATGTCGGGAATCATCTGCGAGTAACGGTTGTAGGCCTGGTTGGCCACATAGTTGTTCACCCAGAAGTTAGAGTTCCAGTCGAGGGTGTTGATGTCGCCGTGGCCGAGCTGTGCGGGAGCTTTGCGCACGCTGCAGAAGATGGGGAGGTAGACGTTGGTGTTGGCGTCGTCGGTTCCGAACCACAGCAGGCCGCGGAGTTCGGGTACCACGTCAGACCGGAGTTGCCCCACAAACGAAAAGCCGGTCTGCTGGGTGGCGATGGCACGTTCGTGCACATATTCGGCGGAATCAACCTTGAAGTTCATGGGACGCCAGCGGTAGGGCACCTTATAGGGGCCGGCGCCTATGTCGTTTGTCATGTCGTAGGGGGTGTCCTCGAAGTGATCGCGCATCATCCATTTCATGTCGGTGGCGGTGAGAGGCTTGTCGGGCTTGACCCACAGTGGCATAGGTTCGCCCTGAGCGTTGTCGATCCAGGGGAGCCATTTGTCCATGCCTGAGGCGAATTTGTTGAAGTATGCCCATACGCGTGCATCGCATCCGCGGAGTGCGCCGAAGTCGGTCACAGCATATGCCTTGCAGAAGTCAAAATCCTCATCCTTGCCGTCGAAATAGCCCTGAGAGCGTGCGAAGCTGATTACATCAGGACTGTAGATGGTTTCGCCTGATTTGTCCTTGAGGGGGAAGCGGTGGATGCGGGGATGGTTGGCATGTCCGGCGATATGGCCGTCGGGCACGCGGCGTGCCACCCACACGGCATCCTTGCCGGCCTTTCCTTTACCGATCAGTTCCAGAATCCAGGCTTCGTCGGGGTCGGCTATGGAGAATGATTCGCCCGACGATGCGTAGCCGTAGTCCTTCACAAGGTCGGTCATCACGCGCAGAGCCTCGCGGGCTGTGCGTGCGCGCTGCAGGGTGATGTAGATAAGCGAACCGTAGTCAATAGTGCCGGTGCCTTCCAGCTCCTCGCGTCCGCCCCAGGTGCTTTCGGCAATCACCAGGCCGTGTTCGTTCATGTTGCCGATGGTGGCATAGGTGTGGGGTACTTCGGGAATCTCACCGAGCGGCTTGCCGGTGTCCCATTCCACCACCTTGCGCATGGTGCCGGCGGGGTGGTCGGCTGCGGGCTGGTTGTAAAGTTCGCCGTAGAGGTTATGGGAATCGGCGGCGTAGGTAACGAGTACGGAGCCGTCGGCTGTGGCACCTTTGGCGGCAATCAGCGATGTGCATGCCCATGAAGGGATTGCCGATGCCAGAGCGGTGACGGTTGCAATAAATATTTTTTTCATAAAGGATTGGCTAAAGATATTGGGATGTGAAAATGTGGTGGCTTAAGTTTGGAAGTAACGTGAGCAGAGGCTCGTTATTCGGCCTGCGCAGCAGCATCAGCTGTTTCTGCGGGGAGCAGACCGGCGGCTTCCGACGTGAGCAACGGGCGGATGCGGTCGTAGGGAATCGTGCATGCGGGCATCCCTGCTGCATAAGGCGCGATTTCATATTGCTGGTAGAGGAACACAACGCCGCTTTCCAGAAACGCCGGATTCGACACGGGAAGGGGAAGCGTGTCGGGGTCGATAAGAAGGCATTCGGCCAGATCACTTTCGGCAGGCACTTCAAAATACTGTGTCATGAGGCCGGTCTTGATCATGGCTGTGAGTTTGGGGAGAGCCTCAGGTTTGAACATGTTCCACCCCAGACGTTTGCCAGACGGTTTCTCGAACACCTGAGAGAATGCGAACGAACTGCCGTGTGCACCGGCAAGGTATGCATAGGTAGATGCAGAGTAGGTGATAAACTTGTCGGTCTGGTAATTAGGGAAGATGTTCCATATGTATTCATAGGATATGCCGTCCATCTCCATTTCGGCCTCGAATTCCGAAAGTTCGGTTTTTGCCTGTTTCAGCACTTCGGTACCCACCGATTTTATAAGTTCAGGTCCGGAGGTGAAGTTGGCGGCCGCTGCAGCGTAGGGAGCTGGCGAATCGGGTGAAGTGCTCCCGGAGGTAGACAGCCGTTCTGCAATCCATGTGCGGATGCTGTCAACGGTCTCAGAGGGGCCGTCGGCGGGATAGCCGACTGAAATTTGGCATGTGGCCTCGCTGCCGGCAGTGGATTTGATGCTGTCTGACCAACTGATGGAGTCGGTTGTTATGGTCAGGTTTTCAGCTTCGGATGCCTGCGATTCCGCCTTGCGGTTGCTGCATGAACCGGCTGCCAGCGCTATGACGGCGGCGCCGATAATCAGTTTCAGAGGTGTGGTATTCATGTTTTTGCTGTTTGATTGCAGATGAGAAACAATGTGTAGGCAAAGATACACCTAAAATGCACGTTGTGCAAACGGTAAGTGACCTAAAGACTGCATGAATCCATAAAATCAGGAATAATCAGGCGCATTTTGTGTGGAAAACATGATTTTTTAACGGATATTGATTATCTTTGGCTCCGGTTCCTTCTGCAAATGAGAAGAAACAGAAAAGTAATTCAGAATATTAACGGATTTATTACAGCATATGCAAAAATTCCTGCTTTTAATAACGGCATTGACCGTAGCCTTGTTCTCACAGGCAAAAACGCTCACTCCACAGCAAGCGCTCGAGCGTGTAGATGCTGATGTAGTTGCAAACGGCAAACGTGCGGCCGCTGCTGCACGGATAAGTGCTTCTCCTAAATTGCTGCACACTACGGTGGCCTCGGACGGCACTCCTGCGGTTTATGTTTTCGCCGACAAGACAGGCGACGGATTTCTTGTGGTGAGTGCCGACGATATTGCGACCCCGCTGCTCGGATATGTGGATGATGGTAACTACGACAGCATGACCCCGATGCCTCCGCAATTGCAATGGTGGCTTGAACAGTATGCCGGAGAGATTGCATTTGCACGTAAAAATCCGCTGGCGGTCAATGCTGCGGGCGTGAAGACATCGCGAGCCGCAGAGGATCGTGCCTTGATTGCACCTCTGCTCTCCACAAAATGGAATCAGACAGCTCCTTACAATGGCCAGACCCCGGTGGTGGATGGTGTGCACGCCGTTACAGGATGCGTGGCAACGGCTCTGTCGCAGGTGATGAACTATCACAAATGGCCTGAAAAAGGACATGGTGAGGTGCGGGCAACAGTTCAGGACAAGAACGGCAAAACCACCACCCAGATGCTTGACCTTTCGACAGTAGTGTTTGACTGGGACAACATGCTTGATGACTATACCGGGAATGATTACACCGATGCCCAGGCTCTTGCGGTGGCCTCTCTTATGAAGGCCTGCGGATTTGCTGCCGGAATGCTTTACACATCCAATGAATCCGGGGCCGCATCATACGATGCCTTCGAAGCGCTCCGGACCTACTTCGACTACAGCCCAGACATACAGTTCTGCGAACGTGCCGATTATGGTGGCGAAGCCTGGGGCGACCTTATTTACAACAGCCTTGCCTCAACGGGTCCGGTGTACTATTCCGGCCGATCCACCACCGGAGGTCATGCATTTGTGTGCGATGGCTATTCCGGCGACGGATTCTTCCACTTCAACTGGGGCTGGGGCGGATATTATAACGGCAGTTTCGCTCTTTCGGCGCTCAATCCCGATGGTATAGGAACCGGTGGATTTGCCGGGGGCTATAATTTCATGCAGGCCGCATTTATCGGAGTCAAGAAAAACACAGGTGAGACTACCGCACCGCAGGTGACGCTGCAGTATTACGGAGCAATGAACGCTGCTGTTGAAAACGGGGTATTCTCCTTCAAGACGCCGGTTTACACCGGACATGATGCCGGAGTGTCGCTGAATGCAGCGTCAGGCTACCTGATAGAACCAGAGGCGGGAGGGAATCAGATCAAAGTGCAGTCGGCCATGCAGCGGTTTGACGGCGCCATACTTTATGACATGCCGGCATTCAATGTCCGCGATTATGTGACAGCCGACGGCCGTTATAAAGTATATGGCACGTATACACCAGAGGGGAGTGATGTCCCACGCACAATCAAGGTGGGCGGAATGAACCCTGATTATGTCGTGCTTGTGGTCAATGGCGGCAATTACAGCGTGGAGATTTCCACACCCGGCAAATTGAGTCTGGAAAATATCAATGCTCCTTCGGAGATTGCCATGCTCTATCCATATGGGGTGGTCATGTCTGAGCTGCGACTAAAATATAGCGCTGCCAATACCGGACAGAATGAGGGAGCATGGGGCGTGGCTATGCGTATACGCGATACATCGGGACAGCTGGTGGCAGTGAGCACAGGCGAGTATTTTGATCTGCTTCCGGGCGAAAGCCGTGAGGTTGAATCGAAATTCACCCTGACATTCTACAGGATGTATGAGCCTGACAAGGTGTATAAGGCAGACCTTTATGATCCGAATGTCTATACCGTGCCATCACAGGCTGTGCCTCTGGTCGCATTGCCTGATGTCACAATTCGGAAATATACTGATGCAGCTCTTGAGATCACAGGATTCGGACTGGTGAACGGTGGGACACATGCACCGCTCAACGATATTAAGATGAAGGCCACCGTGACATGCACGTCAGGATTCTATAACGATGAGTGCCTGCTGGCTTTCTATGATGCTTTGGGAGAAGTGGCCGACTTCAGTGTTCCCCTCGAAATCAAAGCTGGTGAGACCAAGGATATTTTCTTCGACGCCAATCTTAACGGAACCGTTCCCGGCAAAAAATATGCTGCCGTGCTCTTCGTTCTGAAAACAGAGACAGAGGATCCGTATTATTACTATGGCAATGTGGCCGAATGCTCCGTGACCACCGACGAACCCAGCGGCGTGGAGAACATCTGTATGGGGCAGGATGGAATCGGATTTGAATATGATGCCGCAACATGCATTGCTGCGGTTCATGCCGATGCCGGGGTGGCAGGCGTTGAGGCTTATGGCATATCGGGAGTCCGTCTCAATATACCTATTGCAATCGATGGGAGTGAGGCCACGGCCGACCTATCCCAATTGCCGGAAGGTGTGGTCTTGCTTCGTGTAAGCACAACCGGCGGCCATCAGAAGGTGTTCAAATTGGTGCGCTAAGATGAAAACAAACTTGATATATGCGTTAGGCGGCGCTGCGCTTGCGGTCTGTACGGCTGCTTGCTCTGCGCCGCGCGCAACCACGACGGAGCCGTCGGTCGTTATAGGCGGAGGTCAGGCCCCGGCAGTTGAATGCGTTGAATTTGATTCTACTACAATGTTGAGAATGAGCGATCTCCCGCCATCGTCGGCTGTGCCGGGGCATCCCCTTTCGGGCCGACAGGCGGCCATACCCCGGGCCCGGGTGTACCGCATGAATGGCGATTATGCAGACAATGTGCCGGTAGGAACCGATGGTAATGGCCGGATAATCTCTTATCCTGCACCCACTGATTTGTCGACTGCCTCAAAGCCGATTCAGCTTGCAGGCGGCTGGTGGCTTGACCGCCGTGGAGTGGGGCGGCACACGGTGTTCACGCGCTTCACCTATGAGGAGTATGCCGTTTTACCGCAGTCGCCGTCGGTGGCACAGCTCAGGGAAGCTATAATTCCCGGCGCACGTGTCACTGCTGTTGAGGAACTTCCCTGGACTTTGCGGGAAGCTGAGGCCGACACGGCGGCCGTCAATGCCTGGCTGCAGGCCCGCGCCCCCCGGCGATTATAGAGCGTGCATATATTTTGCGTGCATGTATTTTATCTGTTATGTGAAAAAAGTTGCGAAAAATTTGGTGGGGAACAAAAAACTCCTTACCTTTGCATCGCATTTGAGAATGACACGATTTAAGTGCATTTGACTCCGTAGCTCAGTTGGTAGAGCAACTGACTCTTAATCAGTGGGTCGAGAGTTCGAGCCTCTCCGGGGTCACTAAAGGGTCTATCAGACCGGTGAATTCCTCTGAAAATCAAAGATTTTCAGAGGTTTTTCTTTTTACCCCTATCCCCAATCGGCGCAAAATATTGAAACTGCGGGTGTGCAAGAAGGTGGCAATAAAAATTGCACCTTGTTTTGCCACCTCGAAAGACTCTATTTCGTTATTTTTCAAAGATATACGAGAAATATAGCCGTTGGGTGTCTGCCACCTCGCAAGGTGGTTACAGGTGGCAAAGAATAATCCTGAATTTTAGAATAAGCAGGCTTATTAAGCCTACAACAAGCACCGTTGCCACCATTTTTAGCTGCCGGTATAGTTAAAAAATGTTATGCAAAGGTGGCAATTTGAGGTGGCAATTCAACATTATTCGTTGAATTGGTCGTTTTGCCACCTCGCAAACCCGGATATTTCATTTGTCCTTCGGATGTGCAGTTTGTGTACCCGAGAAAAAATTTGTATCTTTAGTTTAACCATTAAAGCCACAAGTCAAATGAAATTATCCAACGAGAGCTACTTCTCACTGAACTTCATGGTCAGGAGAAGCCGCCCCAACAAAGAGGGCGAATTTCCCATTCTGCTGCGAATAACGATGAATGGGCAACGTGCGGAGGTATATACCAACCGGTATGTAGCTCCCAACAACTGGGATGCGTCCAAAGGTCAGTCGAAAGGCAAGACCAAGAAGGACCTTGAACTGAACCGCTACCTTGACACCATCCGGACCAAGATATGCGAAATACACAACCAGCTCGTCATGCGCGATGAGATGGTCAATCCCGACACTCTGAAAAAGGCATTCCTCGGCAAGCTGCAAAAGCCGACGATGCTCTGCGAGGCGTTCCGCGAACTCAACAAGAAGGTAAAGGACCGCAACGAGCGTGGCGACATCTGCGAGGGTACGCGCCTGCGCTGGGAGCGATGCGTCAAGTATCTGGAGGAATTTCTCATCGACAAGCACGATGTGAAAGATATTCCGATGAATAAACTGACATCCGGAATGGTTGACGACTTCGAGCATTTCCTGCGCATAAAGAAGGGATGCGCCAACAACGCCGCTGTCCGTTATATCCGCTATCTCAAAAGCGTTATACGCACCGGTATCGCAAACAAATGGATTGAAGATGATCCATTCGTGGGCAAACGCTATGTCCGCACCAAGCCGAAGCGAGAAAAGCTCACGGAAGCTGAACTCCAGCGCATCATAGAGCTTGACCTCAGCGAGCTGCCCCGTCTCGACCTCGTGCGTGACACTTTCGTGTTCTGCTGCTTTACCGGGCTGGCTTTCGCAGACATTTCCACCCTCAAGCGTGAACACGTTGTCACCGATGACAAGGGCGAGATGTGGATACGCAAGGCCCGCGAGAAAACGGATGAAATGAGCGTAATCCCGATGCTGGAGATACCGCGCAGACTGATGGAGAAATACCGTAGTCACCCACGGGTTGTGGAAAAGGATGCCGTCATACCGGTCATCTCAAACCAGCGTATGAACTCGTACCTTGATGAGATAGCAAGTAAAGCGGAGATAAAGAAGCACCTGACGACACATATCGCCCGCCATACCTTCGCCACAATGTCGCTCAACAATCATGTGCCTATCGAGACGGTATCGAAGATGCTGGGACATAAAGACATTGCCACCACCCAAATCTACGCAACCATGCTTGACCAGACGGTATCCGAGGATATGGGCCGTATGAGAGACAAGTTCGACAGTCTGAAAGTTGACATCAAACCGTTGCCGGAGAAACCGACGACATTTGAGCGTCCGCCTCAGCCCAAGCGCGGACGACCTAAAAAGACGAAATGACCTCCCGCTAAATGAAAGAGCGACAATCGAGTATTTTTACTCAGTTGTCGCTCTTAAATTATTTAATCGTAATACGCCGGATGGAAATTCTCGTCAAGCAGTTGCTGTATTTCATGTTCCGGATAGAGGCATTTGCCGCATATCATATAATACGAGAGTATTCCCCGGTCACGGTAGTTCTGTACCGTGCGCCTCGTCACTTTGAGGCGTTCTGCCACTTCTTTGTCATCAAGGAAACAGATACCTCCCAATACAGGATGATGGCTGTCTCGGATTATACCGACGGCTTCAAATGCGTTCTGGGATTGTGTACGGGCTGCGATAATACGTCTGTCCGATTTGGTTATAATCTCATTCCCCATAGGCGCCCCTATTATAATTGATACCGTTACGCTCCATGTAACGGATAACTTCGGTGACAGGATACCTGATGCTTCCGTCATCAATTCTGACATAACCTATCTTACCGCCGTTGCGGAGGGATTGCAGGGTTGTCGAGCCTATATGGAGAAAATCGCAGACCTCGGCAGAAGTCATCATGTCGGCAGTTTCCTTTCGGCGCAAGCGATTTGCCAATACTATGACCATATTGCATAGAAGCTCATGCTCGTCAAGGATACAGTCGAGAGTCTCCTTCTCAATCAATAATACTTCCATAAGTAATTTGGATTTAGTGGTGGAATGGATGGGAGTAGAAAAAGGCAGCGGGTATCCCTCCCGCTGCCTCACCACTAAATCCACAATCAAAAATAAAATTTATGACTGCGATTCAGTGGCAAAGTTAGCGATTTCTATCCGATTTTCGGCTATGTTGGGCCGGTTATTTTTGATAGAAATGCGATTTACAGCGGATTGCAGCGTTTTACTCTCCGGCTTCGGGGTCGATTGTCTCTATCATGCACAGCAGTGAGCCGGAAAAGTCCTCGATTACCGAGCGTCCGGACTGGTCGCCTTGATAGAGGTCGTTAGCCTCGAACTGCCATGTGAGCAGCATCTCGGCGAACTCGCGGCCGGCAAACTCATCATATACATACTGGCCTTCGGGCGAGAGATACACATCGTCGCCGTCGAGGGTGACGAGTCCCTTGCGTATGAGGCTGTCCAGTGCGCTGCCGTAGTCGCCGGTTTCCAGTGTGTACGGTACGTTGGTGTGCATCATCTCATCGACATACTCCGCCTTTGAGGTCACGGCGCACATCACATCGGTGAAGGCGTTGGATTCGGCTATCGGGGCATCGCAGGGATATACCGCCGCGTCTGCGATTGTAACGCCTGTCTGGAATGTGCCCGTCTCGGTCACTTCATACGCCTCTCCGGTAAGCTCCCACTGGCGGTAGAACACGGCTTCGCCAATCTTGAACTCGACGGTGGCATACTTGCGGCTCGGCTGTTGCTCCACCACCGTCTTCATGCGGTTGAATATGAGCCAGTAGAGCTGCTTCTCCTTTTCGGGTAGTTCCTGGTCTATGGCGCGGAGGGTGATTATCGCGTGGTGGTCGATGGTCGCGTCGTTCTCGCCCCAGCGGTAACCGGGCGTGTCGGGGAATACCGTCTGGATATGTCCACGGAGCTTTTCGGGCAGATGTGAGCAACGTGTCAGTGGCGACGAGATAAGACCCTTGTCATAGAGGCTCTGTGCCAGTCTGAGAGTCTGGGCGGGCATGAAGCCGAAATTGTTGAAGGCGTCCATCTGAAGTGTGAGCAGCGTGTGGAAACGGATATTGAAGCGGTCGGTCTCGTCAACCGTCAGCGTGGCCGATACCGTCTCACCGACAGGGATTTCTTCGGCGACTGCGAGGGCGTCTTCCTCTGCCTCCCAGACGGCTTCGGATTCAAATCCCTCTCCTCCGTTGACATTGACACGGATTGAATGTCCGTCGGGGATACCGTTATAGTTGCCGAAACGGCCGGTAAGGTCGCCCACATAATCGAGGGCGATTGCCTCCTGACGGGTAAGGTCGTATTCGGGCAGTCCGATATGGAGAAATGTCTGGTTGATGTTGTATGTGAACATCAGATCCATGCCTTTCGACACAAGACCGGTCTGTGCGAGGCGGTGCAGGTGTCGCCCGGACTCGCGGAAATGGAAGGCCCCGCGTATGGCACCGTAGCTGAGGCGCGTGAGCCACATTCTGCTACGGGGGCATCCGACACGGAAGTGGCGGCAGATGTTGAAGAAGCGTGCCTGTGCGTCGGCTCCGCCGTCGGCGGCGAACACCACTTCCCCGGCTTCACGGAACAGGGGTTTGAGCTGTCGCTCCAGCTCTTTCATCGTCACCGACATACGGAACTTGTCGGGCATGAAGGGATATTCTCCCTCGGCCAGTTCGCACAGCGGAGTCTGGCGTATGAAACGTGGCGGGATGTTGGCGACGGTGACGGTGTCGGATGTGTAGATGCCGTTGGCGGCTTCGGTGTTCGCGCCCAGAGAAAGGGCGACGGTCTTGGTGGCGAGAATGTTCTCGCAGATAATAAGAATCATAAATTTAATGTGGGTTTAGGGGTGATTTTATGAAAGTCACGGGGACGGTCGCCCATCCCCGTGACTTGGGGATAGTTGTGTTTGGGTTGACACGGTTGGCCGCAGGTTGGGATACTTATAGCTTTGATGTGGACATAGTGGCTGGAATCGCGGCTATGCGGCGGCAATCATGTCGGTGAATCGCAGTATAAAACTGATTGTGGAATATGCGCGGTGAGTGGCGGTCAAGGCTTCGGGCCTTTGGGTTTACGTTGCTGCCTCTGCTGGTTTTCGTCCTTCGGTGCGGTCTGCCCGCGCTGAAGTGGCTCCTGCACGTTCTTGGTCGCCTCGTTGGTCGCTCCGTTGTTGTTCACTGCATATTGGGTCTTGCTTTCCTCGGCGATGCCCACGACCTTGTCGCGGTCGGGATATACCCGCGTGGTCTCTGGCTGACGCTTTTCGGGATTGTACTGGAAATAGACGGTGCAGTCGTTGCCGAATTTGTCCTTGGTCTCGCCTACGAGGACTTTTTTTCCTGCGAGGTAATCGGCCTGCTGCTGTTCGTTCAGCGGCAGCTTGCACCAGTGTTCGAGGCGCTTGACGGAGCCGTCGGGATTGTGCCATGAATCCCTGACTTGCTGTTGCTGGGAACTGTTCTGTTCCTGCTTCTGGCGGTAAACATCGGAATTGACGAACACGATGTCGCGTTTTGCTGCGTTGTATTGCAGGTCGGCTGTGAATTTGGCACCGTTGGGCAGTTCCACGTGCTGCTCGCGTATCATCCCGCCGTTTTTGAGTATGCCGATGGCCTTCATGTCGAGGTCGATGTTGGCTACTTTGGGCTTGATGTAGATTTTATCTACCGGCACAGCCTCTATCTCGTTGGTGAGCTTGTCGATGCTCACGAGGCATTTTTGCATTTCCCCAGTCTTGGTGTCGGTAAGATCGACCGCTTTGCCGAGGTTGCCGGTCTTGCGGAGTTCCGCCTTGTCCTCCTTTGTGAATGTATAGCCCTTGAATTCCTGATCGAGCTGCGGCTCATTGCGGATAAAGTGAGGCACGAGTGAATATGAGCCGTCGGGGTTGGTGCGGAACGAGAGTTTCGCCTGAAGGGAAAAGGTTTCGTCGCCGAAACGGGGCGTTACAGTGAATAGCTGCGGCGACTTGTGGTTATAGACCATCTGGTCGAGTGCCCCTGATTTTTCAAGGTCGTCGCGCTTTATGCCCCACTGCTGTTCTATTTTGACCCAGTCGATGCTGTCGCGGTCAATGGGCGGCTGCTTGATGCCGACCGTTTCCGGCTGCTGCGTCTGAGCCGGGGACTGTTCCTGCTTTTCTGCCTGTGCGGGTGCTTTCAGTTCCACCTCGTAAGGCTTGAGCATTTCGGCATTGTCGCCGGGATTCTTGATTATGTCTGCCATTGCGGGGCCTACGAGGTCATATTTGTCTTCCTGCAATCTGAAGAAGCTGAACAGCGTGGGGTTCCTGGCCTGCCGCATGAAATTCGACATGAACGCTTCGAGGGGGTTCTGCCCTTTGTTGAACTTTATCAGTTCGCTTAATGGCGTTGATTTTACATCAGCCATTTTGGGAGTGCTGTCGGGATTCTGCCCTACGACTGCTCCCACCTGCCCGCTTGTGTTGTCGCGGGCGATCAGCACTTCCTGCTGGTCGGGAGTTTGGTCCATAATGAATTATGATTTAGTGGTGGTGTGGTTGGCGTTTCCGCCGTTGGTTGATTTCTTCTTCACAGTCTTATAGTCTGGATGGGACGAACTGATGAAGGAGTTTTCGAGAAACTTGTCGAGGTCGCATTGAAGCACAAATTTGATATTGCCCTCTATGCTCTCGTAAACCTTGATTTTTCCTGCGTCGCGGTAGCGTCTAATTGTTTTCTCGCTGACATCAAGCCCGGTTACGATGTCTTCGAGAAGAATAATCGGCTCTCCGTGAAAGTATAATCGCGGTCGGTTTCCCGTCGGGTACTGGCCGGGGCTTCTGGCGCGCTGCTCCACAAGTGAAACGTATGCGTTTGCGGCGGTCTTGAAGTCGGCCTCGTACGTGTCGTTATGTTGCATAGGCTCAGTCGGTGGCTATGTTTGTTTTGCGGAGTGCCGGGACATCGAACCCGATAACCGGGCCGAGTATCTTTGCGGCGGCGATGAGAAACATCGAGCCTAACATCCATGCCTTAGCTTCGTCGGGCATTCCGACAAGCGGATTGAAGCCGGACTTGCGAGTTGCTGACTTGCGCCCGTTGATGCGCTTTCTCTGTTTAGGCTTCCTGTTGAAGCCTGCGGCGTTTGGGGGAGTTGTTGCTTCCATACGGTTATATGTGTTTTGAGTTAGACTTGTCGAGGATTGCGCCTCGTTTGCAATTATAACCGACTGGATGTTAGAAAGGGCGATTTAAGGAGTGTTAAAGTTGTAATGCGCTGAGATAATGAAGATTTCAGCGATAGAATAATTGTGATGTTAAATCTTGACTGTTGGCGAACAACCAACTGTGTTTTTCCAAAGGTAAAGGATTTGAGTGTTGTCTGTAGATTAGATCTGGGCAAAAAATAGCGTATAACCTACGCTCACAATTGAAGGCTCTGGTATTGCCCATGACGAAAGCGGAAGCCATACGCTATGCGGTAAGCATAGCATAAGCGTCTCGCTAAGCTCGTCATTAATGAATTTTCCAGATTTCTTTGATAGAAAAGTCGAGATAAGTCAAATGAGCTAATTATACTTGTTATCAATGCAATAGCAATTATCAGTATTGCGGTGATTTTCCTGCTTTTGACCCGATTTTCTCAAAAAGTACACCTTTTGTACCCTCGATTATGGACTGTAGTCAGAGAGTAAATGTTAAGGTCTGTAAACGGCGATTTTCAGATTATTATACCTCGGATTATCTTTGCGCAAAAATTATAATTGTATGGCAAAATTAGAAAATCGCAATAAGCAGAATCCCAAGCTCCGACAGTCGGAACTGAGCGACGGCCGCGCCAGCCTCTACCTTGAATATTATCTCGGCAGAAGTGAAACGCCTGTCCTTGACGAGGACGGCGATCAGGTGTTTTACACCGAGGGAGCAATGGCGGGTAAACCGAAATATCAAATCAAACACTCCCGTAAGAAAGAGAACCTAAATCTGTATATATGGCTTCATCCCCGCAACCAGCAGGAGCGTTTGCAGAACAGGAATACTCTTGCCCTGGCTGAAAAGATACGTTTTGAACGTGAGCAATCTTTCCTGGAGGACAGAGAGGGCTATCGCCTCCGAAAAGACATGGACGAGGATTTTCTTGAGTTCTGCAACGAGTTCATCAAGTCGCCGACATTGACAAAATACACCCGCATAACGCTCGGGCACGGACTACAAAAGTTCAAGAACTTTCTTGCCGATACGCCGAGATATTCTCTCTACAGGAATAATCTTAAGATGACACAACTGACGGTTGACATGGTGGCTGCGTATGTGGAGTATCTGAAAGAGAACGGAACAGGCGATGGTCCGAAAATCTATTTCCGTATGTTCAAGCGTATGGTTACTGCGGCTGTTGACAAAGACCTCATCAAGAAAAATCCGTGCCGTGGCTTCGTGTTGAAGAACGACAACATGACGCTGCAAAAAGAGATTCTTCTTCCGGAGGAAATACAGCAGCTTGTTGCGACACATTTTGAAGGCGAGAGGCCGGAAATTCACCGTGCGTTCATCTTCGGTTTATACACCGGGGTGCGATGGTGCGACACATGCCAGTTGATTTACCGCAATGTGGAATACTCAACCCGGACATTGCGGTTCCAACAGCAAAAGACAAAAGATCACAGCAGCCGGAGCTGGGTAATCGTTCCGTTGAACGACACCCTTATCCGTCTGATCGGTGAGCCGGATAACGACAACTTTGATGAACGGATATTCAAAGTGCCCCATTATAACATTTGCAACTTGTATCTGCGTAAATGGGTAAAAGCGGCAGGCATCAAGAAGAAAATCACATGGCATTGCGCTCGGCACAGCTTTGCGGTGAACGTACTTACCAAAGGAGCGAATATAAAAACGGTGTCAAGTCTTCTCGGACACACCTCCATAAAGATGACCGAGCGATACCTCCACGTCGTTGACAGCCTGAAACAGGATGCAATCAACTCCCTTGGTGAAATCAACTATACACCGATATAAGATGGTCCCCGTTATACCGAAGCCGATAAGTCCGATGTGATTAGTCGGCTTTTTTCTTTTCGCCGCCAATCATAATGAAAACAAAAAAGGGAAAATCGGTGTGTGAAATCGGCAACGGGGATTACGACTTTGGAGTAAGACCAACCAACATACTGCAAGGGTTTTGAGCTGCAAAATCAATTTCATGCAGCTCAAAACATACCTTGCAGAATCCCGATGGATTCCATTACGACCTACAGAATCTGAAGGCTTGATAGCACCAAATTACAATAGACTCCATACAGCAAAGACTGCTGTAATCGGGTTAGCCGATTGTTTCAATTATTTACCACATCAATAGTGGCAAAATTCAACTTTTTGCAATGAGAAAGAATAAGATTTGACGAAAGATAGTTGATATATCAATACGCGATATCTATGTTTTCGAGATTGCAATTTGGTTAATGTTCAATACTACAGATAGTTGCTTATTGAAGTCTTGATTGCAAAGATGCTGTTAGTATGTATTGACGCATGAACGTACTGACGTATTGATGTATGAACGTACTGACGTATGAACATCTGAACGTATGGATGTACATACGTATAAACTTTTGAACAGATGATTGAACGAACTTATGAACAGATGGATGTCAAGCCTTATGGATGAATGACCGGAAGGTTTGCCGTTAGAAAGTCTTGCTGATCTGCCAATCAGTCAGATGACTGATTGCAGGAACAATCAATCGGTGGAAGATTATTCGAGGGTGAACAACCCAACCATTATAACCTTGATTTCTCGGCATACATCTTTGACACCATACTTTCCAAAGTTGCCTTGGAAAAGTTTCCTGTCAACGTGGAATTAGCTGATTTAAGCTGATAGCCGATTGAGTCCAATATATCGCTTATGCGTTGGGCTTCTTGGCGAGATTTCGCGGATTGCCACAGAATGCTTTTTAAGTCTTCTACTGCTTGGTCTATTTGTTGTTCAACAGTCATAGTCATTCAAATTTTATTTTCTAGGTACCTTCCTTTGTTGTTCCTCTACGACAAAGGAATATACCTTTATTCTCCATTTTTTTATCAAGGTCCGCACCTGATCTATGGTCAGATTCAATTCCCCCGCCATCTTGGACAATGTTACAGAGGGGATTGCTATAATCAGAGAGAACAGATTACATTGAACTTTCGTCAAATCGCGATTATTGATTGCATCAATAATTTCTTTGGGGAATTCTTTGGTTTATAAATTAAGGGCGTAAAATATTAGGTAACATTTGGTTCATTATCAAAATCGAATAACGAAGGCATAGAGGATTGCGCCTTCCTTTTTTGTTCACGATTCCTTTCAGCTTTTGTTATTTCAGGAGGATTATCATCTTTGCCGCAAGAGTGTACCTCTACAACATCATAGCCACTAATTTTGGTCTCGCCTTCTTTATCAACCGAGGTATGAACTATCAGATCGCAAATAATATAAGTGCCTCCTGTAAAATCAATCTCTCCGTTTAAGACAGAGCTCTTAAAGTCTGCATCGCACAATCTGAAAGGAATCTGTTGGGAATTATAAATACCTTGCCATTTAATTTTCCGCTTTCTAAGGACAGGAGCGACAATATCAATTCTTACATTAGATTTGCTTTGCTCATCTTCCATAGTGTCGGTTACAATAAAATTATCGAAAGAATCTCTATTGATGACAACTGGAGCGGATAAAGGATTCCCAACTGACGAACAGAATCCAATGCTTGATATACGAAGGTCTTTTTTAGCTTCTGAATAGAAGTTAGACACCTTTCTCTTAATCTTATTTTGAGAGTCCGTGGTTGCGTGTCTTAAAGAATCTTCTCGTAAATCCCTTATCTCTTTTTCTAATTCAAGGCGTTCTTTTTCTTTCTTTAGGTTGTGGATATATGAACCATCTTTGATGTATTCAAAAGCCCAATTTATAATATTATCGAACGCAGTGGATAGTGGATTGACAGAAAGCGCAATAACTAATGCTATAACCCATTGCAGTTTAATTTCTTTACCGTCTTTTGTGGTAAATTTCAAACGACTCCATAAACTACCCTCTGATAGAGGCTGAACGCTAACCTCAATATCAGCGCCAACTAATTTCCTCGCTTCTTGAATAATGCCTAATATCTGGTATTCGCACTTATTAAAAATAAATGCGTCCATGAAATGACCATCATCTGAAAATTGATAATGAATATTGAAATTGTTAATCGCCGTCATTTAGATAAGATATTTTGACGTTTGGTAAAATAAGGGACGTAACGTTGCTGGCCGCTGTACTCCAATTCATATGCTAAGCATATTCAAAAACTATACCACGTCTTGTATAATTTTTTCAAAGCCCGTTCAGAGACATTAAAATAAGCATTTGGGCTATCGTCATCTCTGACAAATCGAAAACCAGCGTCAATCATCGCAAGAATTAATGCACCGTTCGTGATATAGTTAATTTGATCATTTGAAAGTTTTTTAGCACGTCGTTCTGCCAAATGTTTTAAGCCGTATGATGAATGTCTATTATTTATGGTACGAATCGGCTCTCCGCAGGCATGAGCGAAATCCAAGGCCCAATCAAGTTGCGTCTTATCAAAAGTGAAGATATTTAGAGGTCGTTCATTTCCCTTAAAGCCAAAAGGTGTCAGACCTTTCAGCTCGTCTTCGCCATTATAGCCGAGCCAATAATCCGTATAATAAAGTTCAAGTTCGTTCACAGTAGTATATAAAATTTCAGAAAATTTGTGAAGCAATCTGTTTGATTGCTATTATGGTGTCGTCCTTTGCATTAATAGCCTTTGAGAACCTGAGCAAACCGTCTACGAAATCTCGCAGAGTTACATTTCTCAGTTCAGAAATCCTTAATTTAGCGTAATTGAGGATAGATATTAGGCAACAATAGTGACCCTCGTGTCCGATTCTTTTTAATGCATTAAAAACAGCATCCTCATCGAAATTCACATTCTTCCCATAAATGAACATACTATTGAGAAGATGCGCCGCACGAAATTTGTTAATTGCATGAACAACATCTTGTTCGCCGAAATCCTTATCTTTCACTTCAATAGCGTTTACGAGTTCTCCGTTAGCGTCGAACACGTCTATATCTCCGACTTCTTTAGAGGAAGATCCGCTTTCATTGACTTTATGAGGAACTACCCTATAACCTTCGCCTAAGTATAGTTTTTCAAGTTCGGCTACGATAAGCGGACATACTTCTCCTTCAAGGGTATGATCGGTGAGTTTATATACATAATCAAGCACAAGTTGTGAAAACTCACTAACATCAATTAATGTATCTCCAAGCGAAAACTTTTTAAGATAATTCTCATGACGTTGTTTCATTACCCAGCAGGCATGTTTAAGATACTTATAGGCCTCTGCACTCGTAGCTATTGTTGGTAGGGAATCAACTAATTTACAAAGGAGTTCCTTATCGGAACCACTGCGCACTGCATTATCTTTGGAAAGTTCTACATAACGCGCCGGTTTGTTGCAAAACGGCTCATTGGAGTTTTCAAGACATCCCGGCATACTCAACTTTTCAAACGGCACGATAACTTTATGGCACAAAGAGCGAGCATCATAATGAGCTGGTGTCGAGCCACCTTTTTGCATGCTCAACATATATACGGCTTCATTAGCTGACTTCGCCAACAAAGCGGTAACAAGCACGTATTTATAGGTTTTATGCCTATGGTTTAAGGCTGAAGTTATAAATTCAGCCATTGCATCATTAACTTGTTCTGCCTCTTGAAATGCTTTTTCAAGTATCAAATGAGCAGTTTTGAAATCTACATTTGCCATACTATTTAGAATAGACCTGCATATTGAATTGGTGTTTTGCCTTTTAGAACATCTATAACCATTGAGCAAACAGCCTTGGATAAGTTGCATGGAACGGCATTGCCAATCTGTGTGTATTGGGCAGACTGAGAACCACAAAAAACATACTCCAATGGGAATGTCTGAATTACCCGCGCTTCATCAACTGTCATCCTTCTTAAATAAGATGGCACGGTTTCAGTTTTTGCGATTGACGGATCTTTCTCTACACGTTCGCGATAAACTTCAACCCAGGGAGTTTCTTCTTCATATAGAGCTCTTTCATCTATTATAGGAGTTTTATTCCCGCCCATCGATGCCGGTAAAGTGGCACTGTATCCATCAAGCTTTAGTGGACGACCAAGACCATTAAACAACATGCCGGCATAAGGAGACTTCCTAAGAATAGGTTGCGGAGTTAATGTAATTCTCGCGTTACAAGTACTGGTGTTATTACCTTCCCCCGCGCGATCGAGAACCGATAAGGCTTGACGAACACTTTTTGCTTTAACCTTATATGGTTTAAGCATAGTCTCCAAATCAGGTGAAGAAAGTGTGCCATTCTTAAATCCGATAAAGAAAACACGTTCCCTTGCCTGAGGGACATCAAAATCAGACGCATTCAGTACGATAAAATTAACCGAATATCCCAAATCGATAAATCTTTGCATCAGTGCAGCGCGTACAGAGCACCATCTGTCAAGTACAGCAAGAGCCTTAACATTTTCCATTACAAATGCCTTAGGCTTTATGGTTTCGATGACTTTTGCATAGCTCCATATGAGTTTGCTCCGTTCATCGTTCTCGTCCATTTTCCCTGCCACAGAAAAACCTTGACAAGGAGGACCGCCGATAACTAAATCAACATCATCATACTTAGCGAGTGATGGTATGAAAGAATTGATGTCACCTTGATGAATGTGGTCTCCAATATTTAAGGCATAAGACTCACAGGCCTCTTTCTTCATGTCGTTTGCCCATATTATATGAGCTCCCGCATAAATAGCGCCAATATCCAATCCCCCTGCTCCTGAAAAGAGAGAGATAGTTCGGATAGTATTGGAGGCTAATTTGTCTTTTAACTCCTTCATTGAAAAGCAAAGAACTTCCAAGTAGGCAGACAGGCGACCAAACCTTTTGCGACTACAAGGAAGCTCATTTATATTTTGATTATAAGTTTTTACTTACGTCGGTGGTCTTTGTCTGCGCGGACGCTGTTAGATTACAAAGTTAGCTAAAATAATTGAGACTATTGCAATCTTAGCCAAAGATAATAGTCTCGATGTGGGACACCATGAAAACCATGTGAAAAACCATTTCTTCACTGAGTAGCGAGGTCATTAAGATAATGTAGGTTGGGAAATCTGAATTGGGAGGAGTCTAAAATATAAAATAACGGTGATAAAAGGCGCAAATCGGCGCAGTTAAAAATCTCTAACGGATGACAATTATCTCAAATTCATTTGCTCCGGCTTGCGGCCATCTTCTCTCAAAGTACACTATTAGTACACTACAATCTGCAAATATTGCTGATAATCAGGATAGTTACGGATGTATATTGAAATTTACCAGATTCTCAATTGAACTTAAGCGATAACTTATGTTATCTTATGTTTTGAAACGATTGACTCTTCAATCGCTATTCTTTGCTGTTTTGCGTTGCAAAGTTACGCATTTTTATCGAGGTAATCAAGCCTCAATTTCTCCGTGGGGGTTGATATGGTGCTTTTTACGGAGCTGAATAAGTGTTTTTTCGGATACATTCAGCAGTTTTGCTGCACCTCTCCATGTGCCTGCACGGATATAAGCTCTGATTATGCGGTCCTTTTCCGCTTTCGGATTGCGGTGGGTCAGGTCTTCGGCTGTTTCCGGCTGTATGTCGCTGAAAACGAGGTCGTCGGCAGATATGGTGTCGCCGTCGGCATGGAAGGCAGCCATTAGAATTGTATCTTTCAGTTCACGGATATTGCCGGGCCACGGATAGAGTTTCAGAGCCTTGATAGCAGATGCGTCGAGCCGCTTTCTTGTCTGGGATGTCTTATGCGCGTATATGGCAAGCAGATAATCGGCTATATCGGGAATATCCTCGGTCAACTCGCGCAACGGCGGCACTGTTATTCCAGACTGGCGCAACATATAGAAAAGGTTGTCGCGGAAATCTTCCTCGGCAAGCATCTTCATCAGTGTGCCGTTGGCAGTGCATATCATCCTCACATCGGGATGCTCTTCCGAAAGAATGTGCAGGAACACCGATTGTTTCTCGAAATTGAGCAACTGGATATTTTTCAGGATGATTGTTCCGCCGGCAGCGTTCTGGAAGTAGCTCTTGATGCGGTTATACATCTCGTTGCGATCGGATTTGGGGTCATGCAGACCCACAAGCTCCGCGCCTCCGGCTTCGATTACAATTATCGGCTTCTGCGTCCGTGAGCTTTGGAGATAAATTTGCCGTGCAATCTGCTCCTTACCCATGCCGCTTTCGCCGAAGATGATGCAGTTGGCATTTGTTTGGGCGATGCGCTCGATTGCCTGCTCAATCTCCTTGAACTTTTCGCTTCTTCTCGGAATCAGCGCATTGTCAAGTTGAATCACAACACTTTCCGGCTTGGCATACCTGCCAACCGTTTCAATTAGCTGCTTGTCAATAGCCGGACGCTGTATCACATCCACGGCACCACCATCGCGCATCACCGAGAGAAGATCCACGGCATTCATGTTATCCACTATGGCAATCACGGGGAATTTGTAACCCTCGCGCTTTTGCCAGTTAACTAACTCTTGTGCGGTGCCGTGGGCGAATTTCATCGCCGTTACCACGACTGCGCCTGGCGGGAGATTAGCCATAGCATCTTTAACAGCCTCCATGCATTCGATAACAATCGGCTCATATCCGGATTGGATGAGCAAATTAGACATAAGTCGATTGTCTGAATCCGTTATGTTGACTATCAGTACTTTATTCATATATTATTAATGGAAGTTTAATTTTGCAGTATTATAATCACATTTAAAAACTAAATTGGAAAGAAAGACTGGATTTTTCAATGTTAAGCCCCGGCAATTGCCGAGGCTCAGATGTCTTCTTCAGAATTGTATTATACTAATCGGGCTTATATTAAATTGGTCTTTTATGAATTAAAGTTTTTATATCTTATTTTGGAAGGGAAGGACGGGAAGACCGGTTTTGCCATATAGATTGCCGTCGGGGTTGTCGGCCCAGTTGTATCTTATCTCGATAACTTCGGAAGGGCATTCAAGCAATAAACATTTGTCGGATAATGTCGACACTTTCGGTCTTATCCAAGAACCATCCTTCTGCATGGCAATAAAACCTTTAGGTTGCCCCGCTACCGGAATAATGTCCCCATCAAAATGTATCGTGACTCTTTTAACATTGAATTTGATTGCAATCGGTTGTGGAGCTGTTGCTGTCACCTTTTGGCCATAAGTGTTTTTTAATGCTAAAAGTGATAACCGCCGGGCTACTTCCTGCTTGTTCTTCGGATGAATGTCATAGGCTTCGCCGATATCAATGGCTGTAGCCATCCCTGTTGCTGGAAGATTCAAAGCGGATGCCTGGGCTTGCCGAAGAGCAGCCCATTCAGAATCAGGCTGGATTAATTGGGGCTCAAGAAAGTTAGCAAGCTGTACGTAATAGAATGGCATTTGTTGATTGCCAAACAAATTACGCCAATCGCTAATCATCATTGGAAATATCGTTGAATACTGGGCCGATCTTCCAACGTTGTTACATCCTTGATACCATATCGTTCCGGCAATTTTGAAATCCTTTAAAGGGTAGACCATGGCATTGTATAATACTGACGGGGAAAGCGAATTGTAAGGGGGATTGGGGTGGGGCGTCTTTTTGAAATCCATAACGATACTATATTTCCATTTACCATCAATAGAAATTGAGCGAGTACCATCAGAGATAGTCATTTCATCGGGACTTCCCCAGAACCCACCATCGTAACCGTTATCGGTCACTCGAACCGATAGAACCAAAGTGTCTATGGCAAGCGAAGGGTCAATTGAATACTGTCGGAGTTTATTACAGTCAGTCGTCTCGCCTACTTTATGTCCGTTAACAAAGGTACAATCTTCGTCATCAATTTTGCCTAATGACAGTTTAAGATTTTTCCCAATCATCTCCTTGGGTAAGATAACTTCTCGTTGAAACCAGACAATACCGTCAAAATCCGGCAATTGTCTGCGTTCCCAACGGCCAGGTACGGTCATCTCTGACCATTCATAGTGTAATACCGAGATATCAAAATTATCTCCTGACGTTACGAGCTGCTGCCAGTCATACAATTGCTTCAGATAGTTTTTATAAGCTTTGCCGTCATTACGATTGTCCTCAATAACCGGCTCACAATCAATACCGTCGGTTTTCAGACAACTTTCCATACTTGTCCATGCTTCAATCGGTGTTCCACCCCATGAACAGTCAATAACGCCTATGGGTACGCCACCGAGTTGTTCATTTAGTTCACGGGCGAAAAAGTATGCTACTGACGAAAAGTTTTCAACCGACTTAGGCGACGCAGTTTGCCAACCGCCATTGTTCACAACCGCTTCATTTTGAGGTGTCGAAGCAATATGATGGCTAATCTGCAGAAGGCGTATCAAGGGGTAATTCTTAGCATCGGCTATTTCCTGCTGATAGTTATTGACATAGCCCCATTTCCCAATCGGCATTTCCATGTTCGACTGTCCCGAGCAAAGCCAGACCTCGCCTGAGTATATGTCTTGCAAAGTCTTGACGTTGCCGTCGCGGTCAGTTATACTGATTTCAAACGGTCCCCCGTGTTCAGGGGTAGAAATGGAGGCGCAGAATGTCGAATCAGCGGCAGACACAGCGGTAACCGGTGACTTTAGCCAAGAGGCCTTAATCACTACATTGCCCATGGCCTTACCGCTGATTTTCAATACTGAGTTCTGCTGCATCACCATTCCATCACTCAAGTATGGTGGTAACGATATTGCCGACACATTCATTATGGCCAAAAAAAACATTATAGTAGATATTGCTCTCTTCATGTCTGATATTATTCACGTTATTTATATTTCCCGGCCCGATTATCTCAATATATCTCCTAAAAATTATTTTTTGAATTACCAAGGAGATATATTGAGAATATGGGGCATGACACAGAACAGGATTAGTCGACAGGAGTTATCGAAATCGCGAAACCGCCACCGGATGCGGCTTTGAGTTTCATGCGCGTCTTGGAGGTAACGGTTTTGGTTGAAATCGTGTAAGCTTGTGGATTGTCAAGATAATGCGCGTCGGGAGCGTCGGCGTAGATTGTCGCTTTGTATTTGCGCCCCTTGTCGAGGAAGTCCAGGGGGAGGACGGTCTCATGGCCATGTTCAGAAGCAGTACAACCGACGAACCAGTCATCCTTACCCTTTGCCTTGCGGGCAACGACGATATAGCGACCCGGTTCAGCTTCGAGATAACGGCTGTCATCCCAGTCTACGGCAACATCTTTTATGAACTGGAATGCGTCCATAAAACGCTCGTAGGATTCTGGAACGTCTGCAGCCATCTGCAAGGGACTGTACATAGTTACATATAGAGCGAGCTGACGTGCAAGTGTGCTGTTAACATGTCCGGCGCTGGTGGGGTTGACCTTCTTCATATCCATCTCGAATATGCCGGGGGTATAGTCCATCGGGCCACCTTGGAGACGGGTGAAGGGAAGCACTGTAGTATGGGATGGCTTGTTGCCGGCGAACGACTCATACTCTGTACCGCGGGCGCTCTCGTTTCCTATAAGGTTGGGATATGTCCGGCAAAGACCTGTGGGGCGGACTGCCTCGTGAGCATTGACCATGATGTGATGTTTTGCAGCTTCCTTGACGGCATATAGATAGTGATTGTTTAACCATTGCCCATAGTGATGCTCTCCACGCGGAATTATGTTGCCGACATACCCGCTTTTGACAGCATTGTAGCCATACTTGTTCATGAAATTGTAGGCCTTTTCCATATGGCGCTCATAGTTGCGAACTGAGCTGGAGGTCTCGTGGTGCATCATCAGCTTTATCCCCTTAGATGCTGCGTACTCGTTAAGCCCCACGAGGTCAAAGTCAGGGTAAGGAGTAACGAAGTCGAACACATAGTCCTTTGAGTTGCCGAACCAGTCTTCCCAACCAATATTCCAACCCTCCACAAGCACCTGGTCGAAGCCATGTTCAGCAGCGAAGTCGATATAGCGTTTCACATTTTCTGTGTTGGCAGGATGTTGTCCATGTGGTTTCGTCTTGGAATAGTCGATGGAATCAAGTTTTACAGAAGGGAGATCGTAGGTATAACTCCATTGCTTGCCGTGACCAATCATCTCCCACCATACGCCTATATACTTTACTGGTTTGATCCACGAAGTATCCTCATAGGCACAAGGGTCGTTGAGGTTCAGTATAAGATTTGAAGCCAGCATCTGTCTGGCATCGTCGCTTACCATAACCGTCCTCCATGGGGTCTTTGCCGGGGCTTGCATATACGCTTTGTTGCCGACAGCATCCGGCGTAAGCCACGATTCAAACACCATATTCTTGTCGTCGAGGTTAAGGTGCATGCAGGAATAATCTACGAGTGCGGCCTCATGGATATTAATATATAGGCCGTCATCGGTTTTCATCTGAAGGGAAGTCTGGACTCCAGTGGGAGAGAACTGCATTTGCGAAGCATTGTCGGAAATAGAACCGCGCATCTTGTCGCGAATTTCCGACAGTCGGCTTTCTGTATAGTCATATTCCTGAGTATCATAGTCTCCCGCGATCCACCAAGCCATGTGGTCGCCGTTCATCGCGAACTGAGTATGTTCTTCTGCCACTGTAAAATATACCAGGTTTGGCTGGGACGGGAACTCATAACGGAATCCTATTCCATCGTCATAGACTCGGAAACGAAGATTCATCAAACGGCCGGTAGCGGTCTGGCGCAGCTCGGCGAGCAGTTCGTTGTAGTGGTTGCGGATGTCGCGAGTCTCGCCCCAGACGGGCTGCCAAGTTTCGTCGAAGGTCGATTCCTTGGTCGACACAAGTTCGAATCCGTCCATCAAATTTGTGTTGTTTACGAGCTCCAGTCCGAGCTTTGATGGATTGATAACAATTTTGTCTTTATAGTCAAGCGAATATGTCGGCACACCATCCTTTAACTCGAAATTGAGAGCGACTTTGCCGTCGGGCGACTTAACTTCTGTCGCAGAGCCCGAAAAGGCCATAGCCACAAGGGCTATTATCAATAAAAATTTATACATCGGTTTTGGTTTGATTGGTTTATAAGTTATACTTTGTGAAGTTATAAAAATAGTCATCAGGCAGTTATTTGTCTGATAAGGATTCTATTAAAGCACGGTTGGCTTCTCTGACGCTGGACTCGTCGACTTTTATCACTTTACGGTCGTAGGTCATAAGCCCGTTAACTTCTATCTCCACATCGGTAGGCTGAGTGAACACTCCGGCACTGAAACCACGAGGAACAAGATCCTTTAGCTTCCGGATATATTTGACATAGGTATCGGTAAGTTCCTCGGACGATTTAAACTGTATATATCCCCAGTTGCGGTCTGGCGCCCACAAATGGCCTTCGACGGGAAGCGCCATGCCGCCAAACTCGCCGAGTACCGTTGCCCGCTGCGCATCGTACATAAACATGTCGGGTGCCGGATAGCTGTGCAGGTCGAGGATGTCGCCGCAATGGAAGAAATTGCCGCCGCTTGACGCGTTTACCAGACGCGACGGGTCTTTCTTTTTGGTCCACCGGGCAATTTCTTCGGTCTTGAATTGGCCCCAGCCTTCATTGAACGGGATCCACATGGCGATGCACGGATAGTTGTACAGGGCATCCATAATTTCTTCCCATTCTTTGCGATATGTTGTTTCGCTGAACTCGCTACGTTTCAGCTCCGTACCGTCGTAATATTGAAACTGCTGCCAGGGACCGACTTCGTCGCCGCTTGGCATGTCTTGCCAAACTATCATACCTGTGCGGTCACAGTGAGTGTACCATGCCGGCGGTTCGACCTTTATGTGCTTGCGAATCATATTGAAGCCAAGACTCTTTGTCTTGTCGATGTCAAAAAACAGAGCTTCGCGGCTCGGGGCTGTATAGAGTCCGTCAGGCCACCAACCCTGGTCGAGCGTACCAAACTGGAACAGATCTTTATTATTGAGCTGTAGACGCATGATGCCATCATTGTCTCTTTTGATGGAAAATTTGCGCATTGCGGCATAGCTCTTGACGCTGTCAATTCTTTTGCCGTCTGAATAAATGGAAATATCAAGGTCGTAAAGATTGGGACTGTCGGGAGACCATAGCTTGGGGCTGTTGGGCATAGCTATTGTTACGCTCTGATTTGCGAGGCTTCTTCCTTTCGCAACAGTTTTCCCATTTTCAAGAACATCGACTTCGACGATTCCGTCAAAATTATCGACATTGACGTCAGTCCTGATTGACAGGGTATTTGCGTCGATATCAGGAAGAATCTTCAGCGATGAAATATGCGTTTCAGGCACAGGCTCCAGCCATACGGTCTGCCATATTCCAGTGACCGGAGTATACCAGATGCCATTTGGATTGCTCACTTGTTTGCCTCGGGGCTGAGGTCCATTGTCTGTCGGATCCCACACTCTTACGACGAGAGTATTATCACCTTTCTTATTAAGAGCCGGTGTGATGTCAAACGAAAAAGGAGCAAAACCTCCGGTATGAGTTCCTACAAATATGTCATTTACCCACACCTTACATTCCCAGTCAACAGCATCGAAGTTCAGCATCACATGGTAGTCTTTCCAAGTTCGCGGAATAGTGAAACTGCGTTCGTACCATAACGCATTGTCTTTCCCCACCTCTTTTCCTACACCGGACAAGGCGGATTCAGCGCAAAAAGGCACAAGAATCTCTCCCTGATACCCGGTTGGCGCAGACGCGGAAACGGGTGTGATGGCGTATTTCCAGAGGCCGTTCAGGTTTTTCCAATTTCCGCGTTCCATTACAGGACGCGGATATTCCTGCCACACTCCGTGGGGATTGATATTCTCGCCCCAAGTTGTCTTTATTCGGTCTCCTACCGGATGATATGCCGCCACATTAAGAGCAGATGCCATGACGGTCGCTATTATCGGCAATATTATATTGATTTTCATGACTATGACTATTGGTTGGTTAATGCGTGACGGGCATAATTGTATCCGTTGACATCATAATGTTTTGTTAATCTACGCAAGCGCTCTATGAAGGCGGCATAATCTTTTAAATCGGCTGTTCCCCATTGGACTTCGGCCAATGCGGCCAGCCGGGGAAGTTCCATATACATGGCATGACTCATAGTCGGAATATATTCAGACCAAAGATTGCCCTGCACGCCGATGATATGGCTGAGTTCGGCCTCCGCCAGACTTAGGGACGCGGGGTTGAAGCCGTAGACGTCCTTCACCGTGATTGGGTGGCCCCAGTGAGCAGCCTGTGGCTCACTGTCCTGGTCGGCTTGCGGGAAGTCGAAATAGACATAATCGTAAGGAGTAAGGATAGCGTCGTGGCCGGCATGAGCAGCCTTGACTGCGCCATCGATACCGACCCACGACATCACTGCGGCTCCGTCGGGCAGGCCTCCTTCAATCATTTCGTTCCAGCCAATTACCTTGCGGCAGTGATTTTTGAGAAAGTCAGCGGCGTGGCTCATAAAGAATGTTTGCAACTTCTGCTCGGCTGTGCTGTGCGAGTCGGATTTCAGACCAAGTTTTTTTATCTTTGCCTGACATTTGGGACAGTTTTCCCACCGCACTTTCGGACACTCGTCGCCTCCTATATGGACATATTCTCCCGGAAAAAGACTCACCACTTCGGTTAGGATATCGTCGATAAGCCGGTATGCCTCATCGTTGCCAGCACAAAGCACATCCTCAGATACTCCCCAACGGCGCCATACCTCATAGGGGCCTCCGGTGCAACCCAGTTCGGGATATGTGTGGAGGGCAGCCTGCATGTGACCGGGCATATCAATCTCCGGAATAATGGTTATATGCCTGTCGGAAGCATACTTGACTATGTCGCGGATTTGCTCTTGTGTGTAATATCCGCCATAAGGTATGCTGTCGTAGACATTGAGGTGTGCCTCGTTGCCTTCCTTTACAGCCCCGATGACGGTTCCGGAACGCCACTGACCCTTTTCGGCCAGCTCGGGACGGCTTTTTATTTCGATGCGCCATCCTTGGTCATCGGTTAGATGCCAGTGAAAACGGTTCACATTATGCAGCGCAAGCATATCTATGAACATTTTCACCGAATCCGGAGTGAAGAAGTGGCGTGCACAATCGAGATGCGCACCACGATAGGCAAAACGCGGATAATCGTAGATATGCGCGGCAGGAAATTTCACTTTGCTATAACGTCCCGGGGCAACGGCTTTTCGCAGGGTCTGCAAGCCATAGAAAACGCCGGCCCGCGAGGCGCCGTTTACTATGATGCTATCGGCGGTGATGTCGATGGTATATGCATCGCTGTTGCTGTCGGCCAAATTGGCGGCGACACGAATGTAGTTGGCCTCCGGGGCGACAGAGTTTCCAGACAGGGCATAAATCCCGGTTGACTTTCCCAGGGCATCAGCAAACAATTCGCAGTTCTTCTCCAGAACGGTATCGGCACTGTCAGTGACGATTACAGTGTGGCGGTCGAAATGGAAAGATGGCGCATCTGCCGCGAACTCGATTTGGCGGGGCAATGGCACGACCTCGTAGGCTGCCTCGGTGGAAATCTCTGTGACACAGGATGTGTGCCACAGAGATGCCACCAATAGACATATTTTTATAAATCTTTTTTCAGTCATTATATATCGATTACCAAGTTACGTTGAACCCCTTTGATGTATCTTTTGAGGGTATCGCTATGGTGAGAGAGCGTGTTGAAGGATTGTAGGCCGATGCCACTTTCTTCCCGTCAATCTTAACCTTGCCTGGCTTGTCGACATTATAGATAATAACGGTGTAAGAGCGTGAAGTCGGCAGACCGCTGTCGCTGCCGCTTCGCGGCTCCACCTCAAGCGAGCGCCCATTCAAGCGCATCTTGGTTTCGGCATAGACTGTGGCATAGTCGCTGTTATCGCCGGCATCCTCATAGATGGTAGAAGTACCGTCGGCACCGGCCACAGCGGTTAAAATCAGGTTGTCAGGGTGCTCGGTCATACTCATCACGGTCTCGGGATTCATAGGAATCACAGCGCCGGCGCGCACAAACCAGGGTATATCTTTTGGGCCATATTTCAGTTCATGCTCACCAGCCTTGTAGATTTTCTTGTCGGCCATTCCAAGCCACAGCCCTTCAGGTAGCCAGATACGCTTGGCGGCCATTCCGGTCGAGTCAGCAGGAGAGGTAATTGGTGCGGCAATGATGTTGTCGCCAAAATAGTACTGACCGTCGTAATCATAGGCGCGCTGGTCGCGCGGATACTCATAGTACATTGGGCGGCAGATGGATATGCCGGTGTCGTAGGCCTTGCGCGCCATTGTATAGAGATAGGGGAAGAGGGTGTAACGCAGACGCATCGCCTCAAGCATATCCGGGAAATTATCGTAAACCCAAAGACGGCGTTCAATCTCACCGTAGCGTGTGGCATGTGTGCGGAAAATGGGAGAAAACACACCGTATTGCAGCCAGCGCAGCAGTAGCTCAGGGTTATTAATCAGCTCTTTTTCAGCGGGTTGGTGACCACCTAAGTCGTGTCCCCAGTATCCGTAACCAAGATTGGAGGCTGTGGCGGTGAAATATGGTTCGAACTCCAGTGTGCGGTAGTCGATATAGGTATCGCCGGAGAACCCAATCTGATATCTGTGACTGCCGGGGCCGCCCCATCGATGGAAGATAAGCGGACGCCGGTCCTTACGGCGTGATGCCATCTCATTGAAGAATACGTGGTTGATCCAGAAAGTCTGGCCAAGGCCTATGGTGTATGGACTTGTGAGCCATTGCTGCCAGTCGGTCCACCAAAAATCAACACCCTCTTTCTCGTGATCGGCCAACACCGTATCGAAGAAGGCTCGGGTGAAGTCGATGCTGTCGAGCACCCAGGGAATAGTTGGATTTGGGCGCCATGGTTCATGATATTTACCTCGGAGTGTACGATTCATCTCAGCGAAATATTGTGGAGACTCCACGCTGTCAATTCCGTCGGCAGGATGTAGGTTGAGAGCCGTGCGCAATCCCATCTTATGAATGTCGGCGATAAGTTCTTTCGCGTCGGGAATCAGATTTGTGTTCCACGACCATCCGGTCCAGCCGCCGCGCCCGGCAGAGTTGTCGGCCTCATTGCCGTTCCAGTGCCAGTCCATATCGATGATGAGTACGTCAGAGGGGATTTTCTTTTCTTTGAGAGTCCGGGCTATCTCTCGGAACTGGTCTGAGTTATAGGCGTCGTAACGGCTGTACCAGTAGCCGAATACAAATGCCGGAGGAAGAGGTATACGGCCACCAATTTTGGTAAAGTCGGACACAGCCTTCTTATAATTGTCGCCATAACCGAAGAAATAGATGTCGAGGGCATCGCGGTCAGCACGTTCGGCAATCCAGTCGTAGCCCATAGTCTCGTTGGGTACAAGTGCGAATGAGTGAGAGCCATCGGCTCGCTCGTGTCCGAACGACTCATCAATGACAGCCCATCCTGAGCGCGATACTAATCCGGGTTCAAGGCCGGCATCATTGCGGTTGCCCTTGAAGTTATCGAGGGTGCGCCTGGTTCCACCAAGGTTTAGCGAGTCTGTAAGACCATAATACCAAGTAGCGGGTTTGCCGGCATTGTCAAGGGAGATAGTGAGGCTTTCGGCACCGCGACGCGGGTCAGTGCCTGTTCGGTAGTTTAGCGCGGCTTTATCAGTTCTGATTAATAAGGTACTGTCTGTACGGCTAACCGTAAAATCAGGAACCGGCAAGCGACGATTGACAACTGCGAACGTAGCGTTGTCTTCAAAAACTCCCTTATCGCTATACTCGATGCGAATCAGTTCGGGTGTTAGTATAGTAAAACGGGCATTCCCTTCGGTGACGACTGCTTTTTCATCGGCACGCGGATTGGGTTGTTCGGCTGTTGCCGGCTGAGGACAAAAAGACGCCAGCACCATTGTTATTCCGGTAAGAAATGCGTGTTGCTTGGTTAATATCATATAATTTATGGTCTGAATGTTATAATGGAGCGACCTTTCGGCCGCTCCATTGTTAGATATTTGCTATCGGCCGGGAAGTTTTAGCGAATCAATACTTTGGATACTTGTTTGCCTTGACGGCGTATGAAGATGCCGCGATCAGGGTTACTTACTTTAATACCTTGAAGATTGAAGTATTCCACAGGTTGCAGGGAGTCGTCTTCACATACAGTTGTAATAGCTGTCGTTGTATCTTTCTTGTAGCTGATGGTATTATTAAGCAGATTTACGGCAAAATCGTACTGGCCGGAACCCGGAGCTGTCCAGTTGGGGTCGTCGGCGGTCTTGACGCTCGTTATTTTACTCATATCAGAGTTGTCGTCGCCGCCGGGGTAGAATGTCGTTGAGCCGAAGCCGCCCAGGCTGTTAGTGATGAATTTAAAGTTGCCCCCATCTGTGAGATTGACTTTACCTTTGAACTCAAACGGATTCTCAGTGCCACCCCAAGTCAGAGGAATAGCTTTTGAGGAATCCCATGCGGCTTCAGTGGCCATTCCAAGAATAAACAGGGTGTTGTAGTAAACAGGATTCTCCTGATAAGCGGCTTTGGTGACAGAAATAGCCATATCGGAGAGGTTAATCACAATCTCGTAGTTGGCGGATTCGGACACTTTGAATTTCCAGTCGTCATCGCTGATACGGACTTTTTCGATGGTATAGGGGTCCGAGTCCGCGTTTTTCAGGCCGAATAGGTTCGAATAGTTGTTTTGTGCCTGGAATTTGAACTCTTCATCGGCTTTCAGCCATCCCATATATCGGAAAATGTTAGTATCCTCGGAATCCTTCACCATCTGCATGCCATTGTCTGTATTCCATCCGAAAGGCATAGCGCCGCCGATAATCTGCAGTTGCTGGATGGGGTTGACGGTAATGGTTTTATTCTCGGTGTTGATGGTGAAAGTTAACGCACATTCGGCAAAATTACCGTTTCCGTCCACACCGGTGATGTAGAAGTTCGCGTTTGTTTCGCCGGGTTCAACATTATAGGCTGTCGGCACACAGTAAGCGGGATAGGGGTTGCTCGTATCCGCCGGGGAAATTGAATGGGCATTATTGCCGAAATTGGGATTGGTGGTAAAGCGGTAGGACGACCAGCCCTCGCTCTTGATATCGGTTGTGAGTGTAAAGGTCATAGGATTCTCCTGACCGCCCCATACCATAGGAATGGAGTGGAGATTGTCCCAACCGACGGTTGTGGCAGATCCGTAGAGACCAAGTGCATTGTATTGCACGGGAGTGGTCTGATAGTCGGCTTTATCAACCGTTACGGTGAGGTCGGCGGTGTTGACGGTTACTACATAGTTGGCGTCTTCTGTGACTTTAAGCGCGGAACCTGTGGCATCCTGCACAAGACTGCCATCGGCAGCCAATGTGAATACTTCGGTTTCAGCGTCGGCGGGCGATGACGCGTATGTGAAATGGAAATCACCCTCGGCTTTGAGATAACCCATATAGGTGAATACATCAGCGTTGTCGGCACTCTTTACCATCGCAAGGGAATTTTCGGCTCCGTCGCCACCGTAGGTTGCTGAACCGATGATGGAAAGTGCTTCAATCGCACTGGCATCGGTTACTGTGGCCATAGCAATGATGGCAGCACAGATAGAGGTATAGACTTTTTTCATGTCTAATTAATTTAGGTTTATTAAAAGTTATGTCTGGATTAGCATCTGGATAGATCCGGTCACCGGTCGTTATAAAATCGCCCGGCGACCAGATAAGAATTATTTATTGGTGAGTTTCACGATTTTACATCCGTGAGCAGGAATCGAAGCTGTTAACGATGTCCCGCTACCCTCGTCAGAATGCGCCCAAAGATCTCGAATTGCCCAAGTGCCTGACAAACCAAGGTCAGAAAAATTGAGAGTAATATTTTTAGCAGTCTCCTCGCGATTGAAGAGGCCCGCAATTACACTGCCGTCGGTCATTTGGCCATACCAGATCTGATTGTCTGTATCGGCAAGATTGTTTGTCAATGGCTTGCCAACAAAACGGTCGGTGTTGAGGGACAATAACTCAGTGTTGGTGTAGAATTTGCCGTTATCGCCGATAGTCGAAATCTGGTCGGCGATAGCCACGGGACCTCCGGCCATAAGCTGCAGGGAGATAACGAACTTCTTCTCATCGTCGGATGCGAATTTATTCAAGCGCATAAAGTCGCCGTCAAGAATTATTTTGCCTCGGCCGGCCTGAGGAGAATAATAAACAAAACCGTCAAACTCATTCTCAAACATCGGCCAGGTGTTGTACTTCTTTCCGCGGTCTTGCGCGGATGCATGCTGCCAGCCGCCGTCGAAGGTATCGCGCGAGATGCGGGTCATGTTGCAATACTTCGATTCAATAACCGCGTCGTCATAGAGATGTGGCATCACTATCGACGTGAAGACTCCGTACTTCTTTGCGGATTCGGCTATATAGCAGAGAGCACGGGCATAGACATCGCGGCCGTAACCTCGTCCCATGGCTCCTGTGCTGTAATGTCCCAAGCCGTCTTCATACCACGACATGAAGTCCATGCGTATGAAGTCGATGCCAAGTTCATGGTAATGCTTGAAAAAGCCGTCGATATATTCGCGGGCGCCATCGTGAGTGGCCACAATCCAATTGAAGCCGTCGGTGGCGTCGGGGTTGAGGATTTTGTCGGACGATTTGTAGAGTAAATCGCCGCAGCGTATGTCGGTTCCGGGGATCAACGCATTGACAGGTGCATGAAGCCACAACGGATTATCGTATACGCCGACTTTCAGTCCTTTTTTCTTGCACATATCTACAAGGTCGGTCAGAGCCATCGAGCCGTAGTGGGTCATGTATATACCCTCTCCTTTGACGAGCATTGGTATGAACCCGTCGGTGCACACCATATCATATCCATAGGGAAGGAACTCATCCGCCAACCAGTCGGTTATTCTTTCCCACTGATCATATTTGATGTCCTGGTCCTGATTGGCGATGCCGGCCTGCTCGTTTGTGTAGCAGTATTCATACACGCTCCAGTACAAGGGGGCCTTGAAAGTGTGTATGTCGCCTACTTCCGGCAGTGGGGGCAACTCGTGCACGTCAGGACGACGCATTTCTATTTCGTTGCTGCACGCTGTCAGAAAGGTGGCTGCGCTGGCAGCTATAGCCATTGATTTCAGTATACTGTTCATAATTATAAGTATCAGAGTTATTTTGGGGTGACGGTAATAGTGCGTTTTCGCAGGTCAAATACCAGTTCATATTTGCCGGCCGCAGTGACGTGCCACTTGTCGTCCGGATTTTTCGTATAGACGAGGCTATTATCGGCCACACCATCACGATTGATTTCAACATCGGCTTTGGAGGGGCGGATAAAGGGGCAAGAGAAACTCTCGTCGCGCACCGTGGCAGCCTTAAAGTATCCTGTGTTTAGCTGACCTTCCCAGCGCCACAGGTATTTATTAGAGGTATCGTTTGTCATTTTTTGGACCGAATCCCACCACCAGTCCTCGTTACCGGGGATGGCATCGCCCATGAGCATTACCTGCGAGGCTTCGATTGCATCGCCGCCGGTTATATCCCTTACATATTGTACCGTGATAGTCCATTTGCTCAGGTCGACGGTGAGTCGGTAGATACCGGCTTCCGTCACGTTCCATTGGTCGTCAGGGTCCTTGGTATAGACAAAGCTGTTGTCAGCCACGCCGTTATGGTTGATTTCCACATTGGCTTTTGAGGGACGTATGAACGGGCAAGAGAAACTCTCGTCGCGCACCGTAGCGGCCTTGAAGTGGCCGACGTTGAGCTGCCCTTCCCAAGTAAACACATTGGAGTCGGAGGTACTGCGTTCCATATGCTGCACCGAATCCCACCACCAGTCCTCGTTGCCGGGGATGGCATCGCCCATGAGCATAATGTCGGCGGCCTGAATGGAGCCTTTGCCTCCAAGATATTCAATCTTCACTTTCCAGTCGCGCAAATTGAAGGTTAACTTATATTCACCCCCCTCAGTCACAAGCCATTTATCGTCGGGGCTTGTGGAAAAGATGAAGTTATCTGAGGCCACACCGTCGTGGTTCACCTCGGTTTCAGCCGCAAGCGGACGTATAAACGGGCAGGAATAGGACTCATCGCGCTCGAGCGAAGCTTTGAAATGGCCGGGATTCAGCAAACCTTGCCATGTGAAAGTATATTTGTCGGCGGCATCCTGTGTCATCACCCCCACGCTGCCCCAGTCCCAGCTTTCATTGCCCGGAATAGCGTCGCCCATGAGGAATACGGATTCCGTTTCAAGCGGAGTTATTTCATAAGAGTAGAGATACTCTGTGGTGATTGTCCAGCCGCGCAGGTCCATTGTAATACGATAGGTTCCCCTCTCGGTAACAAACCATTTGTTGTCTGGGTCGCCCATATACATCGTGAAAGGAGTCTGCGTAAGGTTTTCAGATGAAATGGACTGCCCGTGATCGATTGGACGGATGAAAGTGCAGTTCCAGGAACCTGTAGCGAGACACATTTTCATCTCACCCCTGCCAAGTTCTCCTTCCCAGGTAAAGAGATATGGATTGGTTTCGTCCTGTGTCAGCGAGACCGGACTGTCGATATTCCATCCTGCTGGTGTGGCGTCGCCCACCATATACAGCATAGACGTCTTTATTGGTAGGTTTCCCTCAACCGTTATGTAATCTTTCTCGCTGTCGCAACCTGTGAAGAGCAGCGACAGGACTACTGCCAAAATTGACAGGAAATTTTTAGGTTTTAAGAAAGACATAGTTTATATCTTTAATTTAATCAAACAGATAGTTATGCACTCACTTAGTTGCCGTAGCCAGGATTCTGCTTCAGATTGGGGTTCGAATTGAGCACGGGCCGCGTGAGCTGGAAAATCTGATAGTGGTCGTCGGGGTCGGGCGATTTATCCCACCAGGTGCCTTTGGAGAATTTGCCGAAGCGGATAAGGTCGATGCGACGACGCCCCTCGGCAAAAAACTCGCGGCCCCACTCATCAAGCATCTCGTCCAGGTCGAGTTTCACCTTCCCCTCGGGAGCATAAAGAACTTCAGGGAGGTTTTCATCGGGATAATTGCGACGACGCACGCTATTGAGAAGTACCGCTGCCTCATCATTGAGCCCGGCACGTATTTTGCACTCAGCCAGGGAGTATATAACCTCGGGCAGACGGATTTCCACAAAATCGCTTTCCATCTGGTTGGGGTTGTCATCACTATATCGCGGATATTTCACAAAATGCCATCCTGAGTTGTGATCCCCTTTTGTGAGATTGCTTGTTTTGTCGCTGGGCCATGAGTTAGGAGCCAAATCGTGGAATTGCCCCACGGCGTCACGGATATAAAGCGTATAAGGCAACCCCGGGGCGTCAACGCGTTTGGCTACACCGTTATCATCGATATAGTCGAGATAGCCATAGAGGAACAATCCCTCATATCGCCCATTAGACAAATTGCGGTAGAGTTTCATGCGCTCGTCGCCGGGATATTTGCGGAATTTCTGCACAGGCATGCCGAGCTGATATGTGTATAGGTTACCGTTAAGGTCGTAGCTGGGAGAGGCGGCATACTTGGGATTGTTGGAACACTTCGATTTCTCATCCTTGAAGTATTTGAAGCCGTTGGCCGGTCCGGTCCACATATAGTTGTCGCCTTGATAGAGCCAGTAGGAGTATCCCATGGAACTTGGGAAGCCGAAAATCATTTCGTCGCAGGTATCGTTATCATAGTCAAAGATAGCATTCCAGGTAGAAGCCAGTTGGTAGGTGCCATAATCGCCGTCTATGATGTCTTGCGCTACGACGGCGCAATCGTTGTAGCGTTCTTCTCCTATGTACACCTGTGCGTTTAGATACAGGCGCACCAGCAGAGCTGCGGCACCGGCCTGCGTCCATTGCCCTTCAAGAGTGCCTTGCTCGCCCAATGCGGTTTTCTTGACAAGTAAAGGAATTGATGCTTTCAGCTCAGATTCGATGAATTCAAAAATTTGCAGTGGGGGCACCTGCGAGAGCGTATTTTTGGAACTATCGTAGTAACTTACAGAGAATGGTATATTGCGGAAAGCATCAAGCAGTCGCAGATAGAAGTATGCACGCAGGGTGCGCACTTGACCTTTGAAGTTGTCGAACTCCTCGGTAGAGAAGCCGAACTTGGCGGGGTCAAGGCGTTCGAGGTCTTCGATAACATAGTTGCATTGAACGATACCCTGATTACATCCGTTCCATTCGGTCTGGGCCTCCATCCCCTCTTCAACATTCCACTGGTGGTAATGCAGTCGGCGCCATTTGCCGCCGTCGTCCCACCAACCGTCACGAGTGGGAGTGATAAGTTGGTCGGCCGTCAGCTCGTTGAGGACATGACGGCTTTGTACCGTCCAATAGGCGTGTTCAAAGGGGCGGAGGGTTGATCGAATAATATCGTCGCGGGTGTTGTAGAAATTGGAACTGTCGACTTGATCGTAAAGTGTCTCACCGAGGTCAGTGCAGCCTGATGCCGACAACAAGACCATAGCCGATAGCGTGGACTGGAATATGTGTTTATATTTCATTGGTGGTACTGTCGTTTAAGTTGTTTAGAAATCGACTGTCAGACCCAGGATAAACTGACGTGTGGTCGGGTAGAACGAAGGATCGGTCTGCGCGCCCGGAGTTAGGCCGTTGGTTTGATATGAAGCCGGGTCGATGCCGCTGAATTTTGTGAGAGTGAATACATTCTTGACTGTTCCATAGACTCTTATTTTGTCGAGGAAGCGGGTTTTGCTCAAGTCGATGCTATAGCCAAGTGTAACCATGTCAAGTTTGAAGTAGTCGCCTGATTCCAGATAGTAATCGCTCGCAAAAGGAGAACCCAGAGTGGTCATCTCAAAGTTTTTGCCGTAGGCCTTCTTCATGCGGTTGCCCCAGAAGTTTCGGTTGGCGTAGGAGTAATCGTGGATGTTGAACAGGTCAAACCCGAAAGCGCCTCTGAAAAAGAGACTCAGGTCAAAGTTGCGATAGCGGAAATAGTGTGATGTTGACATGGTGAATTTGGGCATGCCGTTGCCCACTATGGCGCGGTCCGCATCCTGAGCCTGGTCAGCGCGAATGATGTCTCCGTCGCGGTCATAGACGAGCATATTGCCACTCTCGTTGAAGCCAGCGTAGCGCAGCAGATAGAAGTTTCCGATTGATTCGCCCTTCTCGATGCGCTGAAGATAGTTGCCTGGATATGGCCCCGATGTATAGGCGGTGGCATAATAGTCCTGCCCGACAAATTCGGAGTTGCTAAAATCTACAAACTTGTTACTCATTGCTGTGCCAATGACATTGAAGTTGTAACCGAATTCCTTGGTATCGACGGCATTAAAGTTCAAATCAAACTCAAAGCCGTTATTCTTCATCGTGCCCACGTTGACAAATGTTTCATCATGAAGGTTTGGCGGAACCGGAACCTTATAGTTGCCAAGAAGATCCTGCTGTCGTCGGCTAAAGTAGTTCAAGGAGCCTGAGAAACGGTTGTTAAACATAGAGAAGTCAATACCAACGTTCCAGTTTTTCCCTTTTTCCCAACGCAAGTCAGGATTGACGTTCTTGCCCGGGCCCCACACCTGATAGTATTTGCCCCGATAGAAATAGTAGCCAAATCCCTCAAGAGTGCTGAGCGACAAGTAGCTGGAAAAATCCTGGTTACCGGTTTCGCCATAGTCGCCGCGTATTTTAAGGTCGTTAAGCCAATGACGTGTTCCTTCCATAAATTTCTCATTGCTGATGCGCCATCCGGCCGACACCGCCGGGAAGTTGCCCCACTTGTGATTCGCGCCAAATTTTGAGGAACCCTCGTGGCGGAGCGATGCCGTGAATAGGTATCTGCCATCAAAATCATAGCTCACACGACCGAAAAAGGCAATGAGCTTGGAATCGTTACGATAGCTATCGAGAAGTACCTCGCCTTTTTTTGTGGCTAATTCTCCGGAACCGAGATCATCGTAACCGAGACCGTCGTTAGGGAAGTCTTTGTTTTCGGCACTCAGACCTGAGTTTTGGGCATATTGGAATGAGTAGCCGGCCATAGCCTTTACCGTATGTTTGTTAAAGTGTCCGGTATAGTTTGTAATCCATTCAACAATATATTGTCGTGAAGATTCGTAAGAGCGCGATGCCTCGCCGGTACGACCTGAATTGATTGCCTGAGTACTTATTGACGGGCGAAACCAACCATTGTCGTTACTGTACTGATGGTCGGCAAACGACAAGGTCGTATTGAGTGTGTGCCGCGTGTCGCCTGTCATCAGAAGAGGTAGCAGGTTAAGTCGCACGTTGGCATCCCAGTCGAGCATTTTGGTATCGGAGTGGTTCTTTTCAAGTTTCAGAGCTTCAACAGGATTGGACATCTGCTGCGAAAGAAGGTTGTTGTATCGCGACGGGTCTTCAGGATCCATCACCGGGGAAGTGGGGTTTATAACCATAGCTGTGGCAAAAACGCCCCAATCTGAATTATCACGGTAGACGACGCGCGGAGCCACATTCACATTGAATGTCAACAGACCGTTCTTGGTGGTGTGCATTGCCGAAGCGCGAGCGCCATATTCCTCGCGTCTTGAGCGCAGGTCGATACCGTTGGCGTCACGGTAGTCGAGGCTGATGCGGTAATTGGAACGCTCGTTGCCTCCACTGAGCGACAAAGAGTGCTTCATGGCGAAGCCGGTGCGACTTACAGCCCCGAGCCAATCTGTATCATACCCATAATCCATGCCGGTGTCGTTCCACCCCAACCTGATGTCGCGGTACTCCTGGGCGTTCATCATTTCGATTTCGCGGTTCATTTTGTCCCATGAAAACATGGCGCTGTACTGGGTGTGAATCTGACCGTCCTTGCTGCCTTTCTTTGTTGTGACAAGAATTACCCCGTTGGATCCGCGGGTACCGTAAATGGCAGAAGCCGCACCGTCTTTGAGAACGTCAAACGACGCGATGTCATTTGGGTTGATGTTAGTAAGACTTCCGCCGGGGACGCCGTCTATGACAATCAGCGGGCCCAGACCGGCAGATCGTGAAGACACACCGCGAATCTGAATACTTGCCTGATTGTTGGGGTCGGCTGATCCCGTATTGGTAATTGAAACACCGGCAACTTTACCCTGAATAAGCATCGACGGATCCGCGGAACTTATGGTCAAGAAGTCTTTCTCGCTCACATGGCTGATAGCCGAGGTGAGTTCTTTTTTGTCCATAGTGCCATATCCGATGACGACCACTTCGCTAAGCAACTGTGTATTCTCTGCAAGTGAGATGTCGAGTTTGCCGCTTTCGTTCACTTTCTTTTTTTTAGGTGTATATCCGATATAAGAAAACGTCAATTGGCTGCCTGTGGGTACACTGATTTCATAGTTGCCGTCAATATCCGTAGTCACACCCTTTGTTTGCCCTTCGACTGTTATCGAGGCGCCAATCAACGGCTCGCCCTTGGAGTCGGTTACAGTGCCGACAACTTTTATATTATTACCTTTGGAAACCAATGTGCCTGAAGGGCGAGCCGTATCGGCGTTTTTTCTATTTAGTACAATCTGTTTCTTATTTATTTTATAACTAATATCTTGCTTGGCGAAGAGTTTGTCAAGGACTGTAGTTAATGCCTCATCTTTGACCGTCAGTGTTACCGGAACGCTGACATCTATAGATTCTTTACTGTAGGAGAAACTATAATCAGTTTGCTTCTCGATGTCGCGAAGAACGCTTGCTAAAGTGACGTTATTAACATTTATAGTCACTTTTGAGTTTGATGCATAGACCGAGACCCCGATACAAAGCATCATCAAGGCCAAAAGTGGCCTGAGTGAACGATACCATCGAGGGGGTCGGCTAATAAGTTTTGCAAGTTCCATAATGTATAAAATGATTGATGTTTTCGAGGTGATACTTTTAAGGTTTATTGCAGCTTTTTTACGACTGTTCTATTAAATAACACTTAACTACAAAAAAGCCACATCGCAAAAACACAAAATTTTACATTCAAGAAAATTTAGTTAAAAGTATTTGTACGTTAGAAACATATAACATACTTTTGCAAATAAATCAATCTCATGGCAAACGAAGAATTAAGAAACGATGCGCTTCTGGTGGCTGCCCTCAAATTTGACAGCCATGAAGCCTTTGTGAAAATTTTTCGTGCTTACTATGCAAATCTTGTTCGCTTTACTTCAAGGTTTATTCCAGATAAATGTACTTGTGAAGACATAGTGCAGGAAGCGTTTATCCGTGTATGGACGAATCGTAAGAATTTGGAAACTAACACTTCGATCCGTTCATATTTAATATCGCTTGTTCAGAATCTCGCTCTAAACGAACTCCGCCACAGGAAAGTCGAGATGTCCTACCAAAACATGAATCGGGAATCTATTCTTTCTCTGTCACCAGATGAACATATGTTTTATACAGAACTGGCTGATGCGTACGAAACTGCTTTGGCAAAACTTGCGCCTGAAGTCCGGGATACATTGATGCTTAGCAGGCAAGAGAAGCTAAAATATTCGGAAATCGCAACACGACTTAACGTATCTGTCCGTACTGTGGAAGTTCGGATAAGTAAAGCTTTGAAATTTCTCCAGCAGAATTTGCAGACATATAAAAATGTGATAATTATAATCTTATCTGTTGATAATATTCTTTGAGAACGATATGGATAATAGCAGAGGGAACAATAATACGGACATATACATCCTCATAGCACGTTTCTTAGGGGGCAATGCAACTCCGGAAGAAACGGACATGCTCCGAGAATGGATAGAACAGTCGCCGGAAAATAAGAAACTATTTTTCGAGCAACAAGATTTGTGGGAAGCTTTAAATCCTTCTTTTGACATCACTGAAGGTGACATCGAAAAAGCCAAACAGCGAATCTTGGTGAAAACAGGTATTATGCCCAGGGGGGTTGGCTTTATAAAAAGAATATTTACTTTTTGGTCAAGAATTGCGGCAATTGCAATTCTCCCTATGCTTGCTATTACGATCTATTTCATTATCGATTCCCACAATACCGTTAACGAAGATGTTTCATTGTCCACAGATTATGGGTGCTCAAGTAAAGCGACGCTCCCCGACGGCACTATAGTATGGCTGAATGCCAACAGTAGACTTGAGTATTGCCAAAATATGAACCGTGACACCAGAGATGTCAATTTGCACGGAGAAGCATATTTTGAAGTTTACGCAGATAAAAAACGCCCATTTACTGTGCATACAGCGGATATTAACGTTACAGCGACAGGCACGGAATTTAATGTCAATGCATACGATTCTAATGTTTCTGTTACATTAACAGAAGGGAAAGTTGAAGTAGACAATACCGAACATAAAGTTTCCATGGTACCCGGAGAACATCTTACCGTACAAAACGGGGAAATGAATGTCACTAAAGCAGTGGATACAAATCTTTATTGTTCATGGCGTAATGGAATACTTATTTTTGAAGATGAGCAAATCAATAGTATTTGTCGGCGCTTACAACAAATTTATAATGTCGAATTCGATGTCGATCCGCGCCTGTCCAATCGAACTTTCCGTTTCATACTTAAAGGTGAAAGTATTAGCGAAGTTCTCAATCTTTTTCAAATGACGGCTCCAATCATCTGCACCATAGAAAACGACGGTTTTCTAACCGACTCAATAAATACACCTCAGAAAATCCGAATACTGCCCCTGTGAAGAATTTTCTGATATAGCCTTAAAAGGTTTGTTTATTAATTGCAAATCACTACTATACATGCCCATGCACTGGATGTCGATGGCTTCGGCAATCCGGATATATGCCGTATTCCCAAAAGGAAAGTAAACAGTAATACTTCAACCACATTCCGCATGGTGGCACCCAGAGGCGGATTTGCAATTGCATTTACTACAATAGATTGAAAATCTTGTATAAGATGAATTGCAGGCAGACAATATAAAAAACTGTCTGCCTGTTATCGTTTATATTCAGCCGGACCTATATGAAGAACGCAGACCATTAGTAACCATAGGATATGTTTGCCTTGGTTCAGCGACCATTGACTCCTTGGTGCCGGAGGTCTGAGAAGGAGAGTCGATAAGTTGTACCGAATCTGAGTGCTTGGCTTCTTCGCCGTCCTGTTCTTCTTTTTTAGGAGCAAGGGCGGCGGTGATTTTGCGGTCAAGGGCGGCGAGGTCTGATTTCAGCCCTTTAAGTTCGTCCTCTTTACCCCACGGCTTCGAGATGATGGCTTCAAGCTGGGGGACGTCGACCTTTAATTTGGCAGTGCGTTCCTCATACTGGGCGATGATGCCGGGTATTTTCTCCAAAGCGTTGACGAAGTTCATGCAAGCAGCATGGGTGTCGCTCATGGCGATGAAGCCGTTGTTGAACTTGTATTTATAGTTGCCTTCGACCACAAATCGGTTTTGTATAGACTCTTTGCCGTCAACGAGAGTGCGTTCAGAGATGATGCTGATGGGAAAGCCATAGACTTCACCGATGCGCTTGTACTGACCGTGAGTGTCGGTACGCTGCGCCAGTCCTTGCAGATGGATACCCATGTTCTTCTCGTCGGAGAGATTGCAGGTGTCGATTATGAGATTATTGAGAGGATTGCCGTCCTTGTCTCTCCTGACAACTGCCTCGTAGCGGGCAACATCAGCCTTCATCCTCTCGATTGCCGCCTCGTTGTTGGCAATATCGTGGGTGATTGTCTGATACCTGAACTTGGAATCGGAAATGCCCTTGTTATGCGCCTTGCGTTCACTCTCCAGCGAGGCTATGCGCTTTTCGAGTTTCGCCTTTTCCAACAGGTCGGTGTTGCCGCTGAGAATAGCCATATACTCCGAGAAGTTCATGCCGTTCTTCTCATCCATTGCTCCCTCGTCGATGGTTCTCGCGCCGAGTGCGCCAGATTTAAGCTGGTCGATGAATGTAGCTTTGCAATGGAGAAGATTGAACTTGTAGGAGTCCAAGGATTTCTCCACAGCATAGATGATTACATCAACCTTGTTGTCAGCGTATAACTTGGCTATCTCGTTACCGGCTCGTATGCCTCTGCCGTCACGTTGAGTCAAATCGCTTGGGCGCCAGGGTGTATCGCAATGATGAATTGTAACACACCTTCTTTGAGCGTTGACTCCAGTCCCCAACATACTTGTCGAGCCGAAAAGAACACGCACATCGCCGTCGTTCATAGCCTGAATGACAGCCTTTCTTGACCTTTCTGTCTTACACTCCTGAATGAAGCGTATCTCATGCGCCGGAATACCATAGTCCTCAATCAGCTTGCGCTTGATTTCGGAATAGACATTCCATTCGCCGGGCTTGTATGTCGATAAATCACTGAACACAAACTGCGTACCACATTGAGCGTCATATTTGCGATAATACTCCGCTATCATGCGGGCGCAGTGAGAGGCTTTGTTGTTAGGGTCATCACCATATTCAGGGTCAATCATACGCATATCAAGGGCCATCTTTCGGGCATAGTCCGTGGCAATAAGCATCTTCGCCTTTTCCTCGGTCTCGCTTAACGGGGCACGTCCGAGAATAGTAGCATCGCAGGTTTTGGCAAATTCCATCAGTTTCTCAATGAAAGCCTCCTGTGCCGGTGTCGGTGGGATGTTGTGGAGTATTTCCCGCTTTTCAGGACGGTCAACACCGACATCCTCAGCCGTGCGGTAATCGGTAATCTCATTGTAGAACGCCGCTAATTCCGGCACCTTGATAAAGTACCTGAATCTTTCTTTTGCCACAATATTATTCGTGACATTGAACTCGAAGTCAGTAGTCTTTTTGGCGAAGATTGCCGCCCAAGCGTCGAAACAGCGGATATCCTGTCTTTCAAGCTCATTCGGGCGCAGATACTTGAAAAGCAAGTAAAGTTCCGTCAATGAATTTGAGATGGTTGTACCGCTGAGAAAAGTGGCACCCAAATCCTTGCCCGTCCTCTCTTGGATGGTACGGATGGCATAGAGAAGATTCAATGCTCGCTGTGAGCCTTCCGAGTTACCCAAACCCGCCACTCGGTCATGCCTGGTATTGAACATAAGGTTCTTGAACTGGTGCGATTCATCTACAAAGATATGGTCTATACCCATTTGCTTGAAGTCAACGACTGCATCCTTATTCTGCTCCATCTGATACTGGATGGTGGCTATCTTGGCAGTCAGGTTCTCCTTGCGCTTGATAAGACCTTTGAGCATACCACGGCTGATGTCGTGACCCTGCTGCTTCACAACTTCGAGGTTCTCCTCGACCGTATCAAGTTCCGCCTGAAGAATCTGCTGCTGCATCTCAGGCGACTGCGGTATCTTGCCGAACTGGTCGTGCGACATGATAACGCAGTCATAGTCGTTGTTCTTAATCTGGTTGAAGAAATTGACTCGGTTGTCAGCCTTGAAACTCTTTTCATCGGCAAACAGGATACGGGCATTAGGATAAGCCGACTGATAGGTCATGGCTATCTCGGCGACATTGGCTTTCAGACCGATAATCATCGGTTTGTGAGCAAGCCCGAGACGCTTCATTTCATGCGCTGCAATGCATATTATCAGCGTTTTACCTGTTCCAACCTCATGGTCGCAGATGCCGCCGCCGTTCTGTTTCAGCATCCAGATACAGTCCTTCTGGCTCTGATAAATGGAGCTGATTCCATAGCGGTCTCCGAGAATTTTCATGTTCAAATCCGGGAAAGTCTGATGGCTGCCGTCATATTGCGGACGCACGAAGCAGTTGAACTTGTTGTTATACAAGTCCACCAGCCGTTCTTTGAACTCCGGGCTTTGAGCCTCCAGCCATTCCGAGAATCCGTTGCGGATTTCATCAATTTTGGCATTGGCAAGTTGGATGGCCTCGTTATCAGGAACTTTTATGTCGTGTCCGTCCTCATCCTTACCGATTGACTTCTTTATGTCAGGTATGGTATTGTGAAGAGCATGTTTAAGAAGGCTCATGCCGTCATAGACACGATAATAACCTTTGACACAGAACTCCTCCCATATCTTCATGTTTTTGTGGGGTGCATCTGCCGAATATTCATCCATTGAGGAAGAATATGCGATTTTAATCTCTGTCTCATACAGATGGCTCATATATGCCGAGTATATGCCCGTCGGGATCCATCGCTCGCCGAAGTTGAAATCAAGCTCGTCGAACTCGATGCGGCGGGGCCGGGCTTCCTCCAACGCTTTGAGGGAATCCTGCGACATGGCAATGAACGGCTCTATGCCGTCATAACCGGGAAATCCCTTGATGCGTTCTTCCTCACGGTCTATCCAAGCCTTGACTGCGTCGGCTTTGGCAACGACATTGCCGGCGATGAAGCGGTCTTTTATCTCGTAATTGCTCACAAGCGGATTGTAGTAGATGTGTCCGGCAAGGTTCTCAACCATTGCGTCCTCATCCATGTCCACCAGCGACGACATATATTCGAGATTGACCTCCCCGTATTTGTTGAGCGACGCGGTCAGTGCCTCTAACGGTGTATCTACACTTGTAACCTCGTCAAGAGAGAATGAAACGGGATGGTCGAAGATGTCAGCCTTGACAAACTGACCGTTTTCGCCTCGCTCCAGAGCCAGCGAGTCACGACCGTTGGCATCCATTAGGATGAATTTGACATTCTGTTTCTCATTGAGATTGCCATACTTAGCGACAAACTCATCGTAATACTGATTGAGGTGTTCGCGTAGGTGTTCACTCGGCTCATGTGTCTCTGCTTCGTAGTTATAGAGTTGCTGGTATGTCTCCGACATGGCGATATACAGCATGGCGCGTTTTTCCTGCTCAGGTTTTAGACCAAGAGGCGTGAATGTGGCTCCCGTCTTTCTGACATCTGATAGAAAGCCGACCATGCCGTCTGCAACGACCATTGAGCCGTTCCTGTGAAAGAACTGAATATCCTCCGAGAACGGACGCGGCGACATATCGCGTTCAATAGGAATTGCCGTAACTTTCGGCTGTCTGGCACGACCACCGGGAATGAAATCGCTCTCGGTCTTTTCGATATATGTCTTTCCGGGTGCTATTCCGGCGGATTGTGCCGCTTCATGAGCCTCCCTTTCAAGACGCCTTTCCTCCATCTGGCGGTGGGCAATCGACATCATGGCCTCGTAAAAGCCGTTAATTGGAGGATTGTAGACCCAATTCAACGAGCCATAAAACTCCAGTTCCTTGTCCGTCAGTTTGCGGAATCCGGATGATTTTATCGGCTTTGCCTTGGTCGCAGGATTGGCAGGCTTCGGCTTCTCCTCCGGCTTTGTCATTTGCTGACGACGGTTGTTCTTTTGCTGAACAGGCTCCAGCTCACCGAAAAGATTGTAGGCAAAGAGCCGAGGGTCAGGATTGTCCGAATAATCGGGGCTGCCGTCGGTCTCTATCTCTTTGGTAGGTTTCGGCTTCGGTGGCTCAACAGTTTTAGGCTCTGTTTTAGGAGGCTGGTTAGGTGTAATCGTCTCGACAACCTTTTGTTTGGTAGTCTTTTTCAGCTTCGGGTCTTCCAACTGCTCACATATAGCCACACGTTTGCCTGCCCGCACAAGTTTGGGCAGATAAGTGTCGAGTGCGTGATGGGGAAATCCAGCCAATTCGATACGGTTGTCAAGACCATTCATTCGGCGCGTCAGAGTAATACCAAGTATTTCAGACGCTTCGATTGCATCCTTGCCAAAAATCTCGTAGAAATCGCCGACACGGAACATAAGAATGGCGTCGGGATGCTTCTTCTTCATTTCCTGATACTGTTTGAGCAAAGGCTCATTCTTCTGCTCAATCTTCTCGGCGAGTGGCTTTTGTTTCGGTGCTTCCAGCTTGACTTCGGGTGTCGGCGTCGGTGTTGGCTTGACAAGGTCAGGCGTAGGTGGCTTGATACCGTTGGAATTATACAGCTCCAAATTAAACCTAAGTCGCATTGAGGCAGCTACGGAAAGATATAAATCCTTTGCAATACCCTCTATGCCATCTGAATGGGTGTATATAACCGCAGGCTTCCCATATTGGTCTGTGCCTAATTTTACATCAGTACATATAATATTGGAAGAAAGAGATTCAATAAACTTATTAGACGGTGCCTTTGTGTCTTTGTCAACAATTGATTGGATGAACAATTCTTCGTCAAAAGAAAGTTCTTTCTTCCCTGTATGTTTCTGTAATATAATCAGGTCACTCCCAACATAAGTCCCAGCATTGTCAGAGAACGTGTTGTTGGGCAATCGCAATGCTGCGACAAGGTCGGCACGCTTCACAAGCTCCATTCCGATAAACGGTGATGCTGCGTTCGCCACACCCTGAGAGGTGATGAAAGCAACCAGACCGCCCTCACGCACTTGGTCAAGAGCTTTGAGGAAGAAGTAATTGTGAATAGTCTTTGTTGCCTGACGGTAAGCAATATCCTTGCTCACGGCATATGCCGGGTCTGCGACAGCAAAATCACCGAAAGGGATATTGGACGCTGCAACATCGAAGTAACCGTCGAAGTCGCTCTCTATCTTCTCGAATCCCTCTACACGGGTCAGAATTGACGGATGCAGTGCGGACAGGATTTTGCCGGTAAGCAAATCCTTTTCGTATGCAAGTACCTCGGCTCCGGGATACGTATTATTCCGCAGGAAAGAGTCAATGAAAGCTCCCTGACCGGCAGAAGGTTCCAGAAACCTGTTTACCTCTATCCCAGAATATTTCAGCGCGTCCGAGATAGCATCAACAATACGGTTGTCGGTATAGAACGCCGTAAGCACAGAACTCTTTAATGAGTTCATATACAACGCAAATACATTCTCGTCATTATTTGCATACTCTCGAATTAACCTGCGCAGTTCCACCGTCGGAGCAAACAACTCAATGTCCGATTTGCTCCACTTGGCGGCATCGGCAAGTTCATTGGCATCGTTGAGAATGCACTTCAACCCTCCGAATCCGGCATATTTCCGCAGTATTTCGCGCTCCTCGGCATTCTGTGCAGTGCGTCCGGCGACACCGAGACGCAGGGCGAGCCTTATCGCCTCGATGTTGTCGCGCATGGTCTGTAACTTATTGTAGGCCATTGTCAGAAAGATAGATTACGATTCTGCCTACAATCTCGGTTTCCATCAGTTCAAGGTCAAGGGCATCAACGCCTATTGCCATGCGGTCAACACCGTCAAACAAGTCGGGAATATCGGTCATTACCTGATTTGTCCAGTATTCCACAGCCTCCTCGCTGTCAAGGTCGATGGTATCCCCGAAATTTTCAAGGATGAGTTCCGATATAGTGTCATACTCCGATGCTCCGATATTAGAAAAAAGCACGGATATAGCCTCGGCTTCCGCCATAGGCACATTGGCCCCGTTGCGCCGAGCATTTTCAAAGGCGTCAAGCGCGGCGATAGAGTTGGAAATAATCTGGGGATGGTCAGGATCAACCTGATATTTGTTGAGCTGGAGATACTGCAACAAATAGAAATAGTAGTAATTGAAGTCGGTAAGACTTCGGTCAAGTTCTAACATGATTGTGGATATTTAGTGGTAGTTTGGGATTACTTCGGGGCGAACATGTGTCGCAGTGCCGGGTCTGACATTATGCGCTCTTTCTCGTCGGCGATGATTTGGATCACATCGGCTTTCACCTGCTCGTAGTTGCGCTGTATTACAGCCTTCATGCGCGACTTGTCTGGTGTGTCGTCCTTGAAATCGGTCAGTATGGGTATAGGCTTGTATCTCGATGTTTCAGCCTTAACTTTCGCGCTGTCTATGACAATCTCGGCATGAAATATCTTCTGGTCTATGCGCTCGTTTATGTTGTCGCAGACCGCGCCGACGAACATTCCCTGTGTCAGAGTTGAAATCTTGCTCGGCGGGATAAGGCTGTCCATCTGCGTGTTGATGGAATGGCTCACATCCTGACGGTTGATGGAGATTGACTGCCGTTTCTGGAGAACCTTGCCGAACCGCTCGGAGAGAGTCTTAGCGGTTTCTCCCACGACCTGCCCGGAGAAGATATTGCCGACTGTGTTCATCACCACGGCTGCCTCCTTGTCGCCGTAGTCGCGTTTGAGCTGGGAGAAGTCCTGAAAGCCGAGGCAGACAGCAACCTTGTTGCTTCGGGCGGTGGCTATGAGATTGTCGAGGCCCTTGAAATATATAGTGGGCAATTCATCTATGATCACCCCGCTTTTGAGCATCCCCTTCTTGTTTATGATTTTGACGATACGGGAGTTATACAGTCCGAGTGCCGCGCCATAGATGTTCTGACGGTCGGGATTGTTGCCAACGCACAGGATTTTAGGTTCTTTCGGATTGTTGATGTCGAGCGTGAAATCATCGCCGGTCATAACCCAATAAAGCTGCGGTGAAATCATACGCGACAGCGGGATTTTCGCCGACGCAATCTGTCCCATAAGTTGCTCCGCCGCGCCTCCCTGCCATGCGTCCATAAACGGCGACAAGTAGTTTTCCAGCTCCGGGTAGCTCGTGAGGATGGGGAACAAATCTTCATAACGGCGGTTGAGCAACTCAATAGCATGGGGGAAGGTACAGTACACTCCATTCTTATACAATTTCAGGAAATAGATAATTGCCGCAAACAGTACAATCGGGGACTCCACAAAGAAATCGCCCTGCTTGCACACCCACGACTTGTTGAGGTTGAGCATTATAGTGTATGCGCTCTCGTATGCGTCGGCAATATCGGTCATAAAATCCGGGTGGATAGGGTTGCACCTGTGGCTCCGTTCCGGATCGTCGAAATTTATCATGTAGAATTTCGGCTTGACTTTGCCGTAACCGTCCTTGTGCGTCAGCAGGTGATTGTAGGCTATCTCGCTCAAATCCGGGCTTTTGAAGTCATAGATATAGCCGCTGTAACCTTTCTCTATCATCTGTTTGATGAAGGAGTTGATGACGGCGTATGACTTGCCGGAACCGGGTGTGCCAAGCACGATTGTGGCGCGGAACGGGTTGACGACATTTATCCACCCCTTATGCCATTTCTTCTCAAAGTAGAATCTGGTCGGCAGGTTTATGGAATATTCGTTGTCCATAAGCTCCGTTTCCTGCATGAAGCTCTCGTTCTCGTCGTTGAAACGGTCGTCCATCATGTTGTTCTTAAGCATACGCCCGACCCATATACCGCCCATCATCAGGCAGATGTAGCCAGTGACGGTGGTGATTATATAGGTGTAGCGCAAACCGATGTCAAGTGTCCACCAGTTCAGCATGAACAATACAGACCCGACGGCGAGTGCAATCCCTATATGCCGCCATGTGATGTTCTCGCTCCTTACGCCTCTGGTGCCGAAACACGACAGTCCGAGAAGCAGTAGCGCGAAAAGTTTGGCGTTGAAGGTGGTGCTGAAAAGACCGCAGGTGCGGTTGAAGTTGGCGCAGATCTTATAGACGGTCGAATAGAACCAGCCGCTGTCCACGGTTTCCACGCGGGTGAACCAGTAAAGGTTGGATACAACCAGCACGATACTGACAGCCCGCAGGAAGTCCATGATCTTCGCCAACGCTCTGAGGTCGTCCTCTTGTTGGCTCATAATAAAATGTGGGATTAAGGATTAAAATTTCGGGCGACGCCCTTTCTTCTTCTTTCGCTGCATACGGCGGCGGAATTCTTCCTCGTCTGGATTGAACGACTGCCCCGGCTGGAACAGGTCAAGACCCGGAAGCGTGAAATCGCTGTCGCCGTAATCGGCAGTGGAATGGGTTGTTGCGGATTGGTACTGTCCATCCGACGGTGCCTGATGGTTGCCAGATAGTGACTGTGTATCCGAATGGGTGTCGGTGGTCTGTTCCGGCTCCGGCACAATAACTGGGGTGTCGGGAACCAGCACATCGTTTGTCGGCTGCGTCTGCGGATTGATGAACCTCTCGTTGAGTGCATTTGCCGAGAACTGCTTGCCGAGTCTGGAACCATTCAGTACCGTCATGGAGTTATGGTCGATGAACGTAACGCCATATATGCGCCCCTCGTCGGTATAGCGGAAAACAACATCTATGCCGCAGTCTTTCAACTTGGCTGTGAAATCATCCTTATTGGTGGCGCGGGACAGCACATCGGCAACCATGCTCCTTGTCGGTGCGACATCAATCTTGTCTTTGGCGCGCTCGAAGCGTCCTTCCACGGCGGTGCGGCTTGCGAATTTGCCAAGGCGCGAAGCCTTGAACGGATTGGCGATAACCTTGCCTTCATCGTCGGTGGCGAAATACACCAGACCGTGATACTCGCGCCCGTTTACTCTGCCGTCGGTCTGCTCACACCTTATATTATATAAGGAGAGAACGGCGTTATACTCGCCCATCGTCTGGAACTTGTATCGCATACCGACCATTTTGACGGTGTTGGCAACCTGACGCTTGATGTCGCCGGAAGGGTCAACCTTTTTAATTGGCATATCGGGAGTGATTTTCTCGCGCTGCGCCTTGTGGAGATTGTATTTTTCCTCCAGTTCTGTGGTGATTTTCTTGCTTCGCCGGAACAGAAAATCCTGATTGAGCCGCTTGCCCTGCTCGTTGACATTGACGGTCACTATATGGATATGGTGCCGGTCTATGTCCTCGTGCTTGTAAATTATGAAAGGCTGCTCCCCGAAGCCAAGTTTCTCCAGATATTCACGGGCGAGGATTTCAAAATCCTGATCCGTGAGCTTATCATCCGGGTGCGGATTGAGCGAGATATGAAGAACCGGCTTTTTTGTACGCCCCATCGTCGGCATGAACTCCCTGAAATTTTCAGCAATACGACCGATGTCGATTTGCCCGTCTGCCGGAAGAATGATTTTGTTGGCTCCCAACAGACGACCTTCCTCCTTGTTGATTTTCTCGGAATTATATGCCAGCGCGCCGTAGAGTGATGACCCTATCGAGATTTTTGCGACCATTGTTCATCGAATTTCTCAGACAGAGCCATGACATCGGTCATCACGGCAATCATGTCGATTGTGGCTTTCTCCAGCTTGTAGAGGGATGCCATTGCTTTTTTTTCGGTGAAATTGGCGCGAAGTTCCTTAACAACGAGGTTGTAGTTTACCCCGATTGTGCGGTACTGGCAGAAGAATTCGGATAGTTTGGCGCAATAGACAGCAAGCGATTTGTCGGTGGTCAGCACCCTGAAAGGCTTGCCGAAGATGAGCTGCTTGATGAAAGTGGCCTTAACAGTCGCGTTTGCCCTTTCCATCATACGGGAAAGTTCATCCCATTCAAGGTCGTCAAATCGTACTTTGACGCAATGGCTGCACTTGTTGGCAACCGGCGGTCGTCCGCCCTTGTTAACGAAATCAGTCATAAAAAGTGGATTATAAGTGGTGAGCGCATCAAGGGTGTCAATGCCTACGCAGTAGAATCGAGGGATATTCGACTTTGGAGATTATCCTACATAGCAAGGTTGTTTCGTGTGGACTGCCGGTCCCTCGAAACCTTTTCGGACCCCGAAAAGACACCTTGCTATGTCTATGTGGACATTCTTCCTTAATAGAAAAACGGCAATGTCAGTCAATGATGCCCGGTATCATTATGATGACAATGAGAAAAGCCGCTTTTCATCGCCCGAAGGAAGAAAATCACCGTGATGCTGATATAAAGATACGAAAAAAATCCCTGATTTGCCAGCGATGAGATAAAAATTCCGATAATTAAGAAACAGGCGATGGAAGCAGCAAAAAAATTTGCGCGGCGAAATGTTAAAAATTCAGCCGAGTTTTTTGGACATAGCCGGACATAGTTGGACATAGCCGAACAATGATCTTAACCACAGCAAATTGGCTTGTTTTTAGATTTGCCAGTTTGCAGAATTATTTGTTTCTTTGTGTAGAGATTGGTTCTCAAGCCTGCCTTCAAGGAAGTCAAACTACTTATTATATTACGCACTATCCATGTGAACTGTAAGCTGAGCAACCAATCCGGCGGGTATAATCCCAACCATTTGGCAATAAAGCGGAATTGCAGTCTTATAAATGTCCTTCCGAACAATCTAAAGAGTAGATTATGTAGAGAGATTAGTTCCTGAATGACATGACAAGGACTGACTTATGAAGCCTGTGAGCCATATAGAAAGGATAAATGCCAGCAACCTACCTATCGCCCTATGGCCCTATGGCTATGGCGGACACCACTAAACTCCACATCCAAACCCGAACCAGACATGACTGACGAACCCAACCATTTCAGGCTCACTTAGCCGATGCCCTCCCGACAGCGGAGGAAGGTCGCAACGCGCGGCAAAGAAAGCTGTCAATCCATCCCGCATAATCTGTGCCGGCATTGCTTCGCGCCGATAGAAGCCCGGTCTATCCGTGTCAGAAGATACGCTGACGGCAACCGCTATGCAATCACCACTACATCCAAATCCAAATTTAATTTTATGACAGACCCCAAATTTGTCGCTTTCTCCACCCAGAAAGGCGGAGCAGGCAAGACCACTCTGACCGTTTTAGCGGCGAGTTACCTCTACTATGTGAAGGGGCTGAAAGTCCTTGTCGTTGACTGCGACTATCCTCAGTTCAGCATCGAGGAGATGCGCCAGCGCGACAAAGACCTTATTGAGTGCAGCCATCAGTTCAAGAAACTTTTTTCCGACAATCTGCGCCAGACCAAGCTCGCGCCTTATCCTCTCCTGACGGCAAAGCCGGAGGAGGCTATGCAGAAGGTGCGCGACATCATCGAGGCCGGAAACGAGATAGACATCGTTTTCTTCGACCTGCCCGGCACGGTCAATAACTGTGGCGTCGTCAACATTCTCAACTGCATGGATACCGTGATAGTGCCGGTCGCGGCAGACAAGGTTATCCTTGAAAGTTCGCTCGCCTTTGCCCTGAAGATACAGGAGTGGCTCACTACCGGACGCACACAGGTCAAACAGATGTATATGCTCTGGAACCTTGTCGATGCCCGCGAGAAAACAGATCTCTACGACCAGTATGAGGCGGTTTTCGAGGAATACGGTCTTATGACGTTGAAAACCAAGATACCGGATACCAAAAAGTATCGTCGAGAAGGGTCAAAGACGCTCAACCGCGCCGTGTTTCGATCGACCGTCATGCCGCCTGACAAGACATTGCTCAAAGGTACGCGCCTTCCGGAGCTTACCGATGAACTGCTCGGACTTCTCAAACTCTGATCTCTATGGCGAAAGTATATGAGTCGGAAATCGACCCTGATGAGTTCATCAGGTCTTTCAGAGAGGAGTCCTCCTCGCTGTCAACGCTGAAAAAGAAGCCAAAGGCAGAGGGTCAGACACAAGAGTCCGAACCGGAAACGGCAAAAGTTCCTTCGTCCAAATCTGTATCGGAATCCCAACCCAATGAAAGTGTCGGCAATGACGCAGATCGTGAGCGTAAATATCTGGAGCGTTTCGTATGGAACATGACCTATATGTCGCCGCAGGATAAATATGTAACGACAGAGATAGACCCGGAAATTGAATGGAAAATCCGTCGTATCCTGTTCTGCCGCAAGAAAGGGCGCGTATGCTCGCTAAAGGCTTTCATCAACAACGTGCTGGCTGCTCACTTGGAGGAGTATGCCGATGTTATCAACCAACTTAAACTCTAACCATCTATGCCCAAATCCCCACTTGTAACCATCAACGTGAATCCGGCTACTGACATTGATGTCAGAGCCGCAGAGGAGCGCAGGAAATATGCCGCCAAGTTTCTCCGGCCCGGCATTGTGCGCTCCAACACCAAAGTGTATATCTATCCCGAAGTCCATGCCGTCCTGAGCCGCATGGCAGAACGGTTCCGCGATACCGGTGCCTCCATAGGCTCGTATGTGTCCGAGATACTTCTCGACCACTTCGCCAACAACCGTGAGGTCATGGAAGGTCTCTATGATGAAAACAGCCAGCCTCTATTCTGATGGAAACGCTGTTTATCATAGCATTGCTCGCAAGCAATGTGTGGCTTATCCGAAAAGTCCTGGCGAAGCCCGACTCCCAGGCTGGCGGCAAGAATGACAACTGCGCTCCTCCGGAACCACCGCCCGCAGATGAAGCGCCCGTGGAAGAAGTCGTCGGCAAAAGCTCCTTCAATGCCGATAAGTTCATGGACTCGTTCCGGGAAATCGCCAAAGAAGCCGCTGCCGAAGCAGCAAGGGAAGTCGTGCCGCTTATTGTCATGGAACTGGGTAAACCCTCCGATGCCGGACTGCCCGATACACCCGAAGAAAAGCCGTCGGTTCAGATACCGCCTGAAAAACTGGATGAGATATTCTCCACCCATTCGGTAAGTGAGCTTACAGGTGAAATGCCGACTCCGTCCGAGGCAAATGCCGACGGTATAGACTTCGAGGAAATGCAGACAGCCATGAAGGTGCTGAAAAATCAGCCTCACACCACTGAGGATGAGCAGACTGCCCGACGGGTAGTTTCAGAACTTGAAGGCACCGAGATAATCGAATATGTCAAACTCGATCCGGTTGTGCGCAAGCGCATACTGATGATTGAATGTCAGTTGCCCGACGTACCTGAAGATGCTCCGGCAGTGAAAACCGACGAAGCTATTGAGAAAGACCGCAAGATAGTATTTCATGCAGACATAGACACAACCGATATTGATGCCATCGACTTCAATATCCTCCACTGACCACCACTAAATCCAAATCAATTATTTTATGACTAAATTCTTCAAGTCGCTCTACAAGCGCATCGTGGAGTTTATGAACGCTCCCGGTATGCGCCGCCCTATGGCTGCCATGCTCACACTGATGATATGCGCCGCCAACCTCTATGCCGCCGGCAACGGTCTGGCAGGCATCAACGAGGCAACCTCGATGATGACGTCCTATTTCGACCCCGCAACAAAACTGATCTATGCCATCGGCGCAGTCGTCGGTCTTATAGGTGGTGTCAAGGTCTATGGCAAGTTCAGTTCCGGCGATCCCGACACGAGCAAGACAGCCGCGTCGTGGTTCGGTGCGTGTATCTTTCTTGTGGTCGCGGCCACAATCCTGCGCTCGTTCTTCCTCTAATCCGTGCCACTGATGGAATATTCTATTAACAAGGGCATAGGCAGGACGGTGGAATACAAGGGGCTGAAAGCGCAGTACCTTTTCATCTTCGCCGGAGGTCTTATCGCCGATTTCATACTGTTCGTAATCCTCTATATGTGCGGGGTGCAGCAGGGTCTTTGCATAGGCTTCGGTGCCATAAGCGCATCGGTGCTGGTGTGGTACACCTTCCATCTCAACGGCAAGTACGGCCAGTACGGACTTATGAAGCTCACATCGGTGAAATACCGTCCCCGGTACATCATCAACCGTCTGCGTGTGCGTAACATAATGAAGGGAGGTCGCAAATGAGAAATATACTGAAAGCCACAACTCTGGAGTCTAAACTTCCACTGTTGGCAGTGGAACACGGCTGTATCATCAGCAAGGACGCCGACATATCCGTGTGCTACGAGGTTACGTTGCCGGAGCTGTTCACCGTCACATCGCAGGAATACGAGGCGATGCACGCCGCCTGGTGCAAGGCTATCAAGGTATTGCCGCGCTTCACGGTGGCGCACAAGCAGGACTGGTTTGTGTCGGAGAACTATAAGCCGGAACTGCAAAAAGACAACCTGAGTTTTCTTGACAGGAGCTTCGAGCGTCATTTCAACGAGCGTCCGTATCTGGCGCACAAGTGTTACCTGTATCTGACAAAGACCACAAAGGAGCGTATGCGACAGCAGTCCAATTTCTCCACCCTCTGCCGCGGGCGCATCACTCCGAAGGAACTCAATCACGAGATGATTGTCGGCTTCATGGAAGCGGTGGGTCAGTTCGAGCGCATAATCAACGACACCGGATATATCTCGCTGCGCCGCATGGGTGACGATGAGATTGTCGGCACCGACAGCACATCGGGTATCATCGAGAGGTATCTCTCGCTGTCAACCGGCGATGTAACCTGTCTGGAGGATATAGACCTCTCACCGAAAGAAATGCGCGTTGGCGACAAGATGCTGTGTCTGCACACACTGTCTGATACCGACGACCTGCCCGGAAAGGTCAGCACCGACAACCGGTATGAACGCCTGTCAACCGACAGGAGCGATTGCAGACTGAGCTTCGCTTCTCCCGTGGGCCTGCTCCTGCCGTGCAACCACATCTACAACCAATATGTATTTATCGACGACCACGACGAGAATCTGGCGAGGTTTGAAAAAACGGCGCGCAATATGAACTCGCTGTCAAGGTATAGCCGTTCCAACGCCATAAACAAGGAGTGGATAGACCGCTATCTGAACGAGGCCCACAGCTACGGTCTTACCTCGGTGCGCTGCCACTGCAACATCATGGCTTGGAGCGACGATGCCGAGGAACTGCGCCGTATAAAGAACGATGTCGGCGGTCAGCTTGCGACTATGGGGTGTATGCCGAGGCACAACACCATCGACTGCCCGACGCTGTTCTGGGCGGCTATGCCCGGCAACGAGGCGGATTTCCCGGCCGAGGAAAGTTTTTATACCTTCATTGAACCAGCCGTTTGTTTCTTCACTGCCGAAACAAACTACCGCAGCAGCCTGTCGCCATTCGGCATAAAGATGGTGGATCGCCTCACGGGTAAGCCTGTCCATCTGGATATTTCCGACGAGCCTATGAAGCGCGGCATAACCACCAACCGCAACAAGTTCATACTCGGCCCGTCGGGTAGCGGCAAGTCTTTCTTCACCAACCATCTGGTACGCCAGTATTACGAGCAAGGCGCGCATATCCTTCTGATTGACACAGGCAACTCCTACGAAGGTCTGTGCAACCTTATCCACAACCGTACCCACGGCGAGGATGGTGTTTATTACACCTATACAGAGGAAAAGCCGATTTCTTTCAATCCGTTTTTCACCGATGACGGGGTGTTTGATGTTGAGAAAAAGGATTCCATCAAGACGCTGCTTCTCACGCTCTGGAAATCAGAGGATGATAGAGTTTCCAAAACAGAGAGTGGCGAATTAGGCTCCGCACTGTCGATGTTCCTTGAAAAGATGAAGAAAGACCGCGACATCGTTCCCTGCTTCAACTCTTTCTATGAGTTTATGCGCGATGAATACCGTGATGAAATGGCACAGCGTCCGATTCCCATCTACAAGCAGGATTTTGACATAGATAACTTCCTGACTACTTTAAGGCAATATTATCACGGCGGTCGCTTTGACTTCCTGCTGAACTCCAAAGAGAACATTGACCTGCTCAACAAGCGTTTCGTGGTATTCGAGATTGACGCTATCCGTGACAATAAAGACCTATTCCCGGTGGTGACAATCATCATCATGGAAGCCTTCATCAACAAGATGCGCCGTCTGAAAGGCGTGCGGAAAGTCCTTATCTGCGAGGAGGCTTGGAAAGCGTTGTCAACGGCTAATATGGCGGAATATATGCGCTATATGTTCAAGACTGTCCGTAAGTATTTCGGCGAGGCAGTGGTGGTCACGCAGGAGGTTGACGACATCATATCGTCGCCGATTGTCAAGGAAACCATCATCAACAACTCCGACTGCAAGATACTTCTCGACCAGAGAAAGTATATGAACCGCTTCGACCAGATTCAGGAGTTGCTTGGTCTGACCGATAAGGAGAAAGGCCAGATTCTTAGTATAAATCTCTCTAATAATCCGAACCGATTATATAAGGAGGTGTGGATCGGGCTGGGCGGAACTCAGTCGGCTGTGTACGCAACAGAGGTGTCGCCGGAAGAATACTTTGCCTATACAACCGAAGAAACGGAGAAAATGCAGGTACTCGCCCGCGCCCGTCAGCTCGGCGGCGACATCGAGGCTGCCATCAAACAGTTAGCCAACGAAAGGAGGGAGAACTGATGTATGAAAGTCAAGCAATCCCTAATATTCATCATTTCAGGTCTGTTCCTTTTCCTCGGCCTCCTCCTGACAGTTATTGTCGCCATGATTAGAACGGTAATAAGCATGGCTCACAGAATACGATAATTCCACCACTTAATCCACAATCAAATGAAGCAATTGAAGTTTCTTATCCCCTTAATCGCCCTATGCCTTATCATAGGCACGGGCAGGGCTTCAGCCCAGTGGACTGTCATAGACCCGTCCAACATCGCGCAGTCCATCGTAAACAACTCCAAATCACTCGTGCAGGAGTCGCAGACGGCGACGCACATGATGAAGAATTTTCAGGAAACGGTGAAAATCTATCAGCAGGCGAAGAAATATTATGACGCGCTCCAGTCGGTGAACAACCTTGTCCGTGATGCCCGAAAGGTGCAGCAGACAATCCTGATGCTCGGCAACATCTCCGGCTATTATGTCAACAATTTTCAGAAAATGCTGACAGATCCCAATTTCACAAGCGCGGAACTCTCGGCAATCGCATCGGGATATACCCGTATCCTCGAAGAAGCCAACGGCGTCCTCGGTGACTTGAAGCAGGTAGTCAATATAACTACACTGAGCATGACAGACAAAGACCGTATGGATGTAGTTGACGACTGTTACAAGGAAATGAAGCGTCTGAAGAACTTGACGGCATACTATACCAACAAGAACATCAGCGTGTCGTATCTGCGCGCCAAAAAGAAAGCCGACACAAAACGTGTTGTGGCATTATATGGTGACGGCTCCGAAAAATACTGGTGATGCCTATGCTGTGCGCTATTGATTTTTCAAATCTCCACACCATCCTGCGCTCTCTGTACGATGAGATGATGCCTCTTTGCGAGGATATGGCAGGAGTGGCACAGGGCATAGCCGGATTAGGCGCGCTGTTTTATGTCGCCTATCGTATATGGCAGTCGCTGGCAAGAGCCGAACCGATTGATGTGTTCCCGCTGCTGCGTCCGTTTGTAATCGGTTTCTGTATCATGTTCTTCCCGACTGTGGTACTTGGCACCATAAACTCCGTCATGTCTCCGATTGTTCAGGGTACCGCCTCGATGCTCGAAGGGCAGACCCTCGACATGAAGAAGTACCGTGAGGAGAAGGACAAGCTGGAATATGAAGCGATGATGAACGACCCCTCTACCGCTTACCTCGTCGATGATGCCGAATTTGACAGGCAGATTGACGAGTTGGGCGTGACGGAGATAGGTACCGCCGCCGGAATGTATATCGAGCGTGGGATGTATAAGGTCAAGAAGGCAATCCAGAATTTCTTTCGTGAACTGCTGGAGATGCTATTTCAGGCAGCCTCCCTGACGATTGACACGATAAGGACTTTCTTTCTCATAGTCTTGGCAATCCTCGGACCGATTTCATTCGCACTCTCCGTCTGGGACGGTTTCCAGTCAACCCTGACACAATGGATATGCCGCTACATTCAGACATATCTATGGTTGCCGGTCGCAGACCTCTTTTCGACGATATTGGCGAAAATACAGGTGCTGATGCTCCAGAACGATATTTCTGAACTGACTAATAATCCGAATGTTGACCTTGACGGGAGCAACACCGCTTACACAGTGTTCATGATTATCGGCATTATCGGGTATTTTACAATTCCGACAGTTGCAGGCTGGATTATTCAGGCAGGAGGCGCAGGTAATTACAACCGTGCAGTCAACACCACCGCCATGCAAGTCGGCTCCGGTGCGGCAAGTGTCGCCGGCGGAGTTGCGGGCAATGTGGCAGGTCGGGCCGGTAAACTACTTAAATAATCATGCCTATGGAGTTCAAATCATTAAGGAATATCGAAACATCGTTCCGCCAGATACGCCTTTTCGGTATCATATTCGTTGCGATGTGTGCCGTTGTGGTGTCGGTAGCCATGATAATGGTGTTCAATTTCGCCGAGAAGCAGCGTGAGAAAATCTATGTCCTTGACAACGGCAAATCGCTTATGCTTGCATTGTCGCAGGACATGAGCCAGAACCGTCCGGCGGAGGCACGGGAACACGTGCGACGCTTCCATGAGCTGTTTTTCAACCTCTCACCGGATAAGTCAGCCATTGAGCATAACATCAACCGTGCGCTGATTCTCAGCGACAAGTCGGCATACAATTACTACACCGACTTTTCGGAGAAAGGTTATTACAACCGTATCATAGCCGGAAATATCAATCAGGTCGTGCAGGTTGACAGCGTGGTATGCGATTTCAACACATATCCCTATACCGCCAGGACATACGCGCGCCAGATGATTATCCGCGAGTCCAACATGACGGAGCGCACATTGATAACGGTATGCCGTCTTTCAAATGTATCGCGCTCCGACGACAATCCCAACGGGTTTATTATTGAAGGTTTCAACATCCTTGAAAACAAGGATATAATCACAACCAAACGATGAATGTATTTTCAAATCTCCGTGCCGCGAGAGACACCGTATATAATAATAAGGTGTGGCACACTCCGAAAGGAAAACTCTCAGCCAAACTGAGGAGCCTTTGCGACGGTATTCCTCAAAAACAACGACTCTTGGTCGTAATCATCATGCTCTGCGCCTTCGTCCTGATCGCCTTCTTCGTGTTCGGTCACGCCTGCTATAAAATCGGGCTGGGTCATTCCGGCCGACTTGTGGAGGTCGAGCATATACAGCCTCTGGAAATCAACAATCCTGATGTCAAACTTATAACTCCCACTGCCTATGACAATGCAGGAATGGAAAGCGAGGATTAACGGCTTCTTCCAGCCAAAATCACAAGCGGAACGGCAGAAGATGATGAAATATCTGGTGGTGATGCCCGCCGCTATTCTCTGCGGTGCCGTGATATTATGGCTCCTTTACTCCAGCCTCAACAAAAGCGACGAGCGTGTGGGCGACGCCTTCAACACCGAGATACCCGAAGGGGAGAATGACGGCATGAAAGACAAGATGTCGGAATATGAGGCCGCCGAAGCCGCAAAAGAGAAAGAGACACAGCAGTTGACAATCGCGTCGCTTGATACAATCTCGACCGTAACTAAAGAGGATACCGTCAACGCACCTTCGGCGGTGGAAACATCGGCGCAAGTATATCAGGAGGTGCAGGCATCATTAAACGATTTCTATATCCCGGAAAGTACCGAGGCGGCACAGGTCGCCGAGTTGCAGGCAAGGATAGACGAGCTGGAAGCGCAAAATGCGATGGCACAGCAGCAACAGCAGCCCGACCAGATGGAGATACTTGAACGCTCCTACCAGTTGGCGGCTCAATATATGGGTAACGGCAACGGCGGCAATTATCCGCCTCCGGCATCGGCCGACGATGAGAAAGGCAAGCGCGATGTGCAGCCGGTGACACAGGTGAGCAGAAATGTTGTATCATCCCTCAGAGCCTCGTCAAGCAGAAGTTTCAACACCTCGGTCGGATCATCCGGAATTGTAAATAAAAACACAATCGCCGCAGTTGTCGCCAACAACCAGAGTGTAACCGACGGCGAGAGTGTAAAGTTACGGACTACTGAACCGATGTGGGTAGGCTCACGGCTGATACCACGCAACACCGTAATCGTCGGCTCTGCAAGAGTGCAGGGCGAGAGGCTGGAAATCGAAATATCCTCAATCGAGTGCGACGGCTCCATCTACGATGTGGAGTTGCAGGTTTACGACTCCGACGGCCAGGAAGGTATCAACATCCCCAACTCTATGGAGAGTGACGCACTGCACGAAATCGGTGCCAATATGGGCAGTACTATGGGCAGTTCAATCAACATCTCCACCACTACCGGGGCGCAGATTGCCTCCGATGTGGGGCGAGGGCTGATAAACGGTGTCAGCCAGTATCTCAACAAGAAGCTGCGGACCGTTAAAGTCCACCTCAAAGTCGGCTACCGTGTGATGCTTCACCAGCCGGAAGATATATAATTTTTCACCACTTAATCCACAATCAAATGAATTTCAAATTATTTGTTCTTTCTCCCGTTACCATCCTCTGTATGGCAACCCCGGCATTTGCCGGAACAAAGTCGGTCAAAAGCACCGATAACAATGTGTCGCTGGACACTGAACAGGTAGCCGAACATGACCTTAATGTCTATGGCGGCAACTACACAGACGGCGACAAGTTCAGCGGGCTTACCCGCAAGGTCGGTTTCGACCGCATGATTCCGCCTCACGCTCTGGAGGTATGCTATAACAAGACGACGCACATCATCTTTCCGGCAGAGATTACATACGTTGATCTCGGCAATGAAAACCTTGTCGCCGGACTTGCCGACGGTGCGAAGAACGTGCTGCGTGTCAAATCAGCCTTCAAGTCATTCAAGCAGGAAACAAACCTGTCGGTAATCACGGAAGATGGTAGCTACTACACATTTAATGTGAAATTCGCCAAAGAGCCGCTGTTGCTCAGTATCGAGATGACTGACTTTCTCCATGACGGCGAATCGGTGAACCGCCCCAACAACGCGCAGGAAATCTACCTTGAACGCCTCGGCAGTGAAAGCCCTATGCTTGTCAAGCTGATTATGAAGTCAATCCACAAGCAGAACAAGCGCGAAATCAAGCATATCGGCTCAAAGCGTTTCGGTGTGCAGTTCCTTCTGAAATCAATCTATGCCAACAATGGTCTGCTGTATTTTCATACGGAACTGAAGAATACCTCCAATATTCCTTTTGATGTGGATTTTGTAAGTTTCAAGATTGTGGACAAGAAGGTTATTAAGCGTACTGCCATACAGGAGCAGGTGCTGGAGCCGCTTCGCGCCCAGAACTATGTTGTGGTCGTTCCGGCCAAGTCTTCGGAGAGAACGGTGTTTGCGATGGAAAAATTCACTATCCCCGATGATAAACAGCTTGTGATCGAGGTCGCTGAGAAAGACGGCGGCAGACATCAGTCTTTCGTGGTAGAGAACGAAGATATTGTGCGTGCAAACGTAATCGACGAACTTTCAATTCAGTAACCTATGAGAAAAGCGATGATGATAATCGCTGCCATGCTTGCCCTCTGCGGAGGGCGGGCAATCGCCCAGCGATGCCTCCCCGGTATGTCAGCCGTGGAAATCAAGGCGAATATGGCAGACGGGTTCTATACCGGCAACTCGCGCGACTGCGGCTATTCATTCGGAGTGTATTACTCGGTGTTCAAGGGTGGAGCGAATACCTGGAGCTTCGGCGGCGAGTATCTCCAGACTTACAAACCTTACGCCGAAAAAGGCCGTATTCCCGTGGCGCAGTTCACGGCGGAGGCGGTATACAATCTCCATCTTGTCAGCGACTATTCGCAGACATTTAACCTATATGGCGGATTGTCGGCTCTCGGAGGCTACGAAACGGTGAACTGGGGCAAACACACCCTGTCCGACGGCTCTACGCTCCACAACGGCGACGCCTTCATCTATGGCGGTGCGCTCACACTCTCGGCGGATTTCTATCTCTCTGATAAAATCGCCCTGACCGCGAATGTGAAAGAACGGTTTGTGTTCGGCAACTCAACTGGGCATTCCCATACGCAGTATGGTGTCGGTGTAAAATTCATAATCGAGTAATGAGTATGAGATACACGGAAAAAGACATCCCCAATATTCCTCTCTCGGAATTTATCGCTGCACTCGGCTATAAACCGATTAAGGCATATGATGTTATAAGCCTATACTTTGTACCACAACGCGACGATAAGGAGCCACTGCTTGTCGTAAACGCGAATACGAACAGATGGTATGATCATGGTACTGATGAAGGGGGCGACATCTATGAACTGGCGTTACGCAATATGAATCGACAGATTTATAAGAATCCGAGCGATTTCATTCTTAAATACATAAATGCATATGAACGGGTGAAAGGTTTTTCATCTAAGACATCGGATTCAATAAGACCTGCACCACCACTTTTTAAAATCGACATTCATAAAATCAGACTTAAAGATTTTATGAAAGCTCTCGGACAAGAGGTTCCAGTTTCGGCCGACGGGAATCTTCGTATATATAGGGCACCTTATGATTCCAAAGGAGAACCAACTATGATAGTAAACATCGATTCAAACTTATGGAGAGATGCAAAGTCAGGAGCGTATGGTTCAATCTATGATCTTGCCTCTTTACTGACTGGTTCTCGTAATATGTCAGTGATTGAACAATATATAACCGAGAAAATGTCAGCGTATCGAGATAAGGAAATCAATAGTATTTATAAAAACGAGCTGCCGAAGGAGGAAACCCCGAAACCGAAGCCCGGACGCAAAATGCGCTTTTAGCCTATGGATATAGACGCAATCAAAGAAATATCCCTTGTGGATTTCCTGCACCGCCTCGGCTATGATCCAACGGGGCGCGACAGCAAAGGTCTGTGGTTCTATGCTCCGTACCGCAACGAAAGAAAGCCGTCATTTCATGTCAATTCGCGTAAAGGCGTATGGTTCGATTTCGGTACGGGCGAAGGCGGCGACATCTTCACGCTCGCCGGGATAATGTCGGGCAAAACCGATTTTGTTGAGCAGGCACGATATATCGCCGAAAAGATGAATATGCCTGTGGCAGAGCCTTACAAACCCATACCTTTTGTAGAGGAGCCGACATTTGAAAATGTGGAAATATCCCGGCTGGAGTCGCCCGCGTTGTTGCGCTATCTGGCAGAGCGCGGCATACCGAAAGAGATTGCACAACGCTATTGCGTGCAAGTGGACTATGAGTTGCACGGCAAAAGGTATTACGCCATCGGCTTTGAAAATAACGCACACGGCTACGAGCTACGCAATCCGTTCTTCAAGGGGAGTTATCCGCCAAAGAACATAACACAAATATCCGGCGGCAATCCTCGCTGCAACGTGTTCGAGGGTTTCATCGACTTTCTTTCGGCTGAATGCCTCGGCTACAACGACGGCAATGACAGTGTTGTGCTTAACTCCGTGGCTAATGTCGGCAAGGCAATCCCGGCTCTTGCGGCATACCCGCTGATACTGTGCTATCTCGACAATGACACCGCCGGGCGTGCCGCAGTCGCCAGACTGCGCCGCGAGTTCGGCGACAGGGTGAGCGACAAGTCCGCGCTCTATCCCGACCACAAGGATCTGAACGATTACCTGCAATCGCTCAATCAAAAACAAATCACTAAACCCAAATTCAAATTATGACTTCAAATTTCTTTTCACGCATCGGCGATATTCGCCTCACTCCCGGCCGCTTCTTCGGCTTTTGGATTGCTCTGTTCGCAATCGTAATCTCAATGATTTCCTGTTCTAACGACCTTGACGTGCAGCAGTCCTATCCGTTTACGGTGGAAGTGATGCCCTATGCAGACAAAATCACGCAGGGGCAGACCGTGGAGCTGCGCTTCGAGATTAAGCCCGAGGGCAACTACACCAACACCCTCTACACAATCCGCTATTTCCAGTATGACGGCGAAGGCACTCTCAAGCTCGTTGATGGCCCGGTGCTGGTCAACAACGACCGCGTGCTTCTTGAAAGCAAGACATTCCGGCTCAACTACACCGCCAAGAGTGCCGATGCACATAAATTCCTCGTGGTGGTTGAAGACAACTTCGGCTCGACACCGTGGGAACAGACCTTCGAGTTCAACGGCAAGGACAAAGGCGATGATAACGGCGGCACAATCATCGGCGCGGTAACACCCATTATCCGATGAAAAAGCTGTTGTTCTTCTTCGTGGCGTTGCTGTCCCTTGTGGCGGCAACGCCCGCCGCCAACGCCAAACGGTCAATAATGGAGCTGCCGCCGTTTGAACGTGCTGTGCTGATAATCAAAAAATTTGAAACGCTCCACAAACCGAAACACTGGCCCTACGTCGGCTACGGTCACCAAGTCCAGCCCGGTGAGCCTTACCGCCGTGGCGTTCAGCTCACCGAAAGACAGGCAGATGCATTGTTGCGAAAAGACCTCCGCAAGTTCTGCGCCCTATACTCACAATATGGCAGGGATTCTATTCTATTAGCCTGCCTCGCCTACAACTGCGGCCCCGGTGTCGTCAACAAAAGCAGCGTCCTGAAGAAACTCAAAGCCGGCAACCGCGACATCTTCAAAGCCTACACCGCCCACTGCCGCTATAAAGGCAAATTCCATAGGCAACTCCACCAACGCCGCCTAACCGAGTTAGTTACTTTATATATGCCATAATGACAACCCGTACTGTCAAAACTGACAAGTACGGGTTTTGGCATTATTTTTGTTCTATCTGAAGTAGCGCAATGATGACTTTAACTATTTTATTTATGACAGAATACGAAAAGAAAGCAAGGCTTTATCCAACACTTTTATCCGCCGCAGTGCCGGGAATATTGGTTTTATGGTGCGTTTGGACTATCGTACCTCAATACTTTACGGCTATTCCATTCATATATCGAGTACTTTCGATGATTGGGTGTGCTGGAATCTTTATCGCTGCCTGTTCTTTTTTTGGACGAGAAGTGTGCCGAAGAATGTCCAAATGTTTATTCCAGTCTTGGCTCTTTAAGGAAGATGAAACAGAGATGCCAACAACAGACTTGCTAATTTATGAAAAATCAATATTTTCAACACAACAAATAGACAATATCCGTAATAAAATTTGTACCGACTTTACAATATCTATTCCACCTAAAGATCAACAAGTAGAAAGTGTTGAACTTAGGAAAACTATCACTGATGCAGTTAGACAAATCCGGGAAAAAACACGAGCAAACGCAATATTATTAGATTATAATATTCGCTACGGATTTTGTAGAAATTTATTAGGAGGTTTGTCAATAGGTATCTTATTTACCTTTGCATTGATAGTGACCGTATTCTTCAACATCATTCCTCTTTCAATCGCTCCAGTAATATGGGCATTAATTTTACAATTAACACTCTTGGGGGGAGCTTTCTTTCAATTAAAGGGTATCGCCAAAGAGTATGCCAAGCAACTCTATAACGTATATTCACTAGTGTCTCTTAAAATCTGTTAATAAGAAATTGTTAAACTCTGTATTCATGCCGGTTACGCGATTTTTGGGTC